>Ga0070741_10004161_pt1 | contig 34235 bp, 29 predicted proteins | sample Coa_R1_4_FD_66440 | JGI IMG/M metagenome (GOLD analysis project Ga0070741, IMG submission 66440) | Surface soil microbial communities from Centralia Pennsylvania, which are recovering from an underground coalmine fire - Coalmine... | ecosystem: Environmental > Terrestrial > Soil > Unclassified ... | reverse complement strand
AGGCTGTAATGCGGGATGAGCCGCACGTTCCAGGCGTCCGCGAGCAGCCCCGCCGGTCCGCCGGAGGCGAAGAAGAAATCGGTGTCGATGCCCATCTCCCAGCGCCCGAGCGGAAAGACGGCGTTCAGGTGCGAAGTGATGAAGATCGCCAGATAGGCGCCGGCGGCGGTCTGCAGCGATGCGTACAGATCCGACGGCTGCGAGAGCCTGCCGCGAAGGAGCACGACGCCGCTGCCGATCTGAAACACCATCAGCGCGACGAGGATCGGTTCCACTGCCGCGCTCCGGTACCAGGTGCGCAGGAATTTCATCGCCGCCTGATGCAGCTCCGCGCTCCAGAATCCCAGCACGTGATTGGAGATGTGCCACACCAGGAAAATCGCGAGCAGGGTCGCCGCAGACACGCCGTGCAGGAAGCGCAGCCGGTCCGGCGCGCGGGTCGCGGAGGATGCCGGCGCGCCGTTGCCCGCGCTCCAGAACACGAACGCCAGCACCGGAATCCAGATCGCGGACCACACCACCAGCTCTCCGGACAGGCCCGCGATGTACAGCAGCACGCCGATCAGCGTGAACAACGGCGGACAAGCGTAGGCGAGATGCGCAAAGGCGCGGGCGCGCGCCTGCCCGACCGTCGGATGCTCGATCGCGCCCAGCCGGATCGACGCGTACAGACCGAGCGCCGGCACCGCGAACACCAGGAGCAGCGAGCCCGCGACCAGAACGGCGCCGCGGATGCCGCCGCCGGCGAGAAGCACCCGGCCGCTGTTGAACAGGGCCGAGAGGCACACGGGATAGATCAGCGCAGCCAGCATCGGCGCGGCGAGAAACAGGCTGCCGGAAAGCCTGGCGGACGGTGCGACGCTCCGGTTCGACATCGGCATCTCCTTGCCTGCGACGCGCTTCGCGCACGAAGCCCAAGTGACCGGGCCTGCTTATAGCCCGCCCCGCGGCAGCGGTCAACTCCGGCGGCGCTTCAGCCGCGCGTTCTGTCCCCACCTGCGACGCGGGCGATGCGCCGCAGCCCGCCATGAGGTCGTCGGCTACACTGCCGTCTCGTGCATCGAAGAGGAAGGATATCGAAATTGAGGAACGCGGCGCGAGTCCTATCCGTGTTGGCGATGTTGCTGCTCTGCGCGTGCGGGCGCACACCCGACCCCGAAAACACGCTGTACCTCGATCTCAAGGACGGGCGGGTCGTGATCGAGCTTCGCCCCGACCTCGCGCCGGCGCACGTGGCCCGCATCAAGAAGCTGGTGCGCGCGCACTTCTACGACGGCCTCAAGTTCTTTCGCGTGCTCGACGGCTTCATGGCGCAGACCGGCGATCCGACGGCAACCGGCTTCGGGGGATCGGGGGTGAAGCTGCGCGCGGAATTCTCCGACGAGCCTTTCGAGCGCGGCACCGTCGGCATGGCGCGGGCGGGCGATCCCAACAGCGCGGACTCGCAATTCTTCATCTGCTTCGACAGCGCGCCGGGACTCACCGGCCAGTACACGGTGCTGGGCAAGGTCGTGGACGGAATGAAATTCGTGGACCGGATCAGGAAAGGGGACCCCGCCGGCGACGGCTACGTGGCCGAACCGGACGCGATCGTGCGCATGCAGGTGGCGGCGGATGTCCGCCAGTAGGCGCGCCTTCGTCCAAGCTGCGGTCATATCCAACGTGTAGAATTCGGGCTCTTCCGCCCTTCCCCGTCGCTGTGAACGAACCAAGCACCCTGCCTGCGCTGGCGAGCGTCGTGTTCGCGAGGATCACGGAGTTCGTGCGCCGGCCCGTGGCCGAACAGGCGCGCCTGCGGGCGCAGCTCGAAGCCGCGCTCGCGGTGTCGCTCCTCGGGTGTTCACCCGATATCCGCATCGTTCTCGACGCGCCGGACGGCGTCGCGGTCGCGGTGCTCGGCAATCCCGGCGCGGCGCTGAACATCGCGCAGCGCTGCATGAGCGTGGCGGCTGCGGGCGTGCCGCTCGCGATCGCCGTCAATCACGGCGCCATCCGGCTCGCGCCGGACGCCGCCGGCCACCAGGGCCTGATCGGAGACGCGATCGGGACCGCGGCGGCCATCGCCCACTTCGCGGGCGCCGCCCGTCTTTTCGTTTCGCGCTCCTTCCGCGACGCCCTCGCGGAATCGGCGCCGGCGCGCGCGGCCGGCCTGCGCCCGGCGGGGGTGTTCACCGACGCCAACGTGCGCACGCACGAGCTTCTGGCGCCCGACCCGGCGGCCGCGATCCGCCGCCGCAAGATACTCGCCGCGGTGGGCGCGGCCGCAATGATCGCTCTCGTCGCCGCGGCGGCGGCGACGCGCGACGGCATCCGCCGCGCGGTCTTCGCCGATCAGCCGACGGCGGTCGCGTTCGACATCCGCCCGGACGGCGATGTCTTCGTCGACGGCGTATTGCGCGGCAAGAGCCCGCCGGTGAGCGAGCTGCGTCTCGAGCCGGGGCTGCACACGATCGAAGTGCGACGGAAGGGATATTCCCCGTTCCGGGTCAACGTCGATCTCGAGGCCGGCCGGTCCGCGACCGTCCGGCACGCCTTCACGCCGGCCGACGAGCGCGGACTGCTGCGCCGCCTGCGGGACGCGGTGACGCGCTAGAGCCCGCGCCATGGCCGCGAAAAAAATCACCCAGCTCGGCCGTTTCCGCATCCTCGGCGAACTCGGACGCGGCGCGATGGGCATCGTGTACAAGGCGAAGGACCCGCTGCTCGACCGGTCGCTCGCCATCAAGACCATCTTCATTTCGGCGGACGACAAGGAGCGCAAGGAGTACGAGGCCCGCTTCACCCAGGAGGCCAGAGCGGCGGGAAAGCTCGCCCATCCCGGCATCGTCACCATCTACGACGTCGGCCGCGAAGACGAGATGGTCTACATGGCGATGGAGCTGCTCGAAGGCACCGACCTGGGAACCAAGGCCACGACGCACCGTTTCAGCGTGCGCGAAGCGGTCGGCATCGCCGAGCAGGTCGCGGACGCGCTGGCGTTCGCCCACGACCGCGGCGTGGTGCACCGGGACATCAAGCCGCCCAACATCATGATCGTCGCCGGAGGGCGGGTGAAGATCATGGACTTCGGCATCGCGCGCATGCGCGCCTCGGACCTGAAGACGCAGACCGGGCTCATGCTCGGCACGCCGAGATACATGTCGCCGGAGCAGGTGGCCGGGCGGCCCGTCGATCACCGCTCCGACATCTTCTCGCTCGGCACCGTGCTGTACGAGATGCTCACCGGCACCAAGCTCTTCGCCGGCGACGATCCGAGCGAGATCATCTACAACGTATCGCACTTGCGGCCCGCGCCGCCGAGCCGCATCAATCGCCAGGTGCCGCCGATGCTCGACCTCGTGGTGGCGAAGGCGCTGGAAAAGGACGCCGACGAACGCTACCAGGACGCGCACCAGCTCGCCGCCGATCTGCGCGCGTGCCTGAGCGAGCTCGACGGCCATCGCTCCGACGACGACACGACGACGCCGATGGGAAAGCCGGCAGCGGGCGCCGCGGCCCCGGCCGCGGCGGAGGAAAAAACCAGGACGCTGCGCATCGGCGCCAAGGGGGGCGATTCCGCCCCGGCAGCCGATGCCGCGACGAGATCGCCGGGCGCGCGCGCGCTGAACATCATCGTCGATTCGAATACCCGGCTCGGGCTGTCGCGCATCTTCGATTCTTCCGCCGCGGTCAAACGCCTCACCGATCCGGACAAGCGCGACCACGCCCGGCTGACCCGAACTCCTCGGCCGCCGGGACTGTTCGCGCTGTTGTGGCGCGATCGCGGGCTGCGGCTGCTCCTCGCGTTCGTGCTGGCGGCGATCGTCGCCGCAAGTGTCATCGTCTTCTACTGATCGTCATTTGCCCGGCGGCGGCTGCCAGGGCGCGCGCACCTGCGGCACCGCTGCCATCAGAAGTTCCAGCGCGCGTCGCAGCGCCTTGTCGCCGGCCTCCGAACCCTTGTAGTGGCCGAGGCGCACGACCACCAGATCGTGCGTCGGAACGAGGATCGCGTACTGCCCGCCGGCGCCCGCCATGAAGTACGCGTCCTCCGGCACCGGCCAGCGCTTGGTCCGGTTGAGCCAGAAAAATGCGCCGTACACCGGCTTCGACCACGCCGGGGCCGGCGTGCGCACGAAGTCTGCCCAGCCTTCGGGCAGCAGGCGCTCGCCGTTCCACACCCCGTCCTGCATGTAGAGCAACGCCAGCCGCAGCCAGTCGCGGCCGCTGCCGAAGTCGTAGCCCTGGATCAGGAAATTCCCGTACGGGTCGGTCTCCAGCACCATGTGCCGGATGCCGAGCCTGTCGAACAGATGCCGCTGCGGGTAGGAGAGATATTCCTCGCTGCTCGCAGCCGCGGCTTTCCGGATCAGGTAGTTGATCACCAGCGGATCGGAGTTGCGATAGCGCCCGACCGTGTTGGGCGGCCACTGCGGCGGGCGCGTGATCGCCCAGCGCACGGCGTCGATCGCGCCGGTGTAGACATAGAGGTGATCGGGGTAGCCGCGGGAGGCATCGAAGTCCGGGTCCTGCGGCGCGACGAAGCGCAGCCCGCTGGACATCCGCAGCAGATCGGCGATGCGGATCGCGCGCCGCGGGTCGTGCGCGCGCTGCCACTCCTCTACCGGCGCCGGCGCCCACAGGTCGTACACGCCCTCGTGGACGAGCTGGCCCATCAGCGTCGCGGCGATGCTCTTGCCCATGGACCAGCTCGGCAGCGGCGTCGCTGCGTCGAGCCCGCGCTGGTAACGCTCGGCGACGATGCGTCCCTTGTATGCCACCAGGAACGCCGCGGTGAGCGCCTCGGGAGGATCGAACGCGGCGGCGACGCCGGCGGCGAGCTTCGCCGCATCGAGCCCGGACGGAAGCGGCGCATCCGGGAGCCGGTCTCCCATCGGCCACGGTTGCGTCGCCGCGTCGGGGAGCGAGGACCGGATCTTCACCGGCGTGAAGAAAACCGAGTCCTTCCCGCGCGGCAGCGTGACGCATCCCTGGTCGCCGAAGAGCCGCGCGCTGCGGATCACGCCGTTGGGCAGCGTCAGGTGCACGGCGTGCGCGTTCCGGTCCACGACGGTGTTCACGACCATGCTGCGTTCGGCGCGCGGGGAAACGAAGAACCCGTCCTCGTCCGCGGCGGTGGCGAGATCGCGGCCGGTGATGAACAGCGCCGAGCACAGGATCTTCGCGTAGCCCGCGGTCATCAGCTCGAGCGGATCGCCCGGCGGCACTTCCCACGCGGTCGGCAGTTCCTTCGGCGGCGCCGGCTGCTGCGCGTGACACACCGCGGCCGCCACCCACAGCATGACGGCGAGCATCCGCGCACGGAACATCGCGCTCACCTGCCCTTGAATTTCGGCACTCGCTTGTCCATGAAGGCGCGCCGCCCTTCGACGTAGTCTTCGCTCTTCATGCAGCGCGCGATCGCCGCCTCGGCCGCCGCAAAGTCGCCCTTCGCCTCGACGAGCGAATTGATGACGCTCTTGGACGCGGCGATGGTGAGCGGCGCATTCGCCGCGAGGTCGAGCGCGATCTTGCGCACGTACCCGTCGAGCTCGGCGTCGGGCAGCACCCGGTTGACGAGCCCCATGGCGAGCGCTTCTTCGGCGTCGTAGCGGCGCGCGGTGAACATGATCTCCCGCGCGCAAGCGTGGCCGACGGTGGCGACCAGCCGGTTGGTGCCGTGCACGCCGTAGCCGAGCCCGAGGCGCGCGGCGGGAATCGCGAACCGGCTCGATGCGCTCGCGTAACGCAGGTCGCAGGACAGCGCGGTGGCCACGCCGCCGCCGATGCAAAAGCCGTGAATGAGCGCGATGACGGGCTTGGGCGAGGCCTCGAGCGCCCCGTGCGCGGCCTCCATGAGCGTGTCGTATTCCCGGATCTCTTCCTCGCCCGCGCGGCGCCGCTCGAACTCGGAGATGTCCGCGCCCGCCGCGAAGGCCTCGTCGCCTTCGCCGCGCAGCACGATGCAGCGGATCGCGGGGTCGGCGTCGAACTGCGCCACCGCCTTCGGAATCGCGCGCCACATTTCGCCGTTGATCGCGTTGCGGCGCGCCGGGTTGTCCAGCACCATGCGGCCGATCGGCCCGTCGCGTTCGACCCGCAGTTTTCCTTCGCTCATCGATCGGTTCCTCAGATCACTTCGGCGGTGCGCAGCACGGCGATTTCCGCGTCGGAATAGCCGAGGCTGCGCAGGATTTCGTCATTGTGCTCGCCCGCCGGCCCGATGGTGCGCTTCATGCGCGCCGGCGTGCGCGACAGGCGCATCGCGGGCGCGACGAGTTTCAGCTCCCCGCCGCCGGGCTCGGGCACCGATGCCGCCATGCCGAGCTGCCGCACCTGCGGATCGGAGAACACCTCGTCCATGCGGTAGATCGGCCCGCACGGCACGCCCGCCTTGGCGAGCAGCGCGATCAGCGCCGCCGACTGGAAGCGCCGGGTGCGCTCGGCGATCGCCTGATTGAGCGCCGCGCGATTGCGCGAACGCAGCTCGGCGGTGGCGAACTCGGGATGCGCGGCGAGCTCCGGCGCGCCGAGCGCCTCGCAAAAGCGGCCGTAGATCACGGTCCCCGCCGCCGCGATGTTCACGAAGCCGTCGGCGGTCGGATACACGCTGGTAGGCATCGAAGTCGGGTGATCGTTGCCCGCCTGCCCGGGCACTTCGCCCTCCACCAGCCAGCGCGCCGCCTGGAAGTCCATCATCGTCACCATCGCCGATAGCAGGGAGGTCTGCACCCACTGCCCCTGTCCGGAGCGGCTGCGCTCCTGCAGCGCGATCAGCACTCCGAGCGCGGCGAACAGGCCGGCGCACAGGTCGGCGACCGGGATGCCCGCGCGCACCGGTCCCTGCCCGGGCAATCCGGTCACCCACATGAGCCCGCCCATGCCCTGCGCGACCTGGTCGAAACCGGCGCGATCGCGATACGGCCCTTGTTCGCCGAAACCGGAGATGCTCGCGTAGACGAGCCGCGGATTCTCCCGCGCCAGCGCTTCGTAATCGATGCCGAGCTTGTGCTTGACGTCGGGGCGGTAGTTCTCCACCACCACGTCCGCGGTGCGCACCAGCCGCTTGAGCAGCTCGACGCCGCGCGGGTCCTTCAGGTTGAGCGTGATCGAGCGCTTGTTGCGATGCAGATTCTGGAAGTCCGAGCCGTCGCGCGCGCCGTAGCCGTCGTCGCCTTCGCCCGCCGGCATCTCGACCTTGATGACGTCCGCGCCCCAGTCCGCGAACTGCTTGACGCAGGTCGGTCCGGCGCGCACCCGCGTCAGGTCGATCACGCGCAGATGGGACAGGGCTTCCATGATAAATACCGTGATTGCTGATTCGTGACTGGTGGCCGGAAAAGAGAAATGCCGTGAATGGAAGCCTCAACGCAAAGGCGGCGAGAGAAGAACGAGATCAAGATCACGGTTCTCGCGACATTAGCTCCGGCGTAACGTTGGCTTTGCAAACGTAAGCCTCCGCCGAAACAAGCGCATCCTGCGCGTGCTGTCACGGTATTCACGGCATTCACGACATTCACGGCTGTTTGCCGGTCCAGCGGCCGCTCTCGACCTGGTGGAAGAAATCCTCCAGCAGCCGGTTGAACAGCGCCGGATCCTCCAGGTTGGTCATGTGGCCGCTCTTCGGCAGCACGGCGAGCGCGGCGGTCGGGATGGTGCGCCTCATCATGACCGAGGGCTCGAGCGCCGGGTCGTCCTCGTCGCCGGCGACGATCAGCACCGGCGCGGCGATGCGCGCCATCTCCGCCGTGAGGTCGTAGAGCGAGGGCCGCCGCGCCTGGCAGCCGAGGAGCGTGTGCGCCGAGCCCTGCGCCGAGTGCTCGGAGAAATTGCGGATGAATTCGGCGAAGCCGCGCGGGTCCTTGTCCCTGAGCTGCAGCCTCGCGGGGCCGTGGCCGTAGGTCGCCGCGATATGCGCCATGCCCTTGTCGAGCATGGTCTTCGCAAGCTCCCGGGATTGCGCCTGGAACTGCGCGTACTGCGACGGATGGGCGCCGTAGCCGCAGCCCGCCACCACCAGCGACAGCGCGCGCGGCGAATAGGCGATGCCGAAGTGCAGCGCCGCGAACCCTCCCATCGAGTTGCCGACCACGTGCGCGCGCGCGATGCCGAGCGCCTCGAGCACGGCGAGGATGTCGTCCCTCGCGCGCTGCTGGGAATAGCGCTCGACCTCGGGCGGTACATCGGACGGCGGATAGCCGCGCGCGTTGTAGGCGATGCAGCGGTAGCGGCGCGAAAAATGGCGCAGCTGCGGCTCCCAGCTCCGCCCGTCGCCGGCGAACTCGTGCGCGAAGACGATCACCGTGCCGGAGCCGGTCTCCTCGTAGTAGAGATTCACGCCGTCGTCGGTGCGCAGGGTCGGCATAGCGGTGTCCTGGGGAAAACCCGGTTTCGTGATTTGTCTTGCGTCCGGGAAGGCACAAGACTACCCAAAAATCCGCCCGGAACGAAAGATGTTTTTTCCGCCGCCCGGAACTGGTAACCGGAACGAATGATCTTTCCCGCACAGCGCCGCCGGGGAACCTGCTCGCGAGGCGAAACCAGCCGCCGCGAGGTAAGGTATGCGCTCGACAACGGAGGAGAGCGATGAATCTTCAGGGAGCGGTGTGCATCGTCACCGGCGCGGGCACCGGCACCGGCGCGGCCTGCGCGGTGCGGCTGGCGGGAAAGGGCTGCCGCGTGGTGGTCAATTACAGCAAGAGCGAAGCCGAGGCACGGCAGACGGTCGAAAACTGTGCAGCCGCCGGCGCGGAAGCATTGGCGGTGCGTGGCGACGTGGCGAGCGACGCTGATTGCCGCGCGCTCGCCCGGGCCGCGCTGGACAAGTGGGGGCGCATCGACGCGCTGATCAACAACGCCGGCATCACCAAGTTCGCCGCGGCCGCCGATCTCGACGCGCTCGACGCCGAGGACTTCCAGCGCCTGTACGCGGTGAACGTCATCGGTCCCTACCAGATGATCCGCGCCTGCGCGCCGGCCATGAAGAAACGGGGCGCGGGCGCCATCGTCAACATCTCCTCCATCTCCGGCGTGATGGGCATCGGCTCGTCGACCGCCTATATCGCATCCAAGGGAGCGCTCAACGCAATGACGCTGGCGCTCGCCCGGGCGCTGGCGCCGGAGATCCGCGTCAACGCCGTGTGCCCGGGGCTGATCGAGACCCGCTGGCATCTCTCGCGCTTCACCGCCGAGGAGTACGCGAAGTTCAAGGCGAACTACGAGAAGACGGTGCCGCTGGCGAAGGCCGCGCAGCCCGACGACGTGGCGGAAGTTGCGCTCTGGCTGCTGGAGGGGGCGGGGCTCGTCACCGGAGAATGCGTCCTCGTCGACGCCGGCCTGCATCTGGGGCGCTTCTGATCCCGGTTACCGACGACGCACCGGGGAAGGCCGCGCGAGGCAGGACGGGTAGAATGCATCGCGTCCTGCAGCGGCCTGGCCGGGGCCGGCCGCGGGCAAGCGGCACGCGCGACGAAAGACTCCGCCTTCGAACGCCATCCGATAAGAATTCACCGGCGCGCAAACGACAACGGAGGATGCAGTGGGCAGGTTCACCCGTCGTGATTTTCTGCGGACCGCGGGCGCGGCCGCACTGGGCGCGGCCGCATCCCTGCTCGAAGCGCCCTCGCAAGCGGCCGACGATCCGGTATTCGCGCCGGAGAAGGGCGCACAGTTGCGCGTGCTGCGATGGAAGCGCTTCGTCCAGGGCGACGAAGATCTCTGGCTCGAGAACACCCGGAATTTCACCGCGCGAACCGGCGTCGAAGTCACCGTCGACAGCGAGAACTGGGAGGACCTGCGCCCCAAGGCGGCGATCGCGGCCAACGTCGGCGCCGGGCCCGACATCATCGTCGGCACCAACGCGGACCCGCAGCAGTATCCCGAGCGGCTCGTCGACGTCACCGATCTCGCCGACTACCTCGGAAACAAATACGGCGGCTGGTACGACATCTGCCGCGCCTACGGCATGCACGAAGGCCGCTGGATCGCGATTCCGACCGGCGCCGCCGGCGCGGCGCTGGTATATCGCAAGAGCATGCTGCAGGCGGTCGGCTACGAGACCGTCCCCAACGACTTCCCCGGCCTGCTCAAGCTGTGCCAGGCGCTCAACGCCAACGGTACTCCGCCCGGCTTTCCTCTCGGCCACGCGACCGGCGATGCGACCGAGTGGTGTCACTGGGCGCTGTGGGGATTCGGCGGGCGGCTGACCGACGAGCAGAACCGGGTCGCGATCCACTCCAGGCAGACCGTGGCCGCGCTCGAGTACGCCGCGGAGCTGTACCGGACCTTTCCGCCCGGCACGACGTCGTGGCTCGACCCGAGCAACAACAAGGCGTTCCTTGCCGGAGACATCTCGCTCACGCCGAACGGCATCTCGATCTACTACGCGGCGAAGAAATCCACCGATCCGAAGCTGCAGGCGATGGCGGAGGATATCCGCCATGCCCATTACTCCATCGGGCCGATCGGCAGGCGTCTGCGCGGCGGGCAGATGTTTCCGGCGTTCATCTTCAAGTACAGCAGGTATCCCGGCGCGGCCAAGGAGTATCTGCGCTTCATGATGGAGAAGGAGCAGTACCTTCCCTGGCAGGCCGCGTGCACCGGCTACGTCTCCCATCCGCTGCGTGCATACGAGTCGAGCCCGGTGTGGAGCGCCGATCCGCAGAACGTGTTCTTCCGCGACGTGGTCAAGGACATGCAGCACTACGGATACGCGGGCAGGCTCGGCAAGGAGTCGGCCGCGGCGAGCGCCGAGTTCGTGGTCGTCGACATGTTCGCGGAAGCGTGCACCGGCGCACGGCGCCCGAGGGATGCTGCCGGAGCCGCCGAACAGCGGGCGAAGCACATTTACAAAACGTAGTCTGCCGCCCCGGGGGAGCGCGTGGCCGGAAACGGCGGCGCTCCCGCCCCTCAGCGCGGCCGGTTCTTCACCCAGCGCACCAGCTCGGCGTACGACAGCGCGGGGCTGAACAGATAGCCCTGGGCGATGTCGCAGCCCATGTCCTTCAGCTCGTCGAAGGTCGGACGGTCCTCGACGCCTTCGGCGACGGCGCGCAGCGAAAAATTGTGCGATAGGTCGATCACGGATTGCACGATCTGCCGGTCTCCGCGCGAGGTGAGCATGTTCGCGACGAAAATCCTGTCGATCTTGAGCTCGTGCAGCGGGAGACGCTTCAGATAGGCGAGCGAGGAGTAGCCGGTGCCGAAGTCGTCCATGGAAAGGCGCACGCCCATGTCGCGCAGGCGTGTGAGCAGCAGCAGCGAGCGCTCGACGTCGCCGATCATCGCGCTCTCGGTGATCTCGAAGGTGAGGCGGCCGGCGGGTACGTCCCAGGTGTCGATCGCCTGCTGCAGGATGTCGGGCAGCTCCATGTCGGCGAGCATCCTGGTGGAAATGTTGACGCTCAGGTTGAGGTCCACGCCTTCCTTTCGCAGCTCCGCGGCATGGCGCAGCACCGTATGGATGACGGCAAAGGTCAGCGGTGCGATCAGGCCGGCGCGCTCGGCGATGCCGATGAGCGCGCCCGGAGGCGAGTCCACGCCGCCGCTCGCCTTCCAGCGCAGCAGCGCTTCGGCGCCGACGCAGCGGCCGCTGCGGATCTCGATCTGCGGCTGATAGTAGACCGGCAGCTCGTTGAGCCGAATGGCGGCGATCAACTGGCTTTCGATCTCGCGCTGCGAGTCCCCCGCTTCGCCGCGGTCTTCGGGACGGAAGACGTGATAGCCGTCCACGCCCTTGGAGGCGATGCGCGCCGCGACGTCCGCGCACTCCACCAGCTCGTCCGCATCGCGCGCGTGATCCGGCCAGACGGCGATGCCGACGCAGGCCTGCGCCGCAACGTCCTTCGGGTCGGCGCCGAACGGATCGCGCAGCGCGGCGAGAATCCGCACCGCGGCCAGCACCGCCTGCGCGCCGCTGCCGAGTGCTGGCAGAACCACGCAGATCTTCTCATCCGACAGCCGCGCGAAACGGTCCGCCTCGCGCAGCAATTCCCCGACGCGGGCGTCGATCTGCTGCAGCAGCGACTCCCAGGCCTGTGCACGCGTGACGGGTTCGAAGTGCTTCGGGCGCGACAGGTAGACCATGAGTACGGCGAGCGAGCCGCCCGAGAGCCCGGCGATCCCGTCGGTGATGCAGGCGGCGAGCGCGGAGCGCGCGATTCGATGCCGATCCGATGCGGCGCCTTGCCCTTCGCCGATCGAGGCGCGGTCGCTCACGACAGATAGTATTCGCGGGCGTCCAGTCCGTAGGCTCCGGCGGGCAGGCCGCGCAGGATGTGCACGGGTTCGCCGCCGGCGGGCTGGTACAGCAGGTCCAGCATCGAAGGGCTCGGGGTCGCAACCTTGTCCGGCCCGCAGATCACCAGCACGCGCGGCTTGAGCCGCCGCACCTTGCTCTGGCGCACGACCACCGCCACCTCGCCCGAGGAAAGCTCCACCAGCGAGCCGACCGGAAACACGCCTACCGACTGGATGAACTGTTCGACCAGGGGCGCATGGAACAGCCTGCCACCCCAGGTGGTGAGCTTGCGCAGGGCTTCGTATGCGGACACGGCTTCGGCGTGCGGGCGAGCGTTGGTCAGCGCCACGAAGCTGTCGGCGATCGCGGCCATGCGTCCGAACAGCCCGATCCGTCCCGCGCGCAGTCCGGCCGGGTAGCCGCTGCCGTCTTCGCGCTCGTGGTGCTGGGCGAGGCCGTCGAGAATTTCGGGATGCAGGTTGGGCGTGTGCCGGAGCAGTTGCAGCCCGACGCGGACGTGCTGCTTGATCAGATCGAATTCGTCCGCGGTAAGCGCCCCGGGCTTGGCGAGCAACGTGCGCGGCAGCCTCGTCTTGCCCACGTCAAGAAGCAATCCCAGCATCCCCAGGCGTGCGAGGTACTCCTTCGGCAGGCCGAGATGGCGGCCGAGCGCCACCAGGTAGACCGCGACCTGCAGGCTGTGCCCGTAGATCGCCGTGTCCTGCTGCTTCAGGCGGGCGACCCACATCAGCGCGTCGGGGCTGCGCACCATGCTGTCCACCACGTCGCGGATGACCTCCTCGATCTGGTCGATGGCGACGAGTTTGCCGCTGCGGATGTCGCTGACCACCTGGCGCGTGAGTTCCTCCACGCGCGCATAGGTCTGCCGCGCGGGCGCGATCTCTTCCTCGATCGTTCTTGTCTCTGGATGGTAGGTGATCTGGATCGACGCGGGGATGAAATCGTGATGCACCGGTTTGCGCGGAGGGACTTCGGCGTCGTCGAGCGCGCGGCGCGCTTTCGCGGTGCCGGCTGCGGATCCGCGGCTCCCGCCGCGCCCGCCGAAAACATCGCGAAGCCATCGGAAGGAAAACCCGAACAGACTCGGCAGCGACACGCCGGCGGGAGTAGAGGCGGCCGCGGATTTCGCGGCCGCCCTGCCGCCGGAGCCGGCGCCGAAGACCACCTTGAAGCGGCCGCTGTCGCTCACGCGCAGCTCGCCGTATTGTTGCTCGGGGGGCGGAGTGCGCGTGCGCGCCGCATCTGTCGATTCCCCCGCCGCGCTGGACGCGGAAACCGACCCCGCGACCGACACGCCGATATTCCGATCCGGCGCCACCGCGGCGCTCGGCGGCGATTCCTGTTCTTCTATGCCAGAAAAGAGCCCGGCACCGGATCGCTTGTCGTCGACGAAGACAAACTGGCAGTAGCGCCGCAGCCGCGACAGCTCCTTCTCGTCCTCGACCAGGAATCCCTGGAGCAGGAACGGGGTGTCCATCCACGGACGATCGAGCTCGGCGACAAACATGCCGATCCGGATGTCCTTGGCTGCGACTTTGATCAACACGATTCAAGCTCGCATCGGAAGCGGGCGTACTGGGCGGCGCACGTCGGGCATTTTCTGTCGAAGGCGAACCGGATGTCGAGATCGTCCCTTACCCTGCGCGGGTTTGCCCGCGCGCGTCGCACCCGGGGACATGGTGCTCGTATGCGGCGTGTTCCTCAGTCCGCGCCTCGTCGCCGGATGCCGGCAACTCCTGGAGACGCTGGTCGGGCGCGGCTTCGCGACCGCGCTCGACACCGGCTGGCCCGACGGAGGGTGGGACGGCGTCCGGTCCCTCGTCGAGTCGTGGCTGCCGTCGGTGGACCACGTTTTGTTCAACGATCTCGAAACGATGTCAATGGCGGGACGCGAGTCCCTGGACGGCGCGGTGGAATGGTTCCGCGCGCACCTGCGTCCTACCGCTTCGCTGGTGGTGAAGCGCGGCGCCGAAGGCGCAGCTGCATGGCGCGGCGACGAGCGCGTCGACTGTCCCGTCCTCGCAGTGGAAGTGATCGACACGATCGGCGTCGGCGACGCGTTCAACGCCGGATATCTGTTCGGCTGCGCCACCGGACTCGATCTCGCCGCCAGCCTGCGGCTCGCCGTGACCACCGCGTGCACGGCGATCTCGACTTCGCCGCGCCGCTTCGTCCCCGCCGTGTGAAGCAGCGGAATCGGCGCCGCAACCGCAGTCCGCGATTGAGCTGCACCCGCCTGACCGCCAGCTGCTTGAACTCGACGGTGTATTCCTGCTTCGGTATCTTGAACATCAATTCCCTCCAGTTTCATCATCCTATCCGCAGATCAATGGAAGACGAAATTCAAGGGGAAGCTCCAGTCACGCCTTCCGTTGCGTCTTTTCTTTCCTTGATCTTTGCCACCTTTGCTCTTCTTTGCGACCTTTGCGTTCCGTTGCGATCTTTGCGTGTCGATTTTCTTTTGATTTTCTCTGTGCCTTTGCGTTGAGGCGCGGATTGTTATGCCGGTAATTGCTCAGGCCGCGGGATTCGGATAGCGCAACTGAATCTGCTTGATGTCTTCCAGCGTTTGCGCGTCGAGCGTGAACTGCGCCGCGGCGATGTCCTCCTCGAGCTGCGCCATCGTGGTTGCGCCGATGATCGTAGCGCCGGTGAACCAGCGACTTGCCACGTACCCCAGCGCCAACTGCACGAGCGTCAGCCCGCGCCGCCGGGCGAGTGCGATGTAGGCATCCACCGCCTCGGAAACCATCGGCTTGCGGAAGCGCATCCCGAGAGAATCGAACAGCGTGAAGCGCGCCCCGGCCGGCTTCGCCCCGCCCATGTATTTCCCGGAGAGGATGCCGGCAGCGAGCGGGCTGTAGGCGAGCAGCGACATGTTTTCCCGAAACAGCGTCTCCGCGAGATCGTTGTCGACGTTGCGCGAGAGCAGGCTGTAGCTGTTCTGGAGCGTGACCGGGCCGGGCACGCCGAGTTCCTTGGCCGCACGGCGGAATTCGCACACGCCCCAGGCCGTCTCGTTGGACAGTCCGTAATAGCGGATCTTCCCTGCCTTGATCATTGCCGCCATGCCTGAGACCTGCTCGCGGATCGAGGGGCCATCCTTTTCCTTGGCGGGATCGAACTCGGTGGCGCCGAAATTGGGGACGTTGCGCTGCGGCCAGTGGATCTGGTACAGGTCGATGTAATCGGTCTGCAGGCGTTCGAGGCTGGTGTCCACCGCCTCGGCGATCACTCCCGGCGTCAGGTCGGTGCGCCCGTTGCGGATCCAGTCGCGGCGTCCCGGTCCGGCGATCTTGGTCGCGATGAACAGCCGATTCCGCTGCTGGCGCGCGAGCCAGGTGCCGAGGAATTTTTCGGTACGACCCTGGGTCTTCGCGTTCGGCGGCACCGGGTACATCTCCGCGGTATCGATGAAGTTGATCCCTTGCTCGATCGCGTAGTCGAGCTGCTCGTGGGCCTCCGCCTCGCTGTTCTGCTCGCCCCAGGTCATGGTGCCGAGGCAGACCCGCGAAACGTTCATGTCGGTGCCGGGCAGGATTTTGTATTGCATGACGGGCTCCGCTCTTGAGACAAGGCCGCTAGGGTAGCCGAAAAGGAAAAGAGAATTTCAACGCAGACGCGCAGAGAAAATCAAAACAGAATCGAAACGCAAAAGACGCAAAGCAAATCGACATCTCAACGCGGAGGCGCAGAGAGCGCAGAGGACGCAGAGAAAATCAAAAGAACATCGATACGCAAAGAGCGCAAAGGAGCGCGAAGGTCGCAAAGGGAAGCCAGAAGAGTCGTGACGAGAGTGAGTTAGGGATATCACTCGACATTCACGGTATTCACGATATTGGCAACGGCCTCACGTTGATCGGCTCACGCCGCTAAACGTGAGCCTGTGCCTGAACAAGCGCTGTCGCGCGTGTTGACACGGCAATTACATCAAGCCTGTCTTCGGCGCTCCTGGCGACGCCGATTGGGAAACGAAATAGGGACTTGTATCCGGCGGCGGTCCGTTCTCTCGGCACGGCGATAGTTGCCGTCCGGAAATGTCAGGATTCGCTCGAGGTCCCCGATGGGACCGTACACGTGTACCTCACAAGGCTGGTGCTGTTCCGCCCACGCGACGGCGAAGTGTATTGCCTGCCCCTTGGTGGGCAACTGAAATGGCTGTCCGCCCGACTCCAGCTCTACTTGCCAGCCAGTCGGGCGCGAGGGTAAGACTTTCGCGAGGGTCGGCGTCATTTGGACCGATTCATCCAGGCGTAAAACCTGACGTGGAAGTGCGTCATCTTTTCCGCGTCATGATGTTCCAGCGCCTCGATCAAGTCGCCAATCTCTGCGCGCGATAATCCACGCAGCCACGCGACGATAGCGCCCAAATCCCGGCTGACGCCGGCTTCGGGACTCGGAGTTTCGGATATACGGTTAGCGTTGAGCATCGGCCTCGCCCTCCTCTGAGAGAAACCGCCGCTTTTGGGAGGTAAGGACCGGGGCTTGCGAATTTCGTACCAGGGATCGGCGGCCTTTCCGCCGGCCTTTTTAACCCCGATTCTCGGGGGTGGGCACTTAAAAAGCCCTGTAGGTAACGATGGACCGACAGCGTATGACGAAGACCCGACACCAATCCGGTCGGTGGCGGGCGGGGGTTCGACTAGGCACAGTGTAGAACGCCCGGGCGGTGCCGGTTTCTTCTGCGCTCGCCCGGCCTCTCGAGTTGCACTGGGGATCTCGGTTTCGGAGTTATAACGTATAGGCCTTACCCGAAAGACCTACTTCAAACATCGAAAATCTCAACGCAGAGACGCGAAGGACGCAGAGGTCGCAGAGAATTTCAAAAGTAGAGCGTTAACGCAAAGTTCGCAAAGGGTGCAAAGGACGCGAAGAAATGAACATCAGGCAAATCTCAACGCAGAGGGCGCGGATCTGTTGTTGCCTCTCGCCCGATCTGTCCGATCTCAAATCCAGGAAAGGCTATTTCTCACTTATGTCCACTGAGAACACTGCGTCCTCTGCATCTCGGCATTGAGATGTTGATGCACGTTTTCTGGCCTCTGGCGTTTCAGGTATGCCGTTGTCGCTCAGCGAGTCGTTGCGAATGCGAAATCACTCACTTCGGATTTCCCATCGGGTTCCTGCCGGGAAAGCGGCGCAAATCTCGGCCCCGATCCGAGATCCGCCACGTGCGGGACTGTTTTCGATTGGGGTTGTTCGACGCTGCTTTCCCAAACGACGAAGCGGCGCTTCTCGGCATGCCACCGCGCAGTGATCGTCAGATTGTCCAGCAAACCGCTGTAGCAGGCCCCGTGCTCCAGCGAACTCAGCGGTAGAACCTTGCGTTCCTGCAACGCCTGCTGCGCCGCTGTGAGCTGTGGCTTCGGCTGCACGACCGGCCGGTTGCCGACCGGCGTCGAGGTGTTGGCCATGACTGCGCTCCTTTCCGCTTCGGAGAGCCTCCCTGGCTTTTCGTCATCTCCTTACGAGCCTATTTAAGGCGAATTCCGCCCTCGGGAAAAGCGAAATCCGCCGAGTGGCGGCTATCGCATGACAGACGGTTTCCGAGCTTGAACACCGCGGGTGACAAGCGGGCAAAAATATGGAACGAGCGGCTGTCGTTTTTGAGCGACGGGTGACCCCGCAGTGGAACCCTTGCTGCAACCCGCGCAAGTCAGCGGGCCGCAAGTGCTGACTGAAAACCCGATACTTCGAGACTTGACCCGGCGCGGTGGCGTGGCGCCGCACTGCACATCTTTCCGTGGATGATCGATGCGCAGGTGCGCCAGCGCAACGGCCGCACGCGCGGGCGGTTGGACCGGCGAGCTTTGCGCGGCGCCTTTGCATTCCCAGGTCCGCTTCCACCACTGCCTGATCGACGGGTATTCGCCCGTGGCGAGAAGGGGCAGACCCGCGTCGCCGAGGCCGGCGCGCCAAAGTCTGAAGAAGTTTCCGCTCCGTGGGCCCCGTCGGGCATCGACCCTTGCGGTCATCCTTCAGCACGGCCTTGACGGTCTCGCCAGAGCCCGCGGCGGCTGCTCGCGCTCCGCGACGAACAGGAAAGCTACTCGACGGGAAAGTCGACTCGTTTGACGAACACGATCTTTCCGCCCTCGTTCTTCACCACGTTGTATCCATGCAAGCCGTCGCCTCGGGCATCGAACTCGTAGGTGCCTTCGAGGCCCTTGTAGCCTTTGATGGCGAGGATCGCCTTGCGGACGGCCTCGGGTTCGGTGCTGTTCGCATCGTTCATGGCCAATGCCAGGATGTGCAGCGCATCGAATGACCAGCTGGCAAAGTTGTCCGGATAGATGCCGTAGCGCTCGCGATATCTCCTGGTGAATGCACGCGCCGCGTCATTGGCGTCCGCGTTGAAATCAGCGACGGCGTAAGTCCCGTACAGCGCTTCGCCCGCGAGCTTGCGAGTGGTTACCGCCGCCGTGGTCGGCGATCCCACCCATTGAATATTCACGCCGAGCTGGCGCAACTGCTTCGCAAAGATCGCCTGGTCGACCGGAACCGTCATATAGGTCCCGAGCACCTCGGCGCCGGATTTCTTGATGGCGAGAACGATCGGAGCGAAGTCCTGCGAATTGCTGGTGTAACCCTGAACGAGGAGAGGGGTTACACCAAGAGCTTGCAGCGTCTCGGTCAGCGCCTTCGCCCCGCCCTGTCCGAACGCATCGGTGGCATGGACGATCGCCCACTTCCTGAGCTTGAGCGTGTTGACGCCGAAGTCGGCGATGACCCTGGACGAGTACAGGTCGTTGGGTCGGGCGCGGAACACCCACCTGTTGTTGATGCGCGTGAGGCTGGGGTCGGTGCCGCCGATCATCGTGGGAATGCCGGCTTTCGCGATCGCCGGCGAAGCCGCCTGGATCTGCGTGCTGGCAATCGGGCCGACGATCGCTTTGATCTCCGGATCGGTGAAGAGCTTGGAGAAGGCGAGAACGGTACCGGGATTGGTGCTGGCATTGTCTTCGGTACGCAGCTCGACGGGGCGACCCAGAATGCCGCCCGCCTTGTTGATGTCGTCCAAAGCAAGCTGCAGTCCGTTCAATTCGAAGGTTCCCCATTCGGCGTACGGCCCGGTCAGCGTGATCACGACGCCGATCTTCACGGGTTCCGCAGCGCCCGCGCTTGCGGCGAGCAGCAGCGACGCGCACATAGCAACGTGCCACGCTCGGCACACGCGCTTCCGCCGAGCGGCCGCCCAGCGGCGAAGCCGCCAGGATAGCCAGTGGCAAGTTTGTTGGCCCGCGCGCTTGAAGGAACGGTTGCGCGTCATGTTCGAAGGCACTCAGGCGGCGACCCGCTTGCGAGCAACCGCTAAAGCCGGCGGACGCGCCAGCGTCTGGTACACCACGCAATACCGCTCTGTCAGGCGCAGGAGGGTCGCGAGTTGCTCCTCCGATGCATCGGTGTCGAGCGTGAACTGCAGCCGAATGTTCTGAAAGCCGACCGGGACCTCTTTCGACAAACCCAGCGTTCCGCGGAAGTCGAGATCACCTTCCGCCTGGACCAAGGCATCGCGCAGTTCAATGCCAAGCGCCGTGGCTACGGCGTTGAGCGTTACGCCAGCACAGGCCACCAGGGCTTCGAGCAGCATGTCGCCCGAACAGGCGGCTTGCCCGCTTCCACCCGTGGCCGGATGCAACCCGGCGACCACCAGCGCCTTGCCTGTTTCGATCTTGCAACTGACTCCTTCTCCGATACGACCTTGCGCGCGCAGAGTGATCAGCGCCGCATCCGGGGCTTCCCGGTAACGCTCCTTCAGAGGAGCCTGCACAGACCGCAAGTCGTCGGCGTTCATGAGGGAAGTTTCCGGAAATGATTAGAACCTATCTCAAAATTGCCTGAGCAGCATGGTGATGCACGCCAACTGCACGAAACCCAGGAAGTTGGCAGCGTAGTACTCCCAGCGAACCAATAGGCGGCGCTTCCACTGCAACCACGCAAAGAACCTCTCCACGATCCACGGGCGCTCGTAGCGCCGCGGGCGACGAGCGGGCACAATCGTGGCAAGAGCGGCAGGATAGCTCTTGCCGCAAACTGCGCAAGTCAACGCACCGCACGCAGTGACTGAAAACCCGATATTTCAATACCTGACCCGGGCAGGTCAGCTCTACTTCCCGTTCGGGGTTGACCCCGAGGATCCCACGCACTACTTTGGTCTTAGCACGAGGACGAGTTCCTTCTTATCAATAAGTATCATCTTGTTAATCGGGACAACCAAAAAGGGATTTGAATCAGGTCGACGTATCCCTTCTTGTTCATCAAGACCCTTTGAATCTTCATCCTATCGACTTACCTGAATCAACTCGATACTCACGCCATCGGGCGCGGCGACATAACAGAGCACCAGCCCGGGCTTGAATTCCCACGGCTCCACCGCCATGCGAACGCCTTTGCGTTTCAGTTCCGCGCAGAATGCGCGGAGGTCGCCCCGATAGGTGAAACCGAAGTGATCGGTCCCCCATTCGTTGTGGCTGGAGTAGCCGTCGAAGTGCTGCATGGGTTTGGTCTCGGCCGGCTGTTCGCCCGGCCGCCGGCCGCGGATGACGAGGGTCATGCCGCCGACGCGGACGTCGATCTGCGGCGCGCCGCGCAGATTTTCCTGCACCGCGCTGACCTCGCCGCCGAACATCTCGCAATACCAGTCCGCCGCCGCTCTCGGATCCCGGCTGATCAGATGGATGTGGTCGAACGCCATCACCTTTTCCATACCGCTTCTCCTCCCGGCTGTGCTTCCGACAGGACCATACCCGCCCTGGCTTCTCAGTCTGCGTGCACGCGCACTCTCGGCTCTGCCTTTAGCCAGGTCGTCCGCCTCGCGACACGCAGGTCGTAATCGACCTGGAGGTTAAGCCATAGCTCCGGCGATACCCCGAAGTACTTGCCCAGTCGCAGCGCGGTGTCGGCGGTAATCGACCGCTTGCCGTTGACGATATCGCTGATCCGGTTCGGCGGCACGGCGATTTCCCGTGCGAGCGCGTTGATGCTCACCCCCATCGGCTTCATGAACTCCTCGTAGAGGATTTCGCCGGGATGAATGGGATCGAGAAGCTTGGCCGCCATGGGCTTTCTCCTATGCGTGGTAGTCGACGATCTCGACTTCATATGCCTGCCCGTCCGACCAGCGGAAACAGATCCGCCACTGCTCGTTGATCCGGATGCTGTGCTGCCCCTTGCGGTCGCCTTTGAGCGCCTCGAGCCGATTTCCCGGCGGCGCCATCAAGTCGCGAAGTGTTTGAGCACGGTGAAGATAGAGCAGCTTGCGGCGCGCCGGCCGCTCAATCGCCCTGAAGCGGGCGACTGGGCGATCATTGAACAGTGCCTCGGCATCGGGAGACCGGAAGGTCTTGATCACCTGCCAAGAGTATTACGAGACTCGTAATACGTCAAGCGGCTGTCCAGGTATTTCAGTTCTGAAACGCAAACAGCAGCCCGCCGGCGAACACCAGTGCCGATGCCACCGGCTTGCCCGGCACGAGGCTCGACACGGCGGCGCAGTACTCGGCCAGTTGCTTCCGGTACGGCTTCGCCGCGGCGGCGAGGTTGTCGGGGTCGATGGAGTCGCCGGTCTTGTAGTCGAGGATCCACACCGAGTCGTCGAACTCCACCAGCCGGTCGATGCGCTTCAGCTCGCCCGCGTCGGAGACGTACTCCATTTCGTTGAACGCCCGCACGTATAGTTTCGGGTCGAAGAATTTCTGCAGCTCCGGCGCGGCGAGGATCGTGTGCGCGTCCTTCCACAGCTTCTCGAATTCCTCGTTGCCGACGGCGAGCATCTCGCGCAGGAAGTCGCGGCCGGCGATCGCGCGCGGCGGGACCAGGTGCTCGAGCAGCGCATGCAGCCGCTTTCCGTAGCGGCGGCGCGGATCGACGAGGTCGTCCACCCGTTGGCCGGTCTCGAGCGGCCGCGACAGCGCCTGCGCCAGTTTCCGGTCGAGCTTCTCCCGGGCGGGCTTCGCTTCTTCTCCCTTTGCTTTCGCCAGCGGCAGAGCGGTCGGGCCGGCGCCGACGGAGGCTAGCGCCGCGGCGATCTTCTCGTGCCAGCTCCCGTTCCCGCCTCTGCCCTCGATGCCGCTGACGATCAGCGCCTGCTTGGCGCGGGTCATCGCCACGTACAGTAGATTGAGGTTTTCGCGAGCGGCGAGCTGCGCTTCGCGCTCGACCCGCGGCCGGCGGCTTTCGCCGATCTCGTCCTTGCGCGACAGCAGCGAGAAGTGCGCGGGCGCGGGTGCCTCCGGCGGCCAGTCCACCAGCGCCGCGTAGCCTTCGGACTTGTTATCGGTCGCGTTGGCATCGAGCAGCCAGACGATCGGCGCTTCCAGTCCCTTCGCACCGTGGACGGTGAGGATCCGCACCGCGTCCGCGCCTTCGGCGACGATTCCCTCTCCCGGCGCTTCCTCCGGTGTCGCGCGCCTGAGATTGGAAAGCTCGTGCAGGAATCCCTGCAGGCTGGGGTAGCGCCCGGAGTCGGTCGCGAGCGCGACTTCCATGAAGGCGCGCAGATTCGCCGCTACCGCGGCGCGCATCGAAACCGGCACCGCCGCCTCGTAGCGCCGCATCACGTCGCCCTCGAAGTAGATCCGGTCCAGCAGGTCGTGCACCGGCCTGCGGTCGATCTCCTTGAGCCAACCCGAGAGCAGGGACTGCGCGCGCCGCAGACTTTCCGGCGCGGCGCCTTCGTTCGCCAGTCTCGACAGACGCTGCCACCAGGTCCGCCCATCCGCGGCGGCCAGCAGCGCGAGTTCTTCGTCGGACGCGGAGAACACTGGCGAGCGCAGCGCGTGCGCGAGATGCAGATCGGCGAACGGCAGCACCAGGAATTGCAGCAGCGCGATCAGATCCGAAGCCTCTAGGGTGTCGAGCAGCCCGCCCTGCCGCGAGCTGAGATAGGGAATCTGCGCATGGCGCAGCGCCCGCTCGTAGGTCTCCAGATGCGTGCGGCGGGTGACGAGCACCGTGATGTCCTCATAGCGCGCCGCGCGCGGCCTGCCGTCCTCGTCGAGCACCTCCCACGCGCCGACCATTTCCCCGATCGCCTCGGCGAGCTGTTCGGCTTCGCGCTCGCGGCGGCGGTCGGCCGCGTCGAGGCGCGGTGCCTCGAGCGGATTGCGCCACGCCGTGACTTGCGCCTCGTCCGCGTCCGGCGCCACCAGTTCCCTGACCTGCACCGTGCCGGGCAGCGCTGAATGATGCGTCTCGTGATCGAGAAATCCCTCGAACTGCTGCTCCTGCCGGAACAGCGCGTTCACCGTATCGACGATCGGCGGTGCGTTGCGCCGGGTGACGTTCTGCTCCAGGCGCACCGCGCCGAATCGTTCTTCCAGGTAGCGCGCCGCGATGCCGAACAGCCGCGGCTCGGCGCGGCGGAAGCGGTAGATCGACTGCTTCGGGTCGCCGACCAGGAACACGGTGGGCGGCGAGCCGGCGTCGAGTGAGGCCGACAGCCACGCCATCAGCGCCTGCCACTGCAGGGGGTTGGTGTCCTGGAACTCGTCGAGCAGGATGTGGCGGTAGCGCGCGTCGAGCTTGTACTGCATGTACTCGGCGTAGTCGCCGTTGCCGAGCAGCTCGCAGGCCTGCCACTCGACATCGGTGTAATCGAGCAGGCCGCGCTCGGTCTTGATGCGCTGGTAGCTCGTCAGCAGCTCCTGCGCGCATTCGAGCCCCGCTTCGTTGAGCCGGTACATGGCCTGCTCGGCGAGATGCGCGCGCGCCGTGGCGAGCCGCGCGCCGAGCGTGGCGTGGAGCTCGAGCAGTTGTGCCTGACCCGTCGCGCCGAGACGTTTCTCCGTCGCGGCGCTCGGCTTGCGCGACCGCAGATCGCCGTCGGTCTTGAACAGCACGGGCCACAGCGATTCGAAGCGCCGCGCCGGCGGCAGCGAGTCCGCCGCAAGGATCGCGGCCGCGCGGGTGGCATCGGTGTCGGTAACGTTGCGCTCCAGCAGCGCCCCGTAGTCCGTCAACTGGCGCGAAAAATCCTTGTCGGCGAACAGCTCCGCGCAGACGTCGGTCTGCGGCGCGACCGGCATGTCGGCGCGCAGCCGGCCGAGCGTGTACTGCACCGGATCGCCCTGTCCGCGGGTGAAGGACCACCACTCCGCGCGCTTCGCGAGGAAGCCGATCAGCAGCGAGCGCGTATTGGCGAGCCCGTAGGTCGCGAAGAGATAGTCGAGCGCCCGCGCCACCGGGCTCTCGGGATTGTGTCGCAGCTCCTCGGCGAAGAGCTGCCACGCCTCCTCGATCAGTGCCGAGGTCTGGTCTACGAGGCTCGCCGCGCCGACGCCGGCCGCAAGCGGCGCCTTGCGCAGCAGCTCGAGGAACCAGCCGTGAAAAGTGCTCACCGTGATGCCGGGCTGGTCGGTGAGGAAAGTATCGAACAGCGTGCGCGCCTTCGGCAGCAGCGCCGGGATCTGCGCCTGCGGAACCTCGCGTTCCTTCAGGAACGCGATCACCTGCTCGTCGGACCCGGTTGCCAGATCGTGCAGCCAGCCGTGCAGCCGCGAGGCCATCTCCTGCGCCGCCTTGCGGGTGAAGGTGATCGCCAGGATCTCCGACGGCTTTGCGTCGGCGAGCAGCAGCCGCACGATGCGCGATACCAGCAGCCAGGTCTTGCCGGACCCTGCGCAGGCCTCGATGACGACCGAGCGCCCGGCGTCGAGCGCGGCGCGGTTGAGTTCGCGTATCGGGTCGCTCATAGCCAGTAGTCTCTACGGCACAATCCGCGCATCTCGCACCACTCGCAGGCGGCGTCCACGCCCTGCGCCGGCATCGGCGCGCCGGCTTCGAGCCGGGAAAAGATCTCGCGCAGGCGTTCGATTGCGCGCCGCGCGTCGGCCAGCACTTCCGCGGGCAGCACCACGTCTTCCGCGCTGTCCTTGTCGAGGCTCAGATACAGGGCTTCGGCAACGTCGCCCTGCATGAGCGAGACGTACACCGGAAGCTGCACGTCCTCGCCGATTTCCCTCAGGTCGCGGCGAAGGTCATCGCGCCGGCGCGTCTTGTAGTCGAGCACCGCGAAGCGCTGCCCGCTGTTTTCCTCGCGCACGTCCACGCGGTCGATGCGGCCCTCGAGCGACAGCCTCGCGCCGCCGGGCAATTCGATTTCGATCGCGCGCGGCGTCTCCGCCGCATGGAAGCGCCAGCCGTCGGCTTCCCTCTGCAACTGCCAGTCGAGATAGGCGGGGATCAGCGCCTTCCAGCGCAGCAGCCAGCCATGGCTCAGATAATCTGCCTCGGTCGCCTCGCGGAACACCGCGTCGCTGATCGCGGCGAGCGCCTGTTCCAGTTCCGCGCGCGGATGGTCGGCGGCGATCGGAAAGCGCTCGTGAAAGCGCTTGAGTATCCGGTGCACATGCTCGCCGTAGTCGCGCTTTTCCAGCGCCTCCTGCACCTCTTCCGGCTCGCGCAGACCCAGCAGGTAGCGGGCGTGGAACTGGTACGGGCAGGCAAGCAGGCTGTTGTAGCCGCTCGCGCTCACCTTCCGCGGCAGCAGCGCACGTGAAGCGGCGGGCGCGGGACGCGCGGTGCGCGACGGAGGTCCGGCCGGAATCGGCGGCGCAATCCCGGCCGCGGCGGCGAGCGCCGGCAGGCCGCCGTCGCCGAGCGGCGCCTTCCACGCCAGCTCGTGGAAGAGTTGCAGCCGCTCGAGGAACGGGCTCGGCAGGTTGTTCTCGCCTCCTCGCATCGCCTGCCAGGTGACGAGCGTCGAGCCGGCGCGCGAGATCAGTCCCAGCAGGTCGTCGCGCAATTGCGCGAGCTGGCGCTCCGCGGTGGGCAGACCGAGCTGGCGCCGCACCGACTGGTTGAAGAAGGTCCCCTGGTCCGGCTCGCCGGGCAGATGCGCGGCGTCGCAACCGATCAGCGCGCAGGCGTCGAAGCTGCGCAACCGGGTGAGAGCCAGATGCGTGAAGGCGACCGGGCTGGCGATGCCGGTGTCGCGGAACTGCGCCGATTCCATCTGCCGGTTGAGCCACTGGCGCCATTCGCCGAAGGAGAAGACGGCGTCGACCTCCCTCAGTTCCCGGGCGAGGCGCTCGAGGTATTCGATCAGTTGCAGCCCGGCGGCGTCGCGGCACAGGCCGGCGTCGATGCCGAGCGCCTTGATGCTGCCGAACAGGATCTCCAGCCAGTCGTGCAGGCTGCGCCGGCGGTCGCGATGGAAGATCCGCGCCGCCTTCCGGATGCGCTCCAGCAGTTCGAGCGCAGCCTCGCCTTCGCCGGCCCGCTCGACCGCTTCGACGTACTCGGAAAGCCCGGAGACGATCGATTGGCTGCGGGCCACGCGCTCGATCTCGAACACCGCCTCGCGCCGTGCGGCCCAGTCCACCGCGACGAAGGGCGACTTCAGCAGGTCGAGCAGATCCTGATGGTAGAAATCGCCGCCGAGCGCGTCGAGCCAGCGCATGATCGCAGTGGCCGCCGAAGTGGTGGAGAAGATCCAGCCGGTCTCGTCGGCGACCATCACCTGCGCGCGCTCGAGCAAGGCCCGCACCCGCCGCGCGACCAGCCTGTCCAGGGCGACGACGGCGATGTTGCGCCTGCCTTCGATCAGCCAGCGGCGCACCTGCGCATCGATCGCTCTTGCCTCGTGCTCGAGGCTCGGCGCACCGTACAGGGCCAAGTTGCCGGCGAGCGGACTGCGGGCCGCGCCCGACGAGATTGCAGCCGCGCGGCTGCGCACATCGGCTGCGTCCGGCGAAGCAGACCAGGCGGCGTCGAGCGCGCGGGCGACCGGATCGGCGGCTGCGGGATCGATACGGTACACCGCGACCGGCGCGCGGCGAGAATACGCGTCGAGAAAGGCGCGCTCTGCGGGGGTGAGGTCGGCCAATCCGATGGCATAGAGCGGGAAATCCGCTGCGGCCGCGATCCGGGCAAGGCGCAGGTGATACAGCGCGACCGGATCGACGCGGCCGGAATCCGGCGTCGAGACTGCGTGCCACAGCTCGTGCACCAGCCGCGCTTCGAGCTGCATCGGTTCGCCGGCACGCGCCCGGTACGCGCTTTCGAGCTGCGATATGAATTCATCGAGCGAACCGGGCAACTGCACGCCGTGGCGCGTGAGATCGTCGAACAGCCACGCCAGTTCCGCGGTGAGCGGCCACAGGTCGGGCGCGCGCACCCAGCCGCGGCTGCGCAAGGCGTCGAAGAGCATCGCCTCGCGCACGCTCTCGGGCAGCGCCTTGACTTCAGTGGGCTCCGCGGCGACCCAGTCGGCAAACGTGGTGAAGCGCGGCAGCCGCAGGAGGCGCCCGGACTCTTCGGCGAGCGCGCTGGCGAGCCCGCTTGCCGCGTGCAGATTGGGCAGCAGGACGACCACACCCGAGAGATCGGGCAGGCGCGAAGATTCGGATTCGAGGAGGTCGCGCGCCAGCCGGGAGCAGGCATCGGCCGGTGCGACGGTGCGTTCGGTCGGCTGCGCAGCGGGTTCGCTCATCGCCGCGCCGGCAACCGGGTCAGCGCTCGATCAGCTGCCGCTTTTCCTTTACTTCTTTCCACTCGTCGGCGTCCGCGGGCGCGTCTTTTTTCTCGGTGATCGGCTTCCAGGCCTTGGCGAGTTCCTTGTTGAGCGGGATGAAGTCGCGCTGATCCACGGGGACGTCGTCCTCGGCGAAGATCGCCTCGACCGGGCATTCCGCGACGCAGAGCGTGCAGTCGATGCACTCGTCCGGATCGATCACCAGCATGTTGGGGCCTTCGCGAAAGCAATCGACCGGACAGACGTCCACGCAGTCGGTGTACTTGCACTTGATGCAGCTCTCGGTCACAACATAAGTCATTCGGAATATTCCTTGCAGGGCTGATTCGGGTCGCCACGACGGGCACTTCACCCGCAGCCGATGGGCGCAAAAACCCGGGAAACCGCGGTCGGACGACCTTTTGAGATCGCGAATTGTACCAAAACACGATTCGCGAGCGTCGTCCCCCGTCGCGTCTGCCGGCCGATATCCTTCGAAATCGAAAGGGATTTTCCGGATGGCGCCGGACCGGGGGATATGCCCGATTGCTTCGCCGGCGCATTTTTGGATAGGATTGGCCTCACTTCCGTTCGCAGGCCATCCGGCCTGCGTCATTTCCCGCCATCCGATCCGAGTCACTTGCGAGGCAAGCTGGATGAGTAAACACATACAACACGTAACCGACGATACGTTCGAGTCCGAAGTTCTGCAGGCGCCCGTCCCGGTGCTGGTCGACTACTGGGCGGAGTGGTGCGGCCCCTGCAAGATGATCGCGCCGATCCTGGATGAGGTGGCCGAGGAATACGAAGGACGGCTGAAGATCGCCAAGCTCAACATCGACGAGAACCAGTCCACGCCCCCCAAGTACGGCATCCGCGGCATTCCGACCTTGATGCTGTTCAAGAACGGCAACATCGAGGCGACCAAGGTCGGTGCGGTGTCCAAGTCCCAGCTCACGGCATTTATTGACAGCAACATCTGACCTCGTTTAGGCTTCGTTGCAGATCCGGTTGCCGATGCCCACAGAAGGCGTCCGCAACCTGCGGCGGGCAGGCTCCTCCCCCCGCTCCACCTTTTCCCCTTTCCGAGCAGCTCCAAGTCGCAAGGCCCATTTTGTATGCATTTATCCGAACTGAAAAACCTCCACGTCGGTGAACTCGTCGACATGGCAATCGCCAATGAAGTCGAGAACGCCAATCGCATGCGCAAGCAGGATCTGATCTTTGCGCTGCTCAAGAACCAGGCAAAGAAAGGGGAGAGCATCTTCGGCGGCGGAACGCTGGAAGTGCTGCCCGACGGCTTCGGCTTCCTGCGTTCGCCGGACACCTCCTACCTCGCGGGCCCGGACGATATCTACGTCAGTCCGTCCCAGATCCGCCGCTTCAACCTGCATACCGGCGACTCGATCGAGGGGGAGATCCGGACGCCAAAGGACGGGGAGCGATACTTCGCCCTCGTCAAGGTCGACAAGGTCAACGCCGAACCCCCCGAGAATTCCAAGCACAAGATCCTGTTCGAAAACCTGACCCCGCTCTTCCCCACCGAGCACATGATCATGGAGCGGGACATCAAATCGGACGAGAACCTCACCGGCCGCATCATCGACATCATCGCCCCCATCGGCAAGGGCCAGCGCGGCCTGCTGGTGGCAAGCCCGAAGAGCGGCAAGACCGTGATGCTGCAGCACATCGCGCATTCGATCGCGGCGAACTATCCCGACATCTACCTCATCGTGCTGCTCATCGACGAGCGGCCGGAGGAAGTGACCGAGATGCAGCGCTCGGTGCGCGGCGAGGTGGTGTCCTCGACCTTCGACGAGCCGGCCACCCGGCACGTGCAGGTCGCGGAGATGGTGCTCGAAAAGGCGAAGCGCCTGATCGAGCACCGCAAGGACGTGGTGATCCTGCTCGATTCCATCACCCGGCTGGCGCGCGCCTACAACACGGTGGTGCCGGCTTCGGGCAAGGTGCTCACCGGCGGCGTGGACGCCAACGCGCTGCAGCGGCCGAAGCGCTTCTTCGGCGCCGCGCGCAACATCGAGGAAGGCGGATCGCTCACCATTATCGCCACCGCGCTGATCGACACCGGCTCGCGCATGGACGACGTGATCTACGAGGAGTTCAAGGGCACCGGCAACATGGAAATCCATCTCGACCGACGCATGGCCGAGAAGCGGATCTACCCTTCGATCAACGTCAACCGCTCCGGCACCCGTCGCGAGGAACTGCTGATCAAGCAGGACATCCTGCAGAAGGTCTGGATCCTGCGCAAATTGCTTTACCCGATGGATGAACTGGAAGCCACCGAGTTTCTCGTCGACAAGCTCAAGGCCACCAAGAACAACGCAGAGTTCTTCGACAGCATGCGGCGAGGCTGACATCGGGTAAAGCCGCGCGCTGCCCGCAAACGGCCGGCTACGCCGGTAACGAGCCCGCGCGCCAGTTCTTCGACTCGATGAGGCGAGGCTGACCGAGCCGGATCCGTCGCGATTTCGGCCTCGTAGCGAGAACTCCGCTCGGCGCGCTGCCCGCAAGCGGCCGGCTACGCCGGTAACGAGCCCGCGCGCCAGTTCTTCGACTCCATGCGCCGAGGTTGACATCGGCCACCTCAGGCCAGCCCTCTCCCCCGCGAGCGGCAGAGAGGGAGCACGGATTGTGTGGTGGATTTGTCCGTGGTGATTCCGGAAGCTCGTGACGCGGCTGCCTTCGATCCGTTCGTCACGCCGCGATCGTCATGATTTCCTGGTTTCGCATTGCTCGTACCACTGCGCCGCACGACGCTTGCAAAGCCCGGGGGCGGCGAGGATAATGCCGCCCTTCGCCCAATGGCCGGCGCACAACCCGCCGGCCGCATGATGAAAGGAAACATCGTGAAAACCGGCATTCATCCCGAGTACAAAGAGATCACCGTCATCTGCAGTTGCGGCAACACGTTCAAGACCCGATCGACGCTCGGCCGCGAGCTGCACGTGGAAGTCTGCGCCGTCTGCCACCCGTTCTATACGGGCAAGCAGAAGATCGTGGACACCGCCGGCCGCGTCGAGAGGTTCAAGCAGAGATACGCCAAGACCGGCGGCAAGTCCAAGTCGGCCGCGGCCTGATCCCGCTCATTCGCATCGCCGAAAAGGCAGCCCAGGCTGCCTTTTCTGTTTTCGGCAACCGGGTTGCCGGCTTGCAAGCGAACCTTCGCCACGAGCGTGCGTCGCGGCGCAATCTCCGGGCTAGAATAGAAACATGCAAGTTGCTGCCGGCCTGCGGCCGGACGCTTGCGCCGACGAGCATGTGCGGGCGGAGGCGGCACGCAAACCCGGCCGGCACATGACGGCACGCATGCAGACGACCGGCGGCTTGCGAGCCCTGCCTCATCCAGCCCGAGAGAGGGCCGACCAGGCATAAGAACAATGCTGCGCCCCGCTCATCTGCTTCGCCACGACCGGCTCGCCACCTGGGTCACTGCGCGTCCGGTCAAGCTTACGCTCGCAATCTCCATCGTCTGGATCCTGGCCGGCCTCCTCGGCCACGATCCCTGGAAACCGGACGAGGCGCACGCCTTCGGCGTGGTCTACCGGATGCTTCAGAGCGGCGACTGGATCGTGCCGTCGCTCGCCGGCGAGCCCTACCTGTCGAAGCCCCCGCTTGCCTATTTCACTGCGGCGCTGTTCGGGCTGATGTTCTCGCCGCCGCTTCCTCTGCACGATGCTGCCCGGCTGGCCACCGGCATGTGGATGGCGCTGGTCTTTCTCTTTACCTGGATGACCGCGCGGGAGCTGTACCGCGGTGCCCGCAGCTGGATCGCGGTGCTGATGCTGCTCGGCTGCGGCGGCTTGCTGGTGCGCGGCCATCAACTGATCTCCGACGTCGTGCTGCTCGCCGGACTCGCCATGGGGCTGTACGGCCTCGGGCTCGCGCCGCGCCGCCCGCCGCCTGGCGGCTTCTGGCTCGGCATGGGACTGGGTGTGGCCACCCTGTCCAGCGGATTGTTCGAGCCGATCATGCTCCTGCTCGCCGCGCTCGGCATGGTCGCCGTCTCGCCGCTGTACCGGACAGCCGCGTTCGGGCGTACGGCGTGGATCGCGGCCCTGGTGGCGCTGCCCTGGGTGCTGATCTGGCCGCTGGCGCTGTGGATGCGCTCGCCGGCGCTGTTTTCCCACTGGTTCTGGGTGGACAACTGGGCGCGCATCCGCGGCCTGATCGATTTCGGCAGGGAAGGCCATTTCTATTACATCGGCGTGTTGCCGTGGTTCGCTTGGCCGGCATGGCCCTTCGCGTTGTGGTCGCTTTGGGTCGAAGGCCGCGACGGGCTGAGGCGGCGCGAAGTGCAGTTGCCGATCGTCGCCTTCGTCGCCTTCTTCCTGCTGCTCAGTCTCGCGGGCGAAGGGCGCGACGTGCTCGGTTTGCCCTTGCTGCTGCCCATCGCGCTGCTCGCGTCGATCGCATTCGCGCAGTTGCCGCGCGGCGCGCTCAACGCCTATTATTGGTTTGGCATCATGATCGCGCTGGTGTTCGCGGCCACGGCGTGGTTCTATTTCGGCGCGATCGAATGGGACATCCCGCGGCGGCTTGCGGATCATCTGTACGACATGCAGCCCGGCTATTCGCAGGGCGTGCATCCGCTGCGGCTTGCCGCCGCGCTGCTCGCCACCGTGGTGTGGCTGGTGCTGGTATTCAACGTCAAGCGCACGCCGGAGCGGCCGGTCATCCTGTGGGCGGCGGGTGTGACCACGGTGTGGGTACTGGTAGCGCTGCTGCTCGGGCCGTGGATCGATACCGGCAAGACCTACCGCGGCATGGTTACCGAGCTGCAGCGCGCGATGCCCGCGCGGCACGGATGCATCTACAGCCAGGGACTGGGCGAGCCGCAGCGCGCCATGCTCGATTACTTCGGCAACATCGTCACGGTGCGGCTGGAACTGCCGGGCAAGAAGCCGAACTGCCGGTTGCTGATCACCCAGGACAACTGGAACGACACCTCGGTGATGGGCGCCCCGTGGGAACTCGTCTGGGAAGGCCGGCGCCCCGGCGACAACGTCGAGCGCTTCAGGCTTTACCGCCGTCTCGAGCCGCAGCCCTGACGCCTCGCAGGCCGCGGCGGAAAATCCGCGGACGATCCGGAAATGCACGATTCATTGCAGAGATTCATCCTGGAAAGCACGCCGGTACGCGGCGAGATCGTGCACCTCGACGCCACCTGGCGCGCGGTGCTCGAGCGTCGCGACTATCCGGCGCCGCTGCAGCGCCTGCTCGGCGAGATGATGGCGGCCGGCGCGCTGCTTTCCGCTACCTTGAAATTCGACGGCGCGCTCCTGATGCAGATGCAGGGCAAAGGTCCGGTGCGCCTGCTGGTGGTGGAAGTGACCAGCGAGCAGACGATGCGCGCCACCGCGAAATGGGACGGCGACATCCACGGCGAAGACCTGAAGTCGCTGCTCGGCGGGGGCAATTTCGTCATCGCCATCGTGCCGAACGACGGCAAGCAGACCTACCAGGGCGTGGTCGCGCTGGAGGGGCGGTCGGTGTCCGAAGTGCTGGAGCATTACATGGCGAAATCCGAGCAGCTCGAGACGCGGCTGTGGCTCGCCTCCGACTCGCGGCAGGCAGCCGGGCTGATGCTGCAGAAGATGCCGGCCGCCGCGACGGCGGACGCCGATGCGTGGAATCGCGCCGTCAGGCTCGCGGAGACGGTCACCGAGCAGGAGCTGCTGCGGCTGCCGGCACAGGACATTGTCCGTCGCCTCTATCACGAAGAGGACGTGCGAGTGTTCGATGCCCGTCCGGTCGCGTTCCGCTGCTCCTGCACGCGCGAACGCGTGACGGCGATGCTGCGCATGCTGGGGCGCGAGGAAGTGCAGTCGATCCTGAGCGAGCGCGGCAAGGTGGACGTGGAATGCGAATTCTGCGGACGGAAGTACAGCTTCGACGCGGTCGACGCGGAGCAGGTGTTCGCCTCCGATATCGCGATGCGCGGCTCGCAGACCCGGCACTAGGACTCCGCGATAAGCAGCGGAACCGGTTTCAGCGCCACGATGTCAGACCACGAGACAACGCGCGTTCGAATCGACAAGTGGCTGTGGGCGGCCCGGTTTTTCAAGACGCGCTCGATCGCGGCCCAGGCGATCGAGGGCGGCAAGGTGCAATTCAACGGCGAGCGGACGAAGCCGTCGAAGATCCTCAAGGCGGGCGATCGCCTGACCGTACGCGCCGGCGAATTCACCTGGCAGATCACGGTCGTCGCGCTGTCCGAGCGCAGGGGACCGGCAACCGAAGCCCAGAAGCTCTACGCCGAAGAGGAGGACAGCCGCCGCGCGCGCCTGGAACAAGCGTCGCAGCGCAAAGCGGAGCGCCGCGCGATGCCGGTGTACGCAAAGGGCCGCCCGACGAAGAAGCAGCGCAGGCAGTTCATGAAGTTCAAGGTAGGACTCGATCGCTAGGGAAACTCTGAACAAGTCCCCGTGAATCGTGTCATAGGCAAAAGCGCCTCGGCGCGATAACGGGGGACAACAAGATGAAACAAACGACCTTTGCATCGGCGGCCTGGGCCGCGAA
>Ga0070741_10004160_pt1 | contig 34237 bp, 31 predicted proteins | sample Coa_R1_4_FD_66440 | JGI IMG/M metagenome (GOLD analysis project Ga0070741, IMG submission 66440) | Surface soil microbial communities from Centralia Pennsylvania, which are recovering from an underground coalmine fire - Coalmine... | ecosystem: Environmental > Terrestrial > Soil > Unclassified ... | reverse complement strand
GCGCGCCGGCACGGACGGCAGCCGCGCGCGCCGCGCGACATCGTCCCGATCGTGGACGACGATCCGGCCGCGGCCCAGGCTCAACGTCCCCCGACGCTCCTCCTCTCTGAGCACACGATTGACCGTCGAGCGGGACGTGCCGGCAAGACCGGCGAGCTCTTCCTGCGTCAACACGATCTCGGCGCCGGCTTCCTGGCGATACGTCACGCTGAGATCGACCACGCGGCGCAAGACTCTCCGCTCGGCCGGCACATAGAGCGCCTCGAGCAGTCGGTCGTTCAGCATCCGGATCTCGCTGACCAGAAAGGCCAGGAGCACTGACTCGACGGACGGATGGTCGCGCCGCAACCGGTCGAAGTCGGTCTGATAGACGCAGAAGGTCTCGGCCGACTCGAGTGCGGTCACGGTGGCCGTGCGCCGGGGCTCGGCCGCGACCAGCGCCATCTCGCCGAACGCCTCGCCGGGGCCGCGGATCGCCAGTGTCGCCGTGTCGCCGACCGGCGTGGCGATGCGGATCGCGAACCGACCCTTGCTGATCAGATGAACCGAATCGCCGGGGTCGTCGCGGTGGAAGACGGCCTCCCCGGGCGCGAACGTCCGCCTCCTGGCGATCGAGAGCAGCCGGCGCACGTCCTCGTCGGGCACGTCCCTCAGAAGATGCCACCGCATGCCCGCAGCTTATGTCGCATCCGCGACATTGGGAACGTCGCCGTGTCGACTGACGGCGATTCCGCTCGATGCGACCGTTGCATTGAGAAATGTCGTCGATCACGTTTGAATCAGCACGAGTGACACTGCGGCACACCTGCTCGGCCTGCGGGACGGTCGCGCCTGCAGGAGCCAGATTCTGCGCGGAGTGCGGAGCCCGGCTCGCGGCCGATCTCCCGAGCGCCGAGACGCGCAAGCACGTCACGGTGCTCTTCTGCGACCTCGTCGGCTCGACGGCGCTGGGCGAGTCGCTCGATCCCGAGGCGTTCCGGCGCGTCCAGCTGCGCTACTTCGAGACGTGCGAGCGGGTCCTCCACGGCCGAGGCGGAACGATCGAGAAGTTCATCGGCGACGCCGTTCTCTGCGTCTTCGGCACTCCGGTCGCACGCGAGGACGACGGCCTGCGAGCCTGCCGCGCCGCGCTCGACCTCGTCGCCGCAGTCGAGGCGCTGAACGACGACCTGGAGCGGGAATGGGGTGTCCGCATCGGCGTGCGTATCGGCGTGAACACGGGTCTGGTCGTCGCCGGAGATCCGAGTCGCGGCCAGGCTCTCGTCTCAGGCGATCCCGTGAACACGGCCGCCAGGCTCGAGCAGGCCGCAGCGAAGGGCGAGGTGCTGATCGGGGCGGACACTCGCTCGCTGATCGGCGACGGCGCAATCTGCGCCCCGGTTCAGCCGCTGGCGCTCAAGGGGAAGGCCGGGACCGTCCCGGCGTGGCGGCTGATCGCGATCGACGACCCCGCGGCCGTGCAGGTCGTCGCGACCACGGCGGCGCCGCTGGTCGGGCGCAACGACGAGCTCGAGCGCCTGGAGCGCTGGCTCGCCGGCCGCGAGGAGAGCGGGGCCGGCGGCACGTGCCTCGTCGTGGGCGCCGCAGGGGTCGGCAAGTCTCGATTGCTTGCCGAGGTCGCGGCTCGGTCGTCGCGCCGAGCGCTCTGGAGTCGGTGTCCCGCCTACGGTGAGGGCAGCACGTACGAGCCCCTCGCCGCGTGGCTTCAGGCGCTGGGCCGCGACACCGTCGAACGAGCGGCCGGCCCTGGTGCGGCACGCGCGCTGCTGTTCGCCGCGGGTCACGACGAGCGGCCGGCGACGAGCAGCGAGATCGCGCGGGCCGCGGCGGCCCTCGCGGCCGGTCTCTCGCGAGACACGAACCTGCTGGTGATCGTCGAGGACGTGCACTGGGCGGAGGCTGCGATGGTGGACGTCATCGACGCGATCGCCTCGGTATCGGCTGTCGCCGTGGTTGTGTCGGCGCGACCGGAGGCTCTGGACACACGGCCTGCGCTGGCCGCGGGCACGACCGATCTCCGTCTGCGGCTCGAGCCTCTGGATCCCGAGTCCTCCGCAGCGCTCGTCCACGCCTTCGTGCCCGAGCTTCCGGAACGCGATCGCAAGCGCCTGGTCGAAGCGGCCGAGGGCAGCCCGCTCGTGATCGCCCAGCTCGCGCACCATCTTGCGGAGGGCGGCGAGCTCCAAGCGCTGCCGCCGGGGCTCGAGGCGGTCCTGCAGGCCCGCGTCGAGAACCTCTCGCCGGAGGAGCGTGGCACGGCGGAGCGTGCGGCGGTCATGGGCCGGGAGTTCTGGGACTCCGTCGTCGAAGGGCTCGCGCCCGAGGCTGCGTCTCCCGCCGCAGCGCTGGCCTCGCTCGTGCGTCGTGAGTTCGTCGCCGCGGGACGCACCGACGGTGCCCCGAACCCCGCCGCGCCCACCCTCTCCCGTGTCTTCGCGCAGGTGGCCCAGCCCTACAGCTTCACGCACGCCCTTCTGCGCGACGCGGTGTACCGGTCGGTTCCGAAGCTTCGTAGAGCCGAGCTGCACGAGCGGCTGGCAACTCTCCTCGGCGACCGCGCGGCGCCGGACGAGCTGGTCGCCTTCCACCTCGAGCAGGCCGCGAAGCTGCGAGCCGACTTGCGGCCGGATGCCGCTCGCGCACTGGCAGCCAGGGCGGCCAAGCACCTCGAGCGCGCGGGCGAGCGTGCGCTCCTTCGCCGGGACGGCGACGCCGCTCGGGCGTTGCTCACGCGCGCTGCGGCGCTGCTCGACGATTCCGCCGAGCGACAGCGGATCGCCCTGAGCCTCGCCGAGGTCGAACGGGCAAAGGGCGTCGAGCTGATGCCCGGCGACGTCTTCGCGGGGTACCGCGTCCTCGGGACCGCCGGTCGCGGCGGGATGGGAGTCGTCTACTCGGCAGAGGACGTCGCCGTCGGCCGACGCGTCGCGCTGAAGCTGATCACGCCCGCGCTCGCAGCCGACAGCCGCTTTCGCGAGCGGTTCGCGCGGGAGAGCCGGATCGCCGCCCATCTCGAGCATCCGAACGTCGTCCCCGTCTATGCCGCGGGCGAGGACCAGGGCGCGCTGTTCATCGCGATGCGATATGTGGAGGGAACAGACCTGCAGGCAATCCTCGAGCGCGGTGCGCTCGAGCCGGCCAGAGCAGCCGCGATCGTGGCGCAAGTTGCGGAGGCACTCGACGCGGCGCACGCTCGCGGGCTCGTCCACCGCGACGTGAAGCCGGCGAACGTGCTCGTCGCGACCGCCGGTGGCGCCGAGCACGCGTACCTGACCGACTTCGGGCTGACCCGCGAGACCACCCCCGCCGACGGGCTCACCCGCGCCGGCCAGTGGGTGGGAACGCTCGCCTACGTCGCCCCGGAGCAGATCCGCGCCGAGCCGGTCGACGCCCGCGCAGACGTGTACGCACTCGGTGCGGTTCTCTACCAGTGCCTCACCGGAGAGCTGCCCTTCCCGGTCGACACCGAGCTCGAGGCTCTCGCCGCCCATCTCGACGTTCCTCCGCCGCCCGCGAGCGGGCACGGCGCGCCGCGCGCCTTCGATCGGATCATCGAGCGGGCGATGAGCAAGCGGCCGTCCGCCCGCTATCGCTCGGCAGGCGATCTCGGCCGTGCAGCGGTGGCGGCGGCGAAGGGGGAGCGGGCTCGCCTGACCGAGAAGGCCGTCGCGACCGGGGCCGCCGCTCCCGTCGACGCGGGTCGGCGGCCCGAGAAGTCGTCCCGCATCCGAACGCTGCTCATCGCAGCCGGTGCGGCGGCGGCGGCAGGAGCGGCGGCAGTGCTCGCGGCGGCTGCAACCGGGGCGTTCAGCGGCTCCGGCGCTCCGGCCAATCCCGCTGGCCGCGTCGTCGGCGCCCCGATCGCGGTCCCGATCGAGCCCGACCACGTGGCAGCCGGAAACGGCCGGGTCTGGGCCATCTCGTCCGACGGCGGAACGCTCGTGCGGCTGGACCCGGCGAGCGGTCTCCAACGTCGGTTCCCGCCCGCAGTCGACCTCGGGGGCGGCATCTACTCCGGCCTGACGATGGACGATCGCGGACTGTGGGTGGCCCACCAGGGCAACGACGTGGAAAACGGGTCCGCCCCGAACAGCGGCATCGACCACGTCGACCCGGCGACCGGCGAGCCGTTCCAACACGTGCCGTTCGCGCACCCCTCGGCGCTTGCCGCCGGCGGCGGCTCCGTCTGGGCGGTCTCGACGAGCCGCAACAAGCCCGGGCAGCTCATCCGCATCGACGAAGCCCGCGACGACGTTGCCGGTAAGCCCCTCGAGGTCGGGCGCGACCCGGCCGCCGTCGCGGTCGGGGACGGTGCAGTGTGGGTCGCGAATCGGGGCGACGACTCCGTCTGGCGGATCGATTCCCGCACCGGAACGGTGCGGGTGCGAGTCGCAGTCGGGGACCGGCCGTCGGCGATCGCGGTCGGCCCGGGCGGTGTGGGGGTCGTGAATTCGGGCGACGACACCGTCTCGCGGATCGATCCCGAGTCGAACCAGGTGCTCGGCGCGGCGATCTCTCTGGGCAAGCAGGTGCAGGACATCGCCGTGACGGCGAGGGCGGTGTGGGTCGCCGCGGCGGACGGGACCGTGACGAGGCTCGACCCCTCGAGCGGGCAGGTCGTCGGCTCGCCGCTCGCGACGGCGCGCGCACCCCTCGCCCTGGCGGCGGACGGGACGACCGTCTGGGCTGCCAGCACGCCCGACAAGACGCTCACACGGATCGAGGAGGGCAGGCAATGACACTCTCGACAGGCAGCCGCGTCGGCCCGTACGAGCTCGGGAACCGGATCGCCTCGACGGACTCCGGCGAGCGATTCACCGCGTCGGAGCCGGGCCTGCAGCGGCCGGTGACGCTCGTCGTCGCTCACCTCCGCGAGGAGGAGGGCGACGACCGCGAGGCGGTGCGCGGCCGTGCCCGCACGCTCGCCGGGCTGGGCGACGCCAGGCTGCTTCCGGTCTACGCGCAGGGCGAAGACGGCGGCGTCGTCTGGCTCACCACGCGACACCTCGACGGTCGCCCGCTGACCGAGATCGGGCGGCTCGACCCGGCCAGGGCGGCGAGGCTCGGTGCGCAGCTCGCGAGTCAGCTGGCGGCGCTCGCCGACGCCGGACTCGCCCCGGAATCGCTCGCACCCGAGGACGTCACGGTCGAGGGCTCGGACGACGCCGAGCGGGCATGGCTCGTTCCGGATCCGGCCCGCAGAACGGCTGCGTCGGCGGAACAGGCGGCGCAGGAGCTCCTTCGCCTGCTGGGCGATCGGGCCGGCCGTCCGCTCCTGGCCGACCCACCTACCGACCCCGGGCGGCTCGCCGAAGCGCTCGCGTCCCTCGGAGGCCGACCGAGGATCCGCAGACGCAAGGCGTACGCCCTCGCTGCGATCGCGGTGGCCGCGGGCGGGCTCGCAGCCGGCCTGGCGCTGACGCTCGGGGCCGGGAACAGCAAGCCGCCGTCGGCGGCGACGCCGATCGCCCGCGTGGTCGCCAGGATCCCGGTCAACGCGGTCACGTTCTCGCTCCTGGCGAGCGATCGCGGGGTCTGGGCGGCGACGGTCGACGGGCTGCTCGTGCGTGTCGACCCGAAGACGAATCGCGTGGTCGGCACGCCCAGGCAGCTGCTGCCCAGGCAGTCGTATCCGGTTCTGTACGGCCGGGGCGATGCGCTCTTCATGGCCAGCGGCGACCTGATCCGGCTCGACCCGCGCACCAACCGGGTGGTGCGCCGTGTCCACGTCGGCGGCAAACAGCCCTTCATCGCGAGCCTGCTCGCGACGCCGGGCTCGCTGTGGGCCACCGTGTCCGAGCAGTCGAGCTACGCGGAGAGCCTCGTCAGGTACGACCCGGTCTCGCTGCGCGAGCTCTCACGAGGCACGCCGTTCGGCAGCGCGCCCGGGCTGGCGCTGGTCACCCGGCGGTACACCGTTGCCGTCAACGCGGCCGACGGAACGCTGACCAAGATCTCGCCCTCGGGGCGCAGGAGCACGATCGCCGTCAGCGCCGGCCTCCAGGCCTACGGCTCCGCCTACAGCACCGGGCGCCTCTGGATCGCGACCCACGTGGACGGCAGCGTCGCCGAGGTCGACCCGGAGCGAATGGTCATCGAGCGAGTCGTGCACCTGACCGGGTGGCCGGTCGACGTGGTCGCGGGAGCCGGCTCGGTGTGGGCGCTCACCGAGCGGCCGAGCCGGATCTACCGGATCGACCCGAAGACGGCGCGTGTCCTCGGCCGATCGATCGCCGCACCGGCGAAGGCCTCGTCGCTCTCGTTCGGCGCGGGGGCGCTCTGGGTTGGCGACGGCAACGCGAAGGCGCTCGTACGTTTCGCGCCGACCTCCCCGGCGCCCGGTCCGGCGCCCTTGCCGGCGCAGGACCGCATCCTGAGGGCGGGGCCCGTTCCGGTGGGCAAGCGTCTCGTGGTCACGTCCCTCGTGCCGCACCTCTCGATCGAGGCGCACGAGCCGGGGTGGCTCGCGTTCGCCTTCGCCGACGTTGCCCAGTTCGAGCCGCTGACGACGCCGGGGATCGGCCTGACGGTGGTAGCGCTCGACACTCCGGCCGCGCTGTTCGACGCGTCCGGCCGGCTGACGCGCGTGCGGACGGCGGCGCAGTTCCTTGCGACCCTGCGCCGGAATCCGGGCTTGACCGTCAGTGGGATCTCAGCTGCCACCGTGGGCGGCGTTCAGGGGATCCGAGCGATCGTCAGAGCCCACCCGAGGCCGCCGTACTCGTCGCTCTGCCAGGGCAAGCCATGCGTGCTGCTCTTCCCGAGCAAGCAGGGGACCGACGTGCTGGCCGGCGGTTCTACCGACGAGTTCACCGTCCTCGCCAAGGGCGGAAAGCTCTTTTTCGTCGACGCCAGCTTCCGCGCAAACCGGAAGGCGTTGCTCAGGAGTCGGCGCCTGATCGCGTCGATCCGCTTCGAGCGGTAGGAGAGGTCAGACCCGCGGGCCGGCCGCGACCACGGCCGGGCCCGCCGCGTCGGCGAACTGCTCGAAGTTCTCGCGGAACATGCGGGCGAGCTCCGCGGCCTGGCGGTCGTACGCGTCCGGGTCGCGCCACGTGCCTCGTGGATCGAGCAGCGCGTCGTCCACACCCGGTACCGAGACGGGCACTTCGAAGCCGAAGACCGGGTCGACGCGGTACTCGACGCTCCGCAGGCCCTCCTCGAGCGCGGCGCGGAGAAGCCCACGGGTCGCGGCGATCGGCATCCGGTGGCCCTCGCCGAAGGGACCTCCAGTCCAGCCCGTGTTCACGAGCCACACGGTCACGTGCGGGTGCGCGTCGAGCTTCTCGCCGAGCATGCGCGCGTAGAGCGCCGGTGGCTGAGGCAGGAACGGCGCGCCGAAGCAGGTAGAGAAGGTCGCCTGAGGCTCGGTGACGCCGATCTCCGTGCCCGCCACCTTCGCCGTGTAGCCGGACAGGAAGTAGAACAGGGCCTGGTCGCGGGTCAGCCGGGCGATCGGCGGGAGGACGCCGAACGCGTCGGCGGTGAGCATGACCACCGCGCTCGGATGACCGGCCCGCTTCGCCGGCAGCGCGTTCGAGATCTGCTCGAGCTTGTAGGCGGCGCGCGTGTTCTCGGTCTTCGAGTCGTCGTCGAGATCGAGGATCCCGCTCTCGTCGACGGTCACGTTCTCGAGGATCGTCCCGAACGTCCGCGTCGTGCGGTAGATCTCCGGCTCCGCCTCGGCGGAGAGCCGGATCACCTTCGCATAGCAGCCGCCCTCCAGGTTGAAGACGCCGGTGTCGCCCCAGCCGTGCTCGTCGTCGCCGATCAGGGACCGCTCCGGATCGGCGGAGAGGGTCGTCTTGCCGGTACCCGACAGCCCGAAGAAGATCGCCACACGGCCGTCGTCGTCGACGTTCGCCGAGCAGTGCATGGGAAAGACGCCCTCGAGCGGAAGCTGGTCGTTCATCAGCGTGAAGATCGACTTCTTGATCTCGCCGCCGTAGAAGGTCCCGCCGATCAGGACCTCCTTGCGCGTCGGGTGCAGGACGACGAACACGCCGGTTCGCGTCCCGTCTTCCTCCGGGTCCGCCGTCACCTCCGGGGCGTGGAGGACGAGCGCGTCGGGCTCGAAGCCCTCCAGCTCGGTCGCGCTCGGCTCGATGAACATCGTCCTCGCGAACAGGGCGTGGTACGGCCGATCGGTGATCACGCGGACGGACACGCGGTGCGCCGGGTCGGCCCCGGCGTACGCGTCGACGACGTAGACGTCGCCCGCGTCCAAGTGCGCGACGAGCTTCGCGCGCAACCCGTCGAAGTGCTCCTCGTCGAGCGGCTGGTTGACCGTCCCCCACCAGATGCGCTCCTCCGATTCCGGCTCCCGCACGACGAACTTGTCCTTGGGCGAGCGCCCCGTGAAGCGCCCCGTGTCGACGACGAGCGGACCGCCCTCGGCGAGCCTGCCCTCGCCCCGGGCGAGAGCGTGCGTGTACAGGAGCGCCGTCGTCGGCTGCCAGAAGATTCGGCCGTCGGGGCTGAGCCCATGCCGGCCGAGCGGAGTCTCCGTCGTGATCGCGATCGCCAGCTCCTCGCCCGAATCCTACGTGCCCACGACCAGCCGGTGGACGTGCATGGTCACGTGTCTGCCCACGACCGACGCTTCGGCAACGCAGAGCGTTTCGTTGACCCAGGCATAGCGCTCGTCGTCCGACTCGAGCCTCATCGCCAGCACCGCGGTGAAGCTCCGGCCGTTCTGATCCTTGCGCCCGAGGCCGCACGACGAGAAGACGATCCTGGCTCCGTCGTCGCTCGCAATTGCCCCCGAGAGGTCGGCGAGGAGAACGCCGTCGCCGCGGACGCGCGGGTTGTTGGAGAACCGGACCTCGCCCTCCACCCTCGGCCCGGTCGCCCGGCCCCTCCCCGCCGCGTAGCCGGCGCCGTCCAGGCCTCCGTACGGCCGGACGACGACGTACTCACCTTCGTAGCGCAGGTCGAGGTCGAAGAGATGCTCGAGCGTCATGCGCGCGCGGCAGCCTATCCGTAGGGGTCACGTCGGGTAGGGCGAACTCGACCGGGTGGACGAGATCGACAGCTTTCTCGCCTCGCCTGCGCTGTCGGACGCGACGCGCCGTGCGTACCGCGTCGATCTCGAGCAGTTCGCGGCCTGGCTGCACCGGCGCGGCCTCCGGCTCGCAGACGTCGACATCCGGGCCCTGACCGAGTATGCAGCCGAGCTCGGCCGCGGGCGGCCGCGGCTCGCGCCGGCGACGGTCGGGCGGAAGCTGGCGGCCGTCCGCTCTCTGCTGCGTCACGCGCTCGGGCCGGCGGCCGTGCCGGATGTGTCGCTCGCCCCGCGCCGCCGGCGCAGGCTGCCCGTCGCGCCCAAGGCGGTCGAGGTCGACGCGCTCGTCGACCGGCTCGACGGGGACGGCCCGCTCGCCCTTCGCAACCGCGCGCTGGTCGAGCTCGTCTACTCGGCCGGGCTTCGCAGCGCCGAGGCGGTCGGGCTCGACCTGCAGGACGTCGACTTCGACCAGGAGACGATCCACGTGCGCGGCAAGGGGGGCAAGGAGCGTACGGTGCCGCTCGGGGAAGAGGCCGCGTACCTCCTGGCGAGGTACCTGCGCGACGCCCGGCCACAGCTGGCGCAGGCTGGGCGCGCGGCCGGCGCAGACCGCGGCGCCTCCGGCGCCGCTCGGAGAGCCGAGAATGCGCTGTTCCTCTCGGCTCGCGGCCGCCGGCTGGACACGAGCACGTTGCGGCGGTTGACGCCGAACCCGCACAAGCTGCGGCACGCGTTCGCGACCCACCTGCTCGAGGGCGGGGCCGATCTGCGGGTGATCCAGGAGCTGCTCGGGCACGGCTCGCTGTCGACGACCCAGGTCTACAGCCACGTCGACGGCCGCCGCCTGCGCCGCGTCTACGACCGCGCCCACCCGCGCTCGTAGTCGCAGATCACGGCGCGTTCTGTCAAGACAGTTCGGTGTCTGCCGAACCGTCTGCTGTCTATCCTCGAGCCGTGCCGACCTTCACCGCCGCCGACCTCGAGTACCTCCACGCAAGCTTCACGACCCTTCCCGCGCTGTGCGCCGGGCGTATGGAGACCCCCGAGCGTGTCTCGGCGCTCGTCGAGGAGGGCCTGCTGCCCCGGCCGTCGTACGTGCTCGACGACGGAACCGGCCTGTTCCCCGCGGACTACTTCCGACTCGTGGACGAGGCCGGCAGCCCGGCGCGAGTGCCTGCGCACTTCGCCCGGCGCTACGTGGCCGCCTGCCGCTCCGAGCGGAGAGACCCGGGCGACCTCGACGCGGACTGGGACGCCTATCTGAGCGGGATCTACGGCGTCTGCCTGCGCGAGGTCACGCCGGAGACGATCGTCAGGAAGGCCGCGCTCGTCTCGTCCCTCTGCGAGCTTCTCGTGCTCGCGCGGCCGGACGATCCCGCCTGGCGCGACCGGCTGCGGGCGCAGGTCGACGAGCTGAGCCTGCTCGAGCGGGAGTTCGCTCCGGACTTCGATCGCGACCCCGCGCGGTTCGGGCGCCCACCGACACGAGACCTGCTGATCGGGACTGCGCACGACCGGTTTCCCGACGTCTTCGCGGCTCGCCGGGCAGCGTGACCGGCGAGCCCGACGTCGCAGCCGCGGCCGCGCTGCTGGCCGAGCCGAGCCGGGCGGCGATGGTGCTCGCGCTGATGGACGGCACCGACCTCCCGGGCGCAGAGCTCGCGTCCCGCGCGGGCATTGCCGCGTCGACGGCCAGCGAGCACCTCGGCCGGCTGGTTGCGGCCGGGTTCGTCGAGGCACGCCGGTCCGGGCGCCAGCGCCACTACCGGCTGGCGACGCGCGAGGTCGCGGCCGCCGTCGAAGCGCTCGCGGCCGTCGCGCCGCGGCAGCCGGTGCGGACGCTGCGGGCTGCGACGGCTGCAGAGCTGCTGCGCGAGGCACGCACCTGCTACGACCACCTCGCCGGGCGCCTCGGCGTGGCCTTCACGCGGGCCCTGGTCGAGGCGGGCGTCCTCGTTCGCCGGAACGGCGCCTTCTCGCTCGGCCCGCAGGCGGAGCCCGTTCTCGGCGGCCTCGGGATCGACCTCGACGCGCTCCGCGGGGAGCGCCGCCGGCTCGTCCGCGGCTGCCTGGACTGGAGCGAGCGAGAGCTGCACGTCGCCGGAGCGCTCGGGGCCGCGCTCGCAGACCGGGTGCTCGAGCTCGGCTGGATCGAGCGGCGACCGGGGACCCGCTCCGTGGCGGTGACGGCCGAGGGACGCCGGTCGCTCGAGCGCCGGTTCGGGATCAGGCTCGGGGACTGACGCGCAGGCGACGCCCGCCCGCCGGCGAATCAAGCTCCATGCTCGATCCGGAGCTGGAGGGATTCCTCGCAGTCCTCGCCGCGCGGCGCGCGCAGCGAACGGTCGAGGCGTATCGCCGCGACCTCACGCACCTCGCCGCCTGGTTGGGCCGGCCGGTCGCCTCGGCCTCGAGCGAAGACCTGCGCACCTACGTCGCACAGCTCCGCGCCGACGGGAGGGCGCCGGCGACGATCTCGCGCAGGATCTCCGCCGCGCGGTCGTTCTACGCGCACCAGGTTCTGCTCGGCGTGCGCAAGGACAATCCGGCCGCCGAGCTCGAGCCGCCGCGGCGCCGTGCGAAGCTGCCGCGAACGCTCTCCCCGCGCGAGGCCGAACAGCTGATCGAGGCCGCCGCCGGGACGACGCCGCAGGCGCTGCGCGACTCGGCGCTCGTGGAGCTGCTCTACGGCGCCGGCCTGCGGGTCAGCGAAGCGGTCGGGCTCGAACGCGCGGGGGTCGACCTCGACGAGCGGCTCGTTCGCTGCACCGGCAAGGGCGGCAAGGATCGCGTCGTCCCGATCGGCCGCGCCGCGACCGAGGCGCTGCGGCGCTACCTCTCCCGCGGCCGGCCGTACCTCGATCGCCGCCACCGGCCGGAGCTCTTCCTCAACGCGCAGGGCGGGCCGCTGACACGCGCGGGCGCGTTCCTGATCCTGCGCCGGCTGGCCGGCAAGGCCGGCCTCGAGCCGGAGCGGATCCACCCGCACCTGCTGCGGCACTCCTTCGCGACGCACCTGCTCGAGGGCGGCGCCGACCTCCGCAGCGTCCAGGAGATGCTCGGCCACGCCGACCTCGCGACCACGGAGATCTACCTGCACGTGTCCGACCGTCGCCGGCGCGACGCCTACTTCGAGGCTCACCCTCACGCGCGGCGGCGCAACGGCGAGGTTTCGGAGGGCCGGGGGGTGCAACAACGGTGATGTGCACACGCATCTCCAGTACCTCGTGGTGATGGCGCTGACCACCGGCGCCGGCTGGCTGATGATCGAGTCCGGAATGCTGAAGAACATGCTCGAGCGCCGGCGCGGTCAGCGGACGTGCCCGTCCTGCGGCCGCGACGCCGGCAGCTGCGGCTGCTTCCGGCCCTAGCGGCCCTTTCTCTTCAGCGCGACCGCGACCTTCGACGCGGCCTCGCGGAGCTCGCGATCGAGCCGGTCGTCGTCCCCGAGCCCTTCCAGCAACGCGATCGTGTCGCGGTGCGGGGAGCCGTTGCGCAGGCAGACGATCGCGAGCCGCCGGACGGCCTGGTTGTCGTCGGCGGTGGCGAGCCGGTGCAGGACCGATCGGACCGAGTTGACCGCGCCCGGGCTGTCGCGCGAGAGGCTCTCCAGGGCGATCAGCGCCGAGCCGCGGCAGGCCGGGCTCTCGTCGTCGAGGCCGCGGCCCAGCAGCTCGATCTTCTGGCGGTACCGGAACTGGCCGACCGCGCGGAAGGCGACCGCCCGCTCCCGGTAGTCCGCGCTCCGCGCGGAAGCCTCGACGTCGTCCTCCCACCGGCGGCGCAGGTCGGCGAGCTCCCGCTCCTTGCCCTCCTCGGCGAGGGCCTCCGCCTGGGCCGCTGCCTCCTGGAGGGTCAGGAGGCCCGGCCGCCGTTCAGCGACCGCGGCGCCGGGCCGACGTAGCGCGCGGACGGCCGGAACAGCCGGCCGGTGCGCTTCTGCTCGAGAATGTGCGCCGACCAGCCGGCGACGCGCGAGCAGGCGAACATCGCCGGCGCCAGCGGCGGCGGGATCTCCGCGACGTCGAGCACGAGCGCCGAGTAGTACTCGACGTTCGTCTTCAGCGGGCGCTCCGGGTGCCGGCGCTCGAGCTCGGCCAGCGCGGCCTCCTCGAGTCGCTCCGCGACCTCGATCTGCGGGGAGCCGAGCTCGCGGGCCGTCTCCTTCAGGATCCGCGAGCGCGGATCCTCGGCGCGGTAGACGCGGTGGCCGAACCCCATGATCCGCCGGCCGGCGTCGAGCGTCTCGCGCACCCACTTCTCCGGGTCGCCCAGCGTCGCGACCTCCTCCAGCATCGGCTTCACGTAGGCCGGAGCGCCTCCGTGGAGCGGGCCGGAGAGGGCGCCGACGGCGGCCGAGAGCGCGGCCCCGCAATCGGCGCCGGTCGAGGCTGCGACTCGCGCGGTGAACGTCGAGGCGTTGAGGCCGTGCTCGGCGGTGCAGATCCAGTAGGTGTCGATCGCCTTGACCGCCCGCGGGTCGGCCTCGCCGCGCCACTGGAGCAGGAAGCGCTCGGCCGCGGTACGCCCTCGACCGACCACGTCTTCGGACACGGTGTCGCTCTTGCCGTCCGCGATCCGCGCCGAACGGGCGACGATCCCCATCATCTGCGCGGAGAGCCGGCCGAGGTCCTCCCGCGCCTGCTCGTCCGAGATCTCGTTCAGCTTGCCGAGCTTCCAGGTGCCCGCCAGGCGCGCCGTCTCCGCCTGCAGGTCGGCGGGGGCGTTCCCGGTCAGCCCGACCGGCTCGTACGGCTCCGGCTCGGGCATCGTCACGTCCAGGTCGTTGTCGACCAAGAGCCCCCAGACGTGCTCGTACGGGTACTGCCCGACGAGCTCGCTGATGTCGATCCCGCGGTAGCGGAGGACTCCGCCCTCGCGGTCGGGCTCGGCGATCTCCGTCTCGACGGCGACGACGCCCTCGAGCCCCGCCTTGAACTCGCTCACAGGCGGAATCTACCCGGACCGCGGCGAGCGACACCTCGGGTAGAGTCAGCCGCCGTGGCCCACCGAGTGACGCTCATCCCCGGCGACGGCACCGGACCCGAGCTGACCGAGGCGACGCGGCGCGTCCTCGAGGCGACAGGCGTCGAGTTCGACTGGGACGTGCAGCAGGCCGGCACCGACGTGATGGAGGAGCACGGCGGCAATCCGCTCCCCGAGCACGTCCTCGACTCGATCCGCCGGAACGGCGTGGCGCTGAAGGGGCCGATCACGACGCCGGTCGGCGGCGGGTTCCGGTCGGTCAACGTCGGCCTGCGCAAGGAGCTCGACCTGTACGCACAGGTTCGACCCTGCAAGTCGTACGAAGGGGTCCGCTCGCGCTTCGACGACGTCGACCTGATCATCGTCCGCGAGAACACCGAGGACCTGTACGCCGGCATCGAGTACGAGCAGGGCACGCCCGACGCCGAGGAGCTGATCCGCTGGATCGAGTCGAAGGGAGGACGGCTCCGCTGGACGGATGCCGGGATCTCGATCAAGCCGATCTCCGTCACCGGGACGCGCCGGATCTTCGAGTTCGCCTTCGACTACGCGCGCCGCAACGGCCGGCGCAAGGTCACGGCCGTGCACAAGGCGAACATCATGAAGTTCTCCGACGGGCTCTGGCTCCGCGTCGCCCGCGAGGTCGCCGCGGAGAACGGCGACATCGAGTTCGACGACCGGATCGTGGACAACATGTGCATGCAGCTCGTCCAGCGGCCGGAGGAATACGACGTGCTCGTGCTGCCGAACCTCTACGGGGACGTCCTCTCCGACCTGTGCGCGGGGATGATCGGCGGGCTCGGCGTCGCCCCCGGGGCGAACTACGGCGAGCACGCGGCTGTGTTCGAGCCGACCCACGGATCGGCGCCCAAGTACAAGGGCCAGAACAAGGTCAACCCGATCGCGCAGATGCTCTCCGGCGTGCTCATGCTCCGCCACCTCGAGGAGCAGGAGGCGGCCGATCGGCTCGAAGCCGCGATCGCCGAGGTCATCCGCGAGGGGCGGAGCGTGACCTACGACATGAAGCCGTCCCGCGACGACCCGACCGCGGTCGGGACGAGCCAGGTCGCGGACGCGATCGTCGAGAAGCTCGGAGTGGTCGTCGGGTGAGCACGCTGCAGCGCGGACGTCACGAGTTCAAGCCGGCCCCGGGCCGGCGCAAGGTCACGGTCGTTGGGGCCGGGAACGTCGGCGCCACCTGCGCGCAGGAGCTGGCACGGCGCGACTACGCCGACGTCGTCCTCGTCGACATCATCCCCAACTTCCCGCAGGGGAAGGCGCTCGACATGAACCAGGCGGGCTCGGTCCTGGGCTTCGAGCCGAACATCCTCGGCACGAACGGCTACGACGAGACGGAAGGCTCCGACGTGGTCGTGATCACGGCCGGCAAGCCGCGCTCGCCGGGGATGAGCCGCGACGACCTGGTGACGACGAACGAGGCGATCGTCGGCTCGGTGACGCGCGAGGTGGTCCGCCGCTCCCGCGACGCGATCCTCGTCGTCGTCTCCAACCCGCTCGACGCGATGTGCCACGTCGCCAAGGCGGTGTCGCGCTTCAAGAAGAACCGGGTCGTCGGGATGGCCGGGATCCTCGACACCGCCCGCTTCTCCGCCTTCATCGCCTGGGAGACCGGCTGCTCCGTCAAGGACGTGACGGCGATGGTGCTCGGCGGTCACGGCGACCAGATGGTGCCGGTCGTCTCCGCGACGACGGTCGGCGGCGTGCCGCTCGACCAGCTCGTCTCGCGCGCACGGATCGAGAAGATGGTCGAGCGGACGCGCAAGGGCGGCGGCGAGATCGTCGAGCTGCTGGGAACGTCGGCGTGGTACGCGCCGGGCGCCGCCGCGGCGCAGATGGTCGACGCGATCATGCTCGACGAGAAGCGCGTCCTTCCCTGCACCGCCTACCTCGAGGGCGAGTACGGGGTCCGCGACCTGTACATGGGCGTTCCGGTCAAGCTCGGCGCCGGCGGCGTCGAGGAGATCGTCAAGCTCAAGCTCTCCGACGCCGAGAAGCGGATGTTCAAGCAGTCGGCGGCCGCGGTGCGCGAGGTCGTCGGCGTGCTGAAGAAGAAGTAGCCCCGACGGCGCGGATCTGGAAGGCCGGTCGCCGTCTGCGGCGCTTGGGCGCCGACCGGCGCCGGTCGTGCCTCTAAGCTGACGCGCGATGGACCTCGGGCTCAGCGGCCGGACCGCGATCGTGTGCGGCGCCTCGTCGGGGATGGGGCTCGCGATCGCGGAGGCGCTCGCGGCGGAAGGAGCCAACGTGGCGATGTTCGCCCGCCGCAGGGACGTGCTCGAGCGCGAGGCGGACCGGATCGGCGCGCTCGCCGTCCGCGGCGACCTCGTCGTTCCCAACGACCTCGCCCGGCTCGTCGAGCGAACGGCGGGCGCCTTCGGCGGGATCGACATCCTCGTCAACAACGGCGGCGGCCCGCCGGCAGGGCCCGCGGCCGGCGTGGACGACGAGGCGGTGGAGAGCGCGGTCGAGCTGCTCCTGCTCTCGGCGATCAGGCTGACCAACCTGTGCCTTCCGCACCTCGAGCGCAGCGGTCACGGCCGCGTGATCAACATCGAGTCGAGCTCGGTCCGCTCGCCGATCGACAACCTCGCGCTCTCGAACGCGCTGCGTCCCGGCGTCGTCGGCTGGATGAAGACGCTCGCCAGGGAGGTCGGCCCCAGGGGAGTCACGGTCAACACGATCGCTCCGGGGCGGATCGACACCGACCGGATCCGGTCGGTCTACGGCGACTCGCCGCCCACGGAGGACATCCCGCTCCGGCGCGTCGGCGATCCTGCCGAGATCGCGGCCGTCGTCTGCTTCCTCGCGTCGGACCGCGCGGCCTACGTCACCGGCGCGGTTCTTCCCGTCGACGGCGGCCTGACCCGTAACCTGATCTGACCATCCGCAAGCTTCTGTCGCCCGGCAGGCTCCTGGGCAGCGGGCTGATCCTGCTCCTCGCAGCCGTCGCCGTGTTGTGGCTCTGGCCGTCCGACGACTTCCTGCTGCTGCCCGACCGGGCGCGACCGGTCGCCCCGCTCGTCGCGGTGCAGGGCGGGAAGGATCCCGCCGGGCCCGGCGGCATCTACTTCGACGCGGTCGTCATCCGGCGGGCCAAGCTCTTCGAGCGTCTGTTCCCCTGGATCCACGACGGCGCCACCCTCGTCCCCGAGCGCGAGATCAACCCCCCGGGCGCGAGCGACAAGCAACGGCGGACCGAGGACCTGCGCGAGATGGCCCGCTCCCAGGACATCGCCGGCGCGGTCGCGCTCGAGTACCTCGGCTATCGGGTCGACGTGCGGCCGATCGGGGTCCTGATCACGAGCGTCGTCCCGCAATCGCCGGCGGTCGCAGCGGGCCTGCAGCCGACCGACGTGATCGTCGGCGTCGACGGGAAGACGGCGAAGACGCCGGCAGCCTTGCGGCGGCTGATCTCCCGGCACAAACCCGGCGAGTCGGTCCGGTTGACCCTTCGTTCGGACAGCGGCCTCAGGCAGCTCCGGGTCCGAACGGTCCGCGGGCCGGAAGACCGCCCCCTGATCGGCGTGACCGTCGACCAGGCCACCCGGGTGAAGCTTCCGATCCCGGTCCGGATCGACTCGGGGTCGATCGGCGGCCCGTCGGCAGGGCTGGCGTTCGCGCTCGACGTGCTCGAGGAGCTCGGGCACGACGTCGACCGGGGTTACAAGGTGGCGGCGACGGGCGAGCTCGAGCCGGACGGGACCGTCGTCCCGATCGGCGCCGTGAAGCAGAAGACGATCGGTGCGCAGCGCGCGCACGTGGACGTCTTCCTTGTGCCTGCTGGGGATAACGCAAAAGAGGCCCGCAAGCACGCAGGTGGGCTCCGGATCGTTCCTGTGCACAGTTTTCGACAGGCGTTGCAAGCCCTGGCAACGCTGCCGCCCAAGCGATAAAAACCGCTGCATATCGGCCGTTTTTGAATCGTCCGCAAACAGCATGGTTTTTCGCGGACCGCCCTCTTGAACGACGGCGAGAGCGTCCTATGATCGCTCTCGTTCGACAGGCAATCCGGGAGAGACGGGAGAGAGCGTTGGGCAAGCGAATCGACGTCACGTGCGAGGACTGCTTCTTCCACAAGAGGGGCCTGTGCGCCCTCCTGCTCGAGTCGCCCTGCCCGACCTTCCGGGCCGCCGACCGCGGCACGCTCGAGCCTCCGCGACAGCCGCGGCTCGTCCCGCGGCCGGTCAGCGCGTTCGCGCGCGAGATCGCGACCGCCTAGAGAACGCCGACCGGGCCGGCCCGGAGAGCCGGTCTCGCCCTACGCCGCGACCGGCGACGGACGCGACTCGCGGAGAAGCCCGGCCAGCGTCGAGACGCCGGCGCGCACGTCCTCGACCGACACGAAGCTGAACGCGAGCCGTGCCGAGCTCGCCCCGCCCTGCCCGGGCGGGAAGAAGTCGCTGCCCTTGACGAACGTCACGCCCTGCTCCTCGGCCCGCGCGAGCAGCGCGGCGGCGTCGGTTCCCTCCGGGAAGTCGAGCCAGCAGAAGTAGCCGCCCTGCGGCCGGCTCCACGACGCGCCGTCGGGTAGCTCGGCCTCGAGCGCCTCGAGCATGGCGTCCCGCCGCTGCTTCAGCAGGCCGGCGACACGCTCCACGTTCGGCTCGAGCCGGCCGCGGTCGACGAACTCGAAGGCGGTCGCCTGGGGAAGCAGCGCAGGAGTGAGATAGGTCTGGACCGCGAGTGACTCGAGGCGCCCGATCAGCTCTTTCGGGCCGACCAGGTAGCCGACTCGCAGCCCCGGCGCGACGATCTTCGAGAACGAGAACGAGTACACCACTCCCTCGCCGCCGGCCAGCTCGTAGATCGTCGGCAACCGCTCGCCTTCGTAGCGGACGAGCGCATAGGGATCGTCCTCGACCACGAGCACGCGCCCGTCTCGGGCCAGCTCGGCGAGGCGCCGCCTGCGGTCGAGCGGGAGCGTCCGTCCGCTCGGGTTCTGAAAGGTCGGGATCGTGTAGAGGAACGCTGCGGGCAGGTCGAGGGCATCGGGGTCGAGGCCGTCCTCGTCGGTCGGCACGACGGCGGGCTCGCCCTCGTGGCGGGCGGTGATGTGGAGAGCGCGGTCGTACGTCGGCCCCTCGACCAGCACGCGCGAGCCGCGATCGACCAGCAGGCCGGCCAGCAGGGACAGACCCTGCAGCGAGCCGTTGGTGACCAGGACCTGGTCCGTGTCGACCCCATGGCGCCCCGCGATCCACTCGCGCAGCGGCCCGTACCCGGCGACCGGCCCGTAGTTGAGGACGGTGGCGCCGTCACGCTCGACCACCGCCCGGGCGCAGTCGGCGAGCTCCGCGATCGGAAGGCACTCGGGCGCGGGAACGCCGCGGGCGAAGGAGATGAGCCCCACGCGCCCAGTGTAGTAACCAGGCAGACGGGAAGCCGGAGGCCATGGACCTGTGGCAAGCAGAATGGTGCCCGCACTCGCACCGGGTTCGGCAGCGACTGACCGAGCTCGGCCTCGACTTCGTCGCCCACCAGGTTCCAGCGGATCCGGAACGACGGGAGCGGATGCGCCGCGCGGTCGGCGGCGACTCGATTCCCGTCCTCGTCGACGACGGACACGTCCTCACGGGGGACGAGGCGATTCTCTCCTACCTGGACGCCACCTACGAGGAAGCCCCGGACGCGGAGAGCCACCGCGCGAAGGCCCGGGCCGAGGTGCCCGAGTTCCAGGAGCTCGGCGCCTGACGACGCTCGCGCCCGGCCACACCCCCGCCCATCAGGGTGGGGGCTCACCCCGTTCCCCTACGGCAAGGATACGTCCGCCGGCTGCACGGGTGTGTGCCGATCTCGTGCCGACTTCGGAACGCGCTCGGCGCGCCTGACGTCACGCGCGCCCGGCGCGGCAGACCGGGAGCCTCGGCTCGCCTACTCAGCCCCGCAGGACCTCGGCGGCGATCTGCGCCGCCTCGGTCGGCGACGTGCCGACGCGCACGCCGCTCGCCTCCAGAGCCTCCTTCTTCGCCTGCGCCGTGCCCGACGAGCCCGTGATGATGGCGCCGGCGTGGCCCATCGTCTTTCCCGGCGGCGCGCTGAAGCCGGCGATGTAGGCGACGACCGGCTTGGTCATCTCAGCGGCGATGAACCGCGCCGCCTTCTCCTCCTCGTCGCCGCCGATCTCGCCGACCATGACGACGAGCTCGGTCTCCGGGTCGGCCTCGAACTTCGCCAGCACGTCGATGAACGACGACCCGACGACCGGGTCGCCGCCGATCCCGACGATGGTCGAGTTTCCGAGCCCCAGGCCGGTCAGCTCGTGGCCGATCTGGTAGGTCAGCGTGCCCGAGCGGGAGACGAGCCCGATCGAGCCCTCGGTGAAGATCTCGGCCGGGATGATCCCGACGTTCGCCTTCCCGGGCGAGAGCGCGCCCGGACAGTTCGGCCCGAGCATCGTCACGCCGCGCGGCCGGATGTAGTTGTAGACCCGGAGCATCTCGTGGGCCGGGATGCCCTCGGTGATGCAGATCACCGTGCGGATGCCGGCGTCGACCGCCTCGTAGATCGTGTCGGCGGCCGCGCGCGCAGGAACGAAGACCATGCTCGTGTTCGCCGCGGTCTGCTCGATCGCCTGCGCGATCGTGTCGAAGACCGGGATGCCCTCCACGTCCTGACCACCCTTCCCGGGCGTCACGCCGGCGACGACCTGCGTCCCGTACGCCCTGTTGCGCAGCCCGTGGAACGACCCCTCGCGGCCCGTCAGGCCCTGCACGACCAGCTTCGTGTCGCGGTCGACGACGATCGCCAGCTACTTCACCGCCTTCACGGCGATCCGCTCGAGCGTGATCCAGCCGTCGGAGATCCGGTCGGCGGCCAGCTCGCGCACCCGCTCCGCCTCCTCGCCCTCGCAGCCGGCGCGTGCGAGCCACGGGTCGAGCTCGATCGGCTTCTCGAAGAACCGCACGTCGTCGATCCCGAGCCCGCTGTCCTCGAGCATCGTCCGCCACTCCTCCGCCGAGTAGTTGCGCACGTGCGAGGGATCGCGGACACGCTCTGCTTCCTCGAGCGCCTCGCCGCCGTAGAGGTTGTCGACGACGAGCACCCGGTCCGACGTCACCCGGGCCATCTCGCGGACGGCCGCCTTCACGTCCGCGAAATGGTGCGCCGCCACCCGGCAGGCGACGACGTCGAAGCTCGAATCGGCGAACGGGAGATCCTCGCCGCGGCAGACGACGTCCGGCTGCATCCCGGGCGCAGCGTCCGTGGTGACGACATCGATCCCGATCTGGCGCAGCCTCCGCGCGACGTGGCCGCCGCCGGTCGCGACGTCGAGCGCCGTCCCGGCGCCGGCCGCCCACTCGACCAGGACGTCCAGGTCGGGCCCCTCGCGGTGCGCCGCGCTCTCCCGATAGGCCGCCGCCCGATCCGACCAGACGTCCGTCACGCGGCCAGCTCCACTGCGCGCTTCGCCGCGTCGAGCATCGTCGGCTCGACGCGCAGGTTCGGAGGCGCCGCCTCGGCCAGCAGCCGCCTCCCTTCCTCCGCGTTCGTGCCGTCGAGGCGAACGACGATCGGATGCTCGATCGTCATCTGGCCGAGCGCCTGCAGGATGCCGCGCGCGACCTCGTCGCAGCGCGTGATCCCGCCGAAGATGTTGAAGAAGATCGCCTTCACCTGCGGGTCGGCGGTGATCACCTCGAGCGCGTCGACCACCCCCTGCGCGTCGCCGCCGCCGCCGAGGTCGCAGAAGTTGGCCGCCCGGCCGCCGACGAGGGCGATCACGTCCAGCGTGGACATCACGAGGCCGGCGCCGTTCCCCAGGATGCCGACCTGCCCGTCCAGCTTGACGTACGTGACGCCCTTCTCTCTCGCGGTCCGCTCCTCGGGTGGATACGCGTCCGGGTCGCGCATCTCGGCGATGTCGGGATGGCGATACAGCGCGTTGTCGTCGACGGTGAACTTGGAGTCGAGCGCCTTCACCTCGCCGGCGGGGGTGACGATCAGCGGGTTGATCTCGCAGAGCATCGCGTCGAACTCGACGAACGCCTCATACAGCCGGCCGACGATCGCGGCGATCTGCTTCTGCTCCTCGGGGTCCTCGACCCCGGCGCCGAAGATCAGCCTCCGCGCCTGATACGGCTGGAAGCCTTCGAGCGGATCGACGTGCAGGCGGACGAGCGCCTCCGGGGAGCTCGCCGCCACCTCCTCGATGTCCACACCGCCCTGCGTCGTGAACATGAAGAGCGGTTTCTTCTCGCCGCGATCGAAGGTGACCGAGAGGTAGTACTCCTTCGCGATCTCCGACGCCTTCTCGATCCAGAGCTTGCGGACGACATGGCCGCGGATGTCCAGCCCGAGGATCTCGCCGGCGCGCGCCTCGGCCTCGTCCGGCCCGTCGGCGAGCTTGACGCCGCCTGCCTTTCCCCGCCCGCCCGTGAGCACCTGCGCTTTGACGACCACCTGCCCGCCGAGCTCGACCGCGGCGGCGCGGGCCTCGGCCGGAGTCGTCGCGAGCCGGCCGTCGGAGACGGGTATTCCGGCGCGCCGGAAGAGCTCCTTGCCCTGGTACTCGTAGAGGTCCACCGGCAGGCGAGCCTAGCAGCACACCCCCTGCCGGCCCGCCCGTTGACCGCGCCGGCGAGACCGACCCACATGAGCTCCGGGCCGGGGGCGGCCCGGCCGCCTGGAGCTCACCCGAGGTCGAGCTCGGTCCTGATCGAGGCCAGGTCGGGATCGGCGGCCATGCCCGCCCGCAACCCGGGATCGAGCTCGAGCGACCGGCGCGCGTGGGCTGCCGCCGAGCGCGTGTCGCCGGCGAGGACCTCGAAGCAGGCGAGGTCGTACAGCAGCGCCGCGTCCTCGCCCCGCTCGGCCAACGTACGTGCGAGCAGATCGGCACCTTCGCGGTAGCGGCCCGGTGCGTGGAAGGCGGTCGCGCGCCGGAGCGCATCCCAGACGAGGTGGATGCCGAGCAATCGCCGGAGTTCGGCGATCGGCTCGACGTGGTCGTCGACCCGCAGCTCGCAGACCCGGTCGAGGCCTTCGCGCGACTCCGCTGCCGCGCCTTCCCGCTCGACGACGATTGCCGCCGACTGCTGGCCGCGCGAGTCGCCGCCGGCCGCCTGCCCCGCCTCGAGCGCCGACACGAGCCGCTCGGCGAGCGTCCCGGTCGTCTCCAGGAAGGCCCGCTCCATCCCGGCCACGACCGCCTCCCCGGCGAGGATGTTTCCCTGGACGGCGTACCCGTCGCCGAGCCGGTGGCCTGCCCAGGCGAGACAGCTCGAGCCGGTGTGGGCCGCCGACCGGCCGTCGGCCGCGACCGCTCCCAGCTGGCGCGTCTCCCGCTCCTCGTCCGCCGCGAGCACGGCTGGGATCGCCTCGGACGGCGCCAGCCCCTGCTCGAGCCGGGCGAGCACCCGCGGTCCGTACGCAGCGACGCCGGCCGCCTGGGTGGCGACCGCGCCCACGCCCGCCTTCGCCCAGGGCACGACCGAGCCGACCGCGAAGTACTTCGACTGCACCGCGCAGCCCGCCTCGCCGGTCTCGCGGTCGACCGCACAGATGGAGAAAGTCCCGCACGGGTTCGCCTGCACGGCCGGACCCTAGCCGTCGCTAGTCTCGAACGCGGTGGACGCAATCGTCGTCGAGAGGCTCGAGAAGCGGTACAAGGCGGTGCAGGCCCTCGCCGGAGTGTCGTTCTCCGTGCGCGCGGGTGAGGTCTTCGCCCTGCTCGGCCCGAACGGCGCCGGGAAGTCCACGACCGTACGGATCCTCGCGACGTTGACCCGCCCCGATGCCGGCCGCGCCGAGGTCGCCGGCCACGACGTCCGGCGGGAGGCGGGGGCCGTCCGGCGCGTGATCGGGTACGTGCCGCAGGACTCCGGGGTCGACCAGTTCGGCACCGGACGGGAGAACCTGCAGCTGCAGGGGCGCGTCCAGGGGCTGGCGGGCAGCGCGCTTCGCGAACGGGTCGACTACCTGCTCGAGCTGGTTGGAATCGAGGAGGCGGCCGACCGGATCGTCAAGGGCTACTCGGGCGGCATGCGCCGGCGGCTCGACATCGCGCTCGGGCTCGTCCACCGGCCGCAGGTGCTCTTTCTGGACGAGCCGACGACCGGGCTCGACCCGGAGGCGCGGGTACAGATGTGGGAGGAGGTCGGCAGGCTGCGGCGCGAGGAGAAGCTGACCATCCTGCTCACCACGCACTACCTCGAGGAGGCGGACGAGCTCGCCGACCGGCTGGCGATCGTCAGCCGCGGCCAGGTCGTGGCCGGAGGGACGCCGACCGAGCTGAAGGCGCAGCTCGGCGGCGACGCGGTGCACCTGGAGCTTGCCGACGGCCGCGTCGACGACGCCCGCCGGATCGTCGCCGGCCTGGGCGGAGCGGAGGAGAGCGTCGTCGACGGGCAGACCCTCGTCTCGCGGGTCCGGAACGGCGGCCGCGCCCTGCCGGCGATCCTGTCGGCGCTCGAGCAGGAGGGAATCGCGGTCGAGTCCGTCAGCCTCTCCCGCCCCTCGCTCGACGACGTCTACCTGCACTACACGGGCCGCGACTTCGCGGCCGAGGATCGGGGAGAGGCCTAGACGTGGGGGCGCTCGCCTCCGGCTCGCTTCACGGGGGAAACAGCCGGTTTCCCCCGTGGACCCCCTTCCCCAAGACCCTCTCGCACCTCAGCGATCGGCGGTCGCCGCGCCCGCCATGTCGGTCGCGGCGGCGGATGCGCTACACGATCGGCGTGCTTCCATGAAGGTCGCCGTCCACACATGGTTCATGGTCGTCCGGCAGTCGCGGAACCTGATGCGCGAGCCGATCTGGATCGTGCTCCTCCTCGTCCAGCCGATCGTGTGGCTGACGCTCTACGGCCAGCTGTTCAAGAACGTCCCGCGGCTCGGCGGCTTCGGCACGACCTCGTACGTCACGTTTCTGGCGCCCGCGATCGTGGTGATGAATGCCTTCTTCGGGGCGACCTGGAGCGGGATGGCGATGATCAACGACCTCGACCACAAGGTCGTGGAACGCTTCCTGGCGACGCCCGCGAGCCGGGTCTCGCTGATCCTCTCCCAGATCGTCCGCTCGGCGCTCACCGCCGCGATCCAGGCGGTGATCATCCTGCTCGTCGCGCTCGCGCTCGGCGTCCGCGTGCACACCGGCGCCGCCGGGTGGCTGGTCGTCATCGTCGCGGCGATCCTCGTCAACGCGGCGTTCGCCGGGATCTCGCAGGGAATCGCGCTCGTCACGCGCCGGGAGGCGACGATGATCGCCGTCGCCAACTTCATCGGCCTGCCGCTCCTCTTCATCTCGACGACCCTGCTCGCCCGCACCCAGATGCCGCACTGGATGCGGATCGCGACGCACTTCAACCCGATGGACTGGGGCGTCCGCGCAGCCCGTGAGGTGGTGCTGCCGGGGACGGACTGGGGCACGGTCGGCCTCTACGTGCTGCTCCTGCTCGGCCTGTCCGCGATCACCACCGCCTTCGCCAGCTGGTGCTTCAGGCTCTACGAGCGGACGCTGTGATTCTTCCGGCCGGGGGCAGGGCATACACTCGCCCGACACCTCCACCCTCTCCAAAGGAGGCACCATGGGCGAAGAGCGCACGCTCTCCGACGACGAGATCCTGACCACCGGCACCGGCGCCTCCAGGCCCCGGTCGGAGACGGCCGATGCCGACGGGGACGACACCGATACGACCGACGGGGACGGCACAGACGGCGACGCGGACCTCGAAGACCCGAGCTGACGGTCGTGGGGGAGCCCATGGTTCCCCCATGGGCCCCCTCCTTCGCCGCAGCGACCCCGGAGGCGCCGTGAGCCTCCCGCCGGGCGAAGCCCGGCTCCGGCGGCGGCTCGCAGCGGCATGACAGCCCGGAAGACCTGAGATGGCCACGCAGACGACCGAAACCCGCGGGGCTCTGGCTCGCTGCGTCGAGCCGATCGACGACGCGGAGTTTCTCGCCGACTACTGGGAGCAGCGGCCGCTCGCCGTTCCGCGCGCCGAGGAGGGGCGCTTCGACGACCTCCTCTCGGTTGCGGACGTCGAGCGGCTCGTCTGCTCGGGCGGGCTCCGCTACCCCGCCCTCCGGATGGTCAAGGAGGGCGGCCAGATCCGGCTCGCGGAGTACGCCACCGACCTGAACTGGCGGCCCGACCCCTTCACGGGTGTCGCAGACCCCGACCGGGTCGCCGCCGCGTTCGAGCAGGGAGCGACCATCGTCCTCCAGGCGCTGCACCTGAGCTGGGCGCCCGTCGCCCGCTTCTGCCGCAGGCTCGAGGCGGAGCTCGGATACCCGGCCCAGGCGAACTCGTACTACACGCCGCGAGACTCGCAGGGCTTCGCCGTCCACCACGACACGCACGACGTCTTCGTCCTGCAGGTCGCGGGCGAGAAGCACTGGCGAATCTACGACCCGCTCTGGGAGCTGCCGCTGAAGCAGCAGCGCTACTCGAAGGAGCTCGGAGAGCACGGCCGGCCCGTGCTCGAGCTGACGCTCCGCGCCGGCGACACGCTCTACCTGCCCCGCGGCTGGCTCCACGACGCGCTGACGTCCGAGACCGACTCGCTGCACATCACGGTCGGCGTGAACGTCCACACCTGGATCGACGCCGTGCGGGCCGCGCTCGACGAGTGCGAGGACGACGTCGAGTTCCGCCGCTCCGTTCCGGCGGACGGCGAGATGCAGGTCGACCTGCTCGGGCGGTTGGCCGAACGCCTCACGCCCGACGCGGTGGCGCGCCGCCGTCGACGACGGTTCGTCGACAGCCGCCGGCCGATCCTCGACGGCCAGCTCGAGGAGGTGCGGGCGCTGAGCGCGCTCGGCGTCGACACGATGGTCGAGCGCCGCCCGACGGCGATCGCCGATCTCGACGGAACGACCCTTTCGTTCGAAGGCAAGCACGTCACGTTTCCGGATCACGTGCGCGAGGAGCTCGAGGCCGTCGCGACCGCCGGGGAGCCGTTCTGCGCCGCGGACCTTCCGGGCGATCTCGACGACGAGAGTCGCCTGGTCTTGCTCAGGCGGCTGATTCGCGAAGGATTCTTGCGGCGAAGCCCGGCGGGCGCCTGAGCACGTCGGAGGCGCAGGTGAGGTACCGGAGGCTGCCGGGCTCCTCCGTGACCTCGACCTCGTAGACGCGTCCGCCCGCACGGAAGGCGACGAGCCCGCCGGAGTGACGCACGTGCTCGACGTCGTCGAAGCCCCGTAGACCGGTCGCCTCGCGGACCGCGCGCTCGGCCGCCTGCACGGGAAACGGGTAGCACGACCGGCCGCGGTAGTGCTCGAGCTCGATCCGGCGGGCGAGCAGCTCGTCCAGCACGGTCCACGCCTGTGCCGGCTTCACGCGCCCGAAATAGAGCCCTTCGGGCAGGACGACGACGTTGCCGGCAAAACGGTCGCCGCCGAGGTGGGAGGACTGCCACACCCAGCCGTCGTCCGCCTGATCCTCCAGCGCCTGGCACAGCGGACGCCCGTGGCGCGCGCAGCAGCGATCGTGCTTGCCGTGCGTGCAGACGAGCAGCAGCGGGTGCCCGAGCGGCTCGCCCCGGCCGGTCAGGTCGAGGTCGAGCAGGTCGTCGTGGGCATCCACCTCCGCGTGGAAGAGGTCGCCGCCGTGCTCGCGGGTGCTGCCCCAGAAGACTGCGAGGCCGGGGCGACCCCGGCGCCGGGTCCGGCGGACGAACAGGAGCTTCGTGTGCGGCCGTGCCGCAACCTGCTCGCGCAGGTGCGCCTTGACCCGGTCGGAGAGGCCGCTTCCGCCAACGGCCTCGTGACTCCAGAGGCCGCGGTATTCGACGAGCAGCCAGTGGTCGACCCGGCTCGCGGTCGCGGCGAGCGACTCGGCATGCTCGATCGAGACCTCGGAGCAGGACGGCCGGGGGGCCTGTCCCCTACGCCCCGGCATCCGGCTCCGGGCCGTCCGACTCCGGCGCGAGCACGCAGATCACCTGGCCGGTTCGAACGGGCTCGCCGGCGGCGACCGACAGCTCGGAGACGACTCCGTCCCGGACCGCGTGAACCTCGTTCTCCATCTTCATCGCCTCGACGATGCAGATCACCTGTCCGGCGCTCACCGAATCGCCCTCGGCGACCTGAACCGAGAGCACGGTGCCCTGCATCGGGCTGACGACCGCGTCCCTGCCCCCACCGCCGTGATGTCTTCCGGAGCGACTCCGGCGGCGCTCTGCGAGCTCGACCCACGGCGGTACCCGGTCGAGGATGCGGACGTCGAACCGGCGGCCGTCCACCTCGATCGCGCGCACCCGCTCGCGCAGCCTTCCGTCCACCGGCGCGGCTACCGTTGTCTCGTGCGACAACTGCTTCGCCTGCTGCGCCAGAAGCTCCGACTCGACGAATCCGTGACAGGTCGCGCCCTCGACGAAGCACGGGTGGCGGAGGAGCGCCCTGTGGAAACCGAGCAGCGTGGTCACGCCGCCGATCTCGAACTCGTCCAGCGCACGCAGCATCCGCCGCCGTGCGTGCTCGCGGTCGACGCCGTGCACGATTAGCTTCGCGACCATCGGGTCGTACAACGGGCTGATCTCGGAGCCGTCCTCCACGCCCGAGTCGACGCGCACCCCCGGACCGGCCGGCTCGCGGTAGCCCGCGATCCTCCCGGGACTGGGGAGGAACCCGTTCCCGGGATCCTCGGCGTTGATCCGGCACTCGATCGCGTGCCCGTGCAGGCGGACGTCCTCCTGGCGGAGCGAGAGCGGGTGCCCGGCGGCGATCAGGACCTGCTCGCGGACGAGGTCGAGGCCGGTGACGAGCTCGGTGACGGTGTGCTCGACCTGGATGCGCGTGTTCATCTCCATGAAGTAGTAGGAGCCGTCCGGCGCGAGCAGGCCCTCGATCGTGCCCGCCGACCGGTAGCCGACCGCGTGCGCCGCCCCGACCGCGATCGCGCCGATCCGCTCGCGCAGGTCGTCGTCGACCGCGGGCGACGGAGTCTCCTCGACCAGCTTCTGGTGGCGCCGCTGGATCGTGCAGTCCCGCTCGCCGAGATGGATCACGCTCCCGTGCGCGTCGGCGAGCACCTGGACCTCGACGTGGCGCGGGTCCTCCAGGTACCGCTCGACGTACACGGTCGGGTCGGAGAAGTACGCCTCGCCCTCGCGGCGCGCCGCGTCGAAGCCGCGCTCCGCCTCGTCGGCGCTGCGGACGACCTTGAAGCCTTTTCCACCGCCTCCGGACGCAGCCTTGATCGCGATCGGCCAGCCGATCTCGTCCCCGAGCCGCGCGACCTCCGCGGCCGACTCGACGGGCGCAGTGGTGCCGGGGATGATCGGCACGCCCGCCGCTCGCATCCGCTCGCGTGCGTCGGTCTTCGAGCCCATCGCCTCGATCGCGGCCGGCGGCGGACCGATCCAGACCAGGCCCGCCTCCTCGACCGCCCGCGCGAAGACGGCGTTCTCGGCCAGGAAGCCGTACCCGGGGTGGACGGCCTCGGCACCGGCCCGCCGGGCGATCTCGATCAGCCGGCGCTGGTTGAGATAGCTCTCGGCGGGCGAGCTCCGGGATCCGCTCCCCGTGCCCGCCGCCTCCGGCGCCGACGGCCCGACGAGGAAGGCCTCGTCGGCGGCGCGCACGTGCAGGGAGCTGCGGTCTTCCTCCGAGTAGACCGCGACCGAGCCGATCCCGAGCTCGCGCAGGGTTCGGAAGATGCGGACGGCGATCTCGCCGCGATTGGCGACCAGGACTTTCGAGAAGTGGGCCACGGCCGACGTATTCTCCCTGTCTCCCGAGCAACGAGGACGCGACTGCCCTTGTTCGACTCTCAAGGCCCATCACCCGCTGCCGAAGCCGGGCGTTGCCCGGCGGGACGCATCCCGCCGGCGATGCGACGCTTCGGGAAAGGAGGGGGCCCGTGGGGGAACCACGGGTTCCCCCACGCTGAGACGACGACGCGACTGCCCTTGTTCGACTTTCATGACTCATCCACCCGCCGCCGAAGCCGGGCCCTGCCCGGCGGGGGGCGCCCCGCCGGCGATGCGACTCGTCGGGACAGGAGGGGGCCCGTGGCGCGACGACGGGCTCCCCGGCGGTGAGGATGGGCCTCGCAGACCAGCTGACGGTCGCGCGGATCGTCGCGGCGCCGTTCGTGATCGTCCTCTACGTCTGGGACTTCCACGCGCACGCCTACTGGGCGACGGGGCTGTTCGTCGCGGCGATGGCGACCGACCAGATCGACGGCTGGCTCGCCCGGCGCCAGGGCCGGACGACGCCGCTCGGGTCGCTGCTCGACCCGGTCGCCGACAAGGTGCTGGTGCTGGCGACCATGGTCGTGCTCGTCGACGCCGGCGTCTTCGCAGGCTGGATGGTCGCGGCGATCGTCGCCCGCGAGCTCCTGATCTCCGGCCTCCGGCTGGCAGCGGTGGAACGCGGCGTCGTCATCCAGGCCCGAGACCTCGGCAAGCTGAAGACCTGGTCGCAGGCGGCCGCGACCGGGCTCGGCGGCTTCGCAGCAGCGGGCGCCTGGAGCCAGTCGATCGCCTGGTGGAGCCTGCTCGCCGCCGTGGCCCTGACCTGGCTGTCGGGCCTCGACTACGCACGCGTCGCCCCCGGGCTGTTGCGAGGCCGAGCGCTAGCCTGACCCGGTGGCCGTGCATCTCGAGCCGTGGGACGAGGACGACCTGCCGCTGCTCGAGAAGACGATCGGCGATCCCGAGATGATGCGATACCTCGGCGGCGCCGAGAGCCCGGAGAAGCTCGAGGAGCGCCACGCCCGCTACCTGAACCTGCCGGCGACGGGGGCGGGCCGGATGTTCAAGGTCGTCGACGACGAGAGCGGCGAGGCGATCGGCTCCGTCGGGTTCTGGGACCGGTCGTGGCGCGGGTCGGACGTCTACGAAACGGGCTGGTTCGTCATTCCCGCATTCCAGGGGCACGGTCTCGCCACGGCGGCGATGAGCCAGCTGATCGCCCGGCTCAAGGTGGACGGACAGCGCCGGTTCCTGCACGCCTTTCCGGCGGTCGAGAACACGCCGTCGAACGCGATCGCGCGCCGGCTCGGATTCACGCTCGTCGAGGAGGCATGCGAGCTCGAGTACCCGAAGGGCAACCCGATCCGCTGCAACGACTGGCGCCTCGATCTGCGGGACTAGATGCTAGTCCTTGGGTTCAGTCTCCACGGCCTCGCGCACGCCCTCCTCCCACCACCGATCGGCCTCGGGGCGGCGGCCGTCGCCGGCAAGCGCGCGCAGGAGCGCCTGCCGCTCCTCCGGCGTCGGCTCGGGGCTGAACTCGACCTCCACGCCTGCTCAGCCTAAAGGCCGCCGGGCGGACGGACGATGAGGAGGCAATGGCCCGTCGCGTCTTCGCCTGCGCAGCGCTCGCCCTCGCCCTGGCTTCGCCGGCCGCCGCCGCCCGTTCCTGGGCGCAGCCGCAGATCGCGGTCGTGACCGCCAGGGGACTGATGGGCGGCAACCCGTCGGCCTTCCGGCCCGACGACCCCCTGACGCGCGGCGAGCTCGCAGACCTCGCGGCCGGCCTGTCCGGCAAGCCCGCGCCGGTCGCCCCGGACCCGGCCGTCCCGGCAACGGTGGCCCAGCTCGACGCGCAGCTCGTGCGGGCGCTGGGCCTGTTGCCCGCCGCACGCCAGTTCTCGGCCGGCATCCGCGCGGCGGGGCTCGTCCCGACGAAGTACTTCGGCACCGAGGTCGTCGCCAGGCTCCTCGGCCTGCGCGTCAACCATCCCGCAGGCCAGGACGGTCTCGAGCTCAATCCCGACAACGTCGCCACCCGCGCCGAGGCGGCCTTCTCGGCCGCGCGCATCCTGTCCTTCCGGGGCGGCGACGTCGACCTCGTGAAGCAACTCGCCTCGACCTTCCAGGTGCCTGCTCTCAGCGCATTGCAGCGGGCCGTTCTCCAGACCGCGGTCTCCCTCGTCGGCTACCCCTACGTCTGGGGCGGCACGAGCGAGCTCCCGCAGGACCCGTTCGCGACCGGGACCGTCGTGCCGGGTGGGTTCGACTGCTCGGGCTTCGTCTGGCGGATCTACAAGCTTCAGAGCTACCAGGGCGCCCCGTCGCTCGGAGCGGCCCTGAAGGGCCGCACCACGTACGCGATGAGCGGCGAGGTCGGCCGGGCGATGCGGATCGCCGAGGACGACCTGCAGCCGGCCGATCTCGTCTTCTTCGGCGCGCACGGCCCGAAGTCGAAGCCGGCCGAGATCGACCACATGGGCGTCTATCTCGGCGGCGGCTGGTTCATCCAGTCGTCCGAGCAGGGGGTCGCGCTGACCTCGATCCACTCCGACTGGTACGCGCCCCGGTTCGCGTGGGGCCGGCGCCCGCTGGCCGAGGCCGGCCTCGGCTGATCCCTGTGGACGAAACGTTCGCGTTTCGTCACACCGTGGTGCCAGGCATTACGTGCGGATCGCCACGAGCGTGGTCGCCACTCGAGAGGCCACAGCTCAGAGCGGGATGTTCCCGTGCTTGCGCGGCGGGCGCCGTTCGCGCTTCGATCGTGCCGTCTCGAGCGCGTCGATCAGCACGGGGCGCGTCCGCCGCGGCTCGATCACGTCGTCGACGTAGCCGCGCTCGGCAGCGACGTACGGGTTCGCGAAGCGCTCCTTGTACTCCTCGATCAGCTCCGCGCGCCGCGCAGCCCCGTCGTGCGCCTCCTCGAGCTCGCGGCGGAAGACGATGTTGACCGCCCCTTCGGGGCCCATCACCGCCACCTCGGCCGTCGGCCAGGCGAAGTTGAAGTCGGCGCGGATGTGCTTGGAGCTCATCACGTCGTACGCCCCGCCGTAGGCCTTGCGGGTGATGACGGTCAGCTTCGGCACCGTCGCCTCGGCGTACGCGTAGAGCAGCTTCGCCCCGTGGCGGATGATCCCGTGCCACTCCTGCTCGGTCCCCGGCAGGAAGCCCGGCACGTCGACGAAGGTGACGAGCGGGATGTTGAAGGCGTCGCAGGTCCGCACGAAGCGGCCCGCCTTGACCGACGCGTCGATGTCGAGCACGCCGGCCAGCGACCGTGGCTGATTGCCGACCACCCCGACCGGGTGGCCGCCCAGACGCGCGAACCCGCAGACGATGTTCTCTGCCCACCGCTCGTGCACCTCGAGGAAATCGCCGTCGTCGACCACGTGCCGGACGACCTCCTTGATGTCGTACGGCTTCGTGGGCTCGTCCGGGATCAGCGCGTCGAGCTCCGGCGCCTCGCGACCGCTGGGATCGGACGGCTCCGCGAACACCGGTTGCTCGAGGTTGTTCTGCGGCAGGAACGAGAGCAGGTAGCGGGCGTCCTCGAGGCAAGCCTCCTCGTCCGGCGCGGTGAAATGGGCGACGCCCGACTTGGCCGCGTGCGTCGCCGCGCCGCCGAGCTCCTCGAACGTCACCTCCTCCCCGGTCACCGTCTTCACCACGTCGGGGCCGGTGATGAACATGTACGAGCTGCCCTCGACCATGAAGACGAAGTCCGTGATCGCGGGCGAGTAGACGGCTCCACCCGCGCAGGGCCCCATCACCAGCGAGATCTGCGGGACGACGCCCGACGCCTGCACGTTGCGCCAGAAGATCTCCGCATAGCCCGCGAGGGAGACGACGCCCTCCTGGATCCGGGCCCCGCCCGAGTCGTTGATCCCGATCACCGGGCAGCCGAACTTCACCGCCAGGTCCATCACCTTGCAGATCTTCTCGGCAAAGACCTCGGACAGCGATCCGCCGAAGACGGTGAAGTCCTGCGAGAAGACGAAGACCTTGCGCCCGAAGATCGTCCCGTAGCCGGTGACGACCGCATCGCCCCACGGCCGGCGCTCGCGCATCCCGAACTCGACCTCGCGGTGACGGACGTAGCGGTCGAGCTCGACGAACGACCCGGGATCGAGCAGCTTCTCCAGCCGCTCCCGTGCGAGCAGCCGGCCCTCGGCCCGGCGGCGCTCGACCGCCCGCTCGCTCCCCTGGTGCAGCGCCTGGTCGCGCAGCTCGGCGAGCCGCGCGAGCTTCTGCTCGGTCGTCTCGGCGCCGTCGGGCATGCGCGGGAGCCTAACGCGGAGCGCTGCTGCCACCGGGCAGCGAGCCGGCCGTCCGGCGGCCGCGGACTAGGGTTGGACAGGTGAGGCGCCGACTCCCGCCAGCGCTCCAGCTGCGCGATTTCGCCTTCCTCTGGTCGGCGATCCTCTCGATGCGCTTCGCCGAGAACATGATCGCCGTCGCGATCGGCTGGCAGGTGTACGCGATCCACGAGAACCCGCTCGACCTCGGCCTGATCGGGCTGGCCGAGTTCCTGCCGCTGCCGCTGCTCGCGCTCCCGGCTGGAACCCTGGCCGATCGCCTGCCCCGG
>Ga0070741_10004159_pt1 | contig 34238 bp, 34 predicted proteins | sample Coa_R1_4_FD_66440 | JGI IMG/M metagenome (GOLD analysis project Ga0070741, IMG submission 66440) | Surface soil microbial communities from Centralia Pennsylvania, which are recovering from an underground coalmine fire - Coalmine... | ecosystem: Environmental > Terrestrial > Soil > Unclassified ... | reverse complement strand
AGCGCGCGGGCGGCGGTTTCACGGCAGGAGATTTTGGAAGGTTCGAGGGTGGCGGCAGTCTCAGTCGAAGCAGCCAACTGGGCGGACATTGCAGGTACTCTTCGCAGGTCTCGTCTTACGTTTTTTGTTTTGGGCTTGTGGGCGTAAACGAGTGGTTAATGATTCGAAACTGGAACGATGAGATTTTTCAGGGGTTGCCGATTTGTCGCTGTGACGTCGGTCACGGTTCAGGGAAGGACGGAGGCGGCTTGTCGGTCCCTTAAGCGGCAACATCAGGGCAACTTGGTTCACTTTGTCCGCTTGCCCTTGGGGAACCGGAAGAAGATACTAGGCGCGCCCTGCAACAGAGAAAAAATGACCCTTTTTGCGGCAGCCGTTCACTTGTGAGGGGCCGCCTCATATACTTCCAGAGAACAAATTTACCCCCCAAGATGAACGAGTGAGGTCGACTGATGGCTCTCCCAATTGGCGCCGTGGCCCCGGATTTCGAGGCTCAAACCACCGAAGGCAAGATCAAATTCCATGATTGGATCGGCGACAGCTGGGCGCTGTTGTTCTCGCATCCGAAGGATTTCACACCGGTCTGCACGACCGAGCTTGGCGCGGTCGCCAAGCTGAAGCCGGAATTCGACAAGCGCGGCGTCAAGCTGATCGGGCTTTCCGTCGACCCGGTCGACCGGCACTCGAAATGGGCAGAGGATATCCGCGAAACCCAGGGCGCCGCGCCCAACTTCCCCATGATCGGCGACACCGATTTCAACGTGTCCAAGCTCTACGACATGCTGCCGGCCTCGACCTCCGGCGACGTCGCGACGCGTACGGCCGCCGACAATCAGACCGTCCGCAACGTCTTCGTCATCGGCCCCGACAAGAAGATCAAGCTGGTGCTGGTCTACCCGATGTCGACGGGACGCAATTTCCAGGAAATCCTGCGCGCCATCGATTCCCTGCAGCTGACGGCCAAGCATAGCGTGTCGACGCCTGCCGATTGGAAACAGGGCGAGGACGTGATCATTTCCGGCTCGGTGTCCGACGAACAAGCCAAGACCAAGTGGCCCGCGGGATGGAAGTCGCCGAAGCCCTACATCCGCATCGTGCCGGCGCCCAAGTAAGCGGTTCGCGCTATCACATCATGACGAAATGCCCGGCGAAAAGCCGGGCATTTTGTTTTGAATATTACGCTCTGGGGACGATCGCGTTGGCGATCAAAAGCCCCACCGTCGACGCAAATGCGGTCACGAGCGCATCCCAGGACACATCGACCATCACCACCGGCCAGGTCCAGTGCCTGAGCAGCGACAGCGAGGTAAGTTCGAAGGTCGCATAGCAAAACAGTCCGAACAGCGCGCCATAGATCAACGTCGACTGCCAGGTCGCGCCTTCGGGCGCATTCACGAATATGAGGATGCCTGCGACATAGATCAGATAGAACAGGATCGCGGGCGCGAGCCTCACCTCGCCCAGCATGTCGCCGACCTGCGCGGTGAAGAACGCCTTTGCTATCGTCCCCAAAAACAGGAAATCGACCGGGATCAGCACGATCAATGTCGCGAGATAAAGAACGGCATACCGCTTCAAGAAGCACCTCCCGGCGGTTTTCCCGCGCGCCCTTCTGTAATACGGCCCAGACAGGATCGGGTTGCAAGATTGGAGCGCGAGCGGGCGCCGAAAGTCCCGGGAAAAGTGCGCGCGAGCCTTACCGGTTGACCAGAAAGACCGCGGCCGCGCAGGCGATCATGCCGCCGACCGCGACCGCATCCAGCCGCTCGCCGAACAGCACATAGGCCATCAAGGCGGTGGTCGCGGGAACGAGATAAAACAGGCTCGCCACTGATGTCGCCGCCGAATGACGGATCAGCCAGTACAGCACGGAGATCGACCCGATCGAGAGCACGACCACGAGCCACGCAAGCCCGAGCACGAACTCGGTCGTCCAGTGCACGATGCGGTCTTCAAATAGAAAGGCGCCGACGGCGAAAAAGATCGTCACCGCGATATATTGAAAGAGATTGCCGGCGCGCCAGTCGATGTCGCGGCAATAGCGACGCTGATACAGCGTGCCGAGCGTGATGCTGATCAGCGACACGCCGGAGGCGAGCCAGCCCAGACTTGCCTCTCCGGTCATTGTGCGTTCGCGCAGGATCAGCGCAACACCCGCGAGGCCAAGCAGAAGGCCTGCCCATTGCAGCGCCGTGACGCGTTCACCCAGGAAACGGTTGGCCAGCGTCGAGGTCAGGATCGGCTGCAGGCCCGGGATCAGCGCCGAGAGCCCGGCCGGAATCGAATGCGCGATCGCAATCGCAGTGCCGCCGAGATAGAAGCCGTGCACAAGAAGACCTGCCACCGCGCTGTGGGCAATGCCGATGCGATCCGGCCAGCGCGGCCGCACGATGATCGCGATCAATGCCATGATCGCCACCACGATCGCCATGCGGATCGCAAGAAAGGCGAGCGGCTCGGCGCTGCGCAGCACGGACTTGGTGGCGACGAAACCGGTGCTCCACAGCACGACAAAAACCGCGGGCGCTGCGCGCGCGGCCAATTGATCGAAATCCTTGCCCATTTGTGGTTCTGATTGCACAGACCTATGCTATCGAGCAATCGAGGAACGTAGCGGGCCGCCCGTCGGCTATCGCATAGCGAAGGCCACTCCAATGAAACTGCATTTCGTCACCGTTGACGTTTTCACCGCTACGCAATTTGCCGGCAATCCGCTCGGCGTTGTCCTCAATGCGGAGGGACTTTCGGGCGGGCAGATGCAGGCCATTGCCGCCGAGTTCAATCTCGCCGAGACAACGTTCGTCTTGCCCCCGAAATATCCGGCCAACACGGCCGAGGTCCGCATTTTCACGCCGCGCTTTGAAATGCCGTTTGCCGGGCATCCCAATGTCGGGACGGCGTTCGCGCTCGCCCGCGCCGGCGAGGTTTACGGCCGCACGATTGACGGCGACAGCGTTGTCTTCGAGGAAAAGGCCGGCCTTGTTCCGATCTCGATCCTCAAGGACGGCGGGACCGTGATCGGCGCCCGCCTCGCCGCCCCGCAACGCCTCTCGGTCGGCGTGGAAATCCCTCTCGAACTGATCGCCTCCGCCTGCTCGCTATCGGTCGACGACATCGAGACAAAAAACCACCGCCCCTGCATCGCTTCCTGCGGCGCGCCGTTCATTCTCGCCGAATTGAAGGGACGCGATAAGCTCGCTGCGGCGACTGCGCGCTCCGACATCTTCATGCGCGACGTCGCAAAGCAGCCGGTGACCAGCATCTTTATCTATACGCAAGGCGCCGAGGACGGCCTCGACATCCGCGCGCGCATGTTCGCGCCGCATCATGGCATACCCGAGGACCCCGCGACCGGCAGCGCCAATGTCGCTCTGATCGGATTGCTGGCGCACTTGCGCTCCGAGCGGGATTTGCGGCTTGCAAAAACTATCGCACAAGGCGTGGAGATGGGACGACCCAGCGTTCTAAACGCGGAAGCCGAGAAGAAGGACGGCGTCGTGACCGCAACCTATATCGGCGGAGCCTGTGTGCCGGTGATGTCGGGAACGATCGATCTAGCGGTCCAATTCTAACATTCGCTTCCCCTCTCAGCACGCACTTTATCGAATGTTAGGATCAAAGGACCGCCAGGAAATATATGTTTCCACTGGAGTCTAGGATTTGACATTCGCTTCCGAGCTTGCGGCCCGGTCGGTAGCGAATGTCAAATCCACTCCACTGGCGTGAAGGGCCAATTTGAAAAAAGCGATCACCACTCTTCCGGGCAGGGATCGACGATCTTCCAGAGCTCTTGGCCGTTCTTGATCTTCTTCATTTCGGTGGTGAGCCCGCCGTTGCGGCGGATCCAGTCCTTCACCGTGTCCGGATAATACGACATCAAGTCCGCGGTCCCGTCCGCGCTCGTGACCTTGATGCCGAAGGTGAAGGCCTTGTCGTAATAAGCCAGGTGGAAGCCGACGCTCGCGCGCGGCGTCACGCAGATCTTGTTCAGGGGCACGATGCCGAACACAAGCGTGCAGGCGGAATTGCAGATGCCGTCGATGATCACCCGTTCGTGGCTGTCGCGGATGCGGGCGTATTTCGCCTTGTACTCCTCGACGTAACCGCCATGGTCGCGCGTGATATGCAAGACGGCGTGCGCCGGGCTAGCGGCCAGGCACAGAAGCAGCAGCGATGCGAGAGGCGTGATGCGCATGGACGGCCGGGATCAGAGATTACGACTCTGGCGAGACTGTGTTGGAAAACCGTTAAGCATGCCGAAAACGCCAAAATTCCGGCACTCACGAGCATTTTTTGACCCGCTTTGCCCGATTTCCTCTGGATTTTGCTCTGGATGGGAACCCGGTTTGGCCTAAAATGCCCGCGCAGATCCCTCCCGGAGATTCCCGATGATTGCCCGCAAATTCGCTCTCACCGCGGCCGCTTTGGCAGCTTTGGCCCTCGCTGCCAGCCCGGTGCAGGCGCGTCGACACCACCATCATCATTGGCACGGCCATGCCTATGGCCTGCCCTACCCGATCAGCTACACCCATAACTATGGCCCGGGCCCCCAGCCCGGCACGTTCGCCTATTATGACGGCCCGTCGAACAATTTCTGCTTCCAGGGCTCCGCCGCCTACCATTCACAAGGCGGCCGCTATCCCTGCTTCTGACGCGCGCCTTGATGCTTGCTTGGATGATGGCGTCACGCGCCCAACTCTGGTATGCGGACCGCACGCGCTCGTAGCTCAGCTGGATAGAGCATCGGATTTCGATTCCGAGGGTCGGGAGTTCGAATCTCTCCGAGCGCGCCATTTTGCGATATTGGCGCCGTCGGTGCGCGATGCCTGCCTTGCCCGACCGCGCAAATCGCGTGTGAGTCGCTTCCAGCTATGGTTTGTTCATCTGTTCGGGCGAAGTCATCACCCGCAACGCTGCCGCAAAATCGAATTGCTCCGATGGAACGGGGAGCGGGGCCGCGAACGGATTGGGATCGTCGCGCTGTCCCATCACCCCATTGTGGACGAAGCGCATCAGGTCGAATACCGCAAGCCGAAGAGCGCTCTCATTCGATCTGTATTCTTCAGCGATCTTGCGCAGCGCGCGGATCAGGAACGCAGCCCTACCTTGCTGGCTCCACCCGGAAACGACAAGGCCGACACCGCTCTTTCGAAACGCTTCCTTGACGTCTTCGTTCGCTGCATTCAACGCCGCCACGGTGGGTGGATCGGTGAAGAGCAGAACCTTGTTACCGGCATGCTCCATCTGAATCCCAACGCGGTCGAGAATCGAGGCGCACACCGCGTCTTCAAATACTGCCGGTGGGAAAAGCAACTCGACGTCCGTGTCGTAGTCCAACGCCATAAGCAAACGCCGCTGCAAAAAGAAGCTTGTGTCTCAAGGCTTCCGCACTTTGCCGCATAGAACGTTAAGGAGCCGTGCACGGCGCGATCATCGCCCGCGCCGTGAGGATTAATTGAAGCTGAATGCATTCGATACAAGGCTGGCCAGTCTTGCACGCGACCGCTCTCCGAAAGCCGGAAGAACGGCGGCCATGAGTTGTAGTACAACATCGCGGTCCGTCGCAGATTTACCGATCGGAGCGCTTGTCAGCTCACGCCATCATAGCGCCACGGCGAAGCAATAGCGCCCATCTTCATCGGCCGTGGCGCGCCATTTCTGATTGGATTGACAGATCGCTTTTCCCGTCGATCGGCAACCATCGCCAATATTTTTGCCTGCGAGGCGACATGCTCGGCGGACCTTCCTAACAAACCGAGAATCAATTACGGGTCGATCTGCAATTTCGCGCTGAAATGCCGATGAACCGTCGCCAACGCAGGGCTGCCGCCAAGGGCACCAAGACCGCCCGGAACACGCCAACGGCGACCACGCCGGCGGCGCTCTATGAAATCGGCCTTCAAGATTTTCGCGCAGGGCGCCTCCTTGAAGCTCAGATTTCTTGCCAGAAGGCCCTTGCGCTGGATGCAAACCACGCGGACGCCCTACACCTCGTCGGTCTCCTGTCCCTCCACTCCAATCAATACGATCACGCGGTGGAATGGATATCGCGAGCGATCAGGCAACAACCAAAAACGGAATATCTGACAAGCCTTGGTACTGCGCTCCTCAAACAAGGACGACGAGAAGAGGCTCTGGCAACTTTCGGCAAGGCCGTGCAACTCAAGCCCGATGAAGCGGACTTGTGGAGAAACCTTGGCGGCGCCCTGGCTGATGCCGGGCGCCCAGAGGATGCGATCCGGAGCTTTCAGCAGGCGCTCAAGATCAATCCGAACCATTGGGACGCCGCAGACAAGTGTGGTTCGTTATTGCTCCAATTGCGCCGCTATGATGAGGCGCTCGCAAGCTTCGAGGAATCCGACACGCTTCGCCCAGGCCGGTCGGAGACGCTTTTTCGCAAAGGATTGTGCTTTCAGGCGCTTAAGCGAACCGAACAGGCGATCGCAAGTTACACAATGGCGCTGGCGGCAGATGCCCAAAACTTCGTCGCTCGAAACAATTTGGGCGTCATACTGCTTGAAACAGGACAACTTGAGGAAGCGGCCGCGCATTTTCTCAAAGCGACACAAGTCCGACCTTACGAAGGCAATCCGTTCAATAATCTCGGACTCACTCTGAGCCGCCTGAAGCGTTTTGATGAGGCGCTCGCCGCGCTCGACCGAGCTGTTACGCTCGTGCCCAATCAAGTCGAATGGATCAACAACCGGGGCAACGCCCTGAGACAGATTGGTCGCGCGGAAGAAGCACTTAAGGATTTCGATCGCGTTATCGTACTTAAGCCGGATTATGCTTATGCCCACGCCAATCGCGCTGCCTGCCTCGATGATCTGTCACGGCACGATGAAGCCTTGATGAGCTATAAGGCCGCGCTTGCCTTAAAACCGGATCACAGCGACACACACTGGAATCTCGCGATCAACAGGTTGCGGGCCGGCGATTTCAAAAGCGGCTGGGTCGAAGCCGAATGGCGCTGGAAAGTACCGTGGCTTCGCCTGAACCGCGTGCGCTCGAACGCTCCGTTGTGGCTGGGGACAGAGCCAATCGCCGGCAAGACCGTACTGCTGTACAACGACCAAGGTCTCGGCGATGCACTCCTATTTTGCCGCTATATCCCGCTGCTCGCGGAGCGCGGAGCAAAGGTGATTTTGGAGATTGACGGGCCGCTGAAGGATCTCATGTCCGGCCTCAGAGGTATTGCGCATTGTGTAGCGAAAGAAGAAGCGCTGCCAGAGCACGATTTCCATTGCTCGTTGACGAGCCTTCCGCTGGCATTTGGCACCATGATCGACACCATCCCTGCGGCGGTACCCTACCTCTCAGTCCGCGAGCATGCCAAAAACTGGGAGTCGTTCCTGGGTCCAACCGGCTTACCGCGGGTCGGAATCGTTTGGTCGGGCAACCCGAACAACACCAAGGATCACAACCGCTCACTGTCACTGAAAACCCTGACGCCGCTATTCGATTTGGAGGCGCAGTTCGTCAGCCTTCAGAAGAATGTCCGAGAAAACGATCTTGGGATTCTCTGCGCGCGCAAGGAGATCCTTGATGCAGGACCTGAGCTTGGGAGTTTCGCTGACACAGCGGCGCTGATCCAGCTTCTGGATTTGGTGATCTCTGTGGATACTAGCGTTGCTCATCTGGCAGGCGCGCTCGGCAAACCACTTTGGGTCCTCCTCGCCTACGTATCGGACTATCGATGGTTCATCGACCGCGACGATAGCCCCTGGTATCCGAGCGCGCGCCTGTTTCGCCAGGACGAAACGCGCGATTACGCCAAGGTCGTCGCTCGGATGCGGAGTGAGCTGGCTGCGATGATTTCCGCGCGAGGCGACACACTCGGCTGACAACACGAGAATCAATTTCGGATCGACCTGCAATTTCGCGTTGAAATGCCGATGAACCGTCGCGAACGCGCCGGGCTGCCGCCAAGGGAATTGGAACTGGCAATGGGAACGCCGTTTTGAGTGCACCGTCAGCGTGACAGCACCGCCCGACTGCCTTTCGTGAATGCGGTCTGGCGCGCCTGCAGGAAATACGAAAGTATGAGCAGTGGCGGCTAGCCGCTAAGATATGCTGAGACTGTGAACCAGTTCACAAGCGTGCGGCCTGCTGCAGGTTAAATCTGACCCCGCTGAGGATTTCAGGGGCTCAGTTTAAGGCAGGCGCCGCCGGGACAATGTTTTCGAGCCCGACGGCGTATTTTTTTATAGGCCGAAACAATCAGATACAGGGAGGACGCCATGGGATGGTTTGACCGCCTGCTTGGGAGAACTCCGCACCCCCGCGACAAGCTGTTTGCCAGATTCAGGCGGAAATCACAGGCACCGACGGATCCGGATCTTCTGAAGATCGCCAAAGACCGCAAAGGGCATGTTTCACGGAAAGCCGTGCACGCCGAATACACTCGGTTGGTCCAGGAGAAGTACGCCCACGACAAGGCGTGACTTCAAGGCGCACCGGCGGTGCGCCCTGCTTTACGGCTTTAGCCTTCGGGGCTTTGAGACGTGCTACGCGCCTGCGCCGGCACTGTGGTTAGCGGGGCCCCGCCAACCGAGACAGGTCCCATCGGTTTCGACGACCGAGCCCATTTTTTGTGGGCCATCGCGGAGAGCCGATTGCGACCGCGTCCTTTTGAAATGGACGAGGTGATCTCGGGCGCAATTGCGTTTTGCAGCGCATCGACCTTCGCCATCAGCGTCGAAAGCTGACCGGATATCCTTTTGATATCGGACCGTTCGTCGGTCACGCTCTGCCTGAGTTCAAGCAGCGCAGTCGTGTCCTGCTGAAGCAGTGCTTTGTCCTGCTGAAGCAGCGCTGTGTGTTGCTGCAATGAGGAGTTATTCTCTTGCAGCGAGGCGGCGTGTTGTTGCTGGGTCGACTGGATATCCGCCAAAGCGACGATCACCGGGTCCGGAACGGGAGCGGAAGGTCTCTGGTGCGGAAGCAGTTCAGCCAAACTGCTCATGTCAGGCATTGCGATGCTGACGTTTGGCAAGGAAATGTCGGACGGCAGTGTATAGATGGCCGCCGTGCCGTTTATGGCCAAAGCGCATACCGACAGGGCCAGTATCGATTTCCTGCTCGGCCGCTTGCTCGGTGTTGCGGGTTCGGGTTGTTCCGTTTGGCTGTGCGTTTCCGATGTTGTGGTCACCTGCATCGACCTCAATAAAAAAGGAGCCGCCGCTGGATCGTCCTTGCGACGGCTCCTTACGCGTTACACATAACTGTCCTGGATTATGAGCTGATGAGCTTAATTCCTCGTTAGCGGCCATTCCGCAAGGGAAATCGCCCGCTTTCGGGCGGTCTTGTTGTTTTTACAAGTTGAAGGACCGCCGATAGAATTGGGTCGCTGGCCTATACGGGAAACCTCTGACGAGATGAGTGCACATGTCGTTGCCGTCGCGCGAGACGGCGAGCATCGCTTTTCGAAACAGGCGACGAACGAAATCAAGATCGCGGCCGGGCTCGGCGTCGAGGGCGATGCGCATCAGGGACGCCAGGTTAAACACCGCTCCAGAGTCCGCGTCGACCCCAGCCAACCAAACCTTCGTCAAGTCCATCTGATTCACGCAGAGTTGTTTGATGAGCTGGCTTCGAAGGGCTTTCATGTGGCCCCGGCTGAGCTCGGAGAAAATATCACCACACGTGGCATTGACCTTCTCGCGCTGCCGACAGGCACCCTGCTGCGAATTGGAAGCGAGGTGATCCTCAAGGTGACCGGTTTGCGCAATCCCTGCCACCAGATCGAGCAATTTCAAACCGGCCTGCTGGCGGCGGTCTTGGACAGGCAACCGGACGGAAAGCTCATCCGCAAGACCGGGATCATGACGATCGTAATAGCGGGCGGCGCCGTCCGGCCGGGCGATCCAATCGAAGTCGAGCTTCCCTCGCCACCTTTTGTGCCGCTGGACCGCGTCTAGAAGACACACTCGCGACACGAGCTGCTGCTAATTCCAGCCAAGGAAAGCCGGAGCAATCTCATGTCCGAAGAAGACCTCAAACATCTGATGAACGCGCGCGAAGTTCTGGTCCAAAAACGCCTGACATGGGCGCAAACCATCGCCGGTCCGGGCGATGTCTCCGACAACGCCATCCGGTCGATCGTTGACGTTCAGCGGGCAATCGAAGTGATTGACTTCGCCATCGAAGAACTCGAACAGACGGAATTGGACGAAGAGCTGGAGGAAGCGGACGAGGATTGAAAGGGGCCGCAAACCCCTCGGGATGTGCGGTCAGTCAAACTTCGCTGGCAATCACTGCTGCTTGCCTTAAAATAGTTTTAGGGGCCGAGAGGGGAAGTTTCGCCGAAACTTGGTGTTGTCTACCCAAGCCCAAGGGAGGAACACATGACGAGATTTGGATTGACGGGCGCTGCCGCTGTTATTGTTTCGCTGCTGGCAAGCCCCGCAATGGCCCGGCATCTGAACGCCAGCCCTGGCTACCCAGCCCAGAGCATCTTTTGCGCGACGCGAGAGCCCGGAAATCCACACAGCAAATATTGCGATTACCTCTCGTGGAGCAAATGGCGCTCTCGCGGCGGCTGGGATAGCTCGCTTGACAACGCCTGCCTACACAATCCGGCTTTTGTACCGAGCGAATGCGGCTTCGATCAGCAGGGCCGCGTGCTATTTGGAGCACATCCCTGACATGATGGTCAGGTCTTCCTCCGTGGCGGCTTAACCGGTCGCGCCGCAAGCAGCGTCGCTAATCGTCAAGTCACCAGATACTGTTGCCGAAAAAATAGGCCGGCCGTTGTTGGGCGACAATGATCCGCTGCTGCCCGTAATAGTTATAGTTCTTCGCCACCGTCCTGCTGCGCTTCCGTCGCTCCGCGCTGCGCGGCTCACTCGGATTTGAGCGCATCTGCGCATAAGCCTCACGCACATGACCTTTCGCGGGCTCTTCCGCGGCAACCTTCGGCTGCGGGGGCTGGGGCGCTTGGGCAACACCGGCGGCGGGCGCGGGCGTGATGGTCGGACGCGTGGTATCGAAGACAACACGTTCCGGCCATTTCTGATCTGAATGAATCCGTACGACGGAAAGATCGGTGGCCGACTGGGATTGCTGCGGCGCCGGTGGGGCCGGCAAACAGATGTTGGCGATCAGCAGAAGCGCAAGCAACGCGCCGCCAACGTACATAAAATAACGCATTAGCGGCATCTGCCCTACTCCATCTGCAACCCACAGCGGTGCGACTTGCCGGCTCAACCGGCCATTAATGTATTTGTTCCTGGAGGCGAAAAAAGGTTCGACCCGGAAAAGATTCGACGAGGAACCGGCTTGTCTCGGGCTGGAACTGTCTAAACGTGGCTTGCCGCCACCGGCGCGCATTTCGCCTTGGCGGCGTTCACATTGACGAAGCCGACATGCAGCCGCACGAAGGTCTTTCGGCTTTTCATGTTGATGATATCCGAGATCACGCGCGAACGATCCGTCAGATGGCTGCCGTCCGGCCGCGAGAAAGCGCAGGCAATATCGACGTCCTTGACGGCGTAACCGTTGTTGTTGCGAAGGGTCAGCGTCACAAAGGCATTGGAGCCGAGACCGCCGCGGCGCCAGGACTGCGACGATATCGTCACGCGATCGACGGGCGAAGGCTGTTCCGGCACGATCGCCTCAGAGATCAAGGGATCGAAGGACGCCCCCTTCACCAGACCCACCGTCGAAGAGACCAGGGCTGGCTTCACCTGCGCGGCCGCCCGATGGCGCGACCCAGCCAACGGCTCCAGGCCGTGGCTTAACAGAAACCACCCCGCCGCCGCAAAAATCAAGACGAGCGGTAGCCAACCAACCGCTGTCCGGAGGTTGTGAGTGGACATGTCGTCAGGACGATCTGAATGATTTCCCCAGCCAAGAATGCCATGGCCACTGATTCCGGTCGAATCGATATGGAGAAATCCATCGGTCATGGCGGCGCCATCCCTGGACAAATTGTCCGGCATTCCTCACCGACGAGCTAACCCATACGCGCGAAATTGGTTCCCCGCCGGTGTGACATATCCGAAACAGTTGGCTTTCGAGTTCGCGTGCGAGGATAGCCACACCCCAGTCGCGTCGCTAAGGTCCGCGCGGCGAAAAACGTCATCTGGAGAAAAAGCGATGCCGGTAGTGACCTGGGACCACGTTCATCTGCGCAGTCCCGATCCCGAGGCGACCGCGGCATGGCTTCAAGACATTCTCGGCGGTGAGATCGTCCGCGGTCCCGGCCGGATCGACGTCAGGCTCGGCGGCGCCATGGTGTTTATAGCCCCGGTCACCTCTGGCGATGGCGTCAGCGCGCCCCCGGTCACGCCCTATCAGGGGCTCGACCACTTTGGGTTGACGGTCAAGGACATCGATGCGGTCGCCGCCGAGATCAAGGCCAAGGGCGTCGAGTTCACCAAAGAGCCCCATACCATCCGGCCGGGCGTCCGCATCTGTTTCATCCGCGGGCCCCAGGGCATTTCGATCGAGCTGCTCGAGCGCGACAAGAAATACGCATAAAGCCCTGGCAAATTAGGCTGACTTGGCGGTCAACCTGCCGCGTTGACGGCAGACGCCGCGCTTTGGCATAACAAACTGAAACAAATGGGGTCCGGCGCCGACAAGCCATGAAGAATGGGCTGTATTCGATCCATGTCGTCCTTCAGGACGGCCGCTCCGGCAAGGGCAGCGGCGTCGTCCTGTTTCGCGATGGCAAGATCCTCGGCGGGGATGCCTTCCTGTTCTACGTCGGCACCTACACCGTGAAGGAAAATACCTTCAAGGGCGAGATTTTGGTCCAGCGCCATACCCCGAGCCCCGACGTGACCCCCCTGTTCGGCGGGCCGGACCCGGTCGGCATCGGCGTTTCCGGCACGTTCACTGACAGGGCCGCCGACATGAGCGGTACGGCGCTGGTCGGCAAAGCCAGCCAGATTTTCACGGCCACGCTGCGCAAGCTGGTCGAGACCGACTGAGCATCCTCACACCGGCTATTCGGCGGCCTGCTCCAGCGGCGCCACCCGCGGCAGCACGATCTGAACGCGCGTGCCGCGGCCCGGCTCGGAATCGAGGTCAAGGCGGCCGCCGAGCCGGCTGGTAACGATGCTGTAGACGATGTGAAGGCCAAGCCCCGTTCCGCCCTGATCGCGGCGGGTCGTGAAGAACGGATCGAAGGCGCGCCGCCGCACGTCGAGGCTCATGCCGCAGCCGTCATCGGAAAACAGGATTTCGACGTGCTCGGCGCCTGCCGCGCGCACCTTGATATCGACATTCCCGGGCCGGCCATCCGGAAAGGCATGCGCCACGGAATTGAGAAACAGGTTGGTGAGCACTTGCCCGTACGGACCGGGATAGGAGTTCATGGAGAGGTCGGGTTCGCATTCGACCGAAAGCGTCAAACGATGCTTGCGTAACCCCGGCCGCAAGCTCATCACCACTTGTTCAGTAAGGTCGCCGAGGTCGAAGGTGCGTTGATCCGAGTAGTTGCGATCGGCGGCAACCTGCTTGAACGACGTGATCAGCTCGGCTGCGCGGTTGAGGTTGGCCACCAGTTGCGAGGACGCGTCGCGGCTCGCATCGAGAAAGTCGGTCAGGCTGGACCGCCTGATGTCGCCGCGCGCGACTTCGGCGGAAAACATTGCGGTTTTCCGTTCCAGCGACGAGGCAACTGTCAGGCTGATGCCGACGGGATTATTGACCTCATGGGCGACGCCGGCAACGAGACGGCCGAGCGCCGCCAGCTTTTCGGCTTCGATCAGCGAGTTCTGGGTCTCGCGCAAATTTCGCAGCGCCGCTTCCGCGGCATCCTTGGCCTCGCGCATCTCCTGCTCGCTGCGCTTGCGGTCGCCAATGTCGAGAGCGACCGACACGATGCTCTCGACATGGCCCTGGGCGTCCAGCAGCGGCAGCTTGTTCACCAGCCAGTGTCGAAGATTGCCGGAGGAATCCCGATATTCCTCTTCGTAAAAGCCGAGTTCCTTGCCCGTCGCCAGCACCCGGCGGTCGTTTTCGTCGGTCTTCTCCGCCCCGTAGCGCGACATCAGATCGGTCGTCGTCCGGCCGATGGCCTCGTGCGGCTCGATCCCGAAAATGCCGGCCATGTAGCGGTTCATCAGCAGATAATGGAGCTGCTTGTCCTTGACATTGATCACGGCAGGAACGGTATCGATCACGAGCTGCAACAGCCGCCGCCCCTCGGCGATCGCTTCCTCGGCGCGTCTCTGATCGGTGATATCGCGCACCGTCCCTTCGTACCGGACGATAGCGCCGCTCTCGTCGCGAACCGCCGTCGCGCTGTCGGAGAGCCATAAAATCGACCCGTCGCGGCGCCGCACCTGATATTCAAATTCCCGCACCATGCCGTCGCGCTGCATCCGTTGCTGATACTGCACACGCGCATTCGGGTCGACATAGACGCCCTCGGAGATGTCGCTGATTCCGCGAATGAGCTCTTGCGGTGAGCCATAAAGCATCATTCGCGCCAGTGCTGGATTGGCGTTGAGAATCTCTCCGCCCGGCGTCGTCACATAGATTCCATCGACCGAGCCTTCGAACAGCTTGCGGTAACTCTCTTCGGCGAGGCGCTGCTCGGCGAGCGCGCGGATCGCAGCTTCACGCGCAGTGTCCGCATCGACGAGCGAGCGGCGGAACACTTCGGCTGCGCGTGCGATGTCGCCGATCTCGTTCCTGACGCGGGTCTCGGGGATCGACGTGTCCTTTTCGCCGCCGGCCAGTGCGCGGATCGCTTTTGCGATGGCCTTGAGCGGACGCACCGTCTGGCGAACCACATAGAGGGCTGCCGCGAGGCCGATCAGCACACCGGCCAGCCCAAGCAGAATGCTTTGCCATTTGTCGCTCGCAAGTGTCCGGGCAAAGTCGCGCGCCAGCACCCGCCCTCGCCTGTCGCCGAGATCGCGCAGCAAATCGGTGACCCGGCTGATCATCTGCCCTTCGGTCCCCAGCACATCCCGGTCGAGCTGGGCAATCTGGCCTTCCGTGGCTGCAATCGAGAGCACGGCATCGGCGTAGGCATCGGTCGCGGCGCGGAACGCTGTGTTATCGATGGCGAGCGATTTCATGGCGCGGGCGGACTGTTCCGCTGCGGCCGGGTCGTGCGCCAATAGTGCGCCGACGAGCTGGTTCTGTTGGCGGAACAGGTCGCGTGCGGTGGCTCTGTCCGGAATTTCGGAAACGGCCTGCTCGAACCGCGCCCGCACCGGCGGCAAGGCCGAGACCAATTCTGCGCGGCGGGCAATCAGCGCCGTGATCCGTTCAATGCCGTCGCGGTAATTGGCGAGGCGCGTCGCGACGCCATCGATCATTTGCTGCTGCTCGGGGGCAAGCTTCAGCCGCGTGTTCTTCAGCAGGGTGCTCAGCGACGAGGCCGCTTCCCAAACCCGGTCGGACGGCGCCGCCGGGTCGGTCACAAGGTCGCGCGCGGCCAGCCGCAATTCCTTGGTGCGACGGTCGATCTCCTCGGCCGCCTCGCCCAGGCTGCGCAAATGCTGCAGTTCGGCAAAGGTCCCATCGATGTAACGGATGGCGACGACGCTGGCGATGCTCGTCATGGCAATCAGGGCGAGCAGAAGCGCAAAACTGCCAAAAGTCAGTTGCCCGATTGAAAACGAGGCCGATCGTGTCCTTCTAACCATGGCGGCAAATAACTCTGAGTACCGGCAACCTGCCCAGGCAATGCCCTTTTATACGACGATTTGATTGCCCGAGGAAAACCGGCCAGGCCTTCCCGCAGGCCTAATCCGCAGGGATTCCAGCGTCTTTCACGACCTTGGCCCATAGCGCAATGTCGGATTTGATGATTTTGGCAAATTCGCCCAAGGGAGCGCTTTTTGCCGTACACCCCGCCAGATCGAGCTTTTGGCGCACCTCCGGCGCGGCAACCGCCGCCTCCAGTGCCTGGCTGATTTTCAGGACAATCGGCTGCGGCGTCTTTGATGGTACCACAATGCCAAACCAGGGCGTCACCTGGGCCGCGGCGAAACCCTGCTCCGCCATGGTCGGCACGTCGGGAAAGTATTTTGAGCGGCCGTCGCCGATCGCAGCGATGATGCGGATGTTGCCGCTCTGTGTCAGCGCCAGCGCCTGGTTGGTCGAGAAAAACGACGAGTTGAGCAGGCCGCTCGCAATGTCCGCAACCATCTGTGGGTAACCACGATAGCCGATCGGATTGACGTCGATCCCGGCTAGTCGCTTGAACAGCTCGAAACCGAGATGCCCGGTCGATCCCTTGCCGGGATGGCCGTAGTTCAGGGCTCCCGGCTTGGACTTGGCGAGCGCGATAAACTCCGCGACGTTATGCACCGGCAAGGAGGCCGGCACGATGAACACATTCGGCGCCTGGCAGATCATCCCGATCGGAATAAAGTCGCGCACGGGATCCCAACGCATCACGAGATTGAGCGAGGGAGCCGTGGTGAAGTAGGCCGTGACCAGCAGCCAAGTATATCCATCGCCTTCCGCACACGCGGCGTCTTCAGCCGCGATCGAGCCGTTGGCGCCGGATTTCGATTCCAGAATGATCGAGGCCTTCCAATGCTCGGCCATGTGCTGGGTGACGATGCGGCCGAACACGTCGGCAACGCTGCCGACCGAATAGGGATTGATCAGGCGTATCGGCCGGTTCGGAAAACCCTCTTGCGCAAGCGCAGGGGCAAACGCGACCGCGAGCAGCAGCCATGCCGCCGTCACTCTACCGAGGCGCATCATCGTCGCCATCGCGTCTCCTGCCCTGGTCGTGGCAATGGACGTTGCCACTTGCGGTCAGGATGCCGATTATTCGTTTGGCCAGCAAGCTTCGCCTCAAACGGAACTGCGCGCCTTGCGCGCAGGAATTGTCATCGCGGCGACGCCGATGACAACGCAGGCGAGGCCAATCCAGGCGGTCGGCGACAGCGTTTCGCCGAGCAGCAGCACGCCAAGCGCCACGCCGATCGGCACGCGCAAATACGCCTGCGCCGTGGTGCCGACGGAACCGAGTGTCTGGATCAGGCGGAAATAGATCACGAAGGCGATCGCCGTGGAAAATATCGCAAGTCCCAGCAGTGCCAGCAGCGACGTGGTCGATGGCATCAGCGTCCACGGCCGCTCGATCACCGCGCAGACTGGCAACAGGATCGCCGCGCCACACAGAAGCGAGCCCGCCGCCGGCGCCATCGGATCAAGCCCCTTGAAGCCGCGACTGAACACCGCGCCGCCGGCGTAACAGATGGTCGCAGTGACAATCGCGATCTGCGCGACCAGTTGCCCGCCGAGACCGTGCAGCGCCTGAACGCCAATGATCAGCAGAATGCCCGCCATGCCGGCGATGACGCCGAACAACTTTCGAAATGTCGGCCTGTCCTGATGCGCGATGGCGAGCGTCAGGAAAAATGTGAAGATCGGCGAGGTCGAATTGAGGATCGTGGCCAAGCCGACATCGACCGATCGTTCGGCCCATGCAATCAGCGTCCACGGGATGACGCTGTTGAGGCAAGCCTGAAACAGGAAGCGCCGCCAGGTCGTGGCATCCGTTGGCAAACGCACGCCGCGCCACGCCATGATGAGCAGCAAGAGCAGGCCCGCGATTAGCGTCCGTCCCGCGATCAAGGTGACCGGCGGGATGGTCGCGACACCGAGCTTGATGAACGTATAGGAACCGCCCCAGAGCGTGGCGAGCACCAGCAGCAGCATCAGCTCGAACCCGATTGTCCGTTCGCGTGCGCGTGTCTTGATGGTCGTTGCTTCGGCCATGGCGAGAGCTCCGCTCGTTATCGGAGCAAAGCCGTAACTTGCCATACCGACCCGATGCTTCGTTATCGGTCGAATTGTGAAGTCGTCCCCTCACCCGCTCACATCTCGAACAACTCGCCGTCGTAGCCGGCTTCAAGCGGAATACGAAGCTGACGGCCGCCATTTAATTTCGTCAGCACGGGCATGACCGTGACGACGGGCTTGCCCCTGCTATCATCGAGCGCTGACCTCACGTTCGGCTGCTTGCCGAGCTTGATCAGGTTGCGCGTGGTCGGAAACGGCAGCTTGAACCGTCCGCTCTCGCCGCCGGCAACCGCCTCGCGCGGCGACAACCAGAGCGAGTCGGTGGACTCGCGGCCATCATGCGCGCCGAGTTGCTCCGGCGGGGCCGCCGCCAAAAAAAACCAGGTGTCGAACCGCTTCGACATGCCTTCCGGCGTCACCCAATGCGCGTAGGGCACAAGCGCATCGAGGGCGAGCACCATGCCGGTCTGAGCGAGGATGTTGAGAAACGTCGTCTTCCGTTCCGTAAGCGCCACGCGATGATCGGCCGCGATCCGGCTTGCCGTTTTCGCATCAACGAGGTCTCTCGAACCGCGCGGGCGCGCCAGCAGAATGCCGCTCTCCTCAAAGGTCTCGCGGACGCCTGCGATCCGGAATCCGAGCGCCGCTTCGCTCAACCCCTCGTCGCCCGAATAGAATTCGTTCCGTGCGATGATGTCGCGATCGGTAGCATCGACGCTGCCGCCGGGAAACACCAACGCGCCGGACGAGAACTCGATCTCATGATGGCGCACCATCATAAAGACCTCGATCTCTCGATCTGCGCCATCGCGCAGCAAGAGGATGGTCGAGGCCGGACGCGCGGCGACGGTGTCAGTTTCGGACATCGGCTTCGATCTCTCCCTCATCCTGAGGAGCGGCCATCGGCCGCGTCTCGAAGGATGAGTAGCGTCATGGTTCGAGACGGCGCTAACGCGCCTCCTCACCATGAGGTTCTTGTTTAGCCCGCGGCGCTCGATTGCGGCTGCAACTGCGCGCGGCGATCGACGCGTGCGACGCGCGACAGCAGATAATCCACTTCCGACTTCGCCGTTGCGCTGATGCTCGTGCCCGGCTTGCGCTGCGCGCTGGACGCGATGATGCCGCGCTTTTGCAGCACGTATTTCCGCACCGCGAGCCCGATCGCCGGCTGCTGCTCGTAACGGATCAACGGCAGGTGAGCGTCAAAGAGATCATGCGCGGCATCGCGGCGGCCTTCCTTCGACAGCTTCACCACATCGATCAGCATTTCCGGGAACGCATAGCCGGTCATGGCGCCGTCGGCGCCACGCTCCATCTCGAAATCGAGGAACGTCGCGCCGTTGCCGGTCAGGATCGAAAGCGGCCGCAGCGAGCCGTCTTTCTGGAAACCACGCAGCGTGGAGATTTTCTCCAGCCCCGGCCAGTCCTCATGCTTGAGCATCACGCAGGACGGATTGTCCATCACGATCTTGCGGATCACGCCGGGCGTGAAGATCACGTTCAGCGTCAGCGGATAATCCTGCAAGCACCAGGGAATGTCGGTCCCGATCGCTTCCACCGCCTGCTTGAAGTAGTTGGTAATCTGGTCGTCGGTGCGCAGCGTCGGCGTCGGCGCGATCATCACGCCGGCCGCGCCCGCATCCATCGAAGCGCGCGCCAGCGAACGCATGGCGGCAAAACCGGGCGCGGAGACGCCGACGATGATCTGCATCTTGCTGCCGGCGCGCTTGATGAAACGCTTTGCGACGTCCTCGGACTCAGTTCCCTCGAGCTTCGGCGCTTCGCCCATGATGCCGAGCACGGTGATGCCATCGCAGCCGATCTCGCCATAGAAATCGGTCAGGCGGTCGATCGACTTTTCGTCGATCCGGCCGTCGTCGTGAAACGGCGTCGGTGCGATCGCAAACGTGCCTTTGGCTTCGTGGGTGAGTTTTGTCATTGTCTGCCTCTATTGGGTTACTCGTCGTTCCGGGACAATCCGAAGGATTGGACCCGGAACCTCGAGATTCCGGGTTCGATGCTGCGCGCATCGCCCCGGAATGACTTTTCTTTAGGTCCGCCGCACCGATTTCTTCAATTCTTCCTCGGAGAAGAAGATCTCCTTGGCATGGGTCACGATATCCTCGGCCTTCCAGCCGGTGAACGGCGGCTTCCAGCCTTCCATTTCCATCATCCGCATTTCGCGCACGCCGCGCGGGCCCGACACGCCGAGCACCTTGCCGGTCTGGTCGCCCGAGAGGTCAGAGACCATGTATAGCACGGCCGGCGCGATGCCGTCCGGCCCGAGCGCCGCGCCCGGATTTTCCTTGTAGCGCGGCAGATCCTCGGTCATCCGCGTCAGCGCTCCCGGCGCCAGCGTCCAGATCCGGATGTTGTATTTGCGGCCCTCGATCGCGAGCACGTTCGACAGCGCCCAGATCCCGCCCTTGGCCGCGCCGTAATTATATTGGCCGAAATTGCCGATCAGGCCCGAGGTCGAGGACGTGTTGACGATCACGCCACCGCCGTTCTCGCGCATCCAGCGGAACACCGGCTGGGTCACGCAGAACGTGCCCTTCAGGTGAACCTTGATGACCTTGTCGAAGGCCGCTTCCGTCGCCTTGGGAAAGGACTGGTCGAGCAAAATGCCGGCATTGTTGACGAGGATATCGGCGCGGCCGAAATGCTTGATCGCATCGTCGAACACCGACTGCCCGCCCGCCATGGTCGAGATATCCGCGCCGTTCGCCACGGCCCGGCCGCCTTCGGCCTTGATTGCGTTGACGACCTTCTCAGCCATGGAGAGATCGGAGCCGGTGCCGTCGCGGGGGCCACCGAGATCATTGACGACGACCGCCGCGCCTTCGCGCGCAAACAGCTTGGCGTAGGCTTCGCCGAGGCCGCCGCCCGCGCCGGTGATCAGCGCCACCTTGCCGTCGAGAAGTCCCATGGTCCTATCTCCCCTGACAGTCATTCCGGGGCGAGCGAAGCTCGAACCCGGAATTTCGAGATTCCGGGTCTGGTCCTTCGGACCATCCCGGAATGACAACTTCTCTCTATCCCAACACCGTCTTGCCGCTGCGGATGACGACAGCATCGCGCGCCTTCACTCGCGCTTCGAATGAAATCACATTGCCGTCCTTCCAGAGATCGAGCGTGACGGTCTCGCCCGGATAGACCGGCGAGGAAAACCGAGCGGCGTGTTGCCTGAACGCTGCCGGATCATAATCGGCATAGGTTTGCAGGATGCCGCGGCAGGTAATCCCAAAAGTACACATGCCGTGCAGGATCGGCCGCGGGAAACCGGCTCGGCGGGCAAACTCAGGATCGGAATGCAAGGGATTGCGGTCGCCGCAGAGCCGATAGACCAGCGCCTGATCGGGACGCGTTGAAATGTCGACCGAGCGATCGGGGCTGCGGGCCGGCACCTTGTGCGGCTCGGGCGCACCGTCTGACGGTCCGCCAAAACCGCCGTCGCCGCGGGCGAAGCGCGAGGCGACGAGCGTCGCGAGCTGTTCGCCCTTTTCATTCTTCAGCACCGTCTGATGCCGGATCACCGCGCCCTTGTCCTTGCCCTTGTCGAACACGGCGAGCACGCGTGAATCCACCAGCAGTTTTTCCGCAACCGGCAAGGGACGATGGAACGTGATGTCACGCTCGCCGTCGACGACCATCACGCGGTTGAGATTCATCTCGCCGGGGCTGGCGCCCCAGGCGGCGACAGACGCGAACGTCGGCACAACCTTGAGCGGGCGCGGGATCGCTGTGCCTTCATTGACGAAGGCCAGTTCCTTCTCGTCCATGGGATCGGCGCCCATGCCGATGCCATAGGCATAGAGCATCACCTCGCGGTCGCCGTAGGAATAGCGCTGATCGAGATTCTTCAGCGCCATCAGCTCATCGTAGTTGATCGGCATGTTGCCATTCTCTCCCGAACCCTAGACCCTCATGGTGAGGAGGCGCGCTTGCGCCGTCTCGAACCATGAGACCACAATTCTCTCGTACTCATCCTTCGAGACGCGCGGCTCGTGCCGCGCTCCTCAGGATGAGGGTCACACCGCCGTAAAAAACGGCAGCGGCGCGCCGTCGGTCGCCTTGAACACGACTTTCACCCTCGTGCCGATCTTCAATTTCTCCATGTCGCAATCGACAAAATTCGTCAGCAGCGACGGCCCCTCCTTCAAGGTCACATAGCCGATCGCATAAGGCCCCGATGCGGATTTCCGCATCCGGCTGAAGGTGTAGATTGTGCCCTCGCCCGAGCTTTCCTCCCACACCGTCTTGTCGGAGAAGCAGAACGGGCAGATCGAGCGCGGAAAGTAATGCGCCTCGCCGCACGCCGTGCAGCGCTTGATCATCAGCTTGCCTTTTGCCGTCTGCTCCCAGAAATGCGCCGTCTCGGGATTGGTGACGGGCTTCGGATATGTTTTTAGCTGGTCCATCACACGCGCTCCAGGATGCAGGTCGAGGCGGCGTGGCGAACGCCAAGCAATCCGCCGGTGCCGTGGGCGATGGCGAGGTCGCAATTCGGCACCTGAACTTTCGGATGTGCCTCGCCGCGCAACTGCCGCACCGCTTCGAGAATTTTCGTCATGCCGCCGCGGTTGACGGGGTGGTTGCTGCAGAGCCCGCCGCCATCGGTGTTGAACGGCAGCTTGCCGACGCCTGAGATGAGATTGCCGTCGGCGACGAACTTGCCGCCCTCGCCTTTCTTGCAAAAGCCGAGGTCTTCGAGCTGCATCAGAACGGTGATGGTGAAGCTGTCGTAGATCGAGGCGTACTTGATGTCCTTCGGTGTCACACCGGCTTCTTCGAACGCCCTCGGTCCAGACCACACGCCGGCGGAATAAGTGAGGTCGAGCTTTTGTCCGCCGCGCGGTCCCTTCATTGCCTCGCCATGGCCGATCATCCGCACCAGCGGTTTCTTCAGGCTCTTTGCAATCGCCTCTGACGTGACGATAAATCCGCCGCCGCCGTCGGTGACGACGCAGCAATCCATGCGGTGCAGCGGATCGGCGATCATCGGCGAGTTGAGCACGTCCTCGACGGTGACGACATCGGGCAACATCGCATGCGGATTATATTGTGCGTGGTGCGAGGCCGCGACCTTGATCCAGGCGAGCTGCTCGCTGGTGGTGCCAAAATCATGCATGTGCCGCATGGCGCACATGCCGTAGATATTATGTGTGGTCGCGCCGTAGGCCGCCTCGAAGTCGATCTCCGCGCCGCTGGGCCGCGGCGGCATCGGGCCGGTGCGCGGCTTGCCGGCGAGCGTGACCAGCGCAATCGAGCACTTGCCGGCGGCAATGGCTTCGGCCGCGTGGCCGAGATGAACGAGATAGGAGCAGCCGCCGGTATCGGTGGAGTCGAAATGGCGGACTTTCAGGCCGAGATAATCGACCATCGCCATCACCCCGCCGGGGGCATCGCCGGCGCAAAAATAGCCGTCGACATCGGCCTTGGTCAGGCCCGCATCCTCGATCGCCCCTTTTGCGATCTCGGCGTGAAGCTGGGCGGTGGATTTGTCGGGAGCGTGCCGGGTCGGATGCTCATAGATTCCGGCGATGTAGGCCTTGCCCTTGATCGTCAATTTTTTCTCCGCTGGACGTTTCTTCTCTTCTTAGCCTCAATTTCTTGACCTGTGAGGGCCGCCTTGGCAAGCGGCGAATATTCCGCGGGATGAGGCGCACAGGAGGCATCTCCTTCCGTCATGGCCGGCTTGACCGGACCAGATGTCGTCATTGCGAGCGAAGCGACGCAATCCAGGCTTTGGTGGACGAGAACTGGATTGCTTCGTCGCTTCAGCGCAAAATTGCTTCGCAATTTGTCGCGAGCTCCTCGCAATGACAAGCTTTCACATTCTCGCGGCGCATCGCGTCCGAGTTCTTCAAAGTCACGTCCCCCGGAAAACAGAGGGCGCAGGGAATGCCGGGCGCCTGGCGCGCCCGCAGCCTCGTGCGCAAAAGAAAAAAGCACACGAGCGTAGTCACCACAGGTTCGCCGAAAACGTTCCGGCATTCCCTGCGCGATGGTTTTAACGCCTTCCTTCGTGCTCTCCCCGGGGATCGGGCTTTCTTGCCCCCGTCGCCGGCGCGATGCGTCAGCATCGCGGCCAACTTGGCGCCAGCGTCGAGGCGTCAGGACCACACGACTTCGCCGTCCGCCTGCAGGCGCTCGTCTTGCGGCTTGCAAACGTCCATCGCATCCCGCGCCCAACGTCCGTGACGATCGCGATACGCCCCTCTTGCGGGCGCAGGACGCGGGAAGAAGTGCCTCTGATTTGCCCGTCGCCACAACCGAAAAGGCTGCGTCAGATTGGCACGACGGGCAAATCAGGTCGCGTCGTGAGCAAACGGAAAGCGAGAATGTCAATCCTCAATCGCACAGCCATCGCCCGCCACAGATCGCTCCAGAGGCTATTATTTCAGGGTTTTTCGCATCGCGGCGCTACCTTGGAATCACAGGTCTACAGGGGTGATGACGGGAACGACAAGCAAATCAAGTGCGATTTTCCTGCCCGGGTCGCTCAAAAACACTGGAAAAACCGGGGTCTTCGACAAAAAATCGCAAAAAACCCCGAGAAAAACGATGCAGGAGGCTCTTGCCCAGCGCAGAGAGCGCTATAGTCGAAGCGGTCCGAATCAAAGGAGACACAATGGCCACCCAAATGTCGAAGTCACAGCTCGTCGAAAAAATCGCGACGACAACCGAACTTTCCAAGCGTGACGTCAAGAACGTCATGGATACGCTGACCGATGTCGGCCACAAGGAACTGAAGAAGTCTGGCGTTTTCCTGCTGCCGGGCTGGGCGAAGTTCGTCGTGGTCAAGAAGCCCGCCACCAAGGCGCGCAAGGGCACCAACCCGTTCACGGGTGAAGAAATGATGTTCAAGGCGAAGCCGGCCCGCAAGATCGTGCGCGCACGGCCGGTGAAAGCCGCCAAGGACGCCGTCTAAGGAAAACTCGGACCTCGACGTCAAAGGCCCCCGTCATGGGGGCCTTTTTGTTTTCAGCCGTTCTGCTCACTTCACCTGAAAGGGATGATCCGCCGCTGCATTAGCACGATCCTCGTTTTGGTCCAGGAAGCCCTTGGCGAGCGCGTGGTAAATGCCTTCAGGGCAGACGAGCCCCGACGTTGCGTGGGCGATCAGGGCGGCAGCCATCAAGGGCACGACCATGGCGTGGTTGTCGGTCATCTCGGTCACGATCGCAAACGCGGTGATCGGCGCCTGCACGACGCCCGCGAAGTAAGACACCATTCCGAGCAGCATGATGGCGCCAAGGGGTGCGTTCGAGAACAGCTGCGCGATATCGGAGCCGATCCCCGCACCGACGGCGAGCGATGGCGAGAAGATTCCGCCAGGCATGCCGCTCATGGCAGAAAGCGCGGTCGCCAGGAATTTCAGCGGGCCGAAATCCTGGGGTAACGGCGTGCCGCTCTCGAGCGCTGTCTTCACCTGCGCATAGCCGGTGCCGTAGATCATGTCGCCGGAGACGATTCCGCACAGGGCGACGGCGAGACCGCAGATCAATGCAAACCCAACCGGATATCGCTTGACGGATTGTCCCAGCCGGCCGGGCAAGCCGCGCGCCATTTCAATGAGTAGGCGGCTGAACAGCCCGCCGGCAAGCCCGCCGACGACACCGCACACGGGTATCGCAAGCCAGTCGGTGCCATTTCGCAGCATTGTCGAGCTGCTACCGAAATAATCGTAATTGCCGACCAGCGCGAGCGACGTCAGGCCGGCCGCAATGACCGCCGCGATGATCAGGCTGCTGGTGCGCGTTTCGAACGCGCGGCTCATTTCTTCGATGCCGAACACGATGCCGGCAAGCGGCGTATTGAACGCGGCCGCGACGCCGGCCGCCGCTCCGGCCAGGATCAGCCCCGGCTGGCGACGCGGCGACATGCGGCCGATGGCAAACATGATGGACGCGCCCACCTGAACGGTCGGGCCTTCGCGGCCGACCGACGCGCCGCAGAGCAGGCCGAGCAGGGTCATCAGGATCTTGCCGATCGCAATCCGGATCGAGACCAGTCGGCCGCGCGCGGCCTGAGCGGTGAGCTGACGTGCGGCGATCGCCTGCGGGATGCCGCTGCCTTGCGAGTTACGAAAGAAACGATTGGTCAGGAAGACCGAGAGGGCAAAGCCGAGCGGCGTCACCAGCAGCGAGGCATAGCGCCACTTCAACAGCAAAGCGGCCAGCGCGGCCTGAGCCCAGTCCGCGAGCGTGGCAAGCGCGACGGCCGCCGCACCCACCGCTATGCCGCCCAGCAGAAAAATGGCACGTCGCTGCCAACGCGCAGACGTCACCTTCATTGATCTGAGGTGCCGATCGGACAGCAGTGGTTTCATGTTCGCAAATACAAGCGCAAGTGGTGCGTGACGTTCTTCGGACGCCATAACACTTCAGGCCTTGCAATCCCAGCGCAAAGACCCGGCGCCTGAGGCCCTTGAATTGGAAGGCCCCCACAGACGGGGGCCTTATTTTTTGAACGCGTCCATCCTTCGAGACGCCCGCTTCGCGGGCTCCTCAGGATGAGGCCTCAGCAAGCGGTCGAAAGCCCTCATGGTGAGGAGGCGCGGCACCCGAGCAGGCCGAGCTTTTGCAAGGCCATTGCGAACGGTGCAAATCAAGAAGCGCCGTCACCGGACGATGCTTCCGCATCGCCGGGAGAACCATGAGGCCCCCGGAAGCGAGCTAGGGGGTGACACATGCTCGTTTACTTGAGCTGATCGGCGACCTCGTCGAGCCCGGCCTTGACGCAGGCTTCGTCCTTTTCGCCGCCGGGCGCGCCAGATGCGCCGGCTGCGCCAATCGTCTCGTCGCCCACCTTGATCGGCAGTGCGCCCCGGTTGGCGATGACGTTGGTCAGGTGGATCAGTCCCAGCGTCGGGTCGGCTTTCAAGCGATCGACCAAATCGCCCGACGGAGACCGAAAGGTCCGCGCGGTGTAAGCCTTGCGAAAGCTGTTCTCGATGGTGTGCGGACCCGTATTGTCGCCGCGCACCTGCAGGATGATTTCGCCGTTGCGGCCAACCACGGTGACCGAAACCGCGTAACCGTTGGCCTTGCAGGTATCGATGGCGGTTTGAGCGATGGTGAAGGCGATTGAAGACGAAAGATCCTTGTGGCTGAGCAATTGAGCCTTCGCTGGACCAGCGACAGCGAAAGCCTGAACGCAAGTGATAGCCATGGCGGCAGCAAATGGAGCCCTGAACGATCGCACGATGATTTCCTCCCGGATTTATTGGTTTAACGGGGAAAGCTTAGTGCAAGGACCGGCGCCTCGCTAGGAGCCGCATGCGTTGCTCGACGATCTCAAGGGACGAGACGGCCATCGAAGGCGCGCCATTTTACATATGGTGAAAAAACGGCCGAACGGGTCGGAGCGAGCGCGTTCTTTTCTTTCCTCATACGCGCGAACGCGCCAACGGCGCCCGCAAAGCAGGGCACCGCCCAAGCACCGTGACGACGCCAACGGGCGCGAGAATTCGACCGCGTGTCGCGATGAAATAGCTCCACAAGGTTCCGCAAGCCTGAACGGCATGGCGCGGCTTTATCAAGCGCGCGCCATGCACGACGAATGGATAATGGAACCTATTGCTACCCCTCCTGCGTTGGGAGCCATGATCAGGATGCCTTTGGTGCACGGATTGACGACCCATGCCCGACGGACCACTGCCAGTCTACGTTTTCCGCTTCACGGCCTACGATGCCGAAATAATCGCCCGATCCCGCGAGGCGATTCAACGCTCGTGCGAGCTGTTGCGCAGTACCGAGCCTCTCACGAGTTATCTGGACAACAAGCAGCGTTACGATCCCGCGGCTCCGACGGATGACCCGGACGGCGAAGCCGAATGTTAACTGGTCGTCGATGCGCCTGTCTGCTATGATCTGACGATCACCGGCTTCGGCTTCGTCCTGGGCGCCGGTGGCTGAGAGACCATTCGCGCTCCCGCCTGTACCAAGGGCAGAAGCGCCATGTTGAATGATCTCCTGCAGCGCGCCGATCGGGCATTAGCCGAAAACAAGACACTCGTGGGGGAGCTTCAGAAGTCCGTTCGCAGGGCGCGGGAGCTGGACGACAACCTGCAATACTTGCACTGGCTCCGGATCGAGGACGAGCGAAGACAGAGTGAGGGTCTGCACCGAACTCAAGGTCCGGCCGCGTCTCCCCATCTCGCGTGATGTCTGCTCCTACCGCCGGTGTTGGTGACCCACCCTCGCCACTCTTCGTCGCCCTGTTAGCCCCTTCCGGGGAACGAAATGACATCGCGGCCGGCCCGGATGGGACCACCAAGGCGGCTTTCCCGCGCCCTCAAAATTGGCCATTCTGCGTTTTTCTGCAGGGGCCGGGGTGCATGTTTCGAAAATCGATCAAGCAGAAGATTGTCGGGATCGCCGCCGGACTGATCGTGCTCGCCGTGATTACCTCGGCACTGTCGATGATCATGGCCGCCCGTGTCGGCCATCTGCTCGATGAGCTGAGCAACCGCTACATTCCGGCCTATGGCAGCCTCGCGCGGGCCAATGTGAAGTCGCTCGAGCGTGGGGTGGCGGTGCGGCAGATGATCATCGCCAAAATGGCCAATCCGCCGGACGAAGCGAGCTACGCGGCCCATCTGAAGATCTTCCAGTCCATCAATCCCGAGATTGAACGCGAGGCGCAAGCCGCGCGCGAACAGATCGCGGCAATCATCAACGACCCGTCGACGCCGTCAGACAATGCCGCGCTCGGCCGCCTCGATGACCGCATCGACACGGCCGTCAATGATCTTCGGCAGCGCCTGGATGAACAGGGCGCAATCATGCTGAAGCAGCTCGAGGCAGGCAATTTCGACGCTGCAAAATCGGCGTCCGCCAGCGCCGATGCGCTACGCGCGGAATTCGATCACAAGATCGACGCTATCCGCACCGACATGCTGGAGCAGGTCCATGCCAGCGCCACCACCGTCATGCGTGAACAACGGCAAGCGATCTGGATATCGGCGATCATGACCGGCATCGCGGCGGTACTCGGCTTCGTGTTCGCCATGATGGTCGGCAGCGGCATCACCGGTCCTGTTTTGCGGCTGCTAGAAGGCACGCGCGAGGTCGAGGCCGGCCGGCTCGACCGCTCGATCAGCGTGACGACGCGCGACGAGATCGGCCAGCTCTCGGCCGCCTTTAACCGCATGATCGAGCGGCTGCGCCAGAACCAGCGCATCCGCGAAACATTCGGTCGCTATATCGACCCGCGGATCGCCGCGCGCCTGCTCGACCAAACCGCAACCGCGGCCGCCGAAGGGCAGCGCCAGGTCATGACGGTGATGTTCTGCGACATGAAGGGCTTCACGGCCTTGAGTGAAGGCGTCACCCCGCAGGGTCTCGTCAAGATCATGAACCGCTATCTGTCCACGATGTCCGAGCCGATCCATGCCCATCGCGGCGTGATCGACAAATATATCGGCGACGGCATCATGGCCTATTGGGGCCCACCCTTTGTCGACGAGGCCGAGCAGGCAAAGTGTGCGTGCTCCGCCGCGTCAGACATGATCGGCCGCCTCGAGCAGTTGCGGAAGGAGCTGCCGGAGCTGCTTGGCGTGCGCGCGATCGCGGCGAACTGCGACCTGCGGATCGGGATCGCGACCGGCGAGACGCTGGTCGGCAGCATCGGCTCGGACTACATGATGAGTTTCACGGTGATGGGCGACACGGTGAACCTCGCGGCGAGGCTGGAGACCGCCAACAAGACCTATGGCAGCCCGTGCCTGATCTCGGAGGCGACCGCGAGCCTGTGCGCCGACGATTTCGAGCTGCGCGAGATCGATCGCGTGGTGGTCGCCGGCCAGAGCCAGCCGCAGACGGTCTATGACATTCTGGGCAGGAAGGACGCGCTTGCGCCACCACAGGCGCAGGCGCGTACGCACTATGCGGCTGGGCTTGCGGCCTATCGGGCACAGAACTGGCACGAGGCGCGCACAGCGTTTGCCGAAGCGCTCCAGGCCGCGCCGGACGATGGCCCATCGGCCGCATTGCTCGCCCGCACCGACCTCGAGCAGAATCCGCCGCCCGACAATTGGGATGGTTCGTGGCGCATCGAGTACAAATAGACGCCGTGCTGGAGGCTCGTTACTTCAGCATCATCTTGTAGCCGATGTGAGACGGCTCGAAGCCCAGGCGGTCGTAGAAGCGATGGGCGTCCGTTCGTGACTTGTCCGTCGTCAGCTGAACGATCCCGCAACTCTCGCGCCGGCATGTCTCGATCGCCCAGGCGATCATGGCTTCGCCAATCTTGTCGCCGCGCCGATCGCTTGCCACACGAACGGCTTCGATCAGGCCGCGCTTCAGCCCGCCACGCGACAGCCCTGCGATAAATGTCAGCTGCAGCGTCCCGACAATCCGCCCTCCATCCTCGACGACGAGCAGGAACTGATTGGGGTCCGTATCGATCGCGCGAAAGGCGCTCAGATACGTCGGCAGGCTCTCCGGGCCCGTCGCCTCCCGCGAGGCACCGAGCGTGTCGTCGGCGAGCATGGCGATGATATCAGGCACATCGGCTTCGATTGCACGGCGGAAAGTCAGTTCAGTCATCGGCAATCCTGCAACTAAAGCGAACGTTACGGTTACTTGTTGGTCGAAATGAACATGCCGGCGTCCGGCTTCACCGGTATGGTCGATCCCGGCCCGGCACCGGGGCCGATACCGGTGATCTCGACAATCACCTCCTCGTCCTTCGCACCGTCCCAATGCACGCCCTTTGCCGGATGGTGCATGAAGCTGCCGGTCTTGAGAGGCACCGCCTTGGAAAGATCGAATGTGTCGCCCGTGCCCGTGTACCAGGTTCCTTTGATGACGGTCACATTGCGGTCTTCGGGGTGAAAATGCGGGGCACTGAACAAACCCGGAGGAAATTTGACGCGGATCACATAGAGGCCGCCGGACTTTGTCGGATCGCCGGAGAGCGTTGCCACTTCGACGCCATTTCCGAACGATTTCCAGTTGATCTGTTCCGGCGCGAAGCGGACGAAGTCATTCTCTTCCGCCGAAGCGGGCAACGCCATGAGAGGCGCGGCAACTCCAACGGCAAAGGTCAAAGCCATCAAGGCCGAAAAGGATTTCGTCATCAGCGTTTCCCCCTGTAAAATCGTTTTTGCGAAGACCGCTTAGGTTACCGGAACTGACCGGCGCTTTGTAGGGGCTACAGGCAAATGGCGCCGCCGGGCTGCGGCGCGTGATCGACTATCCGTGATGCGAAATTCCGCTTGCCGAGGAGGATCGATGATGTCGAGAACGTCCAGCACTCCGTGGCCCGACCTGTCGGTGTTTGACCTTCGCCCGACGACCGATGCGCTGCATCTCTGGAGCCAGGTGGTCGGCAAGGTGCGGCTGATGCTGACGCCGTGGCTCAATCACAGCTGGCAGACGACCTTCTATCTGTCGGGTCGCGGCTTCACCACCGGACCGATCCACGCGGAAAGCCGCGCCTTCGAAATGGAGTTCGATCTGTTGGCCGACGTCTTGCGGATCGAGACCGCGGACGGCGAGACCAGGCGCGTGAAACTGGAACCGCAAAGTGTCGCCGCTTTTTACGAGGCGACCATGGCCGCGCTTGCCGAGCTTGGGATCGCGGTGGAGATCCGTCCCATGCCCTGCGAAATTCCGGACGCGGTCGCCTTCAAGGCCGATCATGCGCGCCGCGCCTATGACACCAGCGTAGCGCGAGCGTATTGGCGGGCCATGCTGCAGGTGCAGCGGGTCTTTCTGCTGTTTCGCTCGTGCTTCATTGGAAAGTGCAGCCCCATCCATCTGTTCTGGGGCAGCTTTGACCTCGCGGTGACCCGCTTCTCGGGGCGCGATGCGCCGCCGCATCCAGGCGGCATGCCGCACGTGCCGAACGCGGTCGCGCGCGAGGCGTATTGCCGCGAAGTTTCAAGCGCAGGCTTCTGGCCCGGCATCGATCGCCCCGCCTTCTACAGCTACGCTTATCCCGCACCTGACGGCTTCAACCTTGCCAATGTCGAGCCTGACGCAGCGCTCTTCGACCCTCAGCTTGGCGAATTCCTGTTGCCGTATGACGCGGTTCGCTCCAGCGCCGATCCGGACGCGGCGCTCCTCGCCTTCCTGCAGAGCACGTACGAGGCCGCCGCCAATCTTGCCCATTGGGATCGCGCGCGTCTCGAGCGCGCGCAGGGCAAACCCGGCCGCGCGCCCGACGGCGCCTAGAGGTCTGGGTCCCTACTCCGCCGCGATCTGGCGCGGCGCGGGTGGTGGATTGGCGAGATCGGCCGCAAGCTGCGCGTAGCGCGCCTTGGCCTCGTTGACCGCCTTCTCCTTCACTGGCCCGTAGCCACGAATGCGATCCGGCAGCGACAGCAGTTCGAGCGCCGTGTCATGGGTCGCCGCCGACAAGAGGCTGAGCACGGTCGCGACGTCCTTCTCGTAGCCCGCGATCAGATCGCGTTCGAGCCTGCGATCGGGGCTATGGCCGAAAATGTCGAGCGGCGTGCCGCGAAGCGATCGCATCTTCGCCAGCATTTTGAATGCCGGCATCATCCAGGGACCGAAAGCGCGCTTCTTCGGCCGCCCGAGCGCATCCTTGGCGCCGCCCAAGATGGGTGGCGCGAGATTGAAGCTGATCTTGAAATCGCCGTCGAACTGGTCACGCAGCTGCTGTTCGAAGTGCCCGTCGGTATAAAGGCGCGCGACCTCGTACTCGTCCTTGTAGGCGAGCAGTTTTGCGTAGTTGATGGCAACGGCTCGCGGCAGCGCCTCACCGAAACCGCGGTCGAGCGCCGCGTCACGCACCTGCTTGACCAGCGCGCGATATTTCGCGGCAAGCTTTTCGTTCTGATAGTTGACGAGATGCGCGCTACGATGCGCGATGATCTCGTCGAGCGACATCGTATCCAGCGTCTTCGCCGCGGTCGCTTCGTCGTGCCCCTTCATCATCGCATCGATCCGCGAGGGATCGGCGGCGGCGAGACGACCCAAACGAAACGCCTGCGTGTTCATCTTGATCGCGACGCCGTTGACCTCGATCGCCTGCTCGATCGCTTCAGCCGTCAGCGGCAACAGTCCCCGCTGATAGGCGTAGCCCATCATCATCATGTTGGTGGCGATGGCGTCGCCGAGCAGCGTTTCCGCAGGCCGGGTGAAATCGACGAAGGCGGAATCCTTGCGCAGCGCGGTTTCCAGCACGTGATTGACCTTGCGGGACTGGAAATTGAAGTCGCGGTTGAGGATGAAGTCGGCGGTCGGAATGACGTGGCTGTTGATGATGCCGGCGGTGCGGCCCGATTCACACAGCGAGATGGTTTCCTTCGACGCCGCCACGACCTCGTCGGCCGCGATCACGAGATCGGCCGTGCCGGTGACGATGCGCGAACAGGTCACGTCAGCGGTATGTTCGGACAGACGAACGTGGCTCAAGACCGCCCCGCCCTTTTGCGCCAGGCCCGACATATCGAGGATCATGCTGGCCTTGCCCTCGATATGGGCGGCCATGCCGAGCAGCGCGCCGATGGTCAGAACGCCGGTGCCGCCGACGCCGCCGACGGCAATGTTATAGGGCCGGTCGAGCGCAGGTTTTGCGGTGGGCTCCGGAAGCTCGCCGAGATCGCCTAATCCAGCGGGCGCGCGGCGGCGCAGCGACCCACCGTCGATGGTGACGAAGGACGGGCAGAATCCCTTCAGACAGGAGTAATCCTTGTTGCAGGCCGACTGGTTGATGGTGCGCTTGCGACCGAATTCGGTCTCCAGCGGCTCGACCGAGATGCAGTTCGACTGCACCGAGCAATCGCCGCAACCTTCGCAGACGGCCGGATTGATCAGGACGCGCCGCGCCGGATCTTCCATGATTCCGCGCTTGCGGCGGCGGCGCTTTTCAGCCGCGCAGGTCTGTACGAAGACGATCGCGGAAGCGCCCTTGACCTCGCGGCACGCTTTCATCACGGCATCGAGTTCATCGCGATGGGCGACTTTCGCACCCGGCGCAATGTCCGCCGGCGGATAGAGATGCGGGTTTTCCGAGACCAGATAGATCTCGCGGATGCCTTCGGCGTGAAGCTGGAAGGTGATCTGCTGCGGCGTCAGTTCGCCGTCGACATGCTGGCCGCCGGTCATGGCGGTCGCGTCGTTATAAAGGATCTTGTAGGTGATGTTGGCGCCGGAGGCGACGGCTTGCCGGATCGCCAGGCTGCCCGAGTGGAAGTAAGTACCGTCGCCGAGATTGGCGAACACGTGCTGTTCATTGGTAAAGGGCGCAACGCCCACCCACGGCACGCCCTCACCGCCCATGTGCGTGAAGGTCTCGGTGTTGCGGTCCATCCACAGCGCCATGAAGTGGCAGCCAATGCCGGCAAAGGCGCGGCTTCCTTCCGGCACCTTGGTAGAGGTGTTGTGCGGGCAGCCCGAACAGAAATACGGCGTGCGGCTGACCGGCGAGACCGCCTGCATCTGGGTCGCCTCGCGGCCGTTGAACCAGTCGGCTTTCGCGCGCAGCATCTCCGCGATTTCAGGATTGAGGTTCAGACGAAGCAG
>Ga0070741_10004158_pt1 | contig 34240 bp, 31 predicted proteins | sample Coa_R1_4_FD_66440 | JGI IMG/M metagenome (GOLD analysis project Ga0070741, IMG submission 66440) | Surface soil microbial communities from Centralia Pennsylvania, which are recovering from an underground coalmine fire - Coalmine... | ecosystem: Environmental > Terrestrial > Soil > Unclassified ... | reverse complement strand
TGCCGTGGATCAATTCCTAGTGCGATCAACGAGCGCGCGCTGCTTGATCCCAAAAGGGCTCGCCCCGCGAGCCCGTCTTCATGCAAAATTGCCGTGGATCAATTCCTAGTGCGATCAACGAGCGCGCGCTGCTTGATCCACGGCATCATCTCGCGCAGCTTGGCGCCGATGGCTTCGGCCGGATGGGCCGCGAGCTTGGTGCGCTGCGCCTTGAACGAGGTCTGGTTGACCTTGTTCTCCAGCATCCAGTCCTTGACGAATTTGCCGGACTGGATGTCGTCGAGAATCTTTTTCATCTCGGCGCGCGTGGCTTCGGTGATGACGCGCGGGCCGGAGACGTATTCGCCGTATTCGGCGGTGTTCGACACCGAATAGTTCATGTTGGCGATGCCGCCTTCGTAGATCAGGTCGACGATCAGCTTCATTTCGTGGATGCACTCGAAATACGCCATCTCGGGCGCATAGCCGGCGGCGACCAGGGTGTCGTAGCCGGCCTTCATCAGCTCGACCACGCCGCCGCACAGCACGGTCTGCTCGCCGAACAAGTCGGTCTCGCATTCCTCGCGGAACGAGGTCTCGATGATGCCGGCGCGGCCGCCGCCGATCGCGGCGCCGTAGGACAGGCACAGATCGTGGGCATTGCCGGAGGCGTCGCGATGAATCGCGAGCAGGCACGGCACGCCGGCGCCGCGCTGATACTCGGAGCGCACGGTATGGCCCGGCCCCTTGGGCGCGATCATCATGACGTCGAGATCGGCGCGCGGCTCGATCAGGTTGAAATGGATGTTGAGCCCGTGCGCGAACATGAGCGCGGCGCCCTGCTTCATGTTGCCGTGCAGCGCATTGGTATAGATGTCGGCCTGCAGCTCGTCGGGCGTGAGCATCATCATCACGTCGGCCCACTTGGCGGCCTCGGCGACGTCCTTGACCGGCAGCTTCTCGCCTTCGGCTTTTTTGACGCCCTGCGAGGTCTTGCGCAGCGCCACCGCGACCTCCTTGACGCCGGAATCCCGCAGATTGAGCGCATGGGCGTGGCCCTGGCTGCCGTAGCCGATGATGGCGACCTTCTTGCCCTTGATCAGGTTCAGGTCGGCGTCGCGGTCGTAGTAAACACGCATGGCAAGTCCTTCATGCTTTGAGACTGAAATTCGCTTGTCCGGGCGATCGGATCAGGGTCATAGCAACGACGTTGCGCCCGGGCAACGCCGGAAAACCCCTTTATGCCGAGGCGCCGAGCGGCGCCGCTTCCCCATCGAACCGCTCGCGGGCGCGGGCGATTTTCGCCTGGTTGCGGATTGCCCAGGCGCCGAGCGCCGAGACCGGCTGCAAGAGGTCGCGGCCCAGCGGGGTCAGCGCGTAATCGACCCGCGGTGGGATGGTGGGAAACACCGTGCGGGTCACCAGGCCGTCGCGCTCGAGGCCGCGCAAGGTCAGGGTCAGCATGCGCTGCGAGATGCCGCCGATCGCGCGCTTGAGCTCATTGAAGCGTTTTGGTCCGTCGCCGAGCCGGGTCACCACCAGCACCGACCATTTGTCGCCGACCCGGGCGAGCACGTCGCCAATGGCGCGGCAATCGGCGGGCAAATGCGTGTGTCTTGGTTTCATCGCTGCGCCTTCTTGGGCGGCTTGCCCGCGGTCACCGCCCTAGCCCCAGTTACCAATTGTACCTAAGGGGCGAACCATGACCGCACAAGCCGCCCTGCCCCAGAGGTCGCCATAATCGTCGACTCGATCGCTTCGCGGCGTTGGAAGGCCGGCGCCGCATGCACAGCGCGCGGCGGCCTGATCGGGGCGCGATCGAAAGCACCAAAACGCTAAGCGGCCGCAGATTCCACGGTGGGAGCGACGTTGCCGAATGTAACGTCGCGCGGCCGTTGCGCCATATTGAAGAAATGCCAGTGGATCACGCACATGCCGACAAAGACGTGGAACGGTATGGCGTCGCGACCGAGCGGCCGGTTGAGCCGCCACCAGACGCGCAGGTAGGCGCCACCAAGCCGCTTCAGCATTCCGGCCTGCCGCATGGCACGAGCGAGCTTCGATGCCTGAACAATGCCCGCCATGACAGCAAACAGCCCGGCTGCAATTTTTCGCGGCACGGCGGCGGCTGGGCGCGCGGCGCGACGATGGCGAAAATCCGGCGATTCGCGATACCCGGCAAACAGCCGGCCGAAGTAGCTCTCCGGTTCGTACAGGCGTCGCACCAGTCCGGCATGACCCTGCTTGAGCGCGTCGCGGCTCATGCGCTTTGGCCGAAAAACAATCTCGTCGTCGGCAAAATCGAGCCGCCCCTCCGCCGCCAAGCGCGCATACAGCGGCGTCGTCGGAACAGGTGACAGCCGCGCCACCAGGGCCTGCGCGATTCCTGTGCGCTGAATGAACTCGAATTGCTCATCGAAAATCGATTCATCGTCGCTGTCGAAGCCGACGATGAAGCCGGCCTGCACGACCAATCCGCCGTCGCGAATGCGGCGGATTTTGTTTTCCATGCTGTCGCCCCGAATGTTTTGCACCTTGCGGGTCTCAGCGAGGGATTTTGCGCGCGGCGATTCGATGCCGATAAACACCTGATTGAAGTTTGCCTGCACCATCAGCTCGATCAGGTCGGGGTGCTCGGCAAGGTCGATGCTCGCCTCGGTATAGAACTCGAGCGGATAATTGTTGCGGAGCTGCCAGGCGATGAGCGTGACAAGCAAGCGCCGTGCTTCCTTTTTGTTGCCGATGAAATTGTCGTCCACAAGGAAACAGCGCCGTAGACCGGCACGCCGGACGGCTTCGCATTCGGCGAGCATCTGCTCCGGGGACTTGGCGCGCGGCTTACGGCCGAACACCGTGATGATGTCGCAGAATTCGCAAAGAAAAGGGCAGCCCCGCGAAAACTGCAATGACGCCATCTGGTAGCGGTCGGCCTTCAGCAGATCGTACCGCGGCACTGGAACGCTCCGCATATCGGTCCGTTCCGGCTGCTCGTAACGTTTGGCCGTCGGTTCGCCCGCGGCAAGGGCGGTGAGAAAGGCCGGCCAAGTCTGCTCCGCCTCGCCGACAAATGTGACGTCGCACAATCCAGCGAAAGCATCTTCGGCGACCGATGCATAAGGACCTCCGACAACAATCATTGCCGACAAGCTCTGAAGGTTCTGCAATATCTCCCGCATGCGCCGGCGTTGAACGATCATTCCGGTGACGCCTATCACGTCGAAGCGATCGAGCAACCCAAAGTCGATTTGCTCGACGTTTTCATCAAGGAGCGTGACGCTGCAATGTGGCGGAGCGAGCGCCGCCAGCGCGGGCAGCGCCCCGGTTACCACCCAGCAGCGTTTATCGCGTGGCATCAACGGCAGAGCGAAGTCGAATCCGAAAAAAGAAGGCTCGAACCTGGGATTGATAAGGCAAACCGACAGCGGTCTGGGAGATGTCGGACTACGAGGAGTTGATAGCGCCACCATTCGCAGCCCCCACGTCGTCGACGCCCTCATCCCTAACGTATAAGCCAGCACGCAGACGGTGGGGAGCGGCGTAATGGCGGATATCGTCATTTTCGGGACCGGCCTGATCTCGGAGGTCGCAAAGACCTACATCGATCGGCACGGACCGGACCGAATCGTCGGATTCACCGTCGACGCCGCCTATCGCACGTCGGATTCCTTCCACGATCTTCCCGTGGTTGCATGGGAGCGATTGGAGGAGCGCTTTCCACCCGACTCAACTCTGCTGCTGGGCCCTCTCAGTTACCAGCGTCTCAACGAATTTCGGCGCGAGCGGCATCAGGAAGGCCGAGCGCGCGGATACGGCTTCGCCTCGTTCGTGCATCCCGGATCGCATGTCTATACGACCGACATCGGGGAGAATTGTTTTATTCTCGAAAACAATGTCATCCAGCCGTACGCTCGGATCGGCGCCGGTGTCATCATATGGAGCGGCAACCATATCGGTCACCATGCGGCGATCGGCGATTATTGCTTCCTCGCCTCGCAAATAGGGCTGGGCGGCAATTCCCGGCTTGGCAGAGGCTGCTTTCTCGCCGGCAAGGTCGGCGTCGAAAGCGATGTGGAAGTTGGCGATGCATGCTTCCTCGACACCGGCGTTTTGGTGAAGAAAGACCTGCCGGCCGAAAGCGTGGTGCGGTCGCGGGGAAGTTCGGTCGCGCGCTACCCGAGTTCGCGGTTGAAGCGTCTGCATCTGCGATGATAGGCGACGCGAAGCGGTCACAGCTCATGCGCCCGCACACTGTACGCTCCCGGACCATACGCCAGCAGACTATACGCCAGCAGGTTTGGCTTCGCCTCGGTCCGGTGTTTTGCCCGGTCGGTAACGTGCCATGGATGATGACGCACGCGTCTTATCCGACGCCTCTCGTGCTCGCCGACAATCTCGTCCGCGTCTTTTTCAGTCCGCGCGATACGGAAAATCGCTCGTCGATCGCTTCGCTCGACCTAGCGCTCGACGAACGGCGATTTGAAATTGTCGGAGCGCCACGCGGTCCGTTGCTGGGACCCGGTGCGATCGGAACGTTCGACGACAGCGGCGTCACCGTCAGCGCCGTGCTGGCGTATGAAGGCAGGGTGCGCGTGTGGTATCTCGGCTGGAACCTCGGCGTCGCGGTACCGTTTCGCAACGCCATCGGCCTTGCCGAGGGCGCGCCGGACGGACCGCTCGCACGCGCTTCCGCAGGCCCCGCCATCGATCGGTCGCCGGCCGATCCGTTCACGCTCGGTTATCCCTGGGTGCTGCGCGACAATACCGAGCTGCGGATGTGGTATTGCTCGCATGAATGGGGCGCCAACGCGCTCGAGACGCGTCACGAAATCAAGGCGGCATCTTCTGCCGATGGTCTTGTCTGGCATCGCACCGGCCGCGCCTTATTGGCACCGGCCGGCGGCGAAGAGTTGGCTTTAGCCCGTCCATGCGTGCTGCGGGATGGCGACTGTTTCCGCATGTGGTACTCGCGGCGATACGCGGCTTACCGGCTCGGCTATGCCGAGTCGCCGGATGGCGTCGTCTGGACGCGCCGGGACGATATCTTGCGCTTTGTCGGTCGGCCGGGCCCGTGGGAAACCGACTCGATGGAATACGCCGCCATATTCGACTGCGGGCGCAGGCGGTACATGCTCTATAATGGCAACGGCTATGGACGCAGTGGATTTGGCCTCGCCCTGCTGGAGGATGCGTGACGATGGTCGCTTATCCCCGTGCTATCGACCGCACCTCGCATGTCGAGCTGAGCGTCATCGTTCCGGTGTATCGGTGCGCCGATACGCTCGGCGAACTGTATCGCGTCTCACCGCAGTGCTGTCGCGGCTGGTCGGCAGCTATGAGATCATCTTTGTCGACGATCGCGCACGCGATGGCGCTTGGCCCGTATTGGCGAAGCTGGCGGAGAGCGATCCATGCGTGGTGGCGATCCGCCTGTCGCGCAATGTCGGCCAGCAGCTCGCCATAACCGCGGGTCTCGATCAGTGCTGCGGCGCATACGCAATCGTGATGGACTGCGATCTGCAGGATCCGCCCGAGTCTATTCCGGCGCTCTACGCGCGTGCGCAGGAGGGCTTCGACATCGTGTTTGCCAAACGCAAAGGCGTTCACCAATCAAAAATGCGGGTGGTGGCAAATCGACTGTACGTGTCAATGCTCAACCTCATCTGCCGGAGCAATTTCGATGGCGAGCTTGGCGCTTTCAGTATTGTCTCCCGCCGCGCCATCGAGGCATTCCTGCGCTTCCAGGAGCGCGACCGCCAATACCTCTTGATCCTTCTCGAGATTGGCTTCGAAAGCACGACCATCGAATACACGCGAGAGCACCGCCGCGGCGGACGCTCCAGCTTCAACTTCGCCCGGCTTGTGGCGCACGGCCTGTCCGGCCTGATCTTTGCCGCTGCGAGATTGCTTCACTTGGCGATCTATGTCGGCTGCGTTCTCTTCGGTGCCGGGCTGTTGTTGGCATGCGTCCTGATCGCGCGATCGATCATAGGAGCGGTCGCACCTAGCTGGGCGATCGTCATCAACGTCCAGCTTCTGATTGGCGGCATCGTCACGTTCTGCATCGGCATCAATGGCCTTTACCTCGGCAGAATTCTCGGATCGGCCCAGCATCGTCCGCTGTACTTCATACAGGACCGGCTCGACCGGCGCAGCATCGCGCAGACGCGCGCCAATTCGGCGATGCAGTCGTAAAGCGGCTGGTGCTTAGCCGGAGTGAGAGGCCGGCAGAAAACCTACATTCCCTCCGGCCCACGCGCGATGGCGACCACACCGGTGCGCGAGACTTCGACGAGGCCGACCGGCAGCATCAGGTTGATGAAGCTTTCGATCTTGTCGGAGGAGCCGGTGATCTCGAACACGAAGCTTTCGGTGGTGGCATCGATGACGCGGGCGCGAAACGCATCGGCCATCCGCAGCGCCTCCATGCGGTGCTCGCCCTTGCCGCGCACCTTGACCATGGCCAGTTCGCGGGCGATCGCGGGGCCGGCCGTGGTCAGGTCGACCACGCGATGCACCGGCACCAGGCGGTCGAGCTGATTCTTGATCTGCTCCAGCACCATGGGCGTGCCGCGGGTGACGATGGTGATGCGGGACAGATGCTTTTCGTGCTCGGTTTCTGAAACCGTAAGCGAGTCGATGTTGTAGCCGCGGCCGGAGAACAGGCCGACGACGCGGGCGAGCACGCCGGGCTCGTTGTCGACCAGCACGCAAAGCGTACGGCTCTCCACCCGCTCGGCGGTCGCGGCAGCGGGATAATGCGTGGTCGCGGTCTTGTCGTTCACGGCGGACTCCTGAGCGCTTATCTTAAAGGCGAGTGGCGAGTGGCGAATAGCGAATGGCGAATGGAATTCACCTAATTACGCTATTCGCTTTCTTTCTCACACCATCACCTTGCCTTCTTCCGTCACCGCGTCCTCGACTCGGGTGGTGGCGTCGCCGAGCAGCATCTCGTTGTGGGCGCGGCCGGACGGAATCATCGGGAAACAGTTTTCCGCCGGATCGACCACGCAGTCGAAGATCACCGGCCGTTTCACCTCGATCATCTCGCGGATCTTCTCGTCGAGCTCGCCGGGACGCTCGCAGCGGATGCCGTGCGCATGATAGGCCTCGGCGAGCTTGACAAAGTCAGGCAGCGCTTCGGTGTAGGAATGCGCATAGCGGCCGCCGTGCAGCAGCTCCTGCCACTGCCGCACCATGCCCATGTATTGGTTGTTGATGACGAAGATCTTGATCGGCAGCTCGTACTGCACGGCCGTCGACATTTCCTGCATGGTCATCAGCACCGAGGCCTCGCCCGCGATATCGACCACCAGCGAATCCGGATGCGCGATCTGCACGCCGACCGAGGCCGGCAGGCCGTAGCCCATGGTGCCGAGCCCGCCCGAGGTCATCCAGCGGGTGGGCTCCTGGAAGTGATAGAACTGCGCCGCCCACATCTGATGCTGGCCGACCTCGGTGGTGATGTAGGTGTCGCGGCCCTTGGTCAGCTCATAGAGCCGCTGGATGGCGTATTGCGGCTTGATGATTTCGTTGGAATTGCGATAGGCGAGCGAATTCTTGGCGCGCCACTTCTTGATCTGCGCCCACCAGGCGTCGAGCGCCTTCTTGTCGGCCTTGTAGCCGCCGGAACGCCACAGCTTCACCATGTCCTCGAGCACATGGGCACAATCGCCGACGATGCCGAGATCGACCTTGACGTTCTTGTTGATCGAGGACGGATCGATGTCGATATGGATCTTCTTCGAACCGGGCGCGAATGCGTCGAGCCGGCCGGTGATGCGGTCGTCGAACCGCGAGCCGACCGCGACCATCAGGTCGCAATCGTGCATCGCCCAGTTCGCCTCCCAGGTGCCGTGCATGCCGAGCATGCCGAGCCAATGCGGATCGGCGGCCGGAAATGCGCCGAGCCCCATCAGGGTCGAGGTCACCGGAAAACCGGTGAGCTTGCCGAGTTCGCGCAGCGACTCGGTCGCGGCGCGGCCGGAATTGATGACGCCGCCGCCGGTGTAGAACACCGGGCGCTTGGCGGCCGCCATCATCTCGACCGCCTGGCGGATCTTGTCGGGATCGCCCTTGAGCTTCGGCCGATAGCCCTTGTGCTGAAAATCCTTGGGCTTGAAGTAGTTGCCCTTGGCGAACTGCACGTCCTTCGGGATGTCGACCACCACCGGGCCCGGACGGCCGCTGGCGGCGATGTGAAACGCCTCGTGCAGCACGCGCGGCAGATCGTCGACGGTTTTGACCAGATAATTGTATTTGGTGCACGGCCGCGTGATGCCGACCGTGTCGCACTCCTGGAACGCATCGTTGCCGATCAGATGCGTCGGCACCTGGCCGGTGATGACGACCAGCGGCACGGAATCGCACAGCGCATCGGTCAGGCCGGTGACGGCGTTGGTGGCGCCGGGGCCGGAGGTGACCAGCACGGTGCCGACCTTGCCGGTCGAACGGGCATAACCCTCGGCGGCATGCACCGCGCCCTGCTCGTGCCGCACCAGGACGTGCCGGACCTTGTCCTGCTGAAACAGCGCGTCGTAGATCGGCAGCACGGCGCCGCCCGGATAACCGAAGATGTAGTCGACGCCCTGATCGGCGAGCGCCGTCATCACCATTTCTGCGCCGGTCATTTCAGTCATCGCACCTGCTCCACTGTCGTGTCCCGTCCGGGCTTCGCTTCGTTCAGCACGGCGTCCGAAAATAAAAAAGGGCCTCGAAGGGCCCTGGTCACGCACCGCCGCGTCACGCGGGTGGATCATCCACCCACGGCGGTGCGCCTCGATACGAGGATCAGCGATTTGGCCGCAAAAGTCCGCACGGACGTGCCCTTCGTTCTCGGAAGCGACTTATATGCATTGCGGCAGGCCGGGTCAAGCAAAATGCGGCTGGATTGCGGCGCGCGCCATTCAAACATTCGTTTGAAATTGATATGACGCGGAAATCTGCATCGTGCTCCGGCGCAAGGCGCCACAGGCTAGCCGCGATTTTGCGCCGGGCCGGCCCGCAAAATGCCCGTGCGGCCTGCTGAATTTCCTTTCCACAGAGTCGGGCGCGCGCCGGGGTGGCGCCGCGCCGTGGGTGGAGGGGATCATGCTTGCAGCATCGTTACGCGTGCGCGCGGTGGCTTTGGCATTATCGGCGCTCGCGCTGGTGCCGCCCGCTGCAGCGGCAACCGTGGCGCCGCCGGCAGCCGCCGCAAACCACCTTTCGACCGACGCCATCCTGCGATGGATCAACGACTATCGGCACAAGCCCGACCCGGACCGGCTGCCAACGCTGGTTCGCTCGCTGAGCGCGCTGCAGGCGTTCAAGGATCCCGAGACCAGCGGCGCCTATGTGGGTTTCATCGCCGGCGTGCTCGGCAGCAATCCGGCACGCGCCAAGCGGCTGCTTAACGACATGCTCTCGATCGCACCGGCCGACCGCTGGGTCCTGGTGCGCGCCATCGCCTATTCGGGGCTGCCGAACTGGAAGGATGTGCTGGTCTCGGTCGGCGAGCGGATGCCGGAGCGGCACCCCATGATCAATCGCTATCTCGAAGACAAGCTGCCGACGCTCGATCAGATCGCTTATCCGAAAGCCAAACCCGGCATGCTCGACAAGATCGAGATCGCCATCCACATCAAGCACAGTGACAAAGCCGTGGCGCTGCCACCGACACCGCAGCTGATCGACATATTGTGGGGCTATTACCTGGCGACCGGCGCATACATGCCGGTCGGCAAGATCGTCAAACTCCTGCCGCTCGCCGAGGACAAGGACAACGTCGACAATCTCACCACCGGCAGCGCCGCCAAGTTCACGCTGGCCAGCAACGCGGTGCGCGACCTCAAACTGCTGGCGATGCTCAAATCGTCCGTCAAGACCGCGCCGAAAGACACCGCGAAGGTCCTCAACGACGTGATCGAAACCGCCGAGGACGTCGACACCGGCCGGATGCGCCGGGAATCGCTCGCGGCCATCGAGGAGCTCAAGCAGAAGGGCCCGAACTCCAAGCGCGAGTTCACCAGCATGGGCACGATCGGCCAAGGCGCGCTGTCGATGGGCTGCATCGTCGCCGCCGCGACCGGACAGATCGAGCTCGGGATCCCCTGCGTGATCGGCGGCGCCGCCTATTCGGCCGGGATGCAGTACATGTCGCACTAAGCTCGAAGCGAGCGGCGAATCGATCGCGGCGACGGCCGCCTCAGCAGCGATGAAACATGCGCCGCGGTCCCTTGTCGCCTTCGCTCTGCGGCTGCTGGGTCAACGTGCGTTTATTGCCTGAGAGTTCGAATCCCGTGCTGTTGCCGGGGCGGGCCGGTTTCCAGAACACCGTGATTCGATTGCCGTCGGCCTCGACTTTGTCGATCAACCAGTGCGGCGGATGCTTGAGGTCCCTGTTGTCCAGCACCGTGACGATCATGTCGGTGCGCGAGAACGTGTAAGTCAACTTATCTCCGCACCAGCGGCCGACGATGTCGCCGATGGTAATATTTCGTGCCGCTGCCGCATGAGATACGAGGGTGGCCATCGCCACGCCAAGCACCATCTTCGCTACTGTTCGCATAGCGCCCATCATACCCCTCTGCTGCCCATATCAGAATGCAGAAGGGGCGGCGGCAAAGTCAACCGCTCGCAACCGAGCGCGATCAGCGCGCAAGGCAGTCGATCGCGACGACGCCGTTGCGGCGACCTGCCGCCCGCGTCAGGCCGCCTGCTCGATCGAGAGATCGCCGAAGCAGCGGTCGAACTCGAGCTCCGACGCCGGGCCCGGCCGCTTGAACAGGAAACCCTGCAGCGAAGTGACGCCGGCAAGCCGCAGCAGGCGATACTGATCCACCGTCTCGACACCCTCGGCGGTGGTCTGGATGTCGAGGCTTTGCGCCAGCGTGAGCGTCGCCGAAATAATCGCCGCGCATTCGCTGCGCTTGGTCATGTTCTGCGTGAACGACTTGTCGATCTTGATGCGGTCGAACGGGAACATCGCCAGCTGGCTGAGCGACGAATAACCAGTGCCGAAATCGTCGAGCACGATGGTGATGCCGAGCGCCTTGAACTGGCGCAAGGCCGGCAGACATTCGGCCGCGGATTCGATGAGCGCGGTTTCGGTAATTTCCAGCTCCAGCTGCTCGGGGCGCAGGCCGGAATCCACCAGCGCGCGCGTCACCACATCCGGCAGGTTGGTCTTGCGGAACTGAATGAGCGAGAGATTGACCGCGACCTTGACCTCGGACGGCCATTTGACCGCTTCGCTGCAAGCCTTGTGCAGCACCCAGTCGCCGATCTGCGTGATCAATCCGGTTTCCTCGGCCAGCGGAATGAACAGCTCCGGCGAGATCAAGCCCTTGGTCGGATGCCGCCACCGCACCAGCGCCTCGACGCTGCAGATGCGGCGCGTCTTGGCGTCGATGATCGGCTGGTAGTGCAGCTCGAATTCGTCCTGCTGCACGGCGCGGCGCAAGTCGCCTTCGATCTCCTGGCGGGCGCTGGCGATTTCGCTCATTTCCGGCGCGAAGAAGCAGTAGCCGTTGCGGCCGGCCGATTTGGCGCGGTAGAGCGCGAGGTCGGCCATCTTCAACAGGCTGTCGGAGCCGGCGCCTTGCTCCGGCGCCAGCGCGATGCCGATGCTGGTGCCGATGTTGATGTCGGCGCTGTCGATGGCGAACGGTTTGGCCAGTGTGGCGATGATCCGCTCCGCCAACGCGCGGGCCGCTTCGCGCTGATTGGGCTCGCCGGCCTGAATGATGGCGAACTCGTCGCCGCCGAGCCGGGCCAGAACGTCGGTCTCGCGCAGCAGCGATTTGAGCCGTGTCGCCACCTCGATCAGCAGCGTGTCGCCGGCCGGATGGCCGAGCGTATCGTTGACCTGCTTGAAGCGATCGAGATCGAGAAGCAGAACGGTGAACGGCTCATTGCGGCGGCGCTGGCGCGCCGCGGCCTCGTCGATCTTCTGCGCCAGTGCCACGCGGTTGGCCAAGCCGGTCAATGCGTCGTGATGCGCCAGGAAGGCAATGCGCTGCTCGGCCTTTTTTCGCTCCGTGACGTCCTCGATCACGGCGATCAGATATTTCGGATCGCTCTGACTGTCTTTGATGACAAGCCGTCTTGTCGCCTGCAAGCGCGTGCCGCGCAGCGGAATGTTGAGCTCGAGTTCCTTATAGGTGACCCCGTCGCCGCTCTGAATCGATTCAGTGTCGGCATCATTGATGCGGCGGGCGTCGGCTTCGGTATGGACGTCGCATACAGTGCGGCCGAGCAGCTCCGCGCGCGGCAGGCCGCGCATAGCCTCGAAGGCGCGATTGATCAGAATGTACTGGCGTGTCCGGGCGTCCTTGACCACGACCGCCACCGGCGTGTTCTCGATGATCGAATCGAGAAACGTCCGCGTATCGTCGAGCGATTGCTTCGAGCGCTCGAGCTCCGCCGCGGTGGCCAGGATGCGGGCCTGCCGGCCGGCGCCGAGCAGAACCACGATTAGCACCATCAGGCTCAATGTGGCGCCGGCGATCACGTATTTCCGTGCCGTTTCATCGGCGTGCTGGAAAATGTCCTTCCTCGCCAGCCCGACCAGCGCGACGAGCGGGACACCGGCGATTTGCCGGTACGACATGAGCTTTTGCGTGCCTTCGAAAAACGCGGCGCTCACCGGCGAATTCCAATAGCTGCCTTGCGGACTTTGCCGCAGATGCTGCAGCAGCGGCGAATGCGGCGCCGATCGGCCGACCATGCGGCGCGTCGCCGGATTGGGGCCGCCGCGCGCGCGCAGCACGCCGTCGTTGCCGACCATGGCGACGATGCCGCTGCGGCCGATGTCGAGCGAGCTGAAAAAATCCTCGAGCTGAGCGACGTCGATGGCGCACGACACGGTGCCGGCGAACGCGCCATCGGACGCGCTGAGCCGGCGGTTGAAATCGATGCTGAGTTTCTTGGTGACCTGGCCGACCAGCGGCGCACTGATGTAAAGCCGATCTTCCTTGGCATCGCGCTGCACGGTGAACGGCACGCGGTCGCCGACGTAGACCGAATGCGGTATCGGCCCCAGGCTCGATCGCCTGACGAACCCGTCGGCGTCGGTGACGGAAAATTGCACGGCGAGGCTGTTGTTCGCCTGCGTGGCCGCCGCCCAGCGCGCGATGTCGAACTGCTGCGGATCGCTCTGGTAGGCGCGCCGCAGCGCCAGCAGGGCGTCGTCGGTCTCCTCGACGACGCGCCGGACATATTCCTCGAGAACGCGATTGAGATTGTCGCCTTGGCGCACCGCGTCCTGATAGGCGCGCTCGTGCTCCTGCGCGGTAAGCAGATAGATGCCGCCCCACAGGACCGCAATCACCGCGACGCCCAGATAGGTCGTGGTCTGCAGCAAGGCCTGGAGCCATTTGGTCATTTGGCGCCGTCGCTCGTGGGTCAACTGCTTTGTGTTTGGCACATCTTTGTTACTTTGCGGTTGTGCAAGACCGCGTAGCGCTGAAGCAATTCGCTAACCTTGACGGTGGCTTACCCCTGCGCGGCTCGTGTTGACCGCAGACATCCTGAACCTCATAAGCACCGCACGCCCACAACCGGTTCCCCACGGATTCGTTCATGAGCTTCGAAATTCCCGCTCCGAGCCAGACTTTCGCGGTCGCGCTCGACGACGGCGCCACAATCCTGCTGCGCCGGCATGGCCGGGCCGCGGGACCGCGGCTGCTCATCAGCCACGGCAATGGCTTTGCGATCGAGGCCTACTTTCCGTATTGGCGGCATCTGCTGACGCAATTCGACGTTCTGGTTTTCGATTTCCGTAACCATGGCCGGAACGAACCGGTGGTGCCGCCGCATCACACCTACGAGCAGCTCACGCTCGACCTCGAGCGCGTCATCCAGGCGGTGCGGGCACGGCTCGGCGACAAACCGACCGCCGGCATCTTTCACTCGATGTCCGGCCGCACCGCCATGAAGCACGCCGTCGAGATCGGCTGGCGCTGGGATGCGCTCGTGCTGGTCGATCCGCCCAATGTGCCGCCGCCGGACCATCCGAAGTATGCGGCGATGGCGGCGTTCGAGCAGCGGCTGACCGCTTGGGCGCGCCGGCGCCGCCGCCGCTTCGCGAGCGTTGCGGAATTGGCCGACGAGTACCGGCAGTCGCGCGCCACGGCGCGCTGGGTCGAGGGCGCGCACGAGCTGATGGCCCAATCGGTGCTGCGCCAAAGCCCCGACGGCGACGGCTACGAACTGGTCTGCGATCCGGAGAACGAGGCGACGATCTACGCCCAAGCGATGACCTTGAACTTATGGCCGCCGGCGCGTGCGTTCGGCGGCCCGGTCAAACTGATCGGCTGCGATCCGAATTTGGCCGAGGGCGGCGCCACCGGGCCCGCCAACCAGGCGCTCGCCGTCGAGGGCGGCTACGACTACGACTTCGTCGCCGGCACCGGGCACCTGCTGCAGATCGAGAAGCCGGAGCAATCCGCGCGTGTGACGGTGGAGTTCCTCGGCAAGCACGGCCTCGCATAACGCGGGCCTTTTCAGCTGACGCGCTGCCCTCAATCCGAATCCTGGAACTCATGACAATGTAAGCGCGCCATGAGCGCCGGCAGCCGTTGCCGATAGTGCGCTTACGGATCGCTCGTGTGCCGGACGTCACAGCTGCACCATCGCGGTGTGACGCCCAGCATAGGGCCGAACCCCGACCTGACGTTAGGTCGCGACGGCTCAAACGGGAATGTATGACCGCGCCACAGCGACAGCGCGACAAAACCGAGCCGACGGAGGCGACCGTGATCAAATTCGTGATCGTCAATGGCAGAACGCCGAAGCAAGCGCCGTTCTTTTGCGCCTGTTGTACCGACAAGCTCGAATGCGGCTACGTCCATGAATCCGGCACCGGATTGAAATACTGCGATCTCATCTGCTTCGGCTTTTCGGAGAAGATGGCCGTCAAGGCGATCGCATACCGCAGCCGCCGCGCGTCGTGAACGCCGGCGCCCGCGTACGTGCGCGGCAAATCGGCGGGCGCGGGACCTATAGCGACAGATACGGATCGTTCAGCCGCTTGTCGTTGCGCCGGCGCTGCTTGATGACGTCGCCGGTGGTCCAATATTCGCTGCGCGCGGCGCGTTCGGCTTCGATACGAAACTCCTCCGGCCACTGGCCGAGCGAATAGCCGTACCACGGCGCCTCCGGCTTGAGCGGCGGCAGGCCGAGTTCCTGCCAGATCTCCTTGGCTTTCTCCATGTATTCGCGCGCCGGCAGCGAGATCGGCGGATAGGGCCGCTTCAGCATGGCGTTGATCAGCATCGCCGAGTCGTTGGCCTCATAGTGATTGTCGTCGGCGCCGGCGCGCGGCCCGTGCCCCATGTCCTTGTGGTCGAGGATGCGCAAGTCCTCGTGCGGGCGCATGCGGTAGGCCAGCGCCCACATCACCATGTCGAGGTTTTCCGGATCGATGTCCTCGTTGACCGCAATGGTCATCTTGCCGACCGAGGACGAATAGGACGAGGCGCCATACAGCGCGCGCCAGACCTCCGCCTCCAGCGTGTCCGACTTCATCTGGATGACGATCAGCTTGCGCAAATTGGTCAGCGGCTCATGCATGAACACGCGGGTGACGCCGCTGATGTTGAGATGGTGGCGCAGATGATGCAGAAACGCCGGCTCGTAGGCGACGCGCTTGATCAGGCTCGATTCGCTCGGCGTCACCTGGCTGATGATGGAGACCAGCACGGCGTCGCGCCGCCGCGTGATCGCGGTGACGTCCATGAAGGCGTTGTATTCCTTCAGGTTCATGTAACCGTGCGACTCGCCGAAGCTGCCCTCCGGCTCCAGCCACTCGGTATCGATATAACCCTCGATGACGATCTCGGCCTCGGCGGGCACGATGAGATCGACGGTCTTGGCCCGGCAGACCCGGATTGGCGCGCCGACCAGACCGCCGGCCACGGCGAGCTCGTCGAGGTGCTTGGGCAGCTTGTGCACCGACGCGAACGTGATGGCCGGCGGCGCGCCGAGCATCAGCACAGCCGGCATTTTTTCGCCCCGCGCCTTGTATTTGAGCCAGTGCTCGTGGATGCCCTGGTTGAGCTCGATCTCCGGATTCATGCCGACGCGGGTCGGACTCTTCACCATGGCGCGATAGTTGCCGATGTTCTGGCGACCGGTATCGGGATCCTTGGTGATGAACATCGAGCACGACGCGTAAGGTGCGTTGTCGAAACCCGGCGTCGAGATCGGAATCGGCAGCGCGTCGACGCCGCGGCCCGGCTCGTTGAGCGCGGCGCCCTCGATCACGACCTCCTGGCACGGCGGGTTGGCGACCGGCTCGGGCTTGAGCGGATGCTGCTCGGCTTGATCCCACTTGGCCTTGATGTCCTCGACCTTGCAGCCGATGCCGACCGAGTAGATTTCCCGATTGGAGGCGAGGATGCCGACGGCGACCGGAATGTCGAAGCGGCGGCCTTTGCTGTCGACGACGTTCTCGAACAGGAACGCCTTGCGCTCCGCCTCCGGAATGCCGCCGCGGAACTGCCAGCGCACCAGCGGATGCATCTCGGTATCCTTGTTGATCGGACGCTGCACGCGCACCAAAAGCCCCTGCCGCTCCAGCGCGGCGATATGGGCGTGCAGGTCGGGATAGCCGCGATCTTGCATTGTGATCTCCAGTTGGCCGCGCACGGGGAAGCGCCGCGGCGTCTTTGGTCGCTCAGCTCGACAGATTGTGCAACTGCCCCTCGATTGCGGCCAGCGCGCGCTCCGGCTCGGCCCAGGCGAATTCCGGCAGCTGGTTGCGAAACCACGTGGCCTGCCGCTTGGTGTATTGCCGCGTGTCGCGCTTCGCCTCTTCCACCGCATGCTCGAGCGTGATCTCGCCGGCGAGGTGGCGAATGAGCCACGGCACGCCGTGCGCCTTCATGGCCGGCAGCGCCGGATCGAGCTGGCGGGCTGCCAGCGCGCGCACCTCATCGAGCGCGCCCGCCGCCATCATGGCGTCGAAACGTGCGTCGATGCGGCGCAGCAGCTCGTCGCGATCGGGCATGAGAAAGACTTTCGCCGCCTGCGCAGCATCCAGGCCCGGCGGCTTGTTGTCGTCGTGCCAATCGAGCAGCGAGCGGCCGGTGGCCAGCACCACTTCGAGGGCGCGGGTAATACGGGCGCGGTCGCCCGGCATGAGCCGCGCGGCGGCGGCCGGATCGCGCCATTTCAGCTCGGCATGCAGCGCGGCGACGCCGTCGCTGTTCAGGCGCGCGCGAACCTGCTCGCGGATCTCCGCCGGGATCGGCGGCACCGCGGCAAGGCCGCGGGTCAACGTGCTGAAGTAGAGGCCGGTGCCACCGACCAGAATCGCAGTGCGATCGGTGCGCTGCGCCACCGCGAGCGCCGCGGCCGCCTCCTCGCACCAGCGACCCACGGAAAAATTCTCCGCGGCGTCGACATGGCCGTACAGCCGGTGCGGCACGCGCCGCTCGTCGTCGAGGCTCGGCCGCGCCGTGATGATGCGCAGGTCGCGGTAGACCTGCATCGAATCTGCATTGATAACGACGCCGCCGCGTTTTTCCGCCAGCGTCATCGCCAGCGCCGATTTGCCGCTCGCCGTCGGCCCGGCAATGAGAATGATCTCGGGGGCGCTCACGGGCTTGACGTAATCCGTTTAAGCGCGAATTAGAACATCGCGTGAGTGCGAGCATATCACCTCACGCGAGCGAAATGATTTCGACAAGCGAGGCTTCGTGACCCTGATAAAGCCCTTCCGCGCGCTGCGGCCGGCGCCAGGGCGTGCCGCCGAAGTGTTGGCACCGCCCTATGACGTGCTCTCGAGCGCCGAGGCGCGCGAGCGTGCCAACGGCAATCCGTGGAACTTTTTGCATGTTTCCAAGGCGGAGATCGATCTCGCGCCGGCGACCGACCCGTACGATGCCGCGGTCTATGCCAAGGCCGCCGACAACCTGCGCGCCATGAGCGCGGCCGGCGTGCTGATGCGGGATGCCAAGCCCTGCTACTACGTCTACCGGCTGACGTGGCGCGGCCGCACCCAGACCGGCCTCGCCGCCGCCGCCTCGCTCGAAGCCTATGCGGCAAACCGCATCCGCAAGCACGAGCTGACCACGCCCGCCAAGGAAGACGACCGCGTGCGCCAGATCGAGGCGGTCAACGCCCAGACCGGTCCGGTGATGATGGGCTATCCGGAAGCGCCGCAGCTCGACGCCATGCTGGCGCGGGCCGCATCCGGCAGCGCTGCCGTGGACATGACCGCCGATGACGGGGTGCGGCACCAGCTCTGGGTGATCGATGGCGACGCGGCCATCGCCGGCGTGACCCGCACGGTCGATGCCCTGCCGGCGCTCTACATCGCCGACGGTCATCATCGCTCGGCGGCGGCATCGCGGGTCGCAGAGAAGCGCGGCGGCGACGGATCGCACCGTTATTTCCTCAGCGTCGTGTTTCCCAAAGCGGAGATGACCATCCTCGACTACAATCGCGTGCTGCGTAATCTCAACGGACACAGTCCCGAAAAGCTGCTCGCCGAGCTGCACGATGCATACACAATCGAGCCGAGCGCCGGCGCCGTGCGGCCGTCGCAAGCGCGCGAAGTCGGCATGGTCCTCGGCGGACGCTGGTACCGCCTCGTGCTGCGCAACGCGCCGCCCTCACCCGATCCGATCGAGCGGCTGCCGATCACGCTTCTGACCCGCAACGTCATCGAGCCGATTTTCGGCATCACCGATCCGCGCACCGACAAACGCATCGACTTCGTCGGCGGCGGCCGCGGGCTTGGCGAACTTGAACGGCTGGTCGCGTCGGGCGCAGCGGCGGCGGCGTTCGCGCTCTATCCGACGCAGATGGACGATCTGATGGCGGTCGCCGATGCGGGCGCGATCATGCCGCCGAAGTCGACCTGGTTCGAGCCGAAGCTCGCCGACGGCATGGTCAGCCACGTGCTGGATTAGCGAAGGGAAATCGCGAATGGCGAAGTAGCGAATGGCGAATGGATTTTCTTCTATTCGCTATTTGCTCTACTGCAAGTTCAGCGCCACGAACCGCGTCTCGCCGTCGGCGTTCGAGACCAACAGCACCGCGACCTTTTTGCCTTGCTGCTTGAGCTCGTCGACCCGCTTCTGCAGATCGGCCGGCGTGTTCACCGCCTGATATTGCACTTCGGCGATGACGTCGCCCGCCGCCAGGTGCTTGTCGGGCGCGGCATTCGCCGCGTTCGGATCGACACCGGTGATGACGACGCCCTTGACGTTGTCGCGGATCTTGAAGCGCCGGCGCAGGTCGTCGGTCAGGCTCGATAGTTCGAGCCCGAGCGTCTTCTGCACCACCGATTTCTCCGGAGGCGGCGCATCCTTCTTGGGATCGGCGGAGGCCACCTTCACGGTCTCATTGAGGCGGCCGATGGTGACCTTATGGGTCTCTTCCTTGCCCTTGCGGATGACGACGACGTCGACCTCTTTGCCGACCGCCGTATCTGCGACGATCCGCGGCAGATCGCGCATCTCCTTGATATCATGGCCGTCGAACTTGACGACGACGTCGCCGGGCTCGAGGCCGCCCGGCTTCGCCGGTCCCTTGTCGTCGACGCCGGCGACCAGTGCGCCGCGCGGGCTGCCGAGGCTGAGGCTTTCCGCCAGCTCGTCGGTCACCTGCTGGATGCGCACGCCAAGCCAGCCGCGCCGCGCCTCGCCGTATTTCTGCAGCTGATCGATGATCGGGGTGGCGCTGTCGGACGGAATCGCAAAGCCGATGCCGATCGAGCCGCCGGACGGCGAGATGATGGCAGTGTTGATGCCGATCACTTCGCCGTTGAGGTTGAACAGCGGGCCGCCCGAGTTGCCGCGATTGATGGCGGCGTCGGTCTGAATGTAGTTGTCGTACGGACCCGAATTGATGTCGCGGTGGCGCGCCGAGATGATGCCGGCGGTCACGCTGCCGCCCAGGCTGAACGGGTTGCCGATCGCGATCACCCATTCACCGAGCCGCAGATTGTCGGAGTCGCCGAACTTCACCGCGTGCAACGGCTTGTCGGAGTGCACGCGCAACAGCGCGATGTCGCTCTTGGTGTCCTTGCCGACCAGCTCGGCCTTGAGCTTGGTGCCGTCATTGAGAATGACGCTGATCTCGTCGGCGTCGGCGATGACGTGGTTGTTGGTTACCACCAGACCGGACGGATCGATGATGAAGCCCGAGCCGAGCGAGTTGACGCGGCGCGGCTCGTCCTGGTCCTGATCGCCTTGGCCGTTTGGTCCGCCCTGGCCGCCTTGGCCACCTTGGCCGTTCGGTCCGCCCTGCCCGCGATGACGCTTAAAAAAATCTTCGAAGAATTTTTCCATCGGCGAGCCGGGCGGCAGATCCGGCAGATTGCCGATGTGGGCGTCGACCTTCTGCGAGGTCGAGACGTTGACGACCGCATCGATGACTTGCTCGGCGACGTCGGCGATATTCTCCGGCCCGCGCGCCGCGGCGCTCCGCATCGGCAGTACCGCAACCGCGGCGGCAACCAGGGCGATTGCCGCCTCATGACGCAACAGTCGTGGCAAGAGACGAATGTCGAGATAGCGAGACATGGCTGTCAGCGCTCCTGAAACTGGCTCATCACGATAAGTGCGCCCGGCATTGGCGGGACGCAAGGGAATAACCGGCAATTCCCGAATAGGGAACCGGATTAGGGCGGAAAAGCGACCCAGGCCGGCCGCTGTGGCGCATCGCTATTGGCGATAGACGCCCGCTCGAGTGCTCAGCCGCGGATAAACCAGACAATGAGCACGCCGACCAGCGCCGAGACGATGCCGCCGATCCGCAGCGAACCCTCAGGCGTAGCGAGCGCCGCCGCCATGGCGCGTTTAGCGCTGGTCGGAAACGCCGCGAGACAGATGCCTTCGATCGCGAAGAACAGGCCAAGCGCGGCAAGAAAATCGGTCATTGCGAATACGGAGCCTCGGCGGCGGCGCGGCAAGGAGCAAAATTTTACGTCGCGTTTACTTGCCGGGGGCGGTCGCCGCGGCGCGCGTATCGGCTTGGCCGAGCGTCGGGGAGTGCGCCTGCGTGTCGGTCTTGCCCGGCCCCGCGGAGCCGCCGGCCTGCACCGGGGCGCGCCCGGCCGGGTCGCCGAAGTAACGGAAGAAGTCGGACTGCGGCCCAAGCACCAGGTTAGTGTCGCCCTTCTGCATGCTGCGTTCGTAGGCCTGCATGGAGCGGTAGAAGGCAAAGAAGCCCGGATCCTGGTTATAGGCCTCGGCAAAGATGCGGTTGCGGTCACCGTCGCCTTGGCCGCGGATCTGCTCGGACTGCTGGTTGGCATCGGCCACGATCACGGTGACGTCGCGATCGGCTTTGGCGCGGATCTCCTGGCTCTTCTGGCTGCCCTGGGCGCGGAATTCGGCCGCTTCGCGCTGCCGCTCGGTCTTCATGCGCGAATAGACCGCCTCGCTGTTCTTGAGCGGCAGGTCGGCACGGCGGATGCGCGCGTCGACGACCTCGATGCCGAATTGGCGCGCGTCGCGGTCAAGCTGATTGCGCATCAGCGCCATCAGGTCCTCGCGCTTGTCGCGCACCACGTCGGGCAGCGTGGCGTCGCCGAGCACGCGGCGCAGCGCCGAGTTCAACAGGATCGCGAGCTGCGAGTTGGCGCCGGTCGGACCGACCGACTGGTAATATTTCAGAGCGTCGGTGATGCGATAGCGGGCGAAAGCGTCGACGACCAAGCGCTCGCCGACTTCGGCGGCGGTGGCCGACTTGTCCTGGCTCTGCACGTTGACTTCCTGCGCCTGGGACTCGATGGCGAGGATGCGCTTGTCGACGTAGATGACGCTGTCGATGAACGGCACTTTGATGTTGAGCCCGGGCTCGGTGATGACGCGCACCGGCTTGCCGAGCCGCACCACCAGCGCCTGGCTGGTCTGATCGACGGTGAAGAAGGTGCCGTAGCCGACGATGATGGCCAGCACCAAAATGACGGCAAGGGCGCCGCCGGTCAGGCTCAGCCTCATTGTTTGCCTCCCGCGGCGGCACCGGACTCCGGCAGCTTCGACGATTTGCCGAGCTCGGTAAGCGGCAGGTAGGGCACCACGCCCGGCCCCTGCTTGCCGGTATCGATGATGGTCTTCTCGTTGCTGGAAAGGATGTGCTCCATCGTTTCCAGATACATGCGCTGCCGCGTCACGTCGGGCGCCTTCTTGTATTGATCGTAGACTTGCAGAAAGCGCGAGGTCTGGCCCTTGGCGTCGGCGACGGTCTGCGATCGATAGGCTTCGGCGTCCTGGATGATCTTGGCGGCACGGCCGCGCGCTTCCGGGACCACGCGGTTGGCGTAGGTCTGGGCTTCGTTGGCGAGCCGCTCGAGATCGGAGCGCGCCGCCTGCACGTCACGGAACGAGTCGATGACTTCGGCCGGCGGATCGACCTTCTGCAGCTGGACGTTCTGGACCAGGATGCCGGCGCGGTAGTCATCGAGCGTCTTTTGCATCAGGTCCTGCACCGACTGCTCGACGGTCTGCCGCAATCCGGTGAGCAGCGGCTGGGCGTTCGAGCGACCGATGACCTCGCGCATGGCGGCTTCCGCCACCGCTTTGACGGTGCCTTTCGGATCATCGATGTTAAACAGATAATCGCCGACGCCGTTCGGCTTGACCTTCCATAGCACCGAGAAGTCGACGTCGACGATGTTCTCGTCGCCGGTGAGCATCAGGCTTTCTTCGGGCACCTCGCGCAGGCTGCTGCCGCGCCGGGTCTCCTCCGACAGGCGGATGCCGACGTCGGTCTTGTTGACGCGCAACGCCGGCGGCCGCAGCGCAGACTCGATCGGATAGGGCAGATGATAGTTGAGGCCGGGCGATACCACGCGCACCGCCTTGCCGAAGCGCAGCACAACGCCAAGCTCGTCGGGCTCGACGCGGAAGAAGCCGGAAAAGCCCCACAACACCAGGACGGCGAGCGCGATCAAAACCGCGCCGCGGCCGCCAAAATTGCCGGGCATCACGCGGCGCAACTTATCCTGGCTGCGGCGGAGAAACTCTTCGAGATCGGGCGGTCGCGGGCCTTGCTGTTGCGGACCCGAGCCCCAGGGGCCCCGCGGCCCCGAACTCCACGGGCCGCCGGGCTGATTGCTCCACGGCATTCAATTCTCTCCTGAGCGCCGACAGGCGGGCGCCGCGCCGCCCCGGTTCCGGGGGATATAGGGGAGCGGGAGGTCCGATGCAACGCAAAGCCCGGGCGAGCGCCGCACTAACAGCCGGGATTAACGATGTGGCGAAAGGAACTTGGGTCCGATTTAAGGCCGCGGCGCCGCAGCGCGGCCGTAGCTGACGAAGGCAAAAGCGGCCTCGTCCTCGCTGCCGGGCTGCTGCTCGCTACGCATCGTTTCACGCCAGATATGGTGGTCGATGGCCGGAAACCGCGCGTCGCCCTCGACCGACTTATGAATCTCGGTGATGGCAAGGCGCGTGGCCCCCGGCATGGCCTGGGCATAGATCTCCGCCCCGCCGGCGACGACGATCTCATCTATTCCGCGGCGCAGCGCGTCGCCGCGCGCGGCGGCGAGTGCCGCCGCCAGGCTCGCCGCCACCACGATGCCGGGTGCCGCGAAGTTTTTGTCGCGGCTCACCACGATATTGGTGCGGCCCGGCAGCGGCTTGCCGATCGAAGCAAAGGTCTTGCGCCCCATGATCACCGGCCTGGCCATGGTCAGCGCACGAAAATGCTGCAGATCGGACTTCAGCCGCCACGGCAAGCCATTGGCGCGGCCGATGACGCCGTTGTCGGCAATGGCGGCGATGAGCACGATGTCCATGCGGTCACACGGGCGCTGGCGAGTTCGACCTGATGCGGCTTCTTCGTTCCGGCGACACTCTATACAAGAGAGTGCCGAATTGTTCTGCCGGGATAATCAATGACCACGCCGACATCGCCCGACGAAGCCGCCGGCAGGGCTGCCGCAGATTTCGCTAAAGGCCTCGTGGCCAACTGGCAGGCCGCGCTCGGGACCGAACTTCTCGGCGTCTATCTCATCGGCAGCTTGGCGCATGGTGGATTCAGCCGGCGCTACAGCGACGTCGACATGGCGGTAATTAGCGAGAACGGGCTGAGCGCCGAGACCATCGACCGCGTGCGCAGCGAGGCCGCCGCGCTGTCGCCCGAGTGGGGGCCGAAAGTCTCAGTGTTCTGGACCGACAGGCGCTTCGCCATCGGCCGCTTTCCGCCGCTCGACCGCATCGATTATCTCGATCAGCCGGTCGTGCTCTGGGAGCGCGAGCGGGTGCAGCCGGCACGGCCGACATTAGAAGAGATACGCGCCTACCTGCGCGGCGCGCCGTTCGCCAACTGGGCCGAGCGCGCCCGCGCTTTCGCGCACGCCGCGGCGCTCGATCCCAAGGACCGTAAACCGTACCTGCGCGCGCTGCTTTATCCGGCGCGTTTTTGTTACGGCTACATCACCGGCCGCATGGGCTCGAACGACGATGCCGTTGCGTTTTTGCAAGAGCAGCCGCAGGCTGGGCTCGACCTCTCCTCAATCGAACAGGCGCTGCAATGCCGCCGCGCGGCCGCCGATCCCGATTCGCTGTTCGCGCTGCGCGCTATTCTGCCTGCTCAGGTCGACGCCTGCGAAGCGCTGATCCTCGCAACCGACGCCCTATAGGCTTCACACCGCGACCGCGGCTTTGATGTGCGGATGCGCGTCGTAGCCTTCGAGCACAAAATCCTCGTAGCGCAACGCGAACAGATCCTTGGCGGCGGGATTAATGTGCAGCTTGGGCAACGGGTGCGGTTGCCTCGTCAGCTGCAGCCGCGCCTGTTCGAGGTGATTCATATAAAGATGCGCGTCACCGAAGGTGTGGATGAAGGTGCCGGGCTTGAGCCCCGTCGCCTGCGCCACCGCAAGCGTCAGCAGCGCGTACGAGGCGATGTTGAACGGCACGCCCAAAAACACGTCGGCCGAGCGCTGGTAGAGCTGGCACGACAGCGCGCCGTCGGCGACGTTGAACTGGAACAGGCAGTGGCACGGCGGCAGCGCCATGGCCTCGATCTCGGCCGGATTCCAGGCAGTGACGATCAACCGGCGCGAGTTCGGATTGCGGCGGATTTCGGCAACGAGGTTGGCGATCTGATCGATGGTGCGGCCGTCCGGCGCCGGCCACGAGCGCCATTGCCGGCCGTAAACCGGGCCGAGGTCGCCGTTCTCGTCGGCCCATTCGTCCCAGATGCGCACGCCGTGGTCATTGAGATATTTGACGTTGGTGTCGCCGCGCAAGAACCACAGCAGCTCATAGACGATCGACTTGACGTGCAGCTTCTTGGTGGTGACGAGCGGAAAGCCAGCGGCGAGATCGAACCGCATCTGATGGCCGAAGATCGACAACGTGCCGACGCCGGTACGGTCGCGTTTTTCCACACCGTCGTCGAGCACGCGCTGCATGAGGTCGAGATATTGGCGCATCGATTGTGATCCGCAGCCGAGTCGCGAGGATTCTAACGCCAAATGCGTACGCGACGAAGCCGGCGCAAGGCCGCGGTGAATAGCGGTGCGCAACACTGCGGAACCGCGCAAAGGTTCATGGGCCGATCCGCGGCGGCGTCACGGAAAGCCGCGGCCGCTCAGACCACCTCCATCTCGGTCTCGCCGAGCCCTTCGACCGCGAAGACCGCACGCTGGCCTTGCGTCAGCGATACCGTGGCAATGAGGCTGCCGGTGATCACGACCATGCCGGCAGCAAGGCCGCGGTCGCGTTCGGCCAGATGATTGGCGAGCCAGGCCAAGGTCGCAGCCGGGTCTTCCGCCCTGCCCTCGCCCGCACTCTTGCCGTCGATGGTGAGCCGTCCGGCAATGCCGACCAGGCTCTCGACCGCCACGGCCTTCGGCGCGCCGAGCACCACGCCGCCGTTCCAGCAATTTTCCACGATCAGGGAGGCAGCCTCGGTCTGCGCATAATCGGCATTGCGGTCCTCGATCAGCTCGAACGCCGGCATCGCCGCCACGATGGTCGGCGCCACCATGGCGCGCGTGAACGGCGCACGCGAGGGCGGCAGATCGGCGCCAAGCTGCAAGGCGATCTCGCTCTCGATGCGCAGGTTGACGAAATCGGCGCCGTGCAGCTTGGCCGGCGCGCGATGGATGGTCTGCGCGAAGATCGCGCCGCCGCAGGGATGGCGGATGCCCATCAGCTGCTGCATCACCTTGGTGGTGGTGGCGATCTTGGCGCCGGCGACCGGCCCATAGGACGGTTCGGCCAGGCGGTAATAGGCTTCCTGGGCCGCGTAGGCCTCGGCGATCGAGCTCGGCCGCAACGCATCCGGCAGGTTTTGGTAGGACAGCCGGCGCTGGCGCGCATCCCACATCCATTGCGCCATTGCGTTCAGCCGATCGTTGGTCGCCATCGTTTGCCGCCTTGCTCAGCCGGGCGGAGTTTGGCCGCGCAGGCCGATCAAGTCCATGAGTTCGGCGATGAACGCGTGCGCGCGCCGATAAATGCCCGGCGCTTCGCTTTCGCGCGGACCGCCAACGGCAAGCTTCAGGCCTTCGCCGTGTCTGGCCTCTTGGACCCGCAACCAGAGCGCCGCCTGGCGCAGTGCATCGGCGTTGCCGAGCTTCATGATGAAAAGCGGCTTGCGGTAGCGATGCGCCAGTTCGCCGGCGAGCATCGTTCCGGCGGAAACCTCCGGGCCGTCCGCATCGGCGACAATCAGGCAGGCATCGGCATCGCGCACGTTCCATTCGGTGCGCTGCGCCGGATCGGCGCTCGGGGTTTCGACGAGGTGCGAATACTTGGCCAAAAGGCCCGGCGGCTCCGGAAAATCCTCGGCCCAGCCGCCCTTCGGGCACCAGCCGCCGTACGGAATGCCGCTGGCCCGCGCCACGTCGAGCGCCGCCCGATCCACCCCCGACTGCCCGCCCGAGATCAGCCGCACGATGTCCCTGCTCTTTTTTCGGCAACCTTTTGCGCCTATATTCCGTGTGTCGGCGCAAGCCGACTATGGCAATAAATGGCCGTCGTAATAAACCTATCGGACCCGGGGGCGGTACCCGGCGACTCCACCAATCACGGGGTCGAAATAGGATCGACGAGGGCGTAAAGGGCGCGCTTTTGCTCGGCATGGTTCCGGCGTTATCGGGCCACTTTCATAGTTGCCAATGACAACTATGCTCCGGTTGCTCTGGCTGCGTAACGCAGTCCGAAAGACCGATTAAAGCCCTGACGGGTTAAGCTCCGTCAGGCGGGGTTCGGAGGCACCTGGCAACAGAAGCCTCCACTTTCCAGGGATCAGAAGTCAGTAATCAGTGATCAGAAGGCTTGGCCCGCTGGACTTCCGTGGCTCACCCATTAGCTTGGATACGCGATCTGATTACTGACTACCGGTTACCGACTCCCCGGCCATGGCTGAAGACCACATCCGCTACGACCTGCTCGCCCAAGCCGCGCTGCGCGGCGTGGTGCGCACGGTGCTGGCGGACGCCGCCAAGAACGGCTTGCCCGGCGAGCATCATTTCAAGATCACGTTTGCCACCGGCGCGCCCGGCGTGACGCTGTCGGAGCGGATGCGCCAGCAATATCCGCAAGCCATGACCATCGTGCTGCAGCACCAGTTCTGGGACCTCGCTGTGCGCGACGACGCTTTCGACGTCGGCTTGTCGTTCGGCGGCGTTGCGGAGAAGCTGACGGTGCCGTTTGCGGCCGTCATGGCGTTTTTCGATCCGGCGGTGCAATTCGGTTTTCAGTTCGAGCCGATCGGGACCGAAGCCGAAAGCGCCGGCGGCGACGAGAAGGCGCCCGACAAGGCTGCAGCGCTCCCCGCCAAGGTGGAGAATGAACCGCCGGCTCCAGAACCGGGCAAAGAACCGCAAGCCGGCGGCGGCGAAGTCGTGAGCCTCGACCGTTTCAGGAAAAAATGAAGACCGAGGGTCGAGCACGGACCAAGCCTGCCCGGCAGAACTCCGCATCCAATGCCGGCCGCGAATCGTCAGCCGCGCTTCGTACCCGCACGGAAACCGACTCGTTCGGTCCGATCGAAGTTCCTGCCGATCATTATTGGGGCGCACAGACCGAGCGGTCGCGGCAGAATTTCCGCATCGGCGACGAGCGCATGCCGCGGCCGCTGATCGCCGCGCTCGCCGTCGTCAAGCGCGCCGCCGCAGAAACGAATTTGGCGCTCGGCTCGCTCGACGCGCGCCGCGTCAAGGCGATCGTTGCCGCCGCCCAGGAGATCATCGACGGCCAGCGCGACGGCGAGTTTCCGCTTAGCGTGTGGCAGACCGGCTCGGGCACCCAGACCAACATGAACGTCAACGAGGTGATCGCCAACCGCGCCAACGAAATGCTCGGCGGGGAGCGCGGCGCCAAGGCACCGGTGCATCCGAACGATCACGTCAACATGAGCCAGTCGTCCAACGACAGCTTTCCGACCGCCATGCATATCGCGGCCGCCCAGGAGATCGCGCAGCTTCTGCTGCCGGCGCTCGACCATCTGCATGCAGCGTTGCAGGACAAGACCAAGGCCTTCGCGCGCATCGTCAAGATCGGCCGCACCCACACACAGGACGCCACGCCGCTGACGCTCGGGCAGGAGTTCTCCGGCTATGCGGCGCAGGTGAAATCCGGCATCGCCCGCGTCAAAGCCGGCTGCGCCGAGCTGTTTGCGCTGGCGCAGGGCGGCACCGCGGTCGGCACCGGGCTCAACTCCAAACGCGCTTTCGCCAAGCTGTTTGCGCAGCGGGTCGCGGCAGTGACCGGCCTACCGTTCGTCAGCGCCCCGAACAAATTCGAAGCGCTCGCCTCGCACGGCGCGCTCTTGTTCGCGCACGGCGCGCTCAATGCGCTCGCCGCCGACCTGTTCAAGATCGCCAACGACATCCGCTTTCTCGGCTCCGGCCCGCGCTCCGGCTTCGGCGAGCTGATCCTGCCCGAGAACGAGCCCGGCTCCTCGATCATGCCCGGCAAGGTCAATCCGACCCAGTGCGAGGCGCTGACCATGGTGTGCTGCCAGGTGTTCGGCAACAACACCACGATCAGCGTGGCGGCGAGCCAGGGCCATTTCGAGCTCAACGTCTTCAAGCCGGTGATCGCCAATGCGATGCTGCAATCGATCCGGCTCCTCGCCGACGCGGCGAATTCGTTCACCGATCATTGCGTCACTGGCATCCGCGCCAACGAGGCGCGCATCCGGCAGCTGATGGAAAACTCGCTGATGCTGGTCACCGCGCTGGCGCCGCACATCGGTTACGACAAGGCGGCACAGATCGCCAAGGCGGCGCACCAGAACGGCACCACGCTGCGCGACGAAGCGCTCAAGGGCGGCTATGTGTCGGGCGCCGAGTTCGATCGGCTGGTCGATCCAGCCAAGATGACGCGGCCGGAGAAGTAAGAATGGCGGACGTGGTCAACCTCCGCCTTGCCCGCAAGCAGGCCAAGCGGCGGCAAGCCGAACAGGACGCGGCGCAACGCCGGCTGGAGCACGGCCGCAGCAAGGCCGACACGGCCCTGCAGCGCGCGCAAACCGAAAAGGCCGAACGCGAACTCGACCGCCACCGCCGCGACGGCGAGGACGATTCGTGAAATCGCCGATCGTCAAACGCTCGCTCGTGATCGCCGGCCACAAGACCAGCGTCAGCATCGAAGACGCATTCTGGACGGCGCTCAAGGATATCGCCGCGCGCCGCGACACCACGGTCGCCGAACTTGTCGCCGCGATCGATGCCGGCCGAGAGCACGGTAATCTGTCGTCGGCGGTCCGGTTATTCGTGCTCGATTATTTTCGCGCGGGCGGCGCCGGCGAGTCGCAACGCAGCAACACCTCACTCGGTCCCCAGGATTTTCGGCAGTAACAGTTGCAGCACTCCGGGGGGCTGGCTCGGCTCCGGCGTACCCGCCGTCGCAGCGCTCTGGCCCGGACGCGGCGCCGCACGCGAGTCCTTCGGCGGCAACGGCGCCGGCGCGGCATTGCCGGAGCCCGTCTGATTGTTGTCCGGAACGAGCGGCGGCGACGGCGCGGGCGGCGGCTGCAGCCGCTCCAGAGCTCGTGCCGGCGCCGGCACAGCTGATGCATTCGGAGGCGCGGCCGTTTCGACGACGACGCCGGACAGCGGCATGCGCAGATCCGGCGGCTCGGGGTGCGGCGCCTGAGCGACCGCGCCTTGTTGGCGATTGGCCTCGATCGCCTCGATGCGCCGGGTTTGCAGCTCGGCCGCGCGCAACGTGAGCCAGCTCACCAACGCGGAGGTGTCGACCGCACGCGTCGGCGCGCCGAGCGGCCCTTTGACCGCGACGGACAATTCCGGCCGCGCGGCGATCAGCGCATTGGGCGGCGGCGCTTGCGACAACGTCAGCCGCGCGTCGATATCGGCGGCGCTGACATGCAGGCTGCCGTCGAGCGCCAGCTCGGCACCGCGTTCGGCGTGCAGCACGACGTGGTTGAGATTGATGGCGCCGGCGGTGATCGGCAGTGCGGCGCTGCCCGCAGGCACGCCGACACGCCCGTTGGCCAACGCCGCGTTCACCGCGGCTTGCACTTTATTGATGTCGACCGGGCTGGTTTGGCCGGCAGCCTGCAGGGCGGCGGCGAATGCCGCCGGGTCGAGACCGGCGAACTGCACATCCTTGATGTTGGCCGTGGCATTGCCGTGCAGCGAGCCCATAAGCGCATTCAGGTTTGGGCCCAGCCCGTCAGCCTCGAGGGTGAGGCCGAGCTGCCCGCCGGCGACATTCATGGCGGGTCCCAAGAGCGTCGCGGCGGAGGCGTCGGCGATGGCGAGCTTGACGTGTCCGGCCAGCGCATCGGCGTTGCGGCGAAATGCCAGCGACGCGGTGAGGTGTCCGCCGGCAAGGCTGCCCGCGACGTCATCGACGTTGAGCACGGCGGGCTGGAAATGCACCGTGCCGGCGAGATCGCGCACGGTCATTGCCGGCGTCACGACCGCGCGGTCGAATTTGAAATCGACGGCGCCATTCAGGGGGCCGAATGCAGCGGCACCGCTTGCCTGACGCGAGCCGCGTGTGCCGGAATTGCCTTGCGCATTGCGCGGCAGGCCGAGCAGCATGGCGCTCAGCTCCGGCACGTCGGCCGCATCGGCAGCGATACGTCCGTTGACCGCAATCGGCGTGTCCAGACCGACCGCGATCTGGCCGTGCACGTTTGCTTTCGCCACGGTGCCGGCGATGTCGGTGAACGACAGCGTGTCGCCATCGATCGCGAGCGCCGCCTGCGCCGCGACAGGTACGGCGACACCCGGCTCGCCGGTCAGCATCTCGTGCAATGGACGCAAATCCCCGGCGGCCGCCTGTACGTGCAGCTTCGCCCACGGACCATGACTATCGCCGCTCAGTCGAACCGTACCGCTGACCGCGGAGTCCAGGCCGCTCGCGCCGACTTTGCCGTCGACACGGAGTTCGCCATCCAGGGCGCCCTTCGCTGCAAACGTCAGTTCGCCGGGCAGCTGATCGACCGCCACCACGCGATCGAGAGCGAGCAAACCAATGAGCGCGCTGCCGTCGTCGGCATTGAGCCGGCCGTCGATCTGCACCGCGGCGGCGCCGAGATGCGACGGCTCGCCGCTCGTCTTGCCGCTGATGCCGAGATGCATGGCCGCCAAATCGCCGTTGACCGCGAGCGCGACGGTGCTGCGGGCACCGCCTGCATGCTCGACGTTGAGCACCGCATGCAGCTTGGCGGGCGCCAGGCGGTCGGCGAGCCGGCGCAGCGGCGCCGCCGCGTGCGGCGCGAATTTCACCGCGATGTCGCTCAGGCCGTCGAGGGCGCGGGCATCGAGATCAAATGTCGCCTGGCCGCGCGGGTGCGACGACAGTTCGTCGATGCGGCCGCCGATGGCGAGCGTGGCGCCGCCCAGATCGCCGACCGACATGCGGTCGATCTGCAGCTTTCCGGCATCGAGCTTGATCTGCGTGACGATCGATTTCGCCTGCACGCCGGAAAAGCTGGCGCGGCCGATGTCGAGCGCCAGCGTGGCTTCCTGCGGCAGCGCGAATCCCTGGGTGCCCAGCGCCGACGTGACGAACGTGCGGATCGCATCAAAATTCAGCTCCGCCGCGCGCAAATCGACATCGAGCTTGGCGGGCCGATTGTCGGCCGGCCAGACGTAAGCGAACCGGCCTGCGACCTTCTCGCGATCGAGCGTTGCGCCGAGCTTGTCGACCGCGAACCGATCGCTGGCGATGGTCACGTCGCCGTTGGCGGTCAGTGCTTTTGTTTCGCCGACGGAGCTGTCGGTGTTGTGGCCGTCGAGCCACGCCAGCAGCGTGCCGGCATCGCCCGAGGTAAGCGCGGCGGGCCCGCGGAACACGAAGCGCTGCGCGGTGCCGGTCAGGCGCCCGCTCAGATTCACCTCGGTCACGCCCGGCGCATGAAACTGCACGCCGTCAAGGCTCCAGCCGGACTGGTCGAAATCGACGGCGCCGTGCAGCGATTCGAGCGTGGCGGCGCCGATCGTGAGCGCACCGACGCGAAACCCGATGCGCGCCGGCAGCGGCAATTTGGCCTCGGCGGCAAAAGTCTGCAGCACGCTGCGCACGGCGACGAGCGGCGGCCGGTTGGTGAGATCGGGATCGGCCAGCGCACGGTCGACGTTGACCTGCATGGCGGCCACATCGGCGGTCAGGTGCGGATGCGCTCCGAATACCGCATCGGCATTGCCGCCGAACACCACCGCGCGTTCCTCCGGTCCGTAATGGATCGCCACGTCCTGCAAGGATGCGGCCGCCGGCGTGACATGCAGCGCAGCCGTAGCCCGCCACGGCTCGCTGATCACGCGGCGGCCGTTGGCCAGCGTGGCGCCGACCGGGCGAGTCAGAGCGGTCGTGCCGTCGAAGTGCGGGACGCCGCCCTCCAAGGTCAGCGTGCCGTCGAACACGGCGGTCAGCGGCTGATCCGCCGGGTCGACGTTGAGCCGCAGCTTGATGCCGCCGCCATCGGCGGCGCTGCCGACGATGCGATAGCCGTACGACGCGTTGCCGACCACCACGCCGCCGTCGCCGCTGAACGGGCCGGCGAACGAGCGCACATCGCCGTTGAAGGACAGTTTCTCCAGCGTGACGCGCGTGCCGGACGCTGCGTCGCTGAGAACCGCGCGTCCGTCCTCGATGGCAAAGCGCGAGATCGACAGCGCCTCCGGACGAAACGCCGGCGAGATTTTGGGTAAAGGCAGCGCGCCGGAGCGGTCGAGCGAAACGCTGAGCTGCGGCGCGATCAGACGCACCTCGGAGGCTTGCACCTTGCCGCGCAACAGCGGGCCGAGCGCCAGTTCGAGCTTGAGGGTGCCGGCGCGGAGCGCCGGCGCGCCGCCGGCTTCGCCCACGGTAATGTCGCGCAACGTGATCGCCGGCGAGGGCAAGAGCCGCGCATCGATGGCGCCGTTGACGCGCACATCGAGCCCGGTGAGCCGGCTTGCCTCGCTCTCGATCGTGGCGCGGTAATGATTCCAATCGACGACTAGCGGCGCCACCAGCGCGGCGACCAGCGCCAGAATGATCGCGATTGCCAGTCCGAGCAGCGTCGTCTGCACGGCGTCTCCGAGCGTCCTTTGTCAGTACGAACTCTGCGTGCGTTCGGCCGAATCTAAGCCAGCCTGCAGCGCTTTGCACCCTCGCTGCGCCGCCGCCGCGACCCGGCGCCGACCGCCCAGGAGCCAGGCGGGACGCACCCTCGTTTGCCGCATGTGGGCCGGCTTCGGGGCTATTCTATGTCGCGGCTCCGTTCCGGGCCGCGCCAAGGGTCACGGTGTGACGCCAAAACGCTTGGCCAGATCGGCCGGCGTCATCTCATTCGGCTTGCGGTCGAAGCGGATGCCGGCCTCCTGCAACGCTCGCGCGACCAGCGAAACGCAGCCGTGGCCGCTGTCGGGGATGGGGATGCGATCGCCGAGCGGAATGGAGGCGGCGAGCAGTAGAAAATTGCGCAGGCTGTATTTCTGCTTGAGGTGGGATCGCGCGAATTGGACGGCTGCCCTGCGCCCGGCTTCCGGCAGGTCGAGCCTGACATAGTGGTATTCGCAGTCGCGGTAGTGCCGGATGTGGCTGACGACCACGCCACGCGCATTGACTTCCAAGAGATGGCCGGCGTTGTTGAGGACGAGCGCGGTGTGGCTCCAATACGCGTAGGGACGATCCTCGGGCGCGCGACAGCGGATGCGCACGAAGCTGCGGATCAGCCAGCTCAGCCAGTGATTATGGCGCACCAGGATGATGTCACCCGGGCGTGGATGAGAGATCGCCTCCCCCGGCGGGCAATACACGTAGGACGGCATGTCCATCGTAGGCCGCGTGTCGACTGCGGACATTTCTGCTGACGCCCTGCTTCGACGAGGACGGTAACA
>Ga0070741_10004157_pt1 | contig 34260 bp, 34 predicted proteins | sample Coa_R1_4_FD_66440 | JGI IMG/M metagenome (GOLD analysis project Ga0070741, IMG submission 66440) | Surface soil microbial communities from Centralia Pennsylvania, which are recovering from an underground coalmine fire - Coalmine... | ecosystem: Environmental > Terrestrial > Soil > Unclassified ... | reverse complement strand
CCGCACGCCGCCGTCCTTCTACGAGCCAGCCTTCGAACAGCCGGAAACGTAGACAGGACACGGCGTGCACTCACGCCCGGGTCAGGGAGCCACCCACGAAACGATCAGTTGAGCCGAAAAAGGGACATTCAACCCAAAATGGCAGAAAACCGCCGGGGCGGCGGCCGGCGGACAGGCCCGGAGCGCCTCAGACGGCGGCTTTTTCCAGAATGTGGACGCCGCAGGCCGAGCCGAGGCCGATCACGTGGGCCAGCCCGACCCGGGCGCCCTCGATCTGGCGGTCGCCGGCCTCGCCCCGGAGGTGGTGGCAGACCTCCCAGATGTTGGCGATGCCGGTGGTGGCGATCGGGTGGCCCTTTGACTCCAGGCCGCCCGACACGTTGACAGGGTCGACCCTCCCGCCAGGTGGCGCCGGACTCGAAGAAGTCGACCGCCCCGCCCTCCTTGCATCGGGACCCGGCGCGCCATTGCCCGGGGGCCTCCGGCGGGATCGGGGACGGGCCGAGCGTAGCGGCCATCATGGCCGGATGACGGGTGCGGACGGCGCCGGCGAAGGGGAGCAGAAGGTCAGCGCGCAGCTCGAGGAGTGGCTGCACAGCGACCGGAAGAAGACGCTCGGCGACCTCGTCGACACGTTCGGCCCCCGCAGCTTCGCCATCCTCTTCGTCGTCCTGATGGCGCTGCCGGCGCTGCCGCTGCCGACCGGGGCGGTGAGCCACGCACTGGAGATCCTCACCATGCTGCTGGCCCTCGAGCTCGTCGTCGGGCGGACGGACGTGTGGATCCCGACGCGCTTCCAGCACCGGGAGCTGAAGGGCCTCACCGGCCCGAAGTTCAGCGGGGCCCTGCTCAAGCGCATCCGCTGGTTCGAGCGGTTCTCCCGGCCCCGGATGGCCGGGCTGCTGGAGAATCGCCTCACCAACATGGCCCTCGGGGCGGTCGTCTTCGGGCTGGCGCTGACCGCCTTCCTGGCCCCGCCGTTCTCGGGGCTCGACACGCTGCCGTCGCTCGGCGTCGTCGTCCTCGGCCTCGGGGTGCTGCTCGGCGACATCGTCGTGGCCGGCGTGGGCGCCGGCATCGGCGCCGCCGGCGTGGTGGTGGTCGTCGGCCTGGGGAAGGCGATCACCAAGCTGCTCTGAGACCGGCGGCAACCGAAGCGGACAAAGGGGGCGAAGCTTCGGCTGCCCCGCCCCGCCCCCCGGTATAACCCGTAGAATACTCAGTATGATACTGAGAAAGTTCGAGCGGTGAGCGTCCGGCACGCCCTCCTGGCCCTGCTCAGCGAAGGCCCCAAGTACGGCCTGCAGCTGCGCCAGGAGTTCGAGGCCAAGACCGGCGAGGTCTGGCCCCTCAACGTGGGGCAGGTGTACACGACGCTGCAGCGGCTGGAGCGCGACGGCCTCGTCGAGTCGGACGACGCCGAGTCCGAGGGCCCCCAGAAGGGCTTCCGGATCACCGCCGCCGGCCGGGGGGAGCTGATGGAATGGCTGCGGACGCCGGGCGGCGACGACGCCCCGCCCCGCGACGAGCTCGTCATCAAGGTGCTGGTCGCCCTGACCGTGCCCGGCGTCGATGTCGCCGAGCTCCTCCAGGTCCACCGGCGCCACCTCGTGCAGACGATGCAGCGCTACACCCGGCTGAAGGAGGCGGCCGCCGAGGCCGACCTCGGCCTGGCCCTCGTCGCCGACGCCGAGATCTTCCGGCTGGAGGCCGTCGTCCGCTGGCTCGACGCCGCCGACGTCCGGCTGAAGCGCTTCCCGCCGGCGCCGGCGCCGGCGCCGGCGGATGCGCACCCGGCGGAGGCGCCGCCCCGCCGGTCCCGCCGGGTCCAGGGGGTGCGGTGATGGCGCCCGTCCTCGAACTGCGCGACGTGTCCAAGGTCTACGGCTCGGGCGCCGGCGAGGTGCATGCCCTCCGGGCCGTCGACCTCGCCGTGAAGGCCGGCGAGCTGGTCGCCGTCATGGGCCCGAGCGGCTCGGGCAAGAGCACGCTGCTGACGATCGCCGGAACGCTGGAGGAGGCGAGCAGCGGCGACGTCCTCATCGCCGGGGCGGCCGTCTCGAGCCTGTCCAAGAACGAGCGGGCGAGCCTGCGCCGCCGCTCGATCGGCTACGTCTTCCAGGACTTCAACCTCCTGGCCGGGCTCAGCGCCCTGGAGAACGTGACGCTGCCGATGGAGCTCGACGGCGTGGCCGTCAAGGCCGCCCGGGCCGCCGGGCTCGAGGCGCTGCGCCGCTTCGACCTGGCCGGGAAGGCCGACCGCTACCCCGACGAGCTCTCCGGGGGCGAGCGCCAGCGGGTGGCGGTGGCCCGGGCGATCGCCGGCGACCGGCGCCTCCTGCTGGCCGACGAACCGACCGGCGCGCTCGACTCCGCCAACGGCGAAGCCGTGATGCGCCTCGTTCGGGCCGCCTGCCAGGAAGGCGTGGCCGGCGTCATCGTCACCCACGACGCCCAGCTGGCCTCGTGGGCCGACCGGATCGTGTTCATCCGCGACGGGCGCATCGTCGACCAGACGGCACCGCTGCCGGGACCCGAAACGCTCCTCACCCCGGACGCGGCGTCGTGAGCGCCGCCCTGAGGGCCGTCGACGGGCCCGCCGGCGTCCGGGACCGCCGCGCCCGCCACGGCGGCAGCCCCGCCCGCCGGGCCGTCGTCCGGTGGGCGTGGCGCCTCTTCCGCCGGGAGTGGCGCCAGCAGCTCTTCGTGCTGGCGCTGCTGATCGTGGCGGTGGCGGCCACCACCGCCGGAGTGGCGCTGGCGGCCGGCGCCACGTCCCCCGCCGAGACCACGTTCACCTTGTCGGGCGCCGACGGTCAGCTCGCCGCCGACGTCGGTGCCATCCGGTCGGCGTACGGGCCCGTCGAAGTCTTCGCCCACCAGAAGGTTCCCGTCCCCGGCTCCGTGGCCATGGTCGACCTCCGGGCGCAGGACCCGGCCGCCGCGCCGGCCGGCACCTCCGACGTGACGTCCCTCCGGCTGGTGTCGGGCCGCTACCCGTCCGGTGACGGCGAGGTCGCCGTCACCAAGGGCGTGGCCGCTATCTTCGACCTGCACGTCGGCGGCACCTGGAGCGAGGGCGGCCAGGCGCGGCGGGTGGTCGGGGTGGTGGAGAACCCGCTCCGGCTGTCGGACGACTTCGGGCTCCTCGCCCCGGGCCGCCTCGACCGGCCGGCCACCGTGACCGTCCGCATCGCCGGCTCGCCGCAGGACTTCGGCTCGCTCCAGCTTCCCGGCGGCCGCCCGATCGGCATCGAGGGCAACGGCTCGAGCCGCGCCGGCGCCACCGCCACCGTCCTGGCCCTGGCCACGATCTGCCTGCTCTTCGTCGGCCTCGTCGCCGTCGCCGGCTTCACCGTCATGGCCCAGCGCCGCCAGCGCGCCCTCGGGATGCTCGGTGCGGTCGGCGCCTCCGACCGCCACGTCCGGCTCGTCATGGTGGCCAACGCCGCCGCCGTCGGCGCCGTGGCCGCCCTCATCGGGGCGGCCACCGGCCTCGCCGGCTGGATCGCGCTCGCCCCCCGCCTGGAGTCGGTCGCCGACCACCGCATCGACCGGTTCGCCCTGCCGTGGTGGGCCGTCGGGGCGGCAGCGGGTCTGGCGATCCTCACCGCCGTCGCCGCCGCCTGGTGGCCGGCCCGGGCCGCCGCCCGGCTGCCGATCGTCGCCGCCCTCTCGGGGCGCCCGCCCCGGCCGCAGCCGGCGCACCGCTCCGCCGCCGCCGGCGTCCTCGTCCTGGCCGGCGGGCTGATCGCCCTCGCCTTCTCCCACCAGACGAACCACCCGAACCCGGTGCTCATCATCACCGGCACCGTGGCCACGACCCTCGGGGCTCTGCTGTTCGCCCCGCTGGCCGTGCGGGCCCTCGGTGCCGTCGCCGGTCGCGCCCCGGTGGCGGCGCGGCTGGCGCTGCGCAACCTGGCCCGGTACCAGGCCCGCACCGGCGCCGCCCTCGGCGCCGTCACGCTCGTCGTCGGCATCGCGGCCACCATTGCCGTCAGCGCCCGCTCCGCCGACGCCGCCAACGCCGCAGCCGCCGGTACCGGCAACCTCCCGGCCAACGAGCTCATCGTCTACCTGTCGGGCGACGTCGGCGCGCCCCAGGCGGCGCTGCCGCCCGACCAGTGGCAAACCCTCCAGGCCCGGGTGACCGACATCGCCTCGTCCCTCCACACCGACGACGTCCTCCTCCTCGACGCCGCCCTGGCGGCCGCGGCGCCGGAGCCGCTTTCCCGGGGGGCGGCGTCGGGCCCGGCCGGCAACCTCGGGTTCGCCAAGGGGGGCGGCGGGCACGTCACCGTCGACGCCGGTGGCGGGTCGCCCCCGGCCATCCTCGGCCGGGTGACGCCGGTGTCCAACGGCTTCACGATCGACAACGTCACCCCGCTCTACGTCGCCACCCCGGAGGTGCTCGCCCACGACGGCATCAAGGCCTCCGACGTCGATCCCACCGCCGACGTCCTGACCTCGAGGACCGATCTCGCCGGGCTCCAGCTCGTCTCCGGACGGGCGAACATCGAGCATCCGAAGATCCAGCGCGTCGCCCTGCCGCACTACAGCGCCGAACCCAACTCGCTGATCACGACCCACGCCGTCGAGACGCTCGGATTGCAGGTCCTCCCCGGCGGCTGGCTCATCCGGGCCGATCACGCCCTGACCCCGTCCGAAATGAATTCCGCCCGCCGGATGGCCGCCGCCGCCGGCCTCCACATCGAGACGCGATCGGCGCCGCACTCGCTCAACGCCCTCGGCCGGTACGCCACCGGCATCGCCGTCCTCGTCGTGCTCGGCGTGCTGGCCATGGTCGTCGGCCTGCTTCGCAGCGAGACGGCCGGCGACCTCCGGACCCTCACCGCCGCCGGCGCCGGCCGGCGCACGCGCCGGGCCCTCACCGCCACCACCGCCGGGGCCCTGGCCCTGCTGGGCGGCGTGATGGGTACCGCCTCGGCCTACCTCGCCCTCGTCGCCTGGCACCGCAGCGATCTCGGCGCCCTCCGCGCCGTCCCCGTCGCCGATCTCACCGCCATCCTGGTCGGCCTCCCGCTGCTGGCGGTCGGCGCCGGCTGGGTGCTCTCCGGCCGCGAACCGGCCGCCGTCAGCCGCCGGCCCCTGGAATAGGGCCGCAGGACGGACGTCGGGCGGGGGTGTCGTCGCCTAGCCTCGGAGCCATGGGCGTCTACGGCGAAGTGGTGCTGCCCCGGATCATCAACGTGTGCTGCGGCCTCAAACCGCTGCGGCCGCTGCGGGAACGGGTCTGCGAAGGACTGCGGGGCCGGGTGGTCGAGGTCGGCTTCGGGTCGGGGCTCAACGTGCCCTGGTACCCGGCGACGGTCACCGGTGTGGTTGCCGTCGAGCCGTCCGACACCGGCTGGGCGCTGGCCGGCAAACGGCGGGCGGCCACCAGCCTGGCGATCGAGCGGAACGGCCTCGACGGCCAGGCGCTGCCGCTGCCCGACGCCAGCTGCGACGCCGCCCTGTCGACGTTCACGCTGTGCACCATTCCCGACGTCCACGCCGCCCTCGGCGAGCTCCGCCGTGTCCTCAAGCCCGGCGGCGGGCTCCACTTCCTCGAGCACGGCTTGGCCCCCGACGAGACCGTCCGCCGCTGGCAGCACCGCCTCGACCCGATCCAGCAGCGGCTCTTCGGCGGCTGCCACCTCACCCGGCCGATCGCCGACCTGCTGATCGAGGCCGGCTTCACGATCACCGACATCGACGTCTTCTACGAGAAGGCGGCCCCCAAGTTCGTCGCCGCCTATTCGCTCGGCCGGGCCGTCACATGATCGTCGGTCAGATGACCTTGCCCGGGTTGAGGATCCCGGCGGGGTCGAGGGCCCGCTTGACGGCGGCGTAGAGGGCGAGGACGTCGGGGCCGACCTGGTCGGCCAGCCCGGCCCGCTTGAGCAGGCCGATGCCGTGCTCGCCGCTCACCGTGCCGCCGAGGGCGATGGCGGCGGCGATGATGTCGTCGAAGGCCCGCTGGGCCCGGCGGCGGGCGTCGTCGTCGCCGGCGGGGACGACGAAGAGCGGGTGCAGGTTGCCGTCGCCGGCGTGGGCGATGTTGGCGATCGTCACGCCGTGGCGGGCCCCGGCGGCTTCGATGGCCTCCAGCATGGCCGTCACCCGCGTCCGGGGCACGCAGACGTCCTCGGTGAGCAGCGGGCCGAGCCGTTCCAGCGCCGGGTAGGCGAGGCGGCGGGCGGCGAAGAGCGCCTCGGCCGTCTCCCCGTCGTCGGACCGGAGGGCTCCCGAGGCGCCGGCGGCCTCGAAGCAGCGCAGGACGGTGGCCGCTTCCGCTTCGCCGGCGGCGCCGGGCGTGTCGAGCCGGGCCAGGAGCAGGACGGCGGCGTCGAGGTCGAGCTCCATCCGCTTCCAGTCCTCGACGGCTTGCAGGCAGTAGCGGTCGAGGAGCTCGAGGGCGACGGGGATCACGCCCGACGCCGTCACGGCGGCCACGGCGTCGCCGGCGGCGGTGAGGGTGTCGAAGAAGCCGACCACCGTGATCGGCGGGCCGGACGGCAACGGCCGGAGGCGGACGGTCACCTCGGTGACGACGCCGAGCGTCCCCTCCGAGCCGACCATGAGGCCCCGCAGGTCGTAGCCGGCCGAGTTCTTCTTGGTCGGCGACCCCAGCCGGACGACCGCCCCCGAGGCCAGCACCACCTCCAGCGCCAGCACGTAGTCCCGGGTCACGCCGTACTTGAGGCAGCACAGGCCGCCGGCGTTGGTGGCCACGTTCCCGCCGATGGTCGAGATCTGGTAGCTGGCCGGGTCGGGCGGGTACCACAGGCCCTCCCCGGCCACCGCCCGGCGGAGGTCGTCGTTGATGACGCCCGGTTCGACGACGGCGATCTGGTTGGCCGGGTCGATCGAGCGGATGCCGGTCATGAGCTCGGTGGAGAGGACGACGCAGCCGTCGACGGCGTTGGCCCCGCCCGACAGCCCGGTCCCCGCCCCCCGGGTGACGAGCGGCGTGCCGGTGGCGGCGCAGGCCGACACCGCCTCGGCCACCTCGGCCGTCGTCCGGGGCCGCACCACCGCCGCCGGCTGGCCGAACGGCGCCCACTCCGCCTCGTCGTGCACGAAGCGGCCCATGATGTCGGGGTCGGTGACGACCGCCTTCTCCGGCAGCCGCGCCGCCAACCGCCCGAGTACGCCTCGCAGGTCAGCCTCCATGGTCGATGCGGCGGACGGGCAGCGCGTCGAGCAGGGCCAGTACCGCGGCGGTGAGGGGGGTGGGCACCCGGTGGCGCCGGCCGAGCGCCACCACCGGGCCGAGCAGGCCCTGGTGTTCCATCGGGCGGCCGGCCAGCCGGTCCTGGAGCATCGACGACGGGGTGGGTCCCGGCAGGCCCATCAACCAGCCGAGCGCCACCCGGGCGTGTTCGGGAGTGAGGCGGGTGCCCTCGGCCCGAGCCACCTCGACCGCCTCGAGGGCCAGCGCCAGGCCGAGCTCGGCCATGGCCGGCTCGTGGAGCACCTCGATGGGCCGCTCGGTGATGGCGGTCAGCGGGTTGGCGATGACGTTGAACAGCAGCTTCTCCCAGGCGGCGGTGGCGAAGTCGGCCGACGCCTCCACGTCGAGGCTGCTCCCGGTGAACAGCCCCGCCGCCGCCCGTCCGCCGTCGTCGTCGGGGACGACGAGCCCCCGGCCCGTCCGCCGCACCCGCACCCGTCCCGGCTCCGTCCGCTCGGCGTTGGGGTAGACCAGCGTCGGGACGACCGCCGCCGCCGTCAGGGGCTCGATGCGGGTCCGGTGGTCGACGCCGTTCTGGGCCGCGAGGACGGCGCTGCCGGCCGGCAGGGCACCGAGCCAGTCGGCCACGTCCGGGGTGTGGTGGATCTTGGTCGCCAGCACGGCGTGGCGCAGCGGGGGAAGCTCGGCCGGCTCCGCCGCCCAGGCCACTTTGTGCTCCACCGTCTCCCCGTCGATCGTCACCACGACCCGGTCCAGCGGGGCCCGGCCGCAGACGACGACGTCCCACCCCGCTTCGGCCAGGTGACCGGCCAGCATCAGGCCGACCGACCCGGCCCCGATGAGGGCGATCGGCGCGGCGTCACGGCGACGGTCGGGGCTCACTTACCCACTCTGCCCCATCGTCGCCCGGCCAGTCCGCTCGGATGAGGCCCACCGGCGACGGACTCCATAGCGCGACCCGTCCGATTCCAAACTGGCGTTCCTTTTCGGCCCCCCAGCGGTAAACGAACGCCAGTTTGAGCGGACGGCAACCCGTGCCGGTGCCGGTTCCGGGTGGGCGGGGAGCGCCGCCCTACCGCTCGGACGGTACGTCCGAACACCGACCGGTCCTCAGCGGGCGCCGAAGGCCTCCGACCAGCGCACGCGCCGGCCGCGCTGGAGCACCAGCCGGGCGTAGATATGGCCCGAGGCCCGGGCCAGGCCGGCCACCGCCAGCGCCATCAGCACGACGGCCACGGCGATCTCGACGACCGCCGCCTTCCCGGCGGCGATGCGGGCCGGCATGAGCAGCGGCGTGAACGGAGGCAGCAGCGAGAGCACCCGGGCCAGCGGCCTGCCGGGGTTGGACACGAGACCGAACATCATGAGGTAGCCCGCGACGAGGACCACGTTGACGGGGATGGCCGCGCCCTGGGCGTCCTCTTGCCGGCTGACCATCGCGCCGGCCAGGGCGAAGAGCGAGCCGTAGAGGGCGAAGCCGCCCACGAACCACACCGCCTCCCAGGGCAACGCGGCCCAGACGCCGGCGGGGACGTGGACGCCGGAGATGCCGAGGGACACCGCCGCCGCCGCCAGCAGGAACACGAACTGGAGCATCGCCACCGCTCCGATCCCCAGCACCTTCCCGGCCAGCAGGTGACTGGCCCGCACCCGGGCCAGGAGCACCTCGACGACCGCCGAGGACTTCTCCTCGACGACGCCCATCAGGATGAGCCCGCCGTAGAGCTGGATGGCGATGTAGAGGCCGATCGCGCCCACGACCCCCACCAATGCCGCCAGGCTGTCGTCGTTCTTCTTGCCGCCGGTGGTCTTCCCGCCGCCCGGCACCGCCGTGGCGCCGAGACGGGCCGACGTCAGCGTGCCCTCCACCTGCGGCGCCGACAGGCCCGCACCGGAGAGGGCGGCCCGGACGGTGCCCACGGCCCACGTCTCCTGGAGGATGGCCTGCAACGCCGGGTCCACCGTGTCGGGGTAGAGGACCGTGGCCTTCCCGCCGTCGACGACCGCCTTGACCTCGCCGGCCGCCAGTGCCCTGCCGGCCGCGTCGGCGTCGGGGAAGTCCACCGGGTGGATGGCGAGCGCCTTCGACGAGGCGGCGGTCAGGGAGGCGTCGAAACCGGCCGGGACGGTCCCGACCACGCCGACCTTCCTGGTGGTCCCCCCGCCGCCGGAGGTCTGGCGGTGGACCACGCCGCCGAGGAGCACCGCCGCCACCACGAGCGCCGTCGAGATGTAGAAGGCCCTGCCTCGCAGGCGGTGGCGGATCTCCCGCCACGCCACCAGGCGGATCGTCGCCGCCGCCTTCATCGGCCCACCGCCTCGTCCCCCTCGTCGGACACCGGCCGCCGTCCGACGGTGTGGAGGAACACCTCGGACAGGTCGGGGGGAGCGAAGCTGAAGGAGCGGACGTCGCCGCCGGTGCCGGCGTCCGAGAGGAGCGCCGCCGGGTCGACCTCCGGGGTGGTGCGCACCCGGACGCGCCGCTCGGAGCGGGACACGACGGACGTGTCGGGCAGCGCCGGCGTCCAGGTGGCCGGCCCGGCGAACTCGACGTCGGCGTAGCGATGGTCGGCCGCGGCCCGGATCTCGTCCACCCGGCCGTCAAGGACCACCCGTCCGGCGTCGACGATGACCACCGAGGAGCACACGTCGGCCACCAGGTCGAGCTGGTGGCTGCTGAGCAGCAGCGCGCTGCCCTGCGCCACCCGCTCCCGCAGGATGCCGGAGAGCGTGTCGACGGCCACGGGATCGAGGCCGGAGAACGGTTCGTCGAGCACGAGCAGCTCGGGATCGGCGAGGAGGGCCAGGGCCAGCTGCACCCGCTGCTGGTTGCCGCTCGACAGGTCCTGGACGTTGCTGGTGGCCCGATCGGTGAGGTCGAGCCGTTCCAGCCATCCGTCGGCCGCCCGGCCGGCTTCGGCCGGCGCCTGGCCGGACAGCCGCCCGTAGTACACGAGGTGCTCCCGCACCCGCATGCGGGGGTACATGCCGCGCTCGGCGGGCATGTACCCGAACCCGGCCCGGACCTGGTCGTCGACTGGGCGGCCGTTCCAGGTCACCGTCCCGGCGTCGAGGTCCACGAGCCGCATGATGGCCCGCATCGTGGTGGTCTTCCCGGCGCCGTTGGGACCGAGGAAGCCCACGATCTCCCCCGGCGTCACCGTCAGGTCGACGCCGTCGAGGGCGGTGACCTCGCCGTAGCGCTTCCGGAGCCCGGTCGCCGCCAGCACGGCGGCGGACCCTACCGGACTTGAGCAGTCTTTTGGGAACGTCTACCTCTTCGTCCCTGTCGGCCCGCCGGCGGCCATGGTTCGATCCGGGCGTGCAACGGAACCGGTGGTTTCGGCTTTCCGTCATCCTCGGACTGCTGCTGACGGGGAGCCCGCCGCTCGCCGTGGCCGCCCCGGCGCGGCCGGCTCCGGCCCGCTTCGAGTTCGGCCTCTTCGGCAACCAGCGGCGCAACGACGCCGAACGGGCCCGGTTCCCCCAGCTCGTGGCGGCCATGAACGCCGCCGATCTGGCCTTCAGTGTCGACGACGGCGGCATCGGCGCCGCTCCCGGCGACTGCAACGACGCCGCCGCGCTGGCGGCCCGCGATCTCCTCGACCGCTTCCGGGCGCCGCTCGTGTACACGCCGGGCCAGACCGACTGGCTCGATTGCCGGGCCGGCGACGGGCCGCTCGCCCGGCTCGGTGCCCTGCGGCGCATCTTCTTCGCTGCCGACCACTCGGCCGGCCGTGACCCGATGGACCTGGCGCGCCAGCGGCCCTACTTCCCGGAGAACGCCCGCTGGAACGAGGGGCCGGTGACCTTCGCCACCATCCACGTGATCGGCGAGTCGGACGGGCTCGGGCGGGGACAGAGCGGCGAGGTGGCCGCCCGCCACACCGCCGCCGACGCCTGGCTGAACGGCACGTTCGACGAGGCGGAACGGCGCAGCAGCGCCGGCATCGTGCTGGTCTGGCAGGCCGACCCCCGCTTCGGCCGGAACACCCCCGCCTACAACGGACTGCGGGGAGCGCTGCGGGCCCGGACGATCGCCTTCGGCCGGCCCGTCGTCCTCGTCCACGGCGACGGCGGTTACTTCCGCGTCGACAAGCCGATGGTCGACGAAGGGGGCCGGCGGGTGGAGAACTTCACCCGGGTCGAGACGTTCGACGGTTCGGAGCCGGACTGGGTGCGGGGCATGGTCGACCCCGACCGGCCGGGGCTCTTCACCTTCCGGGCCGAGCCCATCGGCGCCGCCGACGGGCCGGAGCAGCCGCGGTGACGGGCGAGCACAGGACCGGCATCAGCCGGCGGCGGCTGCTGAGCACGGCCGGGGCGGCCGGCTTCCTCGTCGCCACCGGCGGCTGGCCCGGGCGGGGCCGGGGCCTGGCCGTGCCGGCGCCGGCCTCGGCGGCACTCGACATCTCGCCCGACGGCCTGCGCGCCCCCCTGCCCGACCCGGCCGCCAGCGGCATCGACCACGTCGTCCTCGTGGTGATGGAGAACCGCAGCTTCGACCACTTCCTCGGCTGGCTTCCCGGGGCCAACGGTGCCCAGGACACGACGACGCCCCGCTACCCCGACGCCGCCGGACGACGGCACCCCAACCACCACCTGACCGATCCCCGGGGCTGCGGGGAGCCCGACCCCGACCACTCCTACCACGGCGGCCGTTTCCAGCTCCACGGCGGGGCGATGGACAACTTCGCCCGGCGGGACGACTTCCGGGCCATCGGGTTCTACACGGAGGACGACCGGCCGTTCACGAGCGCGCTGGCCCGTCACTACACGACCTGCGACAGCTACTTCTGCTCCTTTCTCGGACCGACGTGGCCCAACCGGTTCTTCGTCCACTCGGCCCAGAACCAGGACGCCGGCCACGGCGAGGTCACCCTGCCGACCATCTGGGACCGGCTCAACCAGCCCGGCGGCCCCACCGGCCGGTACTACTACTCCGACGCGCCGTTCCTCGGCATGTGGGGCGGGCGCTACCGAGCGATCTCCGAGCCCTACCAGCAGTTCGTGGCCGCCGCCCGGGCCGGCACACTGCCCAACGTCGCCTTCGTCGACCCGAGCTTCGTCGGCTCCGGCGCCGGGCGGGGCAACGACGACCACCCCCGGGCCCACATCGGCGCCGGCGACGCCTTCCTGGCCGAAGTCTTCCACACGCTCAGCCGCAGTCCGGTCTGGGAGCGCACCGTGCTCGTCATCACCTACGACGAGTGGGGCGGGTTCTACGACCACGTCGTCCCGCCCCGGGTCACCCCCGGCGTCCCGATCGGCGCCGGCCCGGCCAGCGGCCCCGACAAGGACGTCGTCGACGGACGGGTGCTGCTCGGCTTCCGGGTGCCGTGCATCGTGGCGTCGCCGCTGTCCCGGGGGGCCGACCCGGCCAGACCCCGGGTCGACCACCGCCTCTACGACCACACGTCGATCCTCAAGCTGATCGAGTGGCGCTGGCGGCTCCGTCCGCTCGGGCAGCGGGACGCATCGGCACGGCGGACCGATCCCGGCAACCTGGCCGCCGTCCTCCACTTCGGCCGCCGCGATCCCTCCGTCCCGCCGGGGATGCCGTACCCGCCACCCCCGCCGCCCGGTTCGTGCCGGACCAGCGGTTCGGGCGGGGCGTTGGAAGCCGACGACACCTGGACGCCGGTTCTCGAAGCCGCCGCCCGGGCCGGCTTCGAACTCCCGGCCTGACCACCGGTCAGAGAGCCGCCGGAGAGGACGGCGGCGGGTGACCAGCGCGGCGGCGGGCTCGCAGGACGACGTCGGCGATGTGCGGCGTGTCGGGGGGCGGGTCGAGGCGAGGCTCGACCCCGTGCCGCTCGACGGTGAAGTCCTCGCCGAGGAGCAGGAGGAGGTCGTCGGCGCCGACGTAGTCCGCGGGGTCGATGCCCCGTTCCTTCATGTGCCGGCGGTGGTCGTCGTCGAGGTCGTGGTACACGGCGAGCAGCAGCCCGCCCAACCGCACCGTCCCGAGCAGTTGCCGGATGGCCGCCTCGCCGGCGGCCTTCGGCAGGGCCGGGTACTGCATCGACAGGAGGTCGAACGAGCGGGCCCGGAACGGTACCTCCAGGGCGTCGCCGCTGACCCACTCCACCACGACGCCGGCGAGGCGGGCCGCGTCCCGCGCCCGGCCCAGCGCCACATCGGAGACGTCGACGGCGGTGACGGTCCAGCCTCGCCGGGCGAGCCAGATGGCGTCGGCCCCCTCGCCGCAACCGACGTCGAGCACCCGGCCCGGGGCCAGAGCAGCGGCCTCGGCGACGAGCCGCCCGTTCGGGCGACCGCTCCACATCGCCCCTTCCCGCTCGCGGTACCGGGCGTCCCACTCGGCGGCCTGCCCCTCCCCGCCGAACCGGGCGGCACCATGCTCGTGCCTCTCCATGGTCGGCACGCTAGAGCGCCGCCCTCCCCGGGCCGGCGTCATCCGTTGTCGCAATTGGTGCAAATGTCCACGTCGGGCGTTTCCGGGCCCGGATTGCCCGATTAGCGTGCGGGTCACCGGGCCCGCCGAGGGGAGTCGGCGCCCCACGAAGAAGAGGCGCTGATGAAATCTCGGATTGTCGCCGCCCTCATCGCCGGTGCCGTGACGCTGTCCCTCGCCCCACCGGCGTCGGCCACCGTCTACCCGTTCGTGGCGGTGCCGAAGCGCTACGTGTACGACCCGTCGAAGGGCAGCTTGCACGACTACTGCACCAAGTCACCGGACTCCTGGGACCGGGCTGACTTCCGGGGGCCGTGCGCCAACCACGACCTGTGCTACATGGACCACACCGCCGGCAAAGAGGCCTGTGACACCAACCTGCGCCGGGACATGGAGACCAACTGCGGGTTCGCCTTCGATCAGGATGGCGGGGCGAAGGATCCGAAGAAGTTCCGCACCTGCCTCAAGATCGCCGCCGTCTACTACGGCTGGGTGCAACGCAAAGGGCACTACTGATCCACCTGCGGCGTCCCGCATCGGAGCGGCGCCCCCGACCGGCGCAGGGCGGATCCCCAGGCGAGCCCCTCGAGGATGGCCCCGGTGGCGTGTCGGTGGAAGGCGTGGCCCATCCCCTCGACCAGCTGCAGTCGCCGGGGCCCTCCCGCGGCTTCGAACAGCCGTCGTCCCTCGCCGAGGCGGATGAACCGGTCGCGCCGGCCGTGGACCACCGACAGGGGGACCCGCAGGCGCCGGGCGACCGCCTCGGGCGGTTCGTGCCACACCCAGCGGGGGGCGAGCCGGGTCGCCATCCGGGCCGCGGCGAGGGACCGACCGGGTGCCGTACGGGTGATCAGGACGGACAGCACGCCGGTGGGTGTGACGGGCACCCGCCAGCGAGCGGGGCTCGACACGGTGACGACGCTGACGATCGAGGGGTCGGCGGCGGCGTGGCGCAGGGCCGCGACCCCGCCGATGGACGCCCCGACCAGCGACACGTCGGGGCATCGGCGCCGCGCCAACGCGGTCGCCGCCTCGACGTCCAGAGGTTCGTGGAGGCCGAGCGTGCACAGGCCCCCCGAATCGCCGTGCCCCCGGCTGTCATAGGTCACCACGTCGAAGCCCGCCCCGTGAATCGCGTCGGCGACCGCGACCACCCGGGGGTGGCCGCGCCACGCCGCCAGCCCGTGGACGACGACCACCGCCCCCTGCGGGCGGGGATGGAATCGCACCTCAGCTGCCAATGGCACGTCATCGGCGGTCATCAGGCCAAAGGCGATCGGTTCGGTCATCGGCGCTCCCAGCGAACGCGACCAACCCGAACGGCGTGGCGCGTGTCGGTGGATGTTGCCAGACCGGCCCGGGTTCGCCAACTCGGCATCTGCAGTTCGCCCGGTTTGCCAGTGAGTCGCGCCGTTCGCACGGCCCGGCCCGCGGGCGCAGACGCGAGGAAGCCCCGAGTAACCCTTCGCTGTTTCCAGCTCCGTGCTCCTCGGGGCTCCTCGTTTCGGGCTCACCTTCGCCCCGGTTGGCCTGTCCCTTGCGGGACCGACCCCCGGTAGTGCCCCGGCCCATCCGAAAACGAGCCCGGCACCGCGACTCCGGCACTGCCCAACCGGCGACCAATCCCGAAGATCGGCATCCGGCTGACTCCGGCGCCACTCACTCGATCGATGCCGCTCTCCGAAGAGATTGGCCCCTTTCGGATCCGTGTCGTCCGAGGTCTGCGACAATATAACGGCGCAACGACAGGCAGTCAATAGGATCTTCCAGAACGTTCCTGGCGATCCTGAAAACCCTTGTCCTGTAAGGAGCTTCGCCCTGGCGGGTTCTTCCTCCAGCTCAAATGTCAGGGAGCCAGTTGCGCTCACTGCCTGTGGAAACAAAGCGGTATAATCCTGTGCATAAGTGACCTGGATATCCACAAGAGCAGGTCAGTCCAGGTTCCGCGTTGGCCGCTGCCTGTGGGAAAGCCGTGGCGCGACCGACCGGCATCGGGCCACCTGCTGCGGAGGACCGGGCTACCGTGCCGGTTCGGGAACGTGTTCACGGATGCCGACGGCAAGCCGCACCTGGAGGAGAACATGCCGCTGCCCGAGGACGGCCGCTGAGCCCCCACGAGCCGCTGGCGCCAACCGGCGTTCGTTTCCCGCCCCAGAGCCGAAAAGGAACGCCAGAACCGCCACGCCAGACCACCCCGGCAAACCGGCGTTCGTTTCCCGCCCCAGAGCCGAAAAGGAACGCCAGAACCGCCCCGCCAGACCACCCCGGCCAACCGGCGTTCGTTTCCCGCCCCAGAGCCGAAAAGGAACGCCAGAACCGCCACGCCAGACCACCCCGGCAAACCGGCGTTCGTTTCCCGCCCCAGAGCGGAAAAGGAACGCCGGTTTGTTCCGGGCGGCGGGGCCGGCGGGGCGGCGGGCCGGCGGGCCGGCGGGGCCGGCGGGGCCAGCGGGGCCAGCGGGGCAGCGGGGCCGGCGGGCGGCAGGGCGGGCAACGACCGGCGCGGGAAGGCCGGGGGCTTCCCGGCGGAGAGGGCCTTACCCGGGGCCGGGGAACGGCGGTCTAGGACGGAGGGGCCGAGGCGACGAGGTCGCCGCGCACGACATAGCGCTGGGCCGCGCTGTGCTTCGGGTGGCAGGCGAAGATGGTGATCGTGGCCGTGGGCGTCGGGTTCACGATCCAGGTGTCCTTCGGGGTCACGATCTGGTGGCCCGTCACCTTGTAGGTGAAGGTCCCGTCGGCGGTGTGGAGGATGATGTCGTCGCCGGGGGTGAGCAGGTCGATGTCGTAGAACGGGCGGGTGTGGGTCACCCGGTGGCCGGCGAAGACGGTGTTGCCGACCTGGCCCGGCATCGCCGAACCCGGCCAGTGGCCCGGACCCCAGTGGATCACCGTCTCGTCGACGCCCTCGAAGATCGGGTGGTCCAGATTGATCTTCGGGATCACGATCCGCCCGATCTGCGTCGCCGGGACGATCGGATGCACGTCGCCGCCGAGGTTGACCTTGTGGGCGCTGGCCGGCAAGGCCGTCGGCGCGACGGGCGCCGCCGTCGTCGTGGTCGTCGGCGGCAGCGTTGTCGACGTCGTCGTCGGGCTCGGGGCGACGGCCAGGCTCGGGACGTCGAACGCCTGCTCCGTCCCCGCCGCCGCCGACGGCGCCGACCGCACGATGACGACGGTGCCGCCGGCGGCCAGCAGGATGGCGGTCAGCACGCCCAGCACCAGCATCTGGTCCCCCGGATGGGGAACGAGGCGTTGGAGGGCGTGAACCACTCGCTTCAGGAGGGCGGTGACGGTGCGCATCGCTCTGTGGTTCGACCCTGGGCAGGGACGATCCTGGAGCGGCGATCCGCCCCAGTCGACCTCATCCCGACAATCGTCGTGGCCCGGGATCAGCGTTGCCCCCTCTGCAGCCGATTGGTGGTGCAGAGGCGTTCCGTCGACGGTCGACGTCCAACGCCGAAGGAGAGTAGAGGCCGGTATGCGACGCCAGGGAGTACTGGCCTCGGCCATCGTCGTCGTCCTGCTCAGCGGCATCGCGTCCGCCACCGCCATGAGCGGCGCCCTGTCCGGCAAGCCGGACGCGCCGCTCACCGTCTCGGCGCTCGGCGCTTTGGGTTCGACCACCACCGCCGCCGGCGGCGGGACAACGGGTTACGGTTCGTCGCCGAAGTCCTCCTCGCACGGCTCGTCCGCGCTGGCGGGCGGAGCCGCCGGCGTCGGCGTCGGCGTCAGTGCCGGCGGGCCGGGCGGCCCGGGGAGCAGTTTGGGCGCCGGCGTCACCACCGCCCCGGCCGGCTCGTCCGGAGGAGCCGGTACCGCCGGCGCCAACGGTGTCGGCGGGACGGGCACCCTGTCGCAGAGCGGCCCGACGACGTCGACGTCGCCCGCTCCCGGCCAGGCGGCACCGCCGGCCGCCGGTGCCTCCTTCAGCGCTTCAGTGCTCGGCATCCCCGGCCTGGGCGACCTGCTGAAGACGGTGCCGGTGGCTCAGATTTCCGACTTCTCCGGGCTGCTGAACTCGCTGCCCGTCAGCGACCTGAACCTTCTCGGCCAACTCGTCACCGCCGTCCCGGCCGGCAACCTGCCGCTCGTCGGCAACCTGCTGCAGACCGTCACCTCCGGCGACGTCGGCCCCCTGTCGTCCCTCCTCAAAGGCCTCCCGGCCGGCGGGCTGCCCGTTGTCGGCCAGCTCCTCAAAACCGTCCCGGCCGGCAAGCTGCCGGTGCTGGGCCAGGTCCTCTCCGGCCTTCCGGCCGGCGGGGTGCCGCAGCTTACCTCGCTCCTCGGGACGCTGTCGCCGAGCCAGGTCCTGGAGGTGGGCAGCGTGTTGTCGAGCCTGTCGCCCTCCGATCTGTCGATCCTCAACCAGCTGCTGCCGACCTCGACCAGCGGCGGGCTGCTGAGCGGCCTGCTCGGCGGCGGCCTGCTCGGCGGACTCCTCAAAGCCGTCACCGGGCTGCTCGGCTCGGTCGGGCTCTCGCCGGCCGGGATCCCGATCGTGAGCGGACTGCTCAGCTCGATCACCTCCGGCAGTCTGCCGGTGGTCGGCAATCTGGTGCAGGCCCTACCCGTCGGTCAGCTGCCGGTGGTCGGTCAGATGCTGCAGGGGGTTCCGTCCAGCGGCCTGCCGGTCGTCTCGCAGCTGCTCGGCTCGGTGCCGGCCAGCGGCCTGCCGCTCGTCGGCAGCCTCCTCGGCCCGCTGTCCGGCAGCAGCGGTGGCCTGCCGGTGGTGGGCGACGTCCTGTCGGGGGCCGGCGGCCTTCCGGTCGGAAGCCTGCCCAGCATCGGCAACGTCCTGTCCGGGCTCCCCCTGAGCTCCCTCTCCGGGATCGGCGGGCTACTGGCCCTCTGACCCCGCCGCCGGCGCCGGCGCCGGTGCCGGTACCGGCACGGCGTCGAGCGGCAGGCCGAGGATCCGCAGGTCGAGGAGGGCGTGGAGCAGCATGACCGGCACCAGGCTGCCGGTGGCGATGGCCAGCCAGGCGAAGTAGGCGCCGACCAGAGCGGTGAGGGCCACGCCCACCGGGCCCTGGTAGAGATGGGCGAGGCCGAAGGCGGCGGCGCTGGCGGCGATCAGCCCGGCGTGGCCGGCGCCGGGCGCCACCCAGCGGAGGGCGGCCAGCCCGAAACCCCGGTACAGCACCTCTTCGCAGACCCCGGCCGTGAGCGCCAACAGGGCGAAAGTCAGCCGTTCGGCGGCGGTGCGGGGCAGCAGGGCGGCGACGGGGCGCAGCTGCACGGCCAGCGCCCGGCGGGTGCCCGCACCGCCGAAGCGGTAGACGGCCGTCACGAGGACGAGGGCGACGGCAATGCCGGGAACCTGGGCCGCCACGGCCGTCTCCGTCCCGGGCGGCCACAGCGACGGCAGCCGGCTGCGGGCCAACAAGGCCAGGAGCCCGACCAGACCCGCCCCGATCCATTCGAAGGTGATCCCCCGGCGGTAGTGCGCCAGGCGGGCGGACGGGTCGTGGGCGAGGCGCTCCAGCAGCCGGCGATACCGGCGCCGCCCGACGAACGGCTGCACGCCGACCATCCAGGCGGCCAGGACGCCGGACAGGACGGCGGCGATGACGACCACGCGCCGTGATGGTAGCGACCGCTCGCGCCCGGGCGGATGTGACGCCGGCCGGCTGTTGGCAGCAGACTCCTCCATCTGTGCGGAACGGCCGTCGAGGGTGGCTGGTGGCGGGGATGGTGACGGCGGCCGTCCTGGCGGTCATCGCTCCGCTCCTCGCCGGCCCGGACGAGGCCCCTCCGGCGGTGACGTCCGGCTCGGTCGCCCCGTTCCCGTCGGCGGCGCCGACGGCGCCGTCGTCGGCGGCACCCGCCACCACCGGGGCCACGGCCGCCAGGACGGCGGCCAGGACAACCGCCGCGAGGCCGAAGCCGCCGGCGGCCCGGCCGAGGCGGCCGCTGCCGGGAACGGTGCAGTACTTCACCATGCCGTCGGGCGACGCCGACGGCCAGCGCCGGGAGTTCTGGGTCTACCGCCCCGGCGTCCCCGACAGCGCCGACCTCCCGGTCGTCTACTTCCTGCACGGCTACCCGGGCAACGAGCGGGCCGTGGCGGAGTCCGGCATCGCCCCCGCCCTGGAGCGGCTCTTCGCCTCCGGCGTTGCACCGTTCGTCGTCGTGGCGCCCAACGGGCAGAGCTCGACCCGTCCCGACACCGAGTGGGCAGACTCCGCCGACGGCAGGGTCCGGCTCGAGCGCTGGATCGTGAACTTCCTCCTCCCGGCCGTGGAGGGCCCCCACCGCCGCGACCGGGCGCACCGGGCCATCGCCGGCTTCTCAATGGGCGGCTTCGGCGCCATGAACCTCGGCCTCAAGCACCCCGACCTGTTCGGCCAGATCGTGTCGATGGCGGGCTACTTCCGGGTCGACGACCCCGACGGCATGGGTGGCAACGACCCGCAGTGGGTGGCGGCCAACAGCCCCGACCGCCACGTGGCCGCCGGGGCGGCCAGCCGCATCCTCCTCATCGGTGCCGCCGGGGAGAACGATCCGCTGATCGCCGGCGAGGCGCAGCGCTTCCGCCGGCTGGCCGAGGCGGCCGGGCAGCACCCGACGGTCCTCACCGCACCCGGCCCCCACCGGTTCGACCTGGTGCTTGCGCAACTCCCGACGGTGGCCCGGTTCCTCGACGCCGGCTGGTAGCCCTTCAATTCGTCCAGGCTTCTCCAGGTTCACGAAGTGTGACGCCCTCGGTCACCCGGCGGACATGCGGTCGCCACCTGAAACTGTTATCTTGCGCCACGCCCCCGGCATCCAGTCTCAGGAGCAACATGCGTCTCCATCGGTCCTCGGGCCGTGTCGCTCTCGGCCTGGCCCTCACCATCCTCGCCGCCTCGGCGCCGACCGCCGCCCATGCCGCCGGCGGCCCCTGCGGCTGGCGCTCGAAGCCACCCGACCACTGGGACCATGTGATCTGGGTCTGGATGGAGAACAAGACCTACCACCAGGCCGTCAACGAGAAGTCGGCGCCGTTCACCACCTGGCTGGCCCACCAGTGCGGTTCGACGACCCACTACTCCTCCGTCGGCGGGCCCTCGCTGCCGAACTATCTCGGGGCCACGTCCGGCGACACCCACGGCATTCACGACGACGGCGACCCGGCCGACCACCGCATCACGTCCGACAACCTGTTCCGCCAGGTCCGCCGCTCCGGGCGCCCCTCCCGGACCTACGCCGAGAGCATGCCGCACCGCTGCACGCTGAACTCGACCGGCCGCTACGCCGTCCGCCACAACCCGGCCGCCTACTACGTCGGCTCGAACGACCGGTCGGCGTGCTGGAAGGACAACGTGCCCCTCGACCATTCGGCCAGCCAACTGCGCTCCGACGTCGACCACTGGTCGCTGGCCGCCTTCGACGTCGTCGTCCCCAACGTCTGCGACGACACCCACGACTGCGACGTCGGCACCGGCGACCGGTGGCTCGGATCCGTGCTGCCGAAGATCTGGAGCAGCAACCTCTACAAGGACAACAAGACGGCGATCTTCGTCGTCTGGGACGAGCCCACCCCGATGCCGAACATCGTCATCAGCCCGAGCACCCCCGCCGGCCGGCAGGTCGGAGACGGCTTCGACCACTACTCGCTGTTGCGCACCACCGAGGAGATGCTGCGCCTCCCGTTGCTCGGCCACGCCCGGACGGCGGCGAGCATGCGGAAGGCCTTCCGGCTCTAGGCTCCGGCGCCATTTCACCGGAGTCCACACCCTGGTCTACGCCGACGACGCCCGAGGCCCCCGCTTCAACGGCGCGGCGGGGGGCCGGGGCTTCGGGCGGACGGTCATGCTGGAGATCCCGGGGGCGGGCGAGATGATGCTCTACCGGCTGCGCCCCCCGCTGGCCTGCGATCTCTGAGCCCGCTTCAGGCGTGCAGCATCAGCGGGATGCCGACCCACAGCATCGCCGCCAGGCAGCCGTAGAAGGCCACCGGGCCGACGGTGGCGCCGACGGCCCGCCGGCGGGCTTCCGCCGGCACGTAGACGTGGGCCATCTGGTGATAGGCGCTGAGGTAGCTCATGGCGCCGGCGACGACGGCGACGACGACGAGGACGGGGAGCAGGCCGCTCGGCATGGTGGGGGTCCGTTCTACTCGTAACGCAGGGCTTCGATGGGCCGCAGGGCGGCGGCCCGGCTGGCCGGATAGGCGCCGAAGAACACGCCGATGAGGACGGAGACGCTGAAGGCCAGCACCACCGTGCCCACCGAGACGATCGGTTGGACGGCGGCGATGCGGAAGTGGCCGGCGGTGATCCCCGCCGCGCTGCCGATGATCCCGCCGAGGCCGGCGAGGAGGACCGCTTCGACGAGGAACTGCAGCAGGATGTCGCGGGTGAAGGCGCCCAGCGATTTTCGGATGCCGATCTCCCGGGTCCGTTCGGTCACCGTCACCAGCATGATGTTCATCACGCCGATCCCGCCGATGAGCAGCGTGATGCCGGCCACGATGGCGAGCAGGATGCGGAACGACCGGGCGGTGGCCTTGCCGGCGGCCATGAGGTCGGCGGCGTTGAAGACCTTGAAGTCGGGCGGGTCGCCCGGCTTGATGCCATGCGTCTGGCGCAGGATCGAGGTCACCTCGGCCACGGCGGGGTTGATGGCGTCGCGGGAGGCGGCCTGGACGCCGATGGCCGAGTAGGTGTCGGTGCTGTCGCCGACGATGTCGTCGAAGACGGTGGTGATCGGGGCGTAGATGATGTCGTCCTGGTCGTAGGTGCCGTTCGACCCCCGGTGCTCGAGGACGCCCACGATCTTGATGAAGACGTTGTTGAAGGACACCGTCTGGCCCAGCGGGTCCACGCCCTTCCCGAAGACGTGGTCGATGACGGTGGTCCCGATCACCCCCACCTTGGCCCGGGTGGCCTGGTCGCCGTCGGTGAGCCAGCGGCCCTCGGTCAGATGGACGTTGCGGATGTCCTTCCAGACCGTCTCGACGCCGGCGAAGTTGCCCAGCGCGTAGGTGGTCCCGTTCCAGGTCACCGTCCCGGACGTGCTCTCGACGGGCGAGATCCGGGCCACGTCGGGAGCCCGGTGCGGGTCGGACATCGCCCGCACGTCGTCTTTCGTCAGCTTGATCTCCCGCGAGATCGTCCCGCCCCGGTCCCGCCCGCCGGCGTGCTTCTCGTTCAGGATGTAGACGGCGTTGGTGCCGAGCTTGCCGATCTGGGACTGCACCTGGTTGGAGATGCCCGCCCCCACCGCCACCAGCAGGATGACCGACGCTGTGCCGATCAGGATGCCGAGCATTGTCAGCGCCGAGCGCATCTTGTTCGACAGGATGCCGCGGATGGCGACGAGGAGGCTGTCCGGCGTCACGCCACCGCCTCGTCCGCCGCCTCGTCGGGCGCCTCGTCGGGCGCCGTGAGGTCGACGTCTCCGGCGGTGAGGTCGATCAGCTTCGGCGGCTCTCCCTGGACGGGGGCGTTGCGGATGTCGGAGGCGATCCGGCCGTCGGCCAGCACGATCACCCGCTTGGCGTGGTCGGCCACGTCGTTCTCGTGGGTGATCAGCACCACGGTACGGCCGGCGGCGTTGAGGCGGCCGAAGATCTGCAGCACGTCCTCGGTGGAGGTCGGGTCGAGGTTCCCGGTCGGCTCGTCGGCCAGGATCACCGACGGGCCGGTCACGATGGCCCGGGCGATGGCGACGCGCTGCTGCTGCCCACCCGACAGCTCGTTGGGCATGTGGTGGGCCCGGTCGCCCAGCCCGACCAGCCCGAGCGCCGTCAGGGCCCGCCGGCGGCGCTCGCCCTTCGAGACGCCGGCATAGACCAGCGGCAGCTCGACGTTGGCCTGGGCCGACGTCCGCTTGACCAGGTTGAAGCTCTGGTAGACGAAGCCGAGGTACCGGTTGCGGACCTGGGCCAGCTGGTTGTCGTCGAGCTCGGAGACGTCGACGCCGCTGATGAGGTACCGCCCCGCCGTCGGGATGTCGAGGCAGCCCAGGATGTTGAGCATCGTGCTCTTGCCGCTGCCGGAGCTGCCCATGATGGCGACGTAGTCGCCCTGCTCCACCGAGAACGACACGCCCTTGAGGACGTGGACCTGCAGCGGAGACCCCGGGTTGTAGACCTTGTGGACGTCCTCGAGCAGCAGGACGGGGAGATCCCCGTCGGCCCCCGGCGTCGCTCCCATCGCATTCCTCCCCGTCGAACCAGGCACCGATGGTTCGCCCGACACCAACGACAGCGACGGGTAGTTTATTCGAGTTGCGAAGTGTTCGTGAGCAGAACGCGAAGGGCGAACTCGGTCAGCGGGCCGGCCTCGCTCCGTCGTCCTCGAGCGCACGGCGGAGCTGGCCCATGGCGGCCGAGATGCGGCTGAGATCCCGTTGCGAGAGGCGTTCCAGGCGCCCGGCCAGCTCGTGGCAGGCCACGTCGAGGGCGCCCTCGAAGCGGCCGAGACCTTGATCGGTGAGCGTGAGGGACACCCGGCGCCGTTCGGCGGGATCCTCCTCCCGCTGCATGTAGCCGGCGTTCACCAGCCGGGAGACGAGGGTCGAGGCGGTCGGCAGGCCGATGCCGAGATAGCCGGCCAGGTCCGACAGGCTGGTCCCGGGGTTGAGCCGCACGTAGCCGAGGGCATGGAGCTGGGGCAGCGACCACGACGGCTCGTGGCTGCGGATCCGGCCCCGGAGCCAGCGGTTCCACAGTGGCAGCACCTCGAGGAGATCGGCCGCAGCGCGTTCCGGATCGGTCCCGACCGTGGCTATCATGCCCATTTGTCCCTTCGCAATGCGAACAGTTCTCGTCCTCAGACGATGTTAGACGCGAAGGCAAATGGGGAGGTAGGGCCATGTGCGGGATCGCCGGCTGGGTCGACTTCGAGCACGAAACGGGCGCCGAGCGGGCCGTGCTGGAGCGGATGACCGAGACCATGGCCTGCCGGGGGCCCGACGCCGAAGGGCTCTGGCTCGACGACCACGTCGGGCTCGGGCACCGGAGGCTGGCGATCATCGACCTGGCCGGCGGGCGCCAGCCGATGTCGGCCGAGGTCCCGTCCGGGGCCGACGGGGCCCGGGCGGCCGTCGTCCTCACCTACAGCGGCGAGGTCTACAACTTCAAGGAACTGCGAGCCGAGCTGGCGGCCCGGGGCCAGCGGTTCAGCACCGACAGCGACACCGAGGTGGTGCTGCGGGCCTACGTCGAATGGGGCGCCGGGTTCGTCGAGCGGCTCAACGGCATGTACGCCTTCGCCCTCTGGGACGGGCGCCGCCAGGCCCTGCTCCTGGTACGGGACCGCATGGGGATCAAGCCGCTCTACTACCACCCGACCCCGGGCGGGCTGCTGTTCGGCTCGGAGCCCAAGGCGATCTTCGCCCATCCCGAGGCGGCGGCCGTCGTCGACCGGGAGGGCTTCTGCGAGCTGGTGGCCTTCGTGAAGACCCCGGGCAAGACCGTCTACCGGGGCCTCCGGGAGGTCCGGCCCGGGGAGGTGGTCGAGGTCACGCCGGAGGGCACCACGACGCGCCGCTACTGGCAGCTCGAGGCCCGGGACCACACCGACGACGTCGACACCACCGTCGGCAACGTCCGGGACCTGCTGGAGGACATCGTCGCCCGCCAGCTCATCTCCGACGTGCCGCTCTGCACGCTGCTGTCCGGGGGGCTCGACTCCTCGGCGGTGACCGCCCTGGCCGCCCGGGCGCTGGCCGGGAAAGGCGCCGGCCCGGTGCGGTCCTTCGCCGTCGACTTCGTCGGCTACGCCGAGCACTTCCGGCCCGACCCGGTGCGGGACACGCCCGACCGGCCCTTCGTCCACGAGCTGGCCGCCCACGTCGGCGCCGATCACCGCGACATCATGCTGGCCACCGCCGACCTCATGGACCCCGACGTCCGCCGGGCGGTGCTGCGGGCGGCCGACATGCCGAACAACTGGGGCGACGGGTACACCTCGCTGTACCTGCTGTTCCGGGCCATCCGGGGCCACTCGACCGTGGCGCTGTCGGGCGAGTCGGCCGACGAGGTGTTCGGCGGCTATCGCTGGTTCCACGACCCGGAGAGCGTCAACGCCGGCACCTTCCCCTGGCTCACCGGCCCGCACCGCAGCGACGGCCACACGCTGCTGCGCCCGGATCTGCTCCGGCGGCTCGACGTCGACGGCTACCGGCACGACGCCTACCGGGCGGCGCTGGCCGAGGTGCCCCATCTCGACGGCGTGAGCCCCCGGGAGCGGCGCATGCGGGAGGTGTGCTACCTCCACCTCACCCGCTTCGTGCAGGTGCTCCTCGACCGGAAGGACCGCATGAGCATGGCCAGCGGCCTCGAGGTGCGGGTCCCGTTCTGCGACCACCGTCTGGTGCAGTACGTCTTCAACACCCCCTGGGCCATGAAGACGTTCGACGGCCGGGAGAAGAGCCTGCTGCGGGCGGCGACGGTGGACGTGCTGCCGGCGTCGATCGCGCAGCGGCGCAAGAGCCCCTACCCCGCCACGCAGGACCCGACCTACGAGGAGGCCCTCCACGAGGAGGTGGCCAAGCTGCTGGCCAACGACGCCCCGGTGATGTCGCTCCTCGACCGGGAGGCCACCCGGACGGCGGTCAACCGCCCGGTCGACGCCGTCAGCACCGACGCTTCCCGCCGCCAGCTGGAGTTCGCCCTCGGACTGGCCGGCTGGCTCGACGCCGACGACGTCGCCCTCGACCTTTCCTGAGAAACGCCACACCCGTTCCTGAGAAGCCGCGCTGGCGGACGCCGGACTATCTGCTTTGATCCGTGACTGTCGCGTCGCACAGCGGACGCGAGAAAGAGAGGGCCGAAGTGAAGCGATGGATGCTGGGTCTCATGACCGCGGCGCTCATGACCGCGGGCGGCAGCCTCGGACTGGCGGCGGCGCCGGCGGGCGCAGCCCAGAGCCAAGCCACGGTGAGCGCGCCGGTGGCCGCCGTGGCCTCGACGCCGGTGCAGCCGATGGATCGCAACGGGTGGGGCCACCGGGGCCGCCATGACCGGGACGGGTATCACCACCACCGCGGCCATCACCACCGTCGCGGCGACGACGGCCGTCACGGCCGCTGCGTGGGTCTGATCGTCCTCGGCTGCCGGTAGGAACGCGCTTCGCCGGAGATCCGCCCCGGCGGCACCGGTTCTAGGCTCGGTGCCGCCATGGACGGGGTCGGCGACGAGTTCACCATCGGCGCGGCGTTGTCGCTCGGCGGCGGCAACGTCCGCCAGGCCCGGATGGCCGGCGCCGGGCTGGTCCAGGCGGTGGAGGACGCCCGGCGGGCGGGGGGCGTCACCGTCGGCGGCCGAACGCTGCTGCCCCGGCTGGCGCTGCTCGACGACCGCGGCACCGCCAGGGGGCTGCGCCGTTCTCTCGACCTGCTGGCCGGCGCCGAGCTGCTCGTCGGGCCCTACGGCAGCGGCCTGGCCGGCGAGGCCGGCCTCTGGGCGGCCGAGCTGGGCCGCACGGTGTGGAACCACGGCGGGAGTGCCGACGAGGTCGAGACGCTCCCCCGCCTGGTGTCGCTGGCCTCCCCCACCAGCCGCTATCTCGCCGCCGTGGTGGAGGCGGTGGCCGGCGCCGGCGCTCTGCCCGGAGCCGACCTCGGCGGCGCCGGCGCCGTGTCCGGAGGACGGGTCGGATCCGCCCCCGGCAGCCCGGGGCGGCGATGCCTCGTCGGGGCCGGGACCGGGTCGTTCGGGCGGGCGGCCGCCCGGGGCGCGGCGGAGGCGGCCGCCGCGGCCGGATTCGCCGCCGTCGACGTCGTCCCGCCCGGCGAGGTGCCCGATGACGTCGACGCCGATGTCCTGCTCCTCGCCGGATCGTTCGAGGAGGACGTCGCCGTCCTCCGCCGGCTCCGGCGGCGCCCCCGGGTGGTGGCGGCGGTGGCCGGCGGGCTGTCCGAATTCGCCGGCGCCGTGGGCGCCGGCCAGGCGGAAGGCGTGCTCGCCCCGTCCCAGTGGGAGGAGGGGCTGCCCCTCCGGCCCGACGTGGGGCCGCGGACCGTCGACGTCCTGCGGGCCTTGCGGTTCCGGCTGGCGCCGGGCCTTGCCCCGGGGACCGGCGGCGCCCACGTCGAGTACCCGGCCGCCCAGGCCTACGCCGGGGTCGTCATCGCTCTCCACTGCCTGGCCCAGGCCGGGACCTTCGACGACGACGCCCTGCTGGCCGCGGCCCGGGCCCTGCGCTGCACGACGTTCTTCGGCCGCTTCGGGCTCGGCCCCGACGGCCGCCAGGCCGACCACGCCCTCGTGGTCGTCCAGTGGCGCGACGGCGCCAAGTGCGTCGTCGCCCCACCGTCCCTGGCCGAGCGGCCGCTCACCGTCGGCACCGGCCGGTAGCGGCTCCCATGCGGCACCTCGGCGCCGTCTCGTTCCGGCGTTCCTGACGAACACCTGTCGTTCCTCAGGAGCGCAGGTTGGCAAACCCACGGACCCACACCGGAAGTGCCGGCTGTCCGGCGCGGCCTGCGGGGCCGAAGGGCTCAGCCCTCGACGACGGCCAGGCCGGCCTCGGCGACCTCCTGGTCCTGGGTGTAGTGCCCGCCGCTCACCCCGATCCCGCCCACGACCCTCCCGCCGATGGTGATCGGGTAGCCGCCACCGAAGATCACCAGGCGGTCGATCCCCGCCGGCGCGCCGAGAGCCAGCGGCGGGTCGTCCTTGATGAAGTCGTGCCAGCCGTGCGTCGGCAGCCCGAAGCCGATGGCGGTGTAGGCCTTGTCCTGGGCGATTTGGACGCTGAGGAGGGCGGCGCCGTCCATCCGGCTGAAGGCCTTCAGCACTCCGCTCTCGTCGAGGATGGCGATCACGAACGGATGGCCCATCTGCTCCGCCTTGGCCTCGGCGGCGGCCACGATCCGGTGGGCCAGAGCGCTGGTGATGCTGGGCTTGTCGAATGTGGTGTCGGCCACAATGCCTCCTTGTCGGTGCGGCTGGGAGAGGACAATGTCACGCCCGGAAACGGTGCTCAAGCTCGTGGATCTCGGGCAGGCCGATGAAGTCGAGGAAGTCGGCGAAGCGGGGCAGCTCGTCCATCACCGGCAGCGGTGTTCCCGCCTTGCGGATCTCGGCCAGGGCGTGGCGGATCCAGGCCGTCGTGCCGAGCAAGGTCGCGATCGGGAAGATCACGATCCGGAACCCGAGCTCGCAGAGCCGGGCGTGGTCGATGGGCGGCGTCTTGCCGCCCTCGACCCAGTTGAACAGCAGCGGCACGTCGGCGAGGCGCTCGGCGACGAGGGCGATCTCCTCCTCGCTCTCCGCCGCCTCGACGAAGAGGACGTCGGCGCCGGCGTCCCGGTAGCGGCGGGCCCGCTCCAGCGCGGCGTCGATGCCTTCCACCGCCCGGGCGTCGGTCCGGGCGATGAGCACGAAGTCGGGCGAGCGCCGGGCGGCCACCGCGGCGCGGATCTTGGCCTCCATCTCGGCGCAGGGAATGACCTGCTTGCCTTCCATGTGACCGCACTTCTTCGGCGCCACCTGATCCTCGATGTGGATCCCGGCCACGCCGGCCCGCTCGTACTCCTGCACGGTCCGGACCACGTTGAGCGGGTTGCCGTAGCCGGTGTCGGCGTCGGCGATGACCGGCAGGTCGCAGGCGGCCACGATCCGGCCGGCGTTCTCGACCATCTCGGTCATCGTCAGGAGCCCGACGTCGGGCCGCCCCAGCAGCGCCGCCGCCGTCCCGAACCCGGTCATGTAGACGGCCGGGAACCCCGCCTCCTCCACGAGCCGGGCGCCGAGCCCGTCGAAGACGCCCGGGGCCAGGATGGGCTCGGAGCCGGCCAGCAGCTCGCGCAGCCGGGGCGCGCCGTTCGACCCCGCCCCGAGGAACCGTCCCATCTCTCACCTCCTGTCCAGGACGGAAGCCGAGATGCTACGCCCTCGGGGCGGGCCGGCCGGCGGCGAGGTGCGCCTATTCGCTGAAGGGCGCCCCGCCTCCGCCGGAGGCCACCTTCCACAGGAAGCCGTCGGGGTCGGCGAAAAAGCCGCTGGCGCCGCCCCACTGGCTGCGTTCGGCGGGCTTGACGATGGTGGCGCCGGCCCGCTCGGCCTCGGCCAGGACCTCGGCGACCCGGTCTTCGGACCGGACGATGTAGGACAGGGCCACACCGCAGAAGCCGGCCCCGTCGGCGGCCAGCCCGGCGTCGCCGGCCAGCGCCTCCCGAGGGTAGAGGCCGACCACCGACGAGCCCTCGCCCATCTTGAACGAGACCCACTGCGGGTAGTCCTGCTCGATGGGCCAGCCGAGGCCCTGGCCGTAGAACTGCTTGGCCCGGGCGACATCTTGGACTCCCAGCGTGATGGCGCTGACGTGGGGATTCATGGTTTTCGTCTCCTTCTCTCGTCCAGCCCGGTCACATCGGGTGGACCACGACCGTCAGTACGATGACGGACCGCGACGAGGGAATGTGACCGATGGAAGAACGCGACTGGCTGGCCGACCGGTTCGAGGAGCACCGGAGCCACCTCCGGTCGGTCGCCTACCGGATGCTCGGCTCGCCGAGCGAGGCCGACGACGCCGTCCAGGAAGCCTGGATCCGCCTCACCCGCTCGGGCGCCGACGGCGTCGAGAATCTCGGCGGGTGGCTGACCACGGTCGTCTCCCGGGTCTGTCTCGACATGCTGCGCTCCCGCACCGCCCGGCGGGAGGAGCTCTCCGATGCGCCCGTCCACGAGACGGCGGCCGACGACGCCGCCCGGCGTGATCCGGAACACGAGGCCCTCCTGGCCGACTCCGTCGGCCCCGCCCTGCAGGTGGTGCTGGAGACGCTGGCCCCGGCCGAGCGGCTGGCGTTCGTGCTCCACGACCTCTTCGCCGTCCCCTTCGACGAGATCGGCGTCATCGTCGGCCGCTCCCCGGCCGCCGCCCGGCAACTCGCCAGCCGGGCCCGCCGCCGCGTCCAGGGGGCGACGGCCGACGCCCCGGCCGACCGGGCCCGCCAGCGGGCCGTGGTCGACGCCTTCCTGGCCGCCTCCCGCCAGGGGGACTTCGCCGCCCTCCTCGCCCTCCTCGACCCCGACGTCGTCCTCCGGGCCGACGAGACCGCCGTGGCCACCGGCAACATCGCCGCCGAGGTGCGGGGCGCGGCGGCGGTGGCCGAGACCTTCGCCGGCCGGGCGGCGGCGGCCCAGCCGGCGCTGGTCGACGGCGCCGTCGGCCTCACCTGGGCGCCGGGCGGCAAACCGAGGGCGGTGTTCGACCTCACCATCGTCGGGGGCCGGATCGTGGCGATCGAGCTGATCCTCGACCGGGAGCAGGTCGGCGCCCTCGACGTGGTCCTCCTCGACAGCTGACGACCGGCGGGTGCCCACGGGCCGTCCGGCTGCGGCTCGCGCTGCGCTCGGCGCTCGGCGGAGTCAGTCGAGCTCGTAGCGCACCGGCAGGTGCTTGTGGCCGCCGACGAAGATCGCCCGTGACAGCTCCGGCGGCCCCGCGGGCTCGATGCGCCGCAACCGGGGGATCAGCTCGGCGAACAGCGCCCGGATCTCCATCTTGGCCAGCGCCGCTCCCAGGCAGTAGTGGGCGCCGAAGCCGAAGGCCAGGTGGCGGTTGGGCTTGCGGCCGACGTCGAAGCGGAACGGGTCGGTGAACACCGCCTCGTCGCGGTTGGCCGACCAGTAGGACAACAGCAGGCGGTCGCCGGGCTCGAAGCGCTGCCCGGCGATCTCGGCCGGGGCCACGGCGTGGCGGAGGAAGTGCCGCACGGGGCTGACCCACCGCACCATCTCGTCGGCGGCGGTGGCGATCAACGACGGATCGCGCCGGAGCCGGTCGAGCTCGTCGGGGTTCTCGATCAGCGCCTGCAGCCCTCCGCTCATGGTGAACGACGTCGTGTCGTGGCCGGCGGTGGCGATGATGATGTAGTAGGAGATCTGCTGGAAGGGCCAGATCGGCTCGCCGTCGATGACGGCGTTGGCGATCACCGACGCCAGATCATCGGTCGGCCGGGCCCGGCGTTCGTCGACCAGGGCGCCGAAGTAGGCGAAGTAGTCGTAGATCACCGTCATGAACTCTTCGAACGTCGCCCCCCGGGCGAACTCGGGATCGTCGCCCTGGAACAGCTCCCGGGTCAGCTGGAGCATCTTCGGGTAGTCGGCCTCGGGCAGCCCGAGGATCGACAGGATGACCTCCAGCGGCATGGGCGTGGCGATGTCGACGGCGAAGTCGCACTCGCCACCGAGCGCCGCCATGCGGTCGACGGCCCGGCGGGCGAGTTCGGCGATGCGCTCCTCGAGCCGGGCCAGGCTGGAGGGCTGGAACCAGTCGGCGGTCAGGCCCCGGTACGTGCGGTGTTCGGGGTCGTCCATGTGGACGAGCGTGGCCAGGTCCCCCGCCTGGCGGACGACGCGCTCCCGTTCGGTCTCCATCAGGACGGGCTGGGGCAGGTTGCGGAACACCTCGGGGTTGCGCTCCGCCTCCATCACGTCGGCGTGGCGGGTCAGGGCGTAGAAGGGCGGGTACCCGTCCGCCTCGACGAAGGGGATCGGCGCCTCCCGCCGCAGCAGGGCGCAGGCGGCGTGGAAACGGCGCTCGTCGGTGTAGGCGCCCGGATCGGCGAAGACCCGCCCCGCCTCCTCGACCGTTATGAGATCGGTGTCCACCGCAGCTCCGGTCGCGACGAGACCGGTTGACGGGCAGGGACCAGCTCCAGGATGGCGTCGACCGGATCGCCGGCGAACATCGCCGCCGTCGCCGCCAGCTGGGCGGACCGCTCGGGCCCGGGCCGGGTCAGCCGGTCGACGGCCGCCACGAGTTCGGCGTCGTCGGCCGGGACGGTGGTGACGCCGGCCCGGCGCATCGAGCCGACGTTGTCCCGCCCGTGGCCCGGGATCGGCCGGTAGCTCACCACGGGCACGCCGCAGGCGAAGGCCTCCAGCGACGTCAGGCCGCCGGCGTTCTCCACCAGGACGTCGGTGGCGGCCATGATCTCGGGCATCCGGTCCGTCCAGCCCAGCACCCGGCCGAGGCCCTGCGATTCCAGCCGGCGGCGGAGCCGGTCGTCCTGCCCGCAGACGGTGACGACGGCGAAGCGCCCGGCGGCCACCAACGGGGCCACCGTCCCGGCGATGTCGCCGATGCCCCACGAGCCGGCCACGATCAGCACCAGCGGCCGGTCATCGTCCAGGCCGAGCCAGGCCCGGGTGGCGGCCCGGCGACCGCCGTCGGCCGCCGGGGCCGGCGGCCGGAAGGCCGGGTCGACCGCCGGACCCGGCGCCAGCACCCGGCCGTCGACCTGCCGGCGGGCGTTCTCCGCCGCCACCGGGTGGATGGCCAGGTTGAGGTCGATCGCCGGGTGCACGGCCCGGGGGTGGACGGCGAAGTCGGTGAGGAAGTTCACCGCCGGCACCGTGATGCGGCCCTCCTCCCGCAGCCGGCCGACGACCAGCGTGGCGAAGGAGTACGTCGACACGATCACGTCGGGCCGGTGGCGCTCGACCCAGCGCTGCGTCCGGGCCCCCGACAGCGCCCGCTCGAAGCGCACGAACGGGCCCCACAGCCGGGGATGCCGGTAGAAGAGCTGATAGGTGCTCTCGTAGCTCTCGGGCATCGTGCGGAGCTGGAACAGGTAGAACGACCGCCAGGCCCGGGCCAGCGGCCGGGGGAAGGCGTCGAGGAAGTCGACGACGACGGCCTCGCCGCCCCGGGCCTCGACCCGGCGGGCCAGCTCCCGGGCGGCGCCCTCGTGGCCGGCCCCCATGCTGGCCGAGATGACGAGAACCCTCACCACCGGCGCAAGGTACCAGCGGGGAGCCGCTGCTCCGGTCATCGGCCGGGGGCGTGTACCGTCATGCCGTGGCATCGTCCAGGGCCCGGGTGAGGGACATGACCTCCACGGTGCGCAACTTCCGCCTCAAGGACGTGTTCACGCTCGTGAACCTCCTCTGCGGCGTGGTCGCCGTCCACTACGTGGTGGCCGGCGAGCTCCGGCGGGCGGGCTACGCCGTCCTCGTCGGCTACCTCGGCGGCGACCTGCCCGACGGCGCCGTGGCCCGCCTCACCGGGACCGGCAACCGCTTCGGCGCCGAGTTCGACTCCATCGTCGACCACTTCGTCCACGTGGTCGTGCCCGGGCTCATCGTCTACAGCGCCTACCGGCAGGGGGGCCACGAGCTCGTCGGGCTGTTCCTCATGGGGACCCTCGTGGCCACGGCCACCATCCGCCACGCCCGCCTCGCCGCGGAGCGGTTCAACTTCCCGCTGTGCTGGTGCGGCCTCCCCCGCACGATCAGCGGGTTCGTGGCCATGTCGCTGCCCCTGTCACACACGTTCTTCGCCGAGAACCCCTGGCGGTACCAGACCGGCGTGGCGGTGGTCGTCCCGCTCTGCCTGCTCAACCTCGTCCCGATCCCCTACATGACGCATCGCGGCCAGCGGGGCATGCAGGTCTGGGTCAAGGTCATCGTCGGCTGCTTCTTCGCCGCTCCGCTGCTCATGTACGTGGCCGACCGGCCCCTTTTGTTCGACGTGTTCCTGATCGGCTCGGCCGGCTACGCCCTCACCGGCTGGGTGCCCGTCCGCCCCGAGGAGCGCCGGGCGTTCTACGCCGAGTACCGGCGCTGGTCGGCGGCGCTAGGTGCGTGGGTCAGTATCCGCCACTGACCGTTTCGGGTTGATGAGACTCATGTCATGACCTCTGGTTCGTGTGGGGAGCGGCTTTTCGAGGCGCCGCGGGTGGAAGGGGCAGCTGC
>Ga0070741_10004156_pt1 | contig 34262 bp, 31 predicted proteins | sample Coa_R1_4_FD_66440 | JGI IMG/M metagenome (GOLD analysis project Ga0070741, IMG submission 66440) | Surface soil microbial communities from Centralia Pennsylvania, which are recovering from an underground coalmine fire - Coalmine... | ecosystem: Environmental > Terrestrial > Soil > Unclassified ... | reverse complement strand
CGCCGAAAGATTATGTGATCTCGAGCGCCGCTCTTTCCGTGGAGCCTTACGGAATCATGCTGCGGCGCGACGATCCGGATTTCAAGAAAGTCGTCGATGCCGAAATGACGCGCATCTACAAGAGCGGCGAGATCAAGGCGATCTATGACAAATGGTTCCTCAAGCCAATCCCGCCCAAGGGTGTGAACCTTAACCTGCCGATGAGCGCCGCCTTCGAGAAGGTGGTGCAGAATCCGACCGACAGCGGCGATCCCGCCGTCTACAAGTAACCGCCCGAAGCCGACGGCGCCGCTCTGTGAAGAGCGGCGCCGCGGATTCTCATCCGGCGCGCAGCGGGGACCGCCGTGAATTATTATTGGAACTGGGGCATCTTCTGGCAGGTCTCCCCCGACGGCGCGCACACTTATCTCGAGTTATTGCTGGACGGTGCGGTCTGGACCATCGCCACCGCATTTTCCTCCTGGATTCTTGCCTTCGTGCTCGGTTCGCTGGTCGGCGTCGCACGGACCGTGCCAAGCCCCTGGATCAGGCGTCTGGCCAGCGGCTACGTCGACCTCTTCCGCAACATTCCGTTGCTGGTGCAGATGTTCCTCTGGTATTTCGTCTTGCCGGAATTGGTGCCCCACGCCGTCGGCGTCTGGCTCAAGCAGATGCCCAATTCCTCCTTCTATACCGCGGTGGTGGCGCTCGGCTTTTTCACCTCGGCGCGTGTCGCCGAACAGGTGCGCGCCGGAATCATGAGTCTTGCCCGCGGGCAACTTCTCGCCGCCTTGGCACTGGGACTCACGCTGGGACAAAGCTACCGCTACGTGCTGCTGCCGATGGGCTACCGCATCATCCTGCCGCCGTTGACCTCCGAATTCCTCAACATCATCAAGAATAGCTCGGTGGCGCTTACCATCGGCCTGCTCGAGCTCACCGCCAGCGCCCGTGCCATGAGCGAGTTCACGTTCCAGACGTTCGAGGCCTTCACTGCGGCGACGATCATTTACGTGGTCATCGCGCTGCTGGTGACCCTTGCCATGCGCCTGGTCGAAGGCAGCGTCGCCGTGCCCGGCTATCTTGGGGCCCGCGCCGTCGCCGCCAAGGTAAAGTGAGCCAGCTCCGTGTTCAGCAACTTCGATTTCGATGTCATCCTGCGCTCGCTGCCTTATCTGTTCCGCGACGGCATGAGCTTTACGATCACGCTCACCGTCATGGCCGGTTCGCTCGGCCTGGTCTGGGGTACGGTGCTTGCGCTGATGCGGCTGTCGGATTTTCCGCCGCTCACGTTTCTGGCCGCGGGCTATGTCAACCTGATGCGCTCGGTGCCGCTGGTGCTGATGATTTTCTGGTTCTACTTCCTCGTGCCTTACATCGGTCAATGGGTCACGGGCGCTTCGCAGCCGATCCGTGTCGGCGCTTTCATGTCCTCGCTGATCACTTTTGCGCTGTTCGAGGCTGCGTTTTACGCCGAGATCATGCGCGCCGGAATCCGCTCCATTCCGCGCGGACAAATGGCCGCCGCGCAGGCGCTTGGCATGAATTACTGGACTGCGATGCGCTACATCATCTTGCCGCAGGCTTTCCGCAACATGGTGCCGGTGCTGCTGACGCAGACGATCGTGCTGTTTCAGGATACTTCGCTGGTCTACGTCCTTTCGATCACGGATTTTCTTGGCGCCGCCTCAAAGATCGCGCAGCGCGACGGACGGTTGGTCGAGATGTACCTCTTCGCCGCCGTGGTCTATTTTGCGATTTCCTATGCCGCGTCGAACATCGTTCGCAGCCTGCAATCGCGCATCGCCATTATCCGCTAACGGCACGCCGATGATCGAAATCGAGAATGTCAGCAAGTGGTACGGCACCGTGCAGGTGCTGAAAAATTGCTCGGCGCGGGTGGACAAGGGCGAGGTGCTCGTCGTTTGCGGCCCTTCCGGATCGGGCAAGTCGACGTTGATCAAATGCGTCAACGGCCTGGAGAGCTTTCAGCAAGGCAAGATCACCGTGACCGGCATTTCGGTCGGCGACCCAGCGACCAATCTGTCAAAGCTGCGGTCGCGCATCGGCATGGTGTTCCAGCATTTCGAACTGTTTCCCCATCTCAGCGTCATCCGCAATCTGACGCTGGCACAGGAAAAGGTGATTGGCCGCAGCCACGACGAGAGCGTCGCCAAGGGATTGCACTTGCTCGAGCGCGTCGGGCTGTCCGCCTATGCCAACAAGTTCCCTGGCGAGCTTTCCGGCGGCCAGCAGCAGCGCGTCGCCATCGCCCGCGCGCTCGCCATGGACCCCGTGGCTATGCTGTTCGACGAGCCCACCTCCGCGCTCGACCCGGAAATGATCAAGGAAGTGCTCGACGTCATGGTGGCGCTGGCCAAGGAGGGCATGACCATGATGGTGGTGACCCACGAGATGGGATTTGCCCGCCAGGTCGCGCGCCGCATCGTCTTCATTGACGGCGGCGAGATCATCGAAGACGCGCCCACCGAAGATTTCTTCCACAAGCCGCGCAGCGAGCGGGCCCAGGCCTTTCTATCGAAGATTTTGGCGCATTGAACGTCGTCAGGACGCGAGCTTCACCGGCAGCTTCAGGTAGCGCACGCCGTTGGCGTCGGGCGGCGGCAATTGACCGGCGCGGATATTCACCTGGATCGAGGGCATCAGCAAATGCGGCGCGGACAATTTGGCGTCCCGCGCTTCCCGCATGGCGACGAATTCCGCCTCGCTGACACCCTCGCGGACGTGAACGTTGTGCGCGCGCTCCTCGGCCACCGTGGTTTCCCAGGCATATTGGTCGCGGCCCGGCGCCTTGTAGTCGTGACACATGAACATGCGCGTTTGCGGCGGCAGCGCAAACAGCCGCCGGATCGAGCGATAGAGCATGCGTGCGTCGCCGCCGGGAAAATCGGCACGCGCCGTGCCGTAATCCGGCATGAACAGCGTATCGCCGACAAATACTGCGTCGCCGATGCGATAGGAGACGCAGGCCGGGGTATGGCCGGGGGTGTGGATGACCTCCCCTTCCAGCTCGCCGATGCGAAAGCGTTCGCCGTCCTTGAACAGATGATCGAATTCGGAACCGTCGCCAGAAACGTCCATGGCGTTGAACACTGGCCGGAAGATGCGTTGCACGTCGCGGATATGCTCGCCGATGCCGACTTTGGCGCCGGTCTTCAGCTTGATGTAAGGCGCCGCCGATAAATGATCGGCGTGCGCGTGGGTTTCCAGCACCCAGACGATCTTGAGCCCAGCCTTGCGGGCAGCGGCAAGGATCGCCTCAGCCGATTTGACCGACGCCTTGCCGCTGTCGGCGTCGAAGTCCAGCACGGGGTCCACGACCGCCGCCAGTTTGGTTGCCGGATCCCACAGGAGATAGCTCACGGTGTTGGTGGCGTCGTCGAAGAAGGCCTGAATTTCCGGCTTTTCCGTCACCGACATGACACGCTCCTTAAGTTCGGCGGCTTTGCTGTTGACTTATATATTAGCTACAGCTACATTAGCAACATCTAAATTTGGAGCTCGGCGTCATGTCCTCGGCAAGCGCGGCTGAAAGCGCAGCTTCTTCCGGCATTGCGACCTTGGAACGCCAGGCCGGCGAGGCCGCGCGGCTATTGAAGCTTCTGGCCAATGAACACCGGCTGATGATCCTTTGCCGCCTTGTCGCCCAACGGGAGATGTCGGTCGGTAATCTGGTGGCGGCTGTTGGCTTGAGTCAATCGGCGCTGTCGCAGCATCTGGCCCGATTGCGCGACGACCGCTTGGTGGCAACCCGCCGCGACGGCCAGACGATCCATTACCGCATCGCCGATCCAAAAACGCGCCGGCTGCTGACGGTTCTGAAGAATATCTACTGCCCGTAACCCCAGTTAAGGAGCGATCCTCATGGCTGAGTTGAAGGCGATCACACCCGAACGCGCCGCCGAATTGGTGCGCAGCGGGGCCGTCCTTGTCGACATCCGCGAAGCCGAAGAGGCCGCACGCGAAAAGATTCCCGGCGCGCGGCATCGCCCGATCAGCCGCCTGGACGCCGAAGACGTCGTGCATCCGGGCGACAAGATCGTGATCTTCCATTGCCGATCCGGAATGCGGACGAAAGCCAATGCGCCGCGTCTTGCCGCCAAATCGGGCGCTTGCGAGGCCTATCTGATCGAAGGCGGGCTCGACGCCTGGAAAAAGGCCGGCCTGCCTGTCGCCGTCGATAAGCGCCAGCCGATCGAAATCATCCGGCAGGTGCAAATCGCTGCGGGCAGCTTGGTGCTCCTCGGCATCGCGCTGGGCGCCCTCGTCGGGCCCGGCTTCTACGCCCTTTCCGCCTTTGTCGGCGCCGGCCTGGTCTTCGCGGGGGCCACCGGATTTTGCGGCATGGCGCACCTGCTCGCCTGGATGCCCTGGAACAGGCGGCAGGCACCCGCGCGCTGACGCACGGTAATTGGCTTCGAATCGATCGAGGACGGCGCATGCCGGCTTTGCAGGACCTATTGTCCCTCGTCTCCGGCGGCGTGGTCGGTTTCATGCTTGGCCTCGTCGTCGGCGGCGGCTCGATCTTGGCGCTGCCGTTGCTGATCTACGTGGTCGGGGTCAGCTCTATCCATGAGGCTATCGGGACCAGCGCCGTTGCGGTTGCGGCGAGCGCGGCCGCCAATCTTGCTGGCCATGCACATGCTCAGACCGTGAAATGGCCTTGCGCCATAGTCTTTGCTTTGGCGGGAATTGTCGGCGCCGCGGGCGGCGCGCAACTCGGCAAAATGACCGACGGCGGTCATCTGCTGGCGCTTTTCGGCGCGTTGATGGTAGCGATCGGTCTTCTTATGCTGCGGCGGCGCCGTTCGGAAGGCAATCCCGACGTGCAGCTCACCCGCGAAACCCTCCATGAGCTGCTGCCGCAACTTATCGGCACCGGATTGGCCGTCGGCGCGCTGTCCGGGTTTTTCGGCATTGGCGGCGGTTTTCTGATCGTGCCTGGCTTGATGCGCGCCACGGCCATGCCGCTGCTCAACGCTATCGGTTCGTCGCTCGTTTCGGTGACGGTTTTCGGGCTAACGACGGCGGTGAGCTATGCGCTCTCCGGCTTGGTCGACTGGCGCGTCGCCATTCTTTTCATCCTCGGCGGGGCGGTAGGCGGTTTCGGCGGCATCAGGCTTGGCCGCCATCTCGCCGCCTATAAACAGGGCTTGTCGCGGACCTTCGCAGGCATTGTGACCGCCGTAGGGCTTTACGTCATCGTCACGGCGTTGATGCACTAACGGCTCAAGGGAACAGCCCCACCTGTTCGATCCCCGTCGTTTCCGGAAAACCGAGCATCGCATTCATGTTCTGCACCGCTTGGCCGGAGGCGCCCTTCACCAGATTGTCGAGCGCGCTGACGATGATCGCACGCCCGGCGACCCGATCCGCCGCAACGCCGATAAATGTCAGGTTGGAGCCGCGCACGTGCCGCGTCTGAGGTGTCTCGCCGAACGGCAGCATGTGGACGAAAGGCTCCTTGGCATAGGCGTCGCGCAGAATGCCGTGCAGATCCTGCGCGTTGCGGCCGCGCCGCCCGCGCACATAGATCGTAGCGAGGATGCCGCGATTCATCGGCGCGAGATGCGGCGTAAAGGTCACCGTCACCTCGCGGCCGGCGGCGAGCGAGAACTCTTGGTCAAGCTCGGCCATGTGGCGATGATGGCCGACGCCATAGGCGTTGAATCCTTCCGATACTTCGGAGAACAACATCGATTCCTTCGCCGCCCGGCCGGCGCCGGTCATCCCCGACTTCGCGTCGATCACGATTTCATCGGTCTCGATCGCCCTCGCCTTCAGCAGCGGGATGAGTGGCAGTTGGGCGGCGGTCGGATAGCAGCCGGGATTGGCCACAAGCCGCGCTTTCCTGATGTCGCGCCGATGATGTTCCGTCAGGCCATAGACGGCCTCACTCTGCAGTTCGGGCGCCTGATGCGGCTGCCCATACCACCGAGCATAGGCATGGATATCCTTGAGCCGGAAATCGGCTGACAGATCGACAATCTTGGTATGCGGCGCAGTTTGCCACAGCTTCTTGATCACGGTCTGCGTCGTGCCATGCGGCAGCGCGCAGAAGGCGAGATCGAGCCCCACCTTTTCCCAATCGATGCCGTCGACGGCCAGGAGCTTCGGGAACGCATACGGTGCAAATTGCGGAAAGACCTCGCGCAGCTCGAGGCCGGCGCGGCGCTCCGCCGTCAGCAGCGCGATTTCGGCGCGCGGATGGCGCAGCAACAGCCGCACCAGCTCCGCGCCGGTATAGCCGGACGCGCCGAGAACACCGACGATCGCTTTCTTGGCCATGGCCGCACTCCCGATTCAGACCCGGCCGCAGCCACGCGGCGGGCAACAAGATTTACCGGATTCGAGGAGCCGCAGGAGATGTGAAGGAAGGGGCCGCGGACACTCGTCCGGCGGCATGCTGACGACTAAACGCTGTCATGCGCCGGAGCCAATGGGCCGCGGCGGCGAATTTCGTTATGCATCAACGTCGTCATGCGCGGGCTCATACCCTTCCTCGGACAGGCGGTCAAGTTCGCTCTAGGTTGCCAAAAGTTAACTGGCAGGCGACCTGGCGTCCTAGGATAATGAGACATGCGACCCCTCCGGGCCATCGGTTTAAACCTTCGCATCCTGCTCGCCCTGCTCGTCGCATTGATGAGCCTGGCCCATGGTCCTGTCATGGCCTTTGGCCAAGACCGGGCGGCGCACTCGCATCACGAGACAATCACGCCCGCTGCCGACCACCAGCATCATCATCTCATGCACAGCCCGATAGCGGAGCAACCGGGCGCGGAAATGGGAAGCCCAGCTTCCATCTGCTACGCCAGCGGCTGCTTTGTCGGTATCGCTCCGCTGCCGGCTCCCGCGCCGGCGCGGTTTCTGACTTTCGCCGAGCGGCTCACGCCCGCGGCTACCGAAGCCGTTCGCTCGGCCGAGCCCGCTCCAAGTGTTCCGCCTCCCCGCCTTCGGATCTGAGGCGCGCGAACCTAAACGACCCGGCCGTGCGCCGGGTCCGGATCGAACATTTGGAGTTACCTATGAAGAAGATCGCTTTGTTGGCGGTTGGCGGAGCCGCGCTGATTTCCGTCGCCGTGCTTGCACACGCGCAATCACAACAGGGAATGCAACCGCACATGCAGATGCAAGGCGGCCCCGGCATGGTGGGCGGCATGATGCATGCGCAAAACATGGGGCCGGGGATGGGAATGCATGGCGGCTCCGACATGCACGGCAATACCCATGGCCAGCCGAAAGGCGATAGCGGCCCGTCGAGCCTTGCCTTTAATGCCATCAACGAAAAGATGCATGAGGACATGGACATCACCTACACCGGCAATACCGATGTGGATTTCGTCCGGGGCATGATTCCGCACCACCAGGGCGCGGTCGACATGGCCAAGACGCTGATCGCCTTCGGCAAGGATCCGGAATTGAAGAAACTGGCCGAGCAGATCATCAAGGCGCAGGAGACCGAAATCGCCTTCATGAAGGAATGGCTGAAGAAGAACGGCGGCTGATCACGCTGCACGCCAAGGAAAGGCCGCCTTCGGGCGGCCTTTTCATTGCCGGCTTACCAGAGCCAGTGAAAAAACCGCGTTCCCGCATCGCCGAGCTTCAACAGCACGGCGGCCCAGACAAAGGCCGATGTGAAATTGGCGATTTGAAACAATCCGTTGGGCATAGAGAAAATGCCGGCGACGAGCGGCACGGACGCGCGCAAGGGGCCGAAGAAGCGCCCGATGAAGATCGCCGCCACGCCCCAGCGCTTCACGAAGGCTTCGCCGCGCGGGATGAGATCGGGATGGCGGGAGAGCGGCCAGATATGGCCCACTGCCGGCCCCGCCTTCAACCCGATCCAGTATGACAGCCAATCGCCTGTGCCGGCACCCAAGGCGCCGGCAACGAGATAGGGCCAGAAGCTGAGATCGGCCGACACGATCAGCACGCCGATCGCGACCAGCGCCGCCCAGGCCGGGACCAGAAAGGAAATGAAGGCCAGGGATTCGCCAAAAGCCAGAGCAAAGGTAATCGGCGGGCCCCAGCCCTGGTGTATGCGCACGAAATCGATGACCTGCTGCTCAAAATTGCTGAATGTCATGGCGTGGGTCGATCCTGCCGGGCCTGTTTAGCCGGAACTGGCCGGGGGAAGCCAGAGGCGCCGCCAGCGGCTCAGCTCGGCAGCGGTGCTTCGTCTTTGGGGAAGAGGTGATTAATCACCACCAGCATCACGATCAGCAACGGCACAGCCAGAAGTGCACCGATCGGGCCCCACATCCACGACCAGAAAACCAGGGCAAGAAATACCACCAATGGGTTCAGCAGAAGCCGATAGCCCATGATCGATGGGGTAATGAAATGTCCCTCGAGCGTGGCAACCGCGAGATAGGCCAGCGGCGCGAGCAGAGCCTGGCCCAGTGTCGGAAAGCTGAGCAAGCCGACCGCGAAAAAAATGAGCTCCATCAGCAACGCTCCGAGATAAGGCACAAAATTGAGAATAAAGCCGAGCACGCCCCAGGCCAGCGGGTTGGGCAGCCCGGCGGCGAAGGCGATCGCGCATGCGGCGATGCCGACGCCGAGATTGATCACCGCGACGACGCTGAGATAGCTGGTCAGGTTGCTTTCGACGTCGTTGAGGATCCGCAGCGTCCTCAATCTCGCGTCGCGACCATCGAAGAAGGCGATCATGCTGCGGCGCATTTGCCTGCGTCCCAGTAACGCGAAGAACAGGGTCCCGAAGAAGATCACCATCTGCCCGATCGCGGGCGTCACGATTGTCACCGCCGGGCGCAGGACGGAAATGAAGCTGAAGGTCATCGTGCTGTCGGGCGTGTTGGGCAGGAGCGCTTTCTGCAAATCCTGCAAGGCCGAGAGCGGCCGGTCGAGCAGGTGCAGCTTCTGCTTAATCGCCGCGGCGAGTTGCGGCCCCTTATCGAGCGAGTCAACGATCGGCACCGAGAGCGAGACAATAATCCCATAGAAGACGGCAACGCTAAGCAGCCACAGCACCGCTGCCGAAACGACTGAGGGCACACCGAAGCGCCCGGCAAGGCTCGTCAGCGGCCCGAGCATGATCGCCAGCATGAACGCGGATATGATCGGCAACAAAATCGGGCGGCTGTAGTCGACGGCCGCACCCAGCGCAATCACGAAAATTCCGATGGTCGCCGCCTGCGCCGCGGTGCGCCAGATGGTCTCGACTTTGGTGACAGGCCTCGGATCGGTGATCACCAGCGGAAAACGGCGGCCCCGGGACGCCTTTATGAATTCCACAGGTTTCTCCCTCCATCCATCGGCGCCGTAGGTCGGCACCGCCAGAGAAGAACAACTCGCTTGGGCCCGTTTGGTTGCAGCCGGTTGACACTCGCCCGCGGCGACGCAACGATCCGGTGCTACCCGTCGTCCAACGATTCTGGCCTGTCGGCCCCGAACCGGAAATCACTATCAGAAGAGGAAACCCATGACGGTCTCGTCGCTGCTGCTGCGTGTCAGTATTGTCCTTCTCCTCCTCGGCCTCATTGTCGGCATCGGCATGGCCAGCCATCAGGACTTCACCTACGCGCCGGCGCACGCCCATCTCAATCTCATCGGCGGTGTGCTGATGTTTCTCGCCGGCCTTTATTATCGGGTGGTGCCGCAAGCCGGCGTCGGTGTCTTGGCAAAAACGCAGGCGACGTTGCATATCATCGGCGCCGTGTTCTTTCCGATCGGAATTGCCGCGGTGCTGACCAATCCGCATTTCGAGTTTTTGGCGATCATCGGTTCGCTCATCGTGCTCGCGGCCATCGGTCTGTTCGCTTTCATCATCTTCAGGACAAGCGCGTCCGCTTGAGGCGGTCGCGCCGTCCCGCTTCCGCCCTTATCCTGTCGTAGTCGGTGCGTGATTCGTACCGACTACGGCGTCACGGCGTTTCATGGCGAAAAGCAGCAAGACCAAGGCCAAGGCGAAATCCGGCGATCTGTTCGACCTGCCGGAGCCGGCGGCGCGCGTAACTGTGCGAGGCGCGGCTTCGTCGCCGCGGCGTGGCGACGTTGAATCTGGCTATACGGCCAAGCATATTGAGGTGCTCGAAGGCCTGGAGCCGGTGCGTCGGCGGCCGGGCATGTATATCGGCGGTACTGACGAAAAAGCGCTGCATCATCTGTTCGCCGAAGTGATCGACAATGCCATGGACGAAGCGTTGGCCGGTCACGCCACCTTCATCAGCGTCGAAATGGAAGCCGACGGCTTCATCACCGTTACCGATAATGGACGCGGTATTCCGGTTGATCCGCATCCGAAATTCCCAAAGAAATCCGCGCTCGAAGTCATCATGTGCACGCTGCACGCCGGCGGCAAATTCGACTCCGAGGTTTATGAGACCTCGGGCGGGTTGCACGGCGTCGGCGTCTCTGTGACCAATGCGCTATCCGAGCGCATGGAAGTCGAAGTCGCCCGCGGGCAAAAGCTCTACCGCATGGTGTTCGAGCGCGGCCAGCCGAAGAGCAAACTGATCGAAGCCGGCAAGGCGCCAAATCGCCGTGGGACTAAAATCCGTTTTCGTCCCGACCCGCAGATTTTCGGCGCCAAGGCCGCCTTCCGGCCGCAACGCATCTTCAAGATGGCGCGCTCCAAGGCCTATCTGTTCGGCGGCGTCGAAATCCGCTGGTCATGCGCCAAGGAGCTGCTGCGCGGCGTCGAGGATGTCCCCGAGCAGGAGACGTTTCACTTCCCCGGCGGCTTGAAGGATTTTCTCGCCGCCGCCATTCACAATGACACGCTTGTCCACCCGGATATTTTCACCGGCAAAGCTGGACGCACCGGCGCGCATGGCGCGGTCGAATGGGCGGTAGCCTGGACCGCCGACGCCGATGGCTTCATCTCTTCTTATTGCAACACTATCCCGACCGGCGACGGCGGCACGCACGAATCCGGCCTGCGCAGCGCCCTGACCAAGGGGTTGAAGGATCACGCCGAACGCATCGGCCAGGGCAAGCGCGCCGGCAACGTCACCAGCGACGACGTCATGGCCAGCGCGGCGGCGATGCTGTCCGTTTTCATCCGCGAGCCGGAATTCCAGGGCCAGACGAAGGACCGTCTCGCCACGGTGGAGGCAACGCGGATCGTCGAACAGAGCATCCGCGACCCCTTCGACCATTGGCTCGCGGGCAATCCGCTGCAAGCCAACCGGCTGCTCGATTTTGTCGTCGAGCGCGCCGAGGAGCGCATCCGCCGCCGACAGGAAAAGGAAATTTCGCGCAAGACCGCGGTGCGCAAGCTGCGCCTGCCGGGCAAGCTTGCCGACTGCACCAACGGCGCCGCCGAAGCATCGGAAATCTTCATTGTCGAAGGCGACAGCGCCGGCGGCTCGGCCAAGCAGGCACGCGATCGCGCCAGCCAAGCGGTGATGCCTTTACGCGGCAAAATCCTCAATGTCGCCGCCGCGGGCAAGGACAAGCTGGCGCAGAACCAGCAGCTCGCCGATCTGGTGCAGGCGCTCGGCTGCGGCACCGGGGTGCATTACCGGCAGGACGATCTGCGCTACGGCAAGGTCATCATCATGACCGACGCCGACGTGGATGGCGCGCATATCGCCTCGCTGCTCATCACCTTCTTCTACCGCGAGATGCCGAAGCTTATCGACGAGGGGCGACTTTATCTCGCGGTGCCGCCGCTCTACCGGCTCACTCACGGCGGCAAGACGATCTATGCCCGGGACGACGCGCACAAGAATGAGCTACTGAAAAAAGAATTCGCCGCCAATGCCAGGGTCGAGATCGGCCGCTTCAAGGGCCTGGGCGAGATGATGCCGAGTCAGCTCAAGGAAACCACCATGGACCCGCGGACGCGCACCCTCCTACGCATCAAGCTTTTGCCGGATGACCGCGAGGACACCGCCGATTCCGTGGAGCGGCTGATGGGGACGAAGGCCGAGGCGCGCTTCGCCTTCATCCAGGAGAAGGCGGAATTCGCTACCGAAGAATTGCTCGATGTTTGAAGTTTAACCGGCCTCCGTAATCGAAATGGCCGAGACGAACTCGGCCATGACGAGGAATAGTCTTCGTCGCGAACCTACTTGTTCGCCTCGACGATCATCGGATGGAAGCTGAACACGTCACGTGACGTCGGATCCACCGTCACCTTGACCCAGTGGATATTCGGGCTGCCGAAGGTTTGCACCCGCGTCAGGTTGGGCACAAGATGCGCCTGGTCGATCAGCGGCTTGTCGACCTTGAAGAAATGCGTGTCGCCGTGCACCAGCACCACTTGGCCGGAATAGGCCCCGGTCTCCTTCACGACAGCATCGAGAAAGGCCGTGTAACCGCTGTATTCAGGCGAGACCCTTTCGTTGACGTCGTAGGTCTCCGGCACATCGAATCCGGGGTCGCCCTGGAATGCGAGCACGATGCCGACCGCCTTGTCGGCTTTCGCTTTCTCGAAGGCCTCATGCATCCACGCGATGTTGGCGGCATCGCGTTCCTGGTATTCGGCATTGTCGGCATCGCATTGATCGCCCTTGCGCCCGCTCTTCTTGGTGCAATCCTTCTCGTCCAACACTTTATTGTTGTTGCTGCCCGGGATGTTCAGGCCGACGAACATCACGCCGCCACGCGAGAACATCACGTTCTCGGAAAATTTTTCGCCCGGCTTGGCCTGGTGCTCGAGCGGCATGGTTTCCATGCCGAAGCTCTCCGGCTTGGCGAACATGGTCTTGCGTAGATGGTCCAGGCGTTCGAGATTGTTGTAACCGCCGTTGTTCAGGCGGTGGCAGTCGGTCCATTCATTGTCGCCGGGGACATAGACCGCCGGCTTCTTCAGCGAATTGAACATCTTGATCGCGCTCGGAAACACGTCATCGGTGCATTTCGAACTGCCGTCCTTGATATCGCCGTCGTAGATCGAAAAAGCGATATCCGAGGCATTCATGTCGGCAATCAAGGCTGGGATTTTCGGCTCATCCTTGTCCTTGGCGTAAGGCATGTCGCCCCACAGCGCGAAGGAGAAGGTGTTTTGCTGAGCCAGAGCAATCGGAGACAAGCCGAGAACTGCGGCGATTGCGCCGGCGGCGACGATCGCGGCGGCGCTCAATATATGAATGTGAGTGCGAATGGGCATGGATGCCTCCCTTAGGCGGGTCAATATTGCCGCAAATAGCCGGGCTGCGTGACGGTGATGCGACACGAGCACGAGCCACCCCCCTTTATTCGGCGGGCGACGGCTCGGCCGCCTTTCTTCGGAGGCCGCGCGGATTCGGTGAGCGCGTTGGCGGCATAATGCGGAGGGGGCCCATGCGCCGGAAAGCCTTGACTGACCGGGGCATTCGCGCAAAACCGGGCGGGAAATTTGCGATCTCGGCAGCCCATCCGGCGGAGCGGCCCCATCAGCGAAGGAAGTGAGCTTCATGCACGAAGTCACCAATAAAACCCATTGGCATGAACCCGCAGGCGGCAGAAAAGCCGGTTTCGGCGAATTTGGCCGGCCGAAGACACCCTATGACGTGTTCATGGAATCCGAAGGCATCCCCATTTTCCGCGGGTTGGGCTGCAGGCGCGCACAGGACCTTCCCATGCAGCCGTGGAAACGCATGGGCGGACGCGGCACCTACGTTCAGCTCTACGGCACCGAAACCAAATGGGGCTGTTACGTCGTCGAAGTGCCCGGCGCCGGCGCGCTCAATCCGGAAAAGCACATGTACGAGGAAATCTTTCTCGTGCTCGAAGGGCGCGGCACCACCGAGGTCTGGCTCGACAACGACAGCAAGCGTCACGTCTTCGAATGGCAGCAGGGCTCGATGTTCTCGATCCCGATGAATGCCAATCACCGCATCGTCAATGCCAGTTCCAGCCCGGCTATCCTGCTCGCTGGCACCACCGCGCCGAACGTGTTGAACATGATTAACAACGTCGAGGCGGTATTCAACAACCCCTTCCGATTTACCGACCGCTTCAGCGGCGCCGACGATTTCTACAAATACAAAGACGATGTCGAGCCGGATCCGGTACGCGGCCTTGCTATGCGGCGAACCAATTTCATCCCCGACGTGATCAATTGCGATCTGCCGCTCGACAACCGCCGCTCGCCGGGTTGGCGCCGCGTCGAGCCCTTCATGACCAACAATCAGTTCTATTTCTGGATTGGTCAGCACGAGAACGGCCGTTATTCAAAGGCGCATGCGCATACTTCGGCGGCGGTGCTCATCTGCCTGAAGGGCAAGGGCTATACCTATTCGTGGCCGGAGCGCGACGGCGTCACCCCGTGGAAGGATGGCAAGACCGAAAATATCAAGCGCGTCGATTATGAGTTCGGCGGCATGGTCACGGCGGCTCCCGGCGGCGCGCGCTGGTACCATCAACACTTCGGCGCCTCAAAAGACCCGCTGCGGCTAACAGCCTGGTTCGGGCCGTTCAATCCCGGCCGCGAGCCCGGTCCGCCCGGCGAGAAGCATACCGATTATACCGGACGCGACATTCCCGAGGGCGGCACCGCCATCCCTTATTGGATGGAAGATCCCTATATCCGCAAGGAGTACGAGGAGAAGCTGGTAAAGGAAGGCGTCGAGAGCCGCATGCGGCCGGAATATTACGACAAGAACTACAAGGGCCCGCTGCCGACGGAATAAGGCGCAGAAGCAACGAGCAAACGTCATGGCCGGGCTTGTCCCGGCCATCCACGTCTAAAGTAAGGACGTGGATGCCCGCGGCGCGCGCCGGCACGACGATGGGGAACTGAGATGCCGGTCGAAGAAACCGAGAGCGGGCGCGTTTATTTTTCCAGCGCCGGACGTTCGCTGGAAGGCGAGGATGAAATTTGCATTCTCAGCGTCGGCGTCGACATCGGCTCCTCGACGTCGCATCTGGTTTTTTCCCGTATCGTGTTGGAGCGGCTCGACAGCCGTTACGTCGTCACCCAGCGGGAAACCTTCTATCAATCCGACATTCTGCTGACGCCGTATACCTCGGGCGAGGAAATCGACGCCGAGGCTCTTGGTGCTTTCATCAGGCAGCAATATCGCGACGCACAGGTCGATCCCGATGAGATCGATACCGGCGCGCTGATCCTTACCGGCGTCGCCGTGCGCCGCCGCAATGCCCGTAAGATCGGTGAGCTGTTTGCCGGCCAGGCCGGCAAGCTGGTGGCGGTCAGCGCCGGCGACAGCCTGGAAACTGTAATGGCCGCGTTCGGCTCCGGCGCCGCGGCGCGGTCCATCCGCGATAACTCGACGGTGATGAACGTCGACATCGGCGGCGGTACCTCGAAGATCGCGGTCTGCGTCGAGGGCAAGGTCGTCGCGCTGACCGCCGTCGACGTGGGCGCGCGGCTTTTCTGCTTCGACGAGGCCGGACGTATCGCACGGATCGAGGAGGCCGGCCGCCGCTTCGCCAAGTCGCTCGGGATCGATCCGCAAGCCGGCCACGCTTTGCCGCCGCAAGCCGCCGAAAAACTTGCCTCGCGCATGGCCGACCGCTTGTTCGAGGCGCTGCGCGGAGAGACCCCGGTCGAGGCCGGCGCGCCGCTGTTGCGGCTCGAGCCCCTCGCCTATCGCGCCAAGATCGACGAAGTCACCTTTTCCGGCGGTGTCTCCGAATTTATCTACGGACGCGAAAAAGAATCCTTTGGCGACCTCGGTCCGCTGCTCGCCGCCGAAATCCGCAAGCGCGTCGAGGGCTGGGCACCGCGCATCGAAGCCCCCGATCAGGGCATTCGCGCCACCGTCATCGGTGCCTCGCAATATACGACCCAGGTGAGCGGCACGACGATCTTCGTCTCGCCGCTGGAGACATTGCCGCTACGCAACGTCCCGGTGATCGCGCCGGCCCTGCCTTTTGCCGAGACAATCGACGCCAAGGCCATCGCCGCCTCGATCGCGCAGGCGCTGCGCCAACTCGATCTCGCCAGCGGCGAGAGCCCGGTGGCGATGTTCGTGCCCTGGCGTGGATCAGCCACCTTCCAGCGCATCGATGCCTTCTGCCGCGGCGCTGCCGAAGGCCTCAAGCCGGTGCTGGCGCACGGACATCCTCTGGTTCTCGCCGGCGATGGCGACGTCGGCGGTCTTCTGGGCATCCACTTGCGCGAGGAAATGCGCCTTCCCAACGCCATCGTCTCTATCGACGGCCTGGAGCTGAAGGAATTCGATTACATCGATATCGGCGCCATGATGGAAAACTCCGGCTCGGTGCCGGTCGTGATCAAATCCCTGGTGTTTCCCACCACCGCCGGACTCGGTCAGGATTGGCAGCCGGATTCGCGCAAAACGGCCGTCACATCCTGACGATTTCATGAAAAAGATTAAGCATTAATGCGGCTTGCCGCCATGGCGCCGCATTGACTTTGGGTCGCGCGTGCTTATGTTCCGAAGCAGCGATCGAACAAACAGATTCGACCGCCTCGTTTCCGTGCATTGCCGTTCGCTTTCATCCGGCGCGGACCGGGCGGTCCTCACTGAGGTTGTATGCCGTTTTCGCACCTTGGCCTTTCGGAAAAGGTCCTCGCCTCCATCAAGGCGGCCGGTTATCCCGCCCCGACCCCAATCCAGGAACAGGCCATTCCGCACGTGCTCGCACGGCGCGACGTTCTCGGCATCGCGCAGACCGGCACCGGCAAGACCGCCGCTTTCGTGCTGCCCATGCTCAATTTGCTCGAGCAGGGCCGCGCACGGGCGCGCATGCCACGCACGTTGATTCTGGAGCCGACCCGGGAGCTCGCGGCGCAGGTGCAGGATCACTTCATCAAATACGGTGCCAAACATAAGCTGAATGTCGCGCTGCTGATCGGCGGTGTGTCCTTTGAGGATCAGGATTCCAAGCTAATGCGCGGCGTCGATGTCCTGATCGCGACGCCCGGCCGGCTGCTCGATCACTTCGAGCGCGGGCGCCTGCTGCTCAGCGGCGTCGAGCTCCTGGTCGTCGACGAGGCTGACCGCATGCTCGATATGGGTTTCATTCCCGACATCGAACGCATCGGCAAGCTGGTGCCCTTCACGCGGCAAACGCTGTTTTTCACCGCGACGATGCCACCCGAGATCCAGCGCATTGCCGACACCTTCCTGCATAATCCGGTACGCGTCGAGGTTTCACGTCCCGCGACCACGGCGGCGACGATCACCCAGTTGCTCGTGGCCAGTGGCCGCGAGCCGCACGAGAAGCGCGAAGCGCTGCGGGCGCAGATCCGTTCCGCGGAAAAATTCAAGAACGCCATCATTTTTTGCAATCGCAAGCGCGAGGTCGCCCTCCTGCATCGTTCGTTGGTCAAGCATGGTTTCAACGCCGTGGCGCTGCATGGCGACATGGACCAGGCGGCGCGCATGGCGGCTCTGGAGTCGTTTCGGAAAGGCGAGACCAAGCTGCTCGTCGCCTCCGACGTCGCCGCACGGGGACTCGATATTCCTGAGGTCAGCCACGTCTTCAATTTCGACGTGCCGCACCATCCCGACGATTATGTGCACCGTATCGGCCGCACTGGCCGCGCCGGCCGCACCGGGACGGCGATAACGGTGGTCACGCCTGCTGACCATAAGGCGGTGGCAGCCATCGAAAAGCTCACCGGACAAGCGATCCCATGGTCGGGCCAGCCCGGCGCCGCGGAAAGCCGGGAATCGCGCCACGGTGGCAAATCGCGGCGCCATGGCCGTCATGACTCGCAGCCCCGCAGTAAGACGAAAGCCGTGCCGCCTCCCGCGCCACGTGCCGAAAGTGCGCAGCCACATCGCGGTCCGGAGCCCGCGTCCAGTCGCAATGACGGGGGGTCGGGCGCGCATCTTCCCGCCTTCTTATTCCGGCCCATTCGGGTGAAAGCCTGAAATCGGCGGAATTAACGTCCTTTTTGCGCGGCGTTTACGCCCGATTCACCCTCCGATTCTAGGATTGCCGACCTTGGCTGCCGCTTGCGGTAGCTGACGGGGATTGGAGCTCGCCCGCGGACGGCGGGGGGTACTGCATGAGCGGGCAGCCTAACGACGAGCACGAGCGCAGTTTTGCGTTCGCGAAGGTGGCGTTTGGCCAGATTCGCGCTTTGCGCCACTCGGCTTCGCCGCGCAATTACAAAATCTGGTACACCTACGCGACCGGATACAATCCGGAGCTCAATGCAGATATCAATAAGCTGCTGGAGAAAAATGGCCAGGTTACCGAGGCCGATCTCGAGCGCATCTTCGACACTTATCTCTCCTCCAACCGCCTGAGTCGGCATCTCGACCAAATCGGCGTCCAGGTCCGCGATGAGATCGAGCAGGTGATGTCGATGATCGAGGCGGCTGCCGGTTCCGCCACAACCTACAAGGCAAACCTGGCGGGAATGAGCGAGCAGCTCGGCGCGGCGAAGGATCGCGAGGGATTGCGCGCCATCGTCGAAACTCTGGTGCACACCGCCAAGGAGATGGAGCAGAGCAACAAGGCGCTGGAAGCACGGTTATCCGCGTCGAAGCAGGAAATCAATCAGCTCCAGGCCAACCTGGAAACCGTCCGCCACGAAAGCTTGACCGATCCGCTGACGACCCTGGCGAACCGCAAATATTTCGATCAGGCCCTGGAGAAGGCAATCGGGGACGCAATGATCAAGCGGGAGCCGTTGTCGCTGATGCTCACCGATATCGACCACTTCAAGAATTTCAACGACAGCTTCGGTCATCTTACCGGTGACCAGGTGCTCCGCCTCGTGGCGCAGACCGTGAAGAACAATGTCAAGGGCCAGGACATCGCCGCGCGTTATGGTGGCGAGGAATTCGCCATCGTGCTGCCGAACACGATTTTGCGGTCGGCCACCACCGTCGCCGACCATATCCGCCGCGCGGTGATGGCCAAGCAGTTGATGAAGCGCTCGACGCACGAGCAGCTCGGCCGCATCACGATCTCGATCGGCGTGGCGGCCTTGCGGGACGGCGAGACGCCGCAATCCCTGATCGCGCGCGCCGATGCCTGCCTTTATGCCGCCAAGCATGCCGGCCGCAACCGCGTGATCTGCGAAGCCGATCCGGAGGCCGCGGCGCCGCCCGCCAGTGAAGTGGCCTAGGCCGGCGCGTCTTTTTCCGCCGGCGCGAGTTGTACGGATTCGCCGCAGCCGCAGGCGGAAACCTGGTTTGGATTGTTGAAGACGAATTGCGCCGCCAGCTTGTCGGTCTTGAAATCCATCTCCGTACCGAGCAGGAACATGATCGCCTTGGGATCGACGAGGATGCGTACACCCTTGTCCTCGACCACTTCGTCATGCGGGCCGGCGGCCGTGGCGTATTCCATGGTATAGGTCATCCCGGCGCAACCGCCGTTCTTCACCCCGACGCGCACGCCGAGAATAGAGCCATCGGCCTTGGCCATGACTTCCTTGATGCGCGCCGCGGCGGCGTCGGTCAGCCGCATCACTTGAGGTTTCGGTCGCACGCTAGCCATTTCTTGTCGTCTCCCGCCGGCATTGATCCGGCACATTCACAATGTAGGCTTTATCGGCCTTAACACAACGTCACCACATATTCAGCGTGACCCGCGCCTCATCCGACATGCGACTCGGATCCCATGGCGGGTCCCAGACCACGTTGACTTTGACCGGTCCAACGCCGGCGATGCTCGACAGCGCGTTTTCCACCATCTGCGGTAACTCCTGGGCCGCGGGGCAGCTCGGGGCCGTCAGGGTCATGTCCACAGTCACGCCGCGATCGCCGCCAATGTCGATCTTGTAGATCAGTCCAAGCTCGTAGATATCGGCGGGAATTTCCGGGTCGTAGACGGTCTTCAACGCCGCGACGACATCATCCGTCAGCCGGTCTAGTTCGTCCGCCGGCAGCGCGGAAGACTTATCGGGCGGCGCTGAAGCATCCGGCGCGAGCGGTGCTGAGGACGCAGCGTCCTTGTTTTCCGTCTCGTCGCTCATGCGAAGAAATCCTGCGCTTTAATGAGCGCTTGCGCCAGCGCGTCCACTTCGGACTGGGTGTTATAGAGCGCGAAGGAAGCGCGGCACGTCGCGCTGAGGCCATAACGCGCCAATAGCGGCATGGTGCAATGGGTGCCCGCGCGCACCGCCACGCCATTTCGGTCAATGACTGTCGCCACATCATGGGGATGCGCGCCTTTCATCTCGAAGGAAATAATTGCCCCTTTTTCCTTCGCCGTGCCGATGATGCGCAGCGAGTTGATCTCGCGCAACCGGTCCTGTGCATAGCCGAGAAGCGATGATTCGTGGGCCTTGATGCGCACGCGGCCGATGGAGTTGACGTAGTCAATCGCCGCCCCGAGCCCGATCGCCTGGGCGATGGCCGGCGTGCCGGCCTCGAATTTGTGCGGCGGATCGCCATAGGTGATGCGGTCTTCGTAGACGTCCCGGATCATTTCGCCGCCGCCGTTGAACGGCGGCATGGCCGTCAGATGTTCGTATTTCCCGTAAAGGACGCCGATGCCCGTGGGACCATAGAGCTTGTGGCCGGTGAAGGCGTAGAAATCGCAATCGATATCCGACACGTCCACGTCGAGATGCACCGCCGCCTGGCTGCCGTCCACCAGCACCGGAATGCCGCGGGCATGCGCCAGCCGCACCACCTCCTTTACCGGGACGATTGTGCCGAGCGCGTTCGACATCTGCGTGATCGCCACCATCTTGGTGCGTGAGCCGAGCAGCTTCTCGAATTCATCGAGCAGAAAATTGCCGTCGTCGTCGATCGGCGCCCACCGGATCACCGCACCCTGGCGCTCGCGGAGAAAGTGCCAAGGAACGATGTTCGAGTGGTGCTCCATGATCGAGAGCACGATCTCGTCGCCGGCCTGGATGCGCTCGCGGCCGAAGGTGGCGGCGACGAGATTGATCGCCTCAGTGGCATTGCGGGTGAAAATAATCTCCTCGCGGCGCGGCGCGTTGAGGAAGGCGCGCACCTTGTCGCGCGCACCTTCATAGGCTTCCGTCGCCGCATTGGCGAGATAATGCAGCCCGCGATGCACATTGGCGTATTCGGATGTATAGACCTTGCGCATCCGCTCCAGCACCGCGGTCGGCTTCTGCGCCGACGCGGCGTTGTCGAGATAGACGAGCGGCTTGCCATAGACCTGCGTCGCCAGGATGGGGAAATCCTCGCGGATGCGGTTGACGTCATAGCTGCCATTGCCCACTGCGGGATGCATGGTCAACTCCGCGTCGCCACCCAGGCGGCGACCGCCTCCATCAGCACCTCGCGCAGCCCGGCATGCTCGATGCCTTCCACCGCCTCGCCGACGAAGGACTGAATCAACAGCGCCTCGGCTTCCGACTGCGGAATGCCGCGCGCCTTCAGATAAAACAGCAAATTCTGATCGAGCGCGCCGGCAGTCGCGCCATGACCGCATTGCACGTCGTCGGCGAAAATCTCCAGCTCCGGCTTGTTGGTCGCCTCGGCGCGCTCCGACAACAGCAGCGCCTGCGTCATCATCTTGGCGTCTGTTTTCTGCGCGCCGGGGCGCACCGTGATCTTGCCCTGAAAGATACTGCGGCCCTCCCCGTCGGCCACCGCCTTGAACAACTCGCGGCTCTGACAGCCGCCCACGGCATGATCGACGACCAGCGTATTGTCCGCATGCTGCCGCCCATTGAGCAGGCTCACGCCGCGAATGCCCGCTACCGTTTCTGCTCCGGCAAAATGCAGGAACATCTGGTTGCGCACCGCCGCGCCGCCGGTGAGGAAGCTGAAGGCGTTAAAGCGCGCCTGCGCGCCGACGGCGGCCATCAGCGAGGAGACGTGCAGCGCCTTAGCTCCTTCCCCGATCAGCTTCACATGGTCCACATGCGCCCTGTCACCCACTTTAAGTTCCAGCGCGGTATTGACCTGATAATCCGTATCCTCGTCGCCCTCGTGACTTTCGATCAGCATGGCGCGCGCGCCCTCTTCCACCACGACCAGGGAGCGGGTGAACAGCGACATGGGGGTGTCCGAATTGAAGAAGACCAGATGCAGCGGCCGCTCCGTGGCGGCGCCGGCGGCAACGTGGATCACCGCGCCATCGCCCATCAGGGCGGTGTTCAGCGCCACCGCCGCGTCATCGACGGCGACCACGTTGCCGATCTGTGGGGTCAAGGAATCGCTGCCCGCCAGCGCCTGTGCCATGGAGCGGATGCTCAGCCCTTTTTCCAGGCCGGCGAGATCGGAAAGCTCGCAAACGAAAGCGCCGTTGACGAAAACAATGCGCCGGCTTTCTACGTCACCAATGACGCTGCCGGCGGTCTTGGCGCGGGCCTTGTCGGCAGCATCCGGCGGCGGCGCCAACGGCTTGGCGTCGCGCATCAGCGCGCGCAAGTCGGTATATTTCCATTCCTCGACGCGCCGATGCGGTAGGCCGTGCGCGTCGAAGCGGCTGAAGGCAAGCTCGCGCAATGCGGCGACCGTGCCGTTTCCCGGAAGCTTGTTTTTGACCGCCGCAAAAGTATTGGCCAGCCCCAACTCGGCTGCGGTCTTTACCGGTTTGACTTCGACATTCATCGCAAATCTTTTTCCCTGTCATTCCGGGACGGCCCGCGGGGCTGGACCCGGAATCCAGAAGCAAATACGGAGCTTGCGTCTAGAATCCAGACTCGCCGCTTCGCGGCGCCGCGGAATGACAAATAGGCGCGCATCACACCATCTCGTCCTGATATTCGGCATAGCCGCGCGCTTCCAGTTCCAGCGCCAGATCTTTGCCGCCGCTCTTCACCACGCGGCCTTTCGACAGCACATGCACCACATCCGGCACGATGTAATTGAGCAGCCGCTGGTAGTGGGTGATGACGATCATCGATCGCTGCGGCGAGCGCAGGCGATTGACGCCGTCGGCGACCACGCGCAGCGCATCGATATCGAGGCCGGAATCGGTCTCGTCCAGCACCGCCAGGCGCGGCTCCAGCAGTGCCATTTGCAACACCTCGTTGCGCTTCTTTTCACCGCCGGAAAAACCGACATTCACCGCGCGGCGCAGCATCTCCTGGTCGATGCCGAGCCTGCCAGCCACCTCGCGCACGCGTTTGAGAAATTCCGGCGTGGACAGCTCCGGCTCGCCGCGCCGCTTGCGCTGTGCATTGAGCGCGGTGCGCAAGAAAGTCATCGACGCGACGCCGGGAATTTCCAAGGGATATTGAAAGGCGAGAAAAACGCCCTTGGCGGCGCGCTCGTCCGGCTCCATGGCCAATAGGTCTTCGCCATCGAGCAGCACCTGACCCTGCGTCACCGTGTAGCCGGGCTTGCCCGCCAGCACATAAGCCAGCGTCGACTTGCCGGAGCCATTCGGGCCCATGATGGCGGCGACCTGACCCTTCTCGACCGTCAGATTGACGCCGTTGAGGATCTTCTTGCCGTCCACCTCGGCATGCAGGTTCTTGATTGCGAGCAGCGGCATCTTACCCAACGCTTCCTTCCAGCGAGATCGAGATCAGCTTCTGTGCCTCGACGGCAAATTCCATCGGCAGTTGTTGCAGCACGTCCTTGACGAAGCCGTTGACCACCAACGCCACCGCCTCCTCGGCGGAAAGCCCCCGCTGGCGGCAATAGAACAGCATTTCCTCGGAGATTTTCGATGTGGTCGCCTCGTGCTCGAACACCACCGAGGCATTCTTCGCCTCGATATAGGGCACGGTGTGCGCGCCGCATTTGTCGCCGATGAGAAGCGAGTCGCAGTTGGTGAAATTGCGCGCGCCAGTGGCTTTGCGATGCGTGGTCACAAGGCCGCGATAGGTATTGTTGGAATGCCCGGCGGCGATACCCTTGGAGATGATGCGGCTCGAGGTGTTCTTGCCGAAGTGCCACATCTTGGTGCCGCTATCCACCTGCTGATGGCCGTTGGAGATAGCGATCGAGTAGAATTCGCCGCGCGAATTGTCGCCGCGCAGAATGCAGCTTGGATATTTCCAGGTGATCGCTGAGCCGGTCTCGAGCTGCGTCCAGGAAATTTTCGAGCGCGGGCCGCGGCACTCGCCGCGCTTGGTGACGAAATTGTAGACACCGCCCTTGCCTTGCGCGTCGCCCGGATACCAGTTCTGGATGGTGGAATATTTGATCTCGGCATCGTCGAGCGCGATCAGCTCGACCACCGCGGCATGAAGCTGGTTCTCGTCGCGCGACGGCGCCGTGCACCCTTCAAGGTAGCTGACATAGGAACCCTTGTCGGCGATGATCAGCGTGCGCTCGAATTGGCCGGTCTTCTGCTCGTTGATGCGGAAATAGGTGGACAACTCCATCGGGCAGCGCACGCCCGGCGGCACGTAGACGAAGGAGCCGTCGGAAAACACTGCGGCATTCAGCGTGGCGAAGAAATTATCGGTGATCGGCACCACAGTGCCGAGATATTGCCTCACAAGCTCCGGATGCTTCTGCAAGGCTTCGGAGATCGGCATGAACAGCACGCCGGCCTTGGCCAGTTCTTCCTTGAAAGTGGTGGCGACGGAAACGGAATCGAACACCGCGTCCACCGCCACGCGCGAACGCGTGCCGTCTTCGCGTTCGACGCCGGCGAGAATTTCCTGCTCACGCAGCGGAATGCCGAGTTTCTCGTAGGTTTTGAGAATTTCCGGATCGACGTCCTCGAGCGACTTCAGCGCCTTCTTCTTCGGCGCGGAGTAATAATAGATATCCTGATAATCGATCGGCCCGTACTTCACCTTGGCCCATTTCGGCTCGCGCATGGTGAGCCAGCGGCGAAAGGCCTCAAGACGCCATTCCAACATCCATTCCGGCTCATTCTTCTTGGCCGAAATGAAGCGGACGGTATCCTCGTTCAGTCCTTTCGGAGCCTTTTCGGATTCGATATCGGTGACGAAACCGTACTTATATTGGTCCACGTCGATACGGCGGACCTTCTCGACGGTCTCTTGTGCTGCCGGCATTCTTCCCTCCGCTCACGGTTTCAAGGACCGCGGGTTGGATCAGTCGGTTATGGTCGGTTGTCGCGCCGGATAATCACCCTTTTGCGATGCCTTTAGGCGGCCATACCCCGTCCCTTAAGTAATGCGCTTGTAACGCTAATCCAAGCGGCGATGAAGCGTTCGATATCCCTTTCGGTGCTGCTCCAGCCGAGGCTGATCCTTATGCCGCCCCTGGCGAGGTCCGCCGGCACGCCCATGGCTGTAAGCACATGGGATGACTGTACTTTTCCCGACGAACAGGCGGCCCCCGAAGACACCGCGAAACCCTCCAAATCGAGCGCAATCACGGCGGTTTCGGCTTTCATGCCCGGCACCGCCAGAAGCGTCGTATTGGGCAGCCTCTCGACCTCGTGACCGAAGATTAGCGCCTGCGGCGTCGCCTCCTTCAGACCGGCTTCCAGCCGATCGCGCAGGGCGCGCAAGCGCGTCGCTTCGGTGGGCAACGAAGCGGCCGCAGCTTCGGCGGCGGCGCCAAATCCGGCGATCGCCGCGACGTTTTCCGTGCCTGCTCGCAGGCCGCGTTCCTGCCCGCCACCTCGGATGAGTGGTTCCGGCCGCAAGGCCTCCTCGCGGCGGATTAACGCCCCGGCGCCTTTGGGACCGCCGAGCTTGTGGGCGGAGACCGTCAGCAAATCGGCACCCAATTCGCCGATGTCGCACCGCAGTCTGCCGGCGAGCTGCACCGCATCCACGTGCAACAAGCCTCCCACTTCATGCGCCATTGCCGCGACTTCAGAGATCGGTTGAACGACCCCGGTCTCGTTGTTGGCAGCCATGATTGAGAGCAGCACGGGCTCGCCCCGGGCCGCCAGATCGGCAAGCCGCGCCTTGAGTGCCCACCGGTCGATGACACCCTGCGCGGTGACCGGCACGGTTTCGACCGCTTCGGGCGCGAAGCGCCCTCCGGCGCGCACCGAAGCGTGCTCGATGGCCGAGATCAGAAGCCGGCTGCGGGGCGGCTTGCCGCCACCGAGATTTGGCGTCAGCGCCAGCATGTTTGCTTCGCTGCCGCTCGAGGTGAAAGTCACGTTCCTCGGCTCGGCGGCGGTGAGCCTTGCCACGGCCGCGCGCGCATCTTCCACCAGCCGCCGCGCGGCGCGGCCTTCGGCGTGGATCGACGACGGATTGCCAGAGCAATCGAGCGCGGCGGCCATGGCCGCACGCGCCTCCGGCCGCAGCGGCGCGGTCGCGTTCCAGTCCAGATAGCTCCGCTCGGTCATCTTCTTCCTGAGCCGCAAAGACATGCGCCGGACCGCTGATAATACTTGCGTTTTGCCCCGGCGGTCATGATATGAAAAGACCTCGGCGGGCGCCGCAAGACTGCGGTTCCTGGTTGGCCGCGTGCCAAAAATTAGAATAGTTCCAGATACTTACGTGCGCCTTGAGCCGCCGTCAAGGACGCTTTGCCGCGCGAGCTGAGGTACGAATCGATGCCTGAAGTCATTTTCACCGGTCCCGCCGGGCGGCTCGAGGGCCGCTATCATCCTTCGCGTCAAAAGAACGCCCCGATCGCGATCATCCTGCATCCGCATCCGCAGTTCGGCGGCACGATGAACCATCCGATCGTCTATCAGCTCTACTATGCCTTCGCGCACCGGAATTTCTCGGTGCTGCGTTTCAATTTCCGCGGCGTCGGCCGCAGCCAAGGCAGCTTCGACCATGGCGCCGGCGAATTGTCCGACTCCGCGGCCGCGCTCGATTGGGCGCAGACGATCAATCCGGAAGCGCGCAGCTGCTGGATCGCGGGATTTTCTTTCGGCGCCTGGATCGGCATGCAGCTTCTGATGCGGCGTCCGGAGGTCGAAGGCTTCATTTCGGTCGCGCCGGAAGCCAACCGCTACGATTTTTCTTTCCTTGCGCCCTGCCCGTCCTCGGGGCTGATCATCCACGGCGATAAGGACATCGTGGCCCCGCACAAGGACATCACCACCCTGGTCGACAAGCTGAAGACGCAAAAGGGCATCGTCATCGACCAGAAGGTCGTGCCCGGCGCCAACCACTTCTTCGACGGCAAGATCGAACCGCTGATGACGGCGGTCAGTGCCTATCTCGACAAACGCCTCGGCACCGCGGGCCGCAAGGCCGGCGCGGCCTGATCACGGCCTCGCCACTACGCCGCCGGTCATCGGCCGCGGCACACCGGTCGTTCCGGGAAAGGTGATTGGCAGCCCTTTCAGCGAACGCACCGCGAGATAAGCGAAAGCCTGCGCTTCCAGCGCATCGATCGACCAGCCGACCGCGCTGCCGGTTTCCACCGAGGCCGGGGCCAGGCGCTCGCGCAGCATGCGCACGAGCGTCGGATTATGCGCGCCGCCGCCGGCCACGATCCAGCTGCGCGGCGGTTTCGGCAGACGCGGCACGATGCGCGCCACCGCCGCGGCGGTCAGCGCCGAGAGCGTCGCGGCCCCATCCGCCACCGACAGATCCGGCAGCCCGACATTGGCCAGCGCGAAATCGTTGCGATCGAGCGATTTCGGATAAGGCGCATCGAAAAAAGGATGGGCGAGAACGCGGTCGACGAAAGCCTTGTCGACACGACCTCGCGCCGCCTGATCGCCGTCGCGATCGAGCGGCAGGCCGGTGCGCGCGCGCATGAAGTCGTCGATCAGCGCGTTTCCCGGACCCGTATCGCAAGCCAGCGGATCTTTGTCGCCCTCGACATAGGTCACGTTGGCGACCCCGCCGATATTGAGCACGGCGATCGGCCCCGGCCGCTCAAGCTTTTGCGCGATCGCGCGATGAAAGACCGGGACGAGGGGCGCCCCCTGCCCGCCGGCGGCGACATCGGCGGCGCGGAAATCATGCACCACCGGAATTCCCAGGCGCTTGGCCAGGCTCACGCCGTCGCCGATCTGCACGGTGAGACCGGCCTGCGGCTTGTGCAGCACCGTCTGCCCGTGAAAACCAACCGCAGCCACCGAAGCCGGATCGATTCGATGCCTCTGCAGCAAGCCGGCCGCGACCTCGCCGTGAACCTTAGTGACGAAGGCCTCGGCCTTGGCGATAACAGCGGGACGTTGACCGCGCTCGGTCAGCGTGGCGCCAAGGGCCAGCGCCTCGCGGAGCAACTCCGCCTCGCGCCTCGAATAAGGCCGGTATCCGGTCGGTCCTAAGCGATTGACCTGCTCGCCATCGGTCTCGACCAGCGCCACGTCGACACCGTCGAGCGAGGTGCCGCTCATCATACCGATAGCAGTGAGGCTGGTCATGGCCCAACGGTCCGGTTCAAGCGTCCAGTTGAATCGAGCGCCGGACCTGTTACACCACCGGCCACGTCCCTCGATAAGCCAAAGCCATGACGGCCTACAAGTCCGACTTCCTCAACACGCTGGAGAGCCGTGGTTTCATCCATCAGCTCTCCGACGCCGAAGCGCTGGATGCCAAGGCCGCCGCCGGGGCGATCACCGCCTATGTCGGCTTCGATGCCACGGCGCCCAGCCTGCATATCGGCAACCTGTTGTCGATCATGATGCTGCGCTGGCTGCAGAAGTCGGGCCATCGCCCCATCGCGCTGATGGGCGGCGGCACGAGCAAGATCGGCGACCCTTCCGGCAAGGACACAGCGCGCTCGCTGCTCACCGAGCAGCAGATCGCCGCGAATATTGCCTCGATCCGCACGGTCTTTTCCCGCTTCCTCGATTTCAAGGCCGGCGCGCTGATGGCCGACAATGCCGAGTGGCTCGATCGCCTGCCTTACATACCGTTTCTGCGCGAGGTCGGCCGTCACTTCACCATCAACCGCATGCTCACTTTCGATTCGGTGAAGCTGCGGCTCGAGCGCGAGCAGCCGCTGACCTTCCTCGAATTCAATTACATGATCCTTCAGGCTTACGATTTCGTCGAATTGTACAAACGCCATGGCTGCGTCCTGCAAATGGGCGGCTCCGACCAATGGGGCAACATCGTCAACGGCATCGAGCTCGGCCGCCGTATGCTTGACGTACAGCTTTTCGCGCTGACCACGCCGCTGCTCACCACCGCTTCCGGCGCCAAGATGGGCAAGACCGAAAGCGGGGCGGTGTGGCTCAATGCCGACATGATGAGCCCGTATGACTATTGGCAATTTTGGCGCAACACCGAGGACGCCGACGTGGTTCGCCTGCTCAAACTCTTCACCGAGCTTCCGCTGCCGGAAATCGGCCGGCTGGCTGTCCTCAAAGGCCAGGAGATCAATGAGGCGAAGAAAATTCTGGCGACCGAAGCAACCGCGCTGCTGCACGGCCGCGCCGCGGCGGAGGAAGCCGAGCGCACCGCTCGCACGACTTTCGAGGCCGGCGGCATCGCCGCCGCGTTACCGAGCTTCGAAATCCCACGCCGCGAACTTGAACGCGGGTTTGGCGTCCTTACCGCCTTTGTGAAGAGCGGCCTGGTCGCATCGAGCAGCGAAGCGCGGCGCCAGATCAAGGGCGGCGGGCTCAAGGTCAACGACAAGACCGTGACCGACGAGCGAATGCTGCTGACCCCCAACGATTTTACTGCCGAAGGCGTGATTAAGCTTTCGCTCGGAAAGAAGCGGCACCTGCTGCTGAAGTCCAGCTAGGCAGGATGCAAGGCGCGTCCCAATCTAGCGCAGCACCTCGAAGTCGCTGTCCTTAGTGTTGCGGAATTCGAAGAACTTACGCAAAAGCCCGGGCGCCACCGCCGATAGAGGATTGACATTCAATCGCGGCGCGCTCGGCCGCCCCACCACTTCATAGGTGACGCCCAGGAGTCCCTCGTTGCTGCCGCCGAGGAAGAAGCCGACGATCGGAATTTGGCCGAACACGTTGTTGAGCTGATAGAGCGGAACGAACGATCCGCTGAGGTGCACTTCGTCGGCATCGTAATTGATGTGGCCGTCGATGGTCGCGCCGATCAGGCCCTGCACGACGCCGTCATGAATTTGCAATTGCCCGGGCATGCGGGTGAATTGCGCGCGCATGCGCGAAAACTTGACGCCCTGCTGGGCGCCGTTCGGCGCGCCAGCGACAAGCCGCTCCAGCGCCGCCTCGCCGCGAATGGAAAAATCCTTGATGCTCAAGATACCATCCTGTGGCGCGGGATTGCTGCTCGGCGCATCCATGGCCACCGACATCTGGCCTCCGGCCATACGCGCATAGGTGTCGGTGAAGCGAAACAGCGCCCCGGCATCGCCGGTCTCAAAATAGATCAACGGCCGGCCGCTGGTGCGATAGCGCAAGCTGCCGGAGAGCACCGCATCCCGCCCCAGCTTCGCACTAAGTTTGAAATTGCGGATCTGGCCTTCATGGCGAGACATTTTCAATTCGAGCACGCGCAGGGTTTCGCCGTTGAAGCCGAGAACCGCTCCCAGCCTGATATCGAGATCGAGGTTGGAGACTTTTCCTTTGGTATCGGCGCGCGTCCCGGCCATCGCCGTCTTGACGAAACCCCTGCCGTCGTAGATTTCGCCGCGCATACTCACGTGCAATGTGCCATCCGGCGTCCGATCCGCTTTGAGCGTGGCCTTGTCGCCTTCCGCCAGATTGAAAGTCGGAAAGTTGGCGGCAACGATGTTCCCGGAACGATCCAGCTCGACATTGCCCTTGGCATGAGCCCCTGCTCCGGTGAGAACGAGATCGTTCAACCGCGCACCCTGGCTGTCGCTGACCAAGGCGAAAGTCGCGTGCGCTGTCTTGCCCGCGGCCTTGTTCCAGCCTGGCAGAAGATTGTCGATACGGGCCTGCGTGAGATCGAGATCGACGTTGAACCGGCTGTCCTGGCTCGAAGCACCCATGAGGCCGCTGAGCTTCAGCGGCACGGGTCCCCCGATCGCGTCGCCCAAATCCATGCCGAATTTCGCGCGTGCCGCATCGTCGAGCACCGTTGCCAAGTGAACTTCGGCATCCGGCTTGTCTTTTTCCTTGCGATAGGTGAGCACGGCGGGCATGCCCGCAATCTTCACGTCGCCCTTGATTTCGGACTCGGCGTTGCTGGCGGTGATGCGCAGGCTCGCCGCTTCGAGCTTCTGCGCCATGAAAACTTGATCAGCGGCAAAATCGGCGAGGTCGGCGGTCACGTTGTAAGTCGTCGAGCCCACAGGCAGCTTGGGATCCAGCCGGAAGGCGAGATCGACCGTGGCTTTCACGTTGCCGCGCGCGGTCGACGGGTCGAAAGGCAGTGCGGAAAATTGCCGCAGACGGTCCATCGCAAGCAGCTCGCCGCCCGCTGGTATCGGCCCTTCAATCTGGAATCGGCTACGCGCAGCGGGAGCCGGGCCATAGGTCTTCGGCACTTCGAAAATGCCGTTGCTCATGGTCAGCTTGCGTCCCGAGGGCAACGTCACCGTGCCCTTCTGCATGGCAATGGTCGCCACGCGCCCGGTGGCATGGACCGTGAGATCGGCACCGCGGATCGGCGGCAAGGTGTCGATGGGGCGAATGACGGCGTCATGGGCCGAGACATCCACCGAAAGCCCCCCTTCCGGCACGGGATCGCCGCCGGTCTTGAACGCGGACAAAGGGGCATTGGTCGCGATCACCACCCGGTCGACCGTCCCGCTCGCGGTATGTTCCTCGATCCATTTGCGCAGTGGCGGATTTACGAAGTTTGGCCAGAGCTTTTTCATCGTCTGCAGCGTCATGCGCGTGCCGGCGACACCGATGGCCAGTCGCGGGTCGCTGCTGGATACGTCGAAGCTGCCGGTGAGCGCGACCGTCGTGTCCGCATTGCCGAGATCGCCCTGTTCGATCGTGACCAAGCGTTTCTCGGGATCAATGCGGCCGCGGACGGCGACGTGATTGAACACCACCGGCTCGTCGCTGCCGCCGCCGCCCAGCACCACGGTGCCGCCATTCATGGCCACCAGCCAGGGCCCGTTGCCGCTTTGCGGCGCCATGAGCTGCGCAAACAATGTCATCCGCGCAGCGCCGGAGACGATCTGGAAAGGTATCGCGAGGCGGTGGCGAACCGCATCCCAGTCGAGCGTGAATTCCGCGCGGTCGATTTTCAGTGCGATGTCGGGATCTTTGGCATCTTGAATCACTCCGCCCTCGATGATGACCCTGCCTTGCAACACCTGCACGGCATCGCTGGCGTCGATCTCCGCATGCAGGCTCGCCGAGATCGGCAATTGATCGATCATCGGGCCGCTGCCGAAACGGGCGGCAAGCAGCAAATCCTTGGCCGAAACCCGCCGGGCCTCGATATTGAAGACGCGTCGCCCCGCGCGGCTCGGCACCGCGGCCGCCGAAAGAGCCCAAGGCCGATCATTGCTCTCCGAGGCGACGCTGAAGACCACGCCCCCGTTTTCCGAGCGCATCAAGCTCAGATGGATGTTTTCGAAGGCCCAATGCTGGCCATTGCGCTGATCATCGACGACTAGCGATCCGTTCTTGAGGCCGAGCTCGGAAAGCGAATGACCGTCGAGGCCGCTGGCACCGAGACTGTCGATCCAGGCCAGCACGGCAGCGACGTTTTCGAGTGCGGATTCGCCGGGCGCCTGATCGGCGCTTGTTCCCGCTTGCTGCGGCGCGCTCGCCGGAGCCCGGAGCGGCAGATTGGCCGAAGCGGGCGCGCTGGCGATCGGATGCTTGTCGTTGCCGGCAAAGACACTGACATTGCCCGCCGGATCGATGCGAACCGACATTTCGGCGCCGACGAGGTTGAGACGCTCGGCATGCATGTTGCCGGTCAGCAGCCTTGTGCCGGAGAAGCCGACTTCCGCCTTCGGCGCACTGGCGGCAATCGCTCCATCGGCGTCGCGCACCACAATGTCACGTAGGCGGAGCCGGATGTGGCCCTTGCGATCGCGTTCGAGCTGCGTGCCGCCGACGGCGACCTTATAGCTGCTGCCGAAATTCTCCTCGATTGCCCGCGTCAGCCATGGCGTGGCGATATCGATCTCGAGCGGTCCGCTGCCGAGACGCCACCAAAGTCCGAAAAAGATTAAAAGGCCTGCGCCCGTAAGAACACCGGTAGCGATCAGCGGCCAGCGCAATGCCCGCCGCCGCAGCAGCCGCGCAACCCGGTCCCAAAGCAGCAAGATCATCGGCTTCGCGACACGCAGCGCCTTCGGCCCATGCCGGCGCCCCGGCAAGCTGAATGTCAGCTTGCGCCAAACCCTGACGCCCGGATGCTCATGTTTCCCCGCCATGCCCTATCGAGCGCCCTCCGCCCGGGATATTGGTTGTCTGAGATATCGCCCTTGGAACGATTCGAACCGGATGGTGTCCCCCGCAGCCGTTTCCCCTATCCGGATTGGCACTTTGAGCCTTTGAAAGCGACGAAAGGAAGGCGCATGGTTCCGCTTCTTGCTCCCGGTGTAAACGCCCCAGACTTTTCGTTGCCGCGCGACGGCGGCGGCAATGTGTCGCTCGTCGATTTCGCCGGTCGCAATCTCGTTCTCTATTTTTATCCGAAAGCCGACACTCCGGGCTGCACTCGCGAAGCCCAGGCTTTTTCCGGGCTGCGGCGCTCTTTTGAAGCAGCGGGCACCGCCATTCTCGGGGTCTCGGCCGATCCGGTGCGGGCCCAGGACCGGTTTAAGGCCAAATACGATCTCTCCATTCCACTGGCCTCGGACGAAACCCATCGGATGCTCTCCGCCTACGGCGCCTGGGGGGAAAAATCGATGTATGGGCGGAAATTCATGGGGGTTATCCGCAAAACCTTCCTGATCGACCGCCAGGGACGCATTGCCCGAATTTGGCCCAAGGTCTCGGTCGAAGGCCATGCCGAGGACGTGCTTGCTGCCGCGAAATCATTGTGATGTTTACCATCTTCGCATCGTGAGCCGATTGCGTTTCCGGAAAATTAACCACGTGCGGATGAAATCGCCCCGTCACGGTGCCGGCTGTTCAGCCGCGGACCGGCGTGGGGAGTCTTTATGCCGCAGCGGCCCGTCGCCCATTACCAGCATTACGACAGCCATCGCTATCACCAGCCGCAGCCGAGGATGCACGCCGCCGCGGTTCATCCGCGCGCAGTGCGGACGGCACGCGATTACACGCTCGGTCACGGCGGACGGCAGGTTCGCCTGGGGCCGGTCGCATTTTGGATTGCGGTCGGCACGCTGGTCATCATGGCGGTTTGGACGGTCGTTACCGCAACCTATTTCGCCTTCCGCGAGGACGTGCTTACCCGGTTGATCGGCCGTCAGGCGGAGATGCAATTCGCCTACGAGGACCGCGTTGCCGAATTGCGCGAACAGATCGACCGCATCAGCAGCCGCCAGCTCCTCAACCAGGAACAGTTCGAAGGCAAGCTGCAACAGATCATGCGCCGTCAGGCGGTGTTGGAATCGCGAGCCTCGGCTTTGAACGCCATCGCCGACCCCCTCGTCACCGGCTCGATCAAACGCGGTCCCGCGCTCGATGTCACCCGCGCCGGTCCGACAAAACCTTCCCCCATGGGGCCAACCGGAACCTTCATTCCGCCGCCAAGCCAGACTTGGCCGAAGCGCGGCACGTCGTCCGACGCATCGGGAGGCAAGAAGCCAACCGGCCTGCTCGGCACATTGTCGCAA
>Ga0070741_10004155_pt1 | contig 34265 bp, 49 predicted proteins | sample Coa_R1_4_FD_66440 | JGI IMG/M metagenome (GOLD analysis project Ga0070741, IMG submission 66440) | Surface soil microbial communities from Centralia Pennsylvania, which are recovering from an underground coalmine fire - Coalmine... | ecosystem: Environmental > Terrestrial > Soil > Unclassified ... | reverse complement strand
GTGTCAACGATCAACCGGAACTCCGTCGCAGATCAGCCGGAACTGGTGACCCGCATCAGCCGGGACACTGTCGCCCTTCAGCCGGAGCCGAACTGTCCAGCATCAACCGGATCAGCACACGCAGCTGACCTCACACCGTGGGGAGAAATCGGGGAGTCCGGCTCCCCACCTTCTCCCCACAGTGACGAGGCGGAGCAGGGGCCGAAGCGCCTCGCGGTGCAGGTAGCCTGAGCCCGGTGCTCATCTCGTTTCCCGCTCCGGCGCTGTGCCAGGGAGGTGACGAGGACCTCCTCGTCGCGATCGGTGACATCGTCTACCCCGGCTTCGTCAGGCGACCCTCGGGCGAGAACGGGTTGCGCCTGTGGGTCGAGGGCGATCCTGGAGGCCCGGAATCCAGGGCGCTTGCCACGGTCATGTTCCAAACACTCCTCGGTGCCTTGCGGGCCTTCCGGGCGGAGGCGGGCGAGCTGCGCGAGGAGCTGCTCGCTGGGTCGGGCGCGGGCTCGGTTCGAGACGAGGCCGGCAACCAGTGGGTCGGAGTCGGGACGGTTCGCGTGTTCACGACGTTCGGAGGTGAGGTCGAGGCCTTCGCGGCCCGCGTGCGTGCCGCGATCGACAAGAGCCAGGGGCTTCGCAACGCCCTCTGGCTAAACGGGCGTCTCGGCCGGACCGCGGCCGACTACTACATGATCCACGAGTACGCGCAGGCAGACCTGGGGGGAACGAAGGGCGTGCGCGAGGCTCTCGGCATCAGTGCAAACGCCCAGGAGAGGCTCACAGCGTCAGCCAACGGCCTGTCCCCGCTCGAAGGTGGGCGTCACGCGACGGGGACCGGATCCGCGTCGTGGAGTCTCGAGGAGCAGCGGGCGTTCACAGCCGACCTGCTCAGGCGCTGGATCCAGTACCGCGCGTCGGCGCCCGGTGACGTCGTTCAGGAGACGTCGGCCGGTTGGGGTCACCATGAACTTAGCTTAGGCAGGGAGGGGAGCGATCAATGACGGAGGCAACGCTGCAGCAGATCCAAGGCCGCCTGAACCAACGGGAGGTCCCATGGGTCGCGGCGCAGGTGAGTCCCGACGACCCAGCGGTGACCTTCACGCCGAAGGACGGCAGCGGCGTGACCGTCGTATGGGATCGAGGCCATCCGGCGGCGAGGTCGCTCGACGACATCGTCGAGTTCCTCGCGTCGTACAAGTCGGGGCGATGATGGGCAAGGCCACCGTGGTCGTCACGGCGATCCACAACCGGACGAAGGAGACAATCACCATCCCGCACCCGCAGCGCGGGCCGGTCTCGATCGAGCCGGGCGGCACTCTCGAAGGACCTTTCATCTACACGTACGACCCGGAGAAGGAGGGAGCGATCCCGTCGCCGAACCAGGCATGGTTCATCGACTCGCCCTACGAGTTCAAATGGGGAACGTTCGCGTTTCCCAGCCCTGACCCCGACTAGGCCTCGAGTTTCGCGCGACCGGGCCCAGCCGCTCGAGTCGCTCTCCATCGCAGGTCGCGCACCCCCGAGGCCCCGTCCGCAGGCTAAGGCGGCTCGTCGGTCTGGTGCGTCCATCATGGACTTCGCGTCGGACGTCGGTGCGATACTCGCCCGAGGATGAAGGTCTTCATCAGCTCGGTGGTACGTGGACTCGAGCCCTTCCGCGACGCGGTGGCCCTGGCCGCCTCCGTCCTCCGGCACGAGGTCAAGCGATCAGAGGACTTCGGCGCCTCGGCCGACACGCCGCAGCAAGCCTGTCTGGCCGGCGTGCGCTGGGCGGACGTCGTCGTCCTCCTGCTTGGCGCCCGCTACGGGGATCGCCAATCCTCGGGCATCTCCGCGACGCACGAGGAGTACCAGGAGGCCAGATCCCGGTGCCCCGTCCTTGCGTTCGTGCAGCGCGACGTTGAGCGAGAGGCAGCTCACCAGGCGTTCATCGAGGAGGTGCGGAGCTGGGCTGGTGGCGTCCTCACCGGCGACTTCGCATCGCCGGAGGAATTGCACGACGCCGTGACCCGAGCGCTGCATGAGCTGGAGCTCGCGCAACAGGCCGGCCCCGTTGACGAAGGCGAGTTGGCCGACCGCGCGCAGGCGCTGATCCCCGACCGGTACGGCCTTCAGGGGGCCACGCTCTGTATGGCCACCGCGTGCGGGCCACGCCAGCAGGTCCTTCGCCCCTCCGAGATGGACGAGCAATCGTTGGAGGGTGATCTCCAGCGTGAGGCAGTCCTCGGACAACATGCCGTCCTCGACACGGCTCAGGGCGTCCAGCCGCGCGTCATCGGCCAGGCGCTTCTGTTGGAGCAGGCGCACGCGTCGCTGCTGGTCGACTCGTTCGGCTCGGTTCGCCTCACGCTGCCCGCGACCGAACCACGTGCCGGCCTCCCGGTGCTCCTCGAGGAGGACGTTGCGGATCTGCTCGTCCGATCGGTGCGGCTCACGGCCTGGATCCTGGATCGGATCGACCCTGTGAGGCGGCTCTCGCATGTGGCTCCGACTGTCGCGCTCCTGTCAGCCGCCTATCTAGGCTGGCGAACGCGCTCCGAGCACGCCGCGAGTCCCAACACCATCCAGATGCCGATGAACGTCGGGGACAGAGTAGTCGTCGCCCTGACCCCTCCCGTTCGGCCACGCGCGGCACTGACGCACGAGGTGCCAGAGATGGTGGAGGACTTCGTCGCCCTTCTGAGGAGGGCGTACAGGGGATGAGCCTGCGGCCGGAGGAGATCGATCTGTACCGACGTCGGTGGCGGGAGGGGCGGCGACGTTTCCGGCTGGTCGACCCGCTCTCCGAGGACTTCGGGACGGGTGGTCTCGCTCGCCATGCCCCCGAGGTCCATGTTCGGTTCCTCGTCCTTCCTTGCGATCCGGCCGCCGCTGCCGTGCAGTTCGACCAGGACTTCTGGGCCTGGTGGATGCAGGACCGGCCCAACCCCTTCGAGGGGGCCTCTCCAACCAGTTGGGGACGCGAGGGTCTTCCCGAGGCTACGGCCGCCGTGAGATGTGAGCGGTGGGCCGACGACCGCTGGAACTGGAGCGGCTACCTGGCGCTGCACCGTTCCGGCGGCCTCGAGTTCGGCCTTGGGCGGCTGGGCAGCGCGAGATGGCGCCGAGGTCAGGAGGAGGACGAGACGCATGTGTTCTTCCTCACGACGATCGTCGGCCGCGTCTGGGTCGCTCTGTCCTTGTTCGCCGAGGTGTTGGAACGGGTCGCAATCGAGGGGCCGTGGGAGATATCGCTCGCGCTGCGTGACACGGAGCAGGCGGTCATCGGCAACGTTGCCGCCGGGTGGGCCGAGCCAGAGCGGGCGTTTCCTCTCGAGGAGCCGCCGCGGTGCACGGATCCCAACGTGCTCATCGTCCGGGAGGTACAGGAGTGGCCCGACCCGGATGGGCGGCAGATGCTTGCGTTCGATGTCGGGTCGAACATCGAGGATGCGTTCGGCGTCCGCGAGCGGCGATTCCTGGGGCGCATCGACCCGATTGCCGGCATGTTCGATCCGAGCCGCTACCGGTCGGGGTTGACATGAATCAGAGAGTTGACCCCCACGGCGAGGCTGTCGCTTGGTGGTCAAGGAAGGTGGGACGAGCCGTCGATCCGCAGAAGGTTCGACAAGTAGGGCCGAATCCTTGTTCTGCGGAGTGCATCGATGAGGGGTCGTTGTCGTTATGCATGAGACCTAGTGGCCACGGCGGGGCACACCGCGCCTTCATCCACATCGAAGAGGGCCGCTTGTGGGAGCTGGAAGACTGACACTGCGAGTCAGATTGAGCCGGGACCACCGCGCATGCAAACCAAGCGGCCGCAGCTACCCATCCTTTGGCGTGGGTTGCCTATGTCGTGGAGACGCTGATGGACTGCTTCACGAAGATGACGCAAACGACGAAGCCCCGGCGATGGAGTCGTGAGCATGGGTGTCCCTGAGAAGCATTTGGTTGAGCGGGAGGGAGTGGCCAAGGTCAGTCTGATCTTCGCTCAGGGACTCAAGTGGCTCTTTCGCGAGGAGCCCACAAGCGATGTCGGGATTGACGCGCACGTCGAGGTGGTGAGCGCCGACCGAGCCACAGGGCGGCTACTTGCTCTTCAGATCAAGTCGGGCGAGAGCTACTTCGAGCATCACACTGACGAGGGAGTCACGTATCACGGAAATCGCAAACATCTGGATTACTGGCTAAATCACTCTCTTCCGGTTGCCGTGGTTCTCTACAGCCCCAATCAAGGCAAGGCGTACTGGCAGCACGTTTCAGCGCGAACCGCAATCGTGACGCAGAGGGCATGGAAGATGGTCGTTCCCTGGACTCAGGAGCTTTCGAGCGACTCCGCGAAGGCCCTAAGTGAGATTGCTGAAGGTGATCCGATGGCTCTGTGGCTGCGGAGACTCGAGTTGGACAGGCCATGGATGGAGCTCATCCGGGAAGGGCGCGTTCTGGTCTTGGACGTGGACGAGTGGACCAACAAGACTTCCGGGAGGGGCGATTTCCGTCTCGTCGTCTTGGATCAACAGATGAACGAACAGGTGGTGCGTGACTGGCCCTTCCAGATCTTCCCGGGCATTCCGTACGAGGAACTCCTGCCACAACTCTTCCCCTGGGCGACCATAGAGCCTCATGAGCCGACCTACGAGTGGGCCGATGAAGACCGATGGACGGAAGAAGAGGGGATCTGGGACTCAGAGGAAGGACGCCATGTCATGGTCGGGGACTCATTCGCCGAATGGCAGGAGAGGCAGCCCTCCGGCCTTCGTCCCTATGAGGTCGGCGACGAAGTCGCGAAGTGGCGACTTCAAGTCTCGCTCGGGCCCGTGGGTGAGGCATTAGTAGCGCCCTGTCTCCGTGATCGCCGCCGTCCAGATGCCGCCCCCGCGCTTCGTCGTGACCAGCCCCCGGTTCCGCAACGCATAGACGGTCGTGGCCAGGGCGAACTCTCGTGACGTGACCGGCCGGACGTCATCCCCGATCCGCCGCAGAACATCGAGCTGACGCTCGTTCAGCCTCCTTCGCGACATGTGCACCTCCCGTGCTTGACCTTTCGCCCCGGACGGCGGTCGCGCCGATCGCTCCACCTGCCTCTGCCGAGACTCCCCGATTTCTCCCCGGCTCCGGGCGGCACGTTCCCGCGGTTCTTCGCGCCTTTGTACAGGTGGAAGGTGACCCGCCGTCGCCGCGCCTGTTGGGACGGGGCGGCAAGCGGGCCACGAACGGTCTTCGGACCGAGGCATCGCAAGCGAGCCCGACGGGGCCGGCGGGGATCCCCCTGGGCGAGGGAGCAGGCCGAGGCAGGGACCGGGCCACGAGCGAAACGGCGCGGTGGGCGTGACCGCACCCGGGCACCTCAGAGGAGGCGCGCTCGGAGATCGCAGGGATCTCGCCCGAGCGCCAAGACGCGGATGGCGAGGGTCCCCCTGGAGACGCGGCGATCCCGCCGAGGGGAAGGTGAAGCCCGCAAGGTGCACGAGGGCCACGCGAGCGAGGCCGAGGAGCCGAAGACGGGGTCGGCGCCCGTAAGCCGCACCGACCCGAACAGAGCGGAGCCGGTTGGGCCACCTCCGGTCGGAGGGGGCTGTCCCTACCCGGAGAGGAGGTGAGGCCCAAAGCCGGACGCTCGAAGCGCGTTCGCCGGTCGTCCTGACCGGCAGTTCGCCATGCCCTCCTTCCGACGCGCGCCGAGGCGGCGCTCCGTTCCCCAGCCCCCAGGAAGGAGGCGCCCATGATGCACGCCCGTCTCCCGGCCGCACCACTTCGGCGGGTGCTGCTGCGGCTCCAAGCCAGCGAGAGCCTCACGTGGGAGGAGCTCGCCGAGCGGGCGGGCCTCAGCTCACGCCAGCTGTTCAGGCTCCTGGCTTCCCGGACCGTCTCCGAGCTGGTGGCCGACCGCATCGCCTGCCGGATCGGCCTGCACCCGGCGCTGCTCTGGCCCAAGGAGTGGTTCCGGGACAAGCACCCCCGCAGACGCGACCGCTCCAACGCCGAGCAGGCGGTCTGACGGCCGGCTCGGCCGCTGTTCGCTCGCCGTTCCACACCCCGAAGGAGGTTCCGATGAAGATCACGCTGTCTGCCAAGCCGTTCGCTGGCGTCTTGAAGGCGCTGCTCCCGGCGGTTGCCACTCGGCCCGGGCTACCCATCCTCTCGGGCGTGCGCCTGGAGGCGTCCGACGACGGCCTTGTCGTCGAGGCGACCGACCTCGAGCTCGCCGCCCGGCGGGCACTCTGCGACGGCACGGAGGTCCACGCCACGGGCTCGGTCGTCGTTCCCGCCAAGGCCCTTGCCAAGGCCGTCGCGGCGATGACCGAACCCGAGATCGCGGTGGAGTCCGACCCGAACGATGGCCACGCCGAGGTCGCAGTGCGAGGCGGCACCCGAACCGTGGCCCTGCAGGGCTTCCCGACCGAGGACTGGCCGGCCCTCGCGCCGGTTGCGGAGATCACGCCGATCGCTTCCATCGATGCGCCGGCCGCCGCCGATGCCTTCGAGCGGGCGGCCCTCTGCGCCTCGGAGGATGACTCGCGTCCGGTCCTCACCGGCGTCGCCCTGTTCTTCGGCGAGGATCCTCCCTGCCTCGAGGTCGTCGCGACGGACTCCTACCGGCTCGGGGTCGTCCGCGTCCCCCTGGGCTCGACACCCCGTGTTCCGGAGACCCCTCCGCTGGTCCCGGCGCGGGCCCTTCGGCTGGTGGCGAGGCAGCTCAAGGGAGTCCGAGGCACGGTCGAGATCGGCGCTCTTGAGGGATCGGGATCCTCGCGCATCGCGTTCTCGATCCCGGGCGCCGACTGGACGGTTCGAACCATCGAGGGGCAGTTCCCGAACTGGAGACAGGTGGTTCCCGAGCCTGGGGGCGGGCTGCTGGAGTTCGACTCGGAGGAGCTCGGATCGGCTCTGCGAGCCGCCGCCTCGGTGCGCTCCACGAGGGGAGCACCGGTTCGCCTGTCGCTTGATCGCAGGTGCTCCCTGGCCCTCAGAGAGCACGACCTGGGGGAGATCCGACAGACGCTCGCCGGAGCGAGGTTCGCACCCAATGGGGTGGGGGCGATGGAGATCGCGTTCAACCCCGACTACCTCGCCGATGCCATCCGCTTCTGCGGGACCGAGCGAGGGCGGATGTGGGTGCGAGATGGCCTCAAGCCCGCCCTGTTCGACGGGCCCGACCGGCGCTACGCGCTGATGCCGGTCCGCATGCCCTGAGCAGCGCACGAGCGACGAACGGGCTCCCGGATGGGTCCGAACCCTGCGGCTCGCTCCGGGAGCCCTCGTCCGCCCTGCCCGCAAGCGGTGGCACGAACGCGATCTCGCATGCGACCGGCTCGGGCCAGCGCGTCGGACCCAGGCCCGACCGGAGGCCTCCAGGACGGAGGCAGGAAGGAGAACTCTCATGGCCGTGTCCGTGAACGTGGTGGTGCTCGCCGGCGTCATCGCCGCCGATCCCGTGGAGCGGCGGATGCCCTCCGGCGAGGAGTGCACCGAGATCCGACTGTCCGTTCCCGAGCCGGAGAGGCGTCTGCTCCCCCTGCCCGTGGCGGCGTGGCACGCGGAAGTGGGGAGGAAGCAGCTGAACGGCCTCCGCAAGGGAGACGAGGTGCTCGTCTACGGGAGGCTGGTCCGCCGCTTCTACCGGAGCGGTGCCGGCGCCCGGAGCCTCACCGAGGTCGTGGCCAGCGGCATCAAGCGGCTGGAGCCGGGCGAGACGGCCGACCGGGACGAGGAGCGGGACGCGCTCGGGTCTGTCTGAGCGCGGGTCGACGGGCCTCCGACGAACCGGATGCCCATCGACGTCCCTGACCACCAAATCACCGACGGCGCGGGGCTCCCGGGTGGCCCGAACGCGTTCCTTTGGGCCTTTCGGGAGCCCTCGTCTCTTCGAAGGAGGGGGCCATGATCGGAACCACGCTTCATCGCGGGCTGCCGCTCGGCTGCCCATCCTGCGGGTCCTCGGAGGTCTCCCTCACCTACACCGCCCCCGTGCGCGTCCACGTCCGGGAACGCGACGTCGTGAGCGTGCGGGTCGACGACGAGCAGGCGCTCTTCACCGGCTCCGCGCTCTGCACCGTCTGCGGCAGGAGGTGGCGCCTCGCCGAGGAGCCAGAGACCGATCTCTGGCCGGCGTGGGAGATGGGGCCCTGAAGGCCCGCGGTGGGCAACACCCCCGCCCGCGAGCGAGCAGTCGAGGCAAGTCCAAGGGCGACACCTGCGCTTGGTGCGCCCGCTGACAACGAGGAGGAACCGATGGGACACGAGATGACCGAACACGACCAGATGTACTCGGTGCGCGAGGCGCCCTGGCACCTGGGAACGGGCACCAACGTGCTCATGCTCGACACCGCGCCCGAGACCCGCATGGCCCGGGTCGAGGCTGCGGGGCACGCCTTCACCGTCGAGGAGCACGACGTCTACCTGAGGCGGGAGCAGCCGGCGGGCGAGGTCAGCCAGCCGGCTCCCACGTTCCCGAAGGTGGACGGGTGGAAGGCCCTCACCCGCTCGGACACGGACGACATCCTGAACGTCGCCCGGGGCAGCTACGAGGTCGTCCAGAACGTCGTCGGCCACGAGCTGTTCGAGGCGCTGAGCCAGGGCGCCAAGCTCGACGACGGGACCGGCGGCACCGTCAAGAACGGGGCCGTCTGCTACCTGTCGGCCCGGGTCGACGAGCCCCAACAGGTGACCGGCGACGACTCGCCCATCTACCCCTACGTGGTGGTGCTCTGGACCCACGACGGGTCGGGGGCCCTGCAGGCCCGGCGGACGAGCGTTCGTCCGGTCTGCTGGAACACGATCAGCCTCGGCGAGGCCGAGGCCCGGCGGTCGGGGCGGAACTTCACGTTCCGGCACACCAAGAACGTGCTCGCCCGGATCGAGGAGGCAAAGCGCGTCATCGCCGGGGCGCGGGAGGAGACCGCAGCGTTCGTGGAGCTCGCCAACGAGCTCGCCCGGATGCCCGTGAGCGACGAGCAGCGGGAGCGGTTCGTCACCACGTTCATCCCGAAGCCTGAGGCCGAAGTGATCTCGGACCAGGTGCTCGACAACATCCTGCGTGAGCGCTCGAAGGTGCGGGCCATCTTCGACGGGCCGACGATCCCGGAGGCGCACCGCAACACCGCCTACGGGCTCGTGCAGGCCGGGATCGAGTACCTGGACCACCTGCGCGCCTACCGCAACAGCGACACGTACCTGGGACGCACGCTGCTCCGAGACGAGCCGCTGAAGCGAAGGCTCGTGCCGATGGTCCGCGAGCTCGCCGCCTCATCGGCGCGCGCAGCCTGAGTCGGGAGGGCCGTCATGGCGCGGTTCCGGCTCTTCGCCACGCTTCACGACGGTGCCGGTGGCCGCTGCCAGATCTACTGCGACGGCCACCAGCACTTCCGGTTCGAACGGACGCGGGACGGGGTCCTTCTCGAGCGGTTCCGCTCGGGCGATCCCAACCGCGTGCACCACTACGTCCACGACCTGTGCGCCCGGGGATGGAGCTTCGCCTGGGCGCCGAACGAAGGAGGCTAGAAGGTGTCGACCCAACAGATGAGCGTCTCGGAGGCGCTCGACTTCCGCCACTTCTCCGTCCACAACGCGCTGCAGGCCCAGCTCGCCTGCCCAGAGGCATCCTGCGAGGCGTACCGGGACATCTTCACCCGTCGCCGCTGGCGCGCCCAGGGCTACCGGGTCCGCAAGGGCGAGCAGGGGACCGTCCTCACCACCTGGATCGCCACGCCACCCGCTGACGACGACGGCGAGAAGCCCGTCCGGCGCCCGAAGCGGGTCTTCGTCTTCTGCCGGCATCAGGTGGAACGGACGCGCTGACCCACACCCCCGGACAGTGAGGGGGCGGGACCGGTCGCTTGCCGGCCCGACCCCCTCCTGTCCTTCCCAGCTCATTCACGAGCGCAAAGGAGGGATGTCGCATGCCACAGGTCCTGGAGCGGATCGTGGCGACCGGCCGCGGCGTTCGCGCCGAGCGCGATCTCGCCGAGGCCGCCGCCGACTTCTACGTGCTGGAGCTGCTCACCGCCAAGGGTGATGCAGACGCCGCGAAGATGCTCGCCGACTTCGAGGCGTGTCTCGCCAGGGAGTTCGCCTGCTACCTGGACATGGCGATCGGGGGCGAGCTCCGCTACGCGATGCAGCACCTGGGCAAGGAGGCGTTGCCCACCGAGCTCGCCTGCTTCTTCCGCGAGATCGACCCGGGCGAGCGGGGCATGGCCTGGATGGCCTGGACCGTCGTCCGACGGGTGCTCGGCCTCCGCGCCCTCGAGCTCGCAGCACACGTCTTCGGAACCTCGGGGTGGGCCGAGAACTTCGGGGGCGAGGCGTGGGCCACGGTGGCGCGGCTCCTGCGTGATCACCTCCGCGGTCGCGTGACCGCCCGCGTGTTCGTCGACCAGTGCTTCAGCCTCGAGCACAACACCGGCAGCGTGTTCAACAAGCTCTACGAGACCGAGACCCTGGCCGGGATCCTGGACGCCCAGTACCGGGACGACTACGGAACGCTGCTGCGCCACGCATCGGATGCCGTTCGCAGGTGTTGGCGGCTCCACGAGTGGCGACGGCGCCAGGGACACGACCCCGTCTGGCTCGGCGTCCAGCTGACGGACACGTACGACGAGCTCATCGGGGAGGTGACCCGCGATGGCTGACGTGCCGTTCGGAGAGCCCTCCGAGGAGCTGTGGGGCATTCCGAACTCCGACGGTCCCACCCACTCTCGGCCCCTCTCCGATTGGCTCCCAAGATCGAAATCGCTGGTGTCAGCGTGCCACCACTGGCGCGAGCCGGTGGGGCTCCTCGAGGAGGTCGTGGTCTTCGCCTCCGCCTGGTTCGACAGGCCGATGACGGGGCGCGGCGTGGACATGAGCTGGCCGGACGTGGGCTTCTACCTGGACGGGAGCTGGTCCGCCGGCGTGCTCGTCCGCTCGCCCGGGTTCCGCCCGCCCTTCGTCCAGCGGCCGAGGAGCCAGATCGTCGTCTACCCGTGGCCGGACCTCGGGGCGCCGCGGGACCCGCGCCGGTTCGCTCGCGCCCTGCGGTGGCTGCTCGCGCAGGCGACCGAGGGCCGCCGGGTGGAGATCGGCTGCGCGGGGGGACACGGCCGGACCGGGACCACGTTGGCCAGCCTGCTCGTCCTGCAGGGGCTGTCGGCGCGCTCGGCGATTCGTCGGGTCAGGCGCGCCTACTGCGAGGAGGCCATCGAATCCCGAGAGCAGGAGGCCTTCGTGCGCAGCCTCGCGGGATGAGCCCCGTGGTCGTTGACCCGCCAGCAATCAGAAGGCCAGTAGAGGGAACAGTGCGAACGAGGAAGGACAACACCATGGCAAGCCTGTACGTGTGGAAGGCCAACGGCGCGACCGTTTGCCGGTTTCACAGGACGCCCTCGGATTGGGATTACGAACCGCTGTCCGCGATCGAGACCCGAGAGTTCGTACGGGTGCTTCAGACCGAGGGCCTCGCGAAGGTGTCGCCGTGCGAACCCTGCGAGATGGGGTACGGCGGGGAACGGCCGGGAGGTCCATTGACGTTCGTCGAGGCCGTGCTCACCGCGTAGCCTCGGTCAGACGCGGGGTTCTCCGTAGGGTGCGGGCTCGCGGTGCGCCCAGTGCCCAAGCGACGCCGCGAGCCGTGCCACCCAGTGCACGGTTCGGCCGCACGCCGAACAGTCGAGGACGAGGCGTCCGAGGTCCCGCTCGAGATCGGCTTTCACCTGGATGAGCTTCTGTCGCATCATGTTAGCCGGAGGGTGACCGGGTGAGAGCCGTCGAGTCCGGCATGCGACCCCCTCGTCGACGCCCTGGCCGCCTCCTCGCTCACGGCCTGGACAGCCCGCTCGAAAAGGCTTTGGCTTGCGGTTACCGACCGATGGGACGGCCCACGATCATCCCTCGTCATCGGGCCGAAGGCACGCCCCGATCGTCAGCCAGAGTTCCCACGCCTCGCCCTCAGGAAGCTGGTCCGCGGTCACCTCAAACTCAGCGATGAGGCTCTGACGAACTTGGTCGTCGGAGAGGACGCCGGAGGCAGCGACTGCACTCGCCGTCCTCTCGCCAAGCTGATGAAGGATTGGCACGGGGTCGGGGTGAAGCCCGAGGATTCGCGCTGACTCCTTCACCTTCCACGGCTTCAGGTTGAGGTAGCCGTTCACGTCGAAGAACAGCCCCATGAGGAGACTCTCCACGTAGTCGGGAGGCCATCTGTCAGCCTCGTCCGGCTGCACGGCCTCCACGCCGTCCTCGATCACGACGAACGTATCCTGAGACGCGCGACCGCGAGCCCGAGCCGTCGTTGATCAACCTCCGGGAGTGGCCAACTGGAAGTCTCCACCCTCAGCTCCCCTTCCTCCGAGTTCCTCTCGATCGGGCCTCCTTCATCCGATAGGACTCTCCCTCGGTGATCTCAGCCGGAACGCAAAGCTGATCATCGCGGCCATCTTGCGGCGCGACGCGTCCGGTTCGGGGCTGTACCTGCATCCTGACCACCGCAGACGCCTACGTCGTCCGCCGGTAAAAGGGTTCGAGAGTGTCTAGTAGTGAGAGCCGCAGAATCTAGCCGAGACGGCCGCAGGAGAGCGGTTGCCACAGCCAGCCGAGGGGAAACTCCGCCGAGAACGAGGCCCGGAATGAGAAAGCGGCGCGAAATGCTGGACACACCTGCTCCTCCCGGCTATGGTCACCGCCGACGAGGGAGGGCAGGTGAGCGAGGCTGCGAGGCGACGGGCGCTGGAGGAAGCGGGCCTCGTCCACCCCAACCCCGAGCGCGTCTCAAGCCCCCTGTTCGACGGGTCCCTCGCGTTCTTCCTCCCCCTGGACAAAGTCCAGGTGAGGTACGAGATGCTCCGGGCGCACGCGGTGGACGGGGCCGCCGTCACCGAGGCGGCGGAGGCCCATGGGTACTCCCGGGCCGCCTTCTACCTGGTTGCTCAGGCGTTCGCCGAGCGGGGGATGCTGGGCCTCCTGGACGAGCGACGGGGGCGCCGGGGCCCCCTCAAGCTCACCCCCGAGATCGCGGGCTTCCTCCAGGGGGCCGACCCCGCCCTGTCGGGCGCGGACCTCGCCGCCGAGGTGGAGCGGCGCTTCGGGGTGCGCCTGCACCGCCGCACGGTCGAGCGGGCCAGGCGGCGGTGAGGAGGTTCTGGCCCCCCGCCGAAGCTGCCCAGGCCGACTACGAGTCCCTCCGGGAGGCCGCCCTTGAGCGGATCCCCCTGCTCGGGACGGCGGCGGGCCGGTTCGAGCGACGGGGCCTCGCCGGGCTCATCGCCTGGCCGGCCGGCGGCGGAGCCGGCCTTCGAGGCGATCCTGGTCGGTGCCCGTCGTCCCCCCTGGACTCCCCACGCCGACCCGCGGCTGGAAGCGCTGGCCGCCGGCTACGCCCTGCTGCTCGATGCCGACGGGACCGCGGCCGCCCACGTTCGGGAGGTGAGCTCATGAGGGTGGCCATCTACGCGCGGGTCTCCACCGAGGCCCAGGAGGCCCGGGGGACGATCGGCTCCCAGCTTGAGATCCTCCGGTCCCGGGCCGCCGCCGAGGGGCACGAGGTCATGGCCGAGTTCCTGGACGACGGCTACTCGGGAGCGCGCCTTGACCGTCCTGGCCTGGACGCCCTGCGGGACGCGGCGGAGGGCGGGCTCATCGAGGCCGTGTGGTGCCTCACCCCGGACCGGCTGGCCCGCTCCTACGCCTACCAGGTGGTGGTTCTCGGCCGCTGCGCTCGCGAACCTCGATGCCCTGGAGTTCCGGGGCTCGCTGGCCCAGCGATAGGAGTGCGGAATCGACACACAACAGGGGGCGGTCGACGAGCGTGCCGCCCCGCAGGCGGAAGCCGGTCGGGGTCTGCATCCACGCGTTGGCCGTCACCACGAACCACGCGCTCGCCGCACCGGAGATCGCGACCGGCACCCCCGACCACCAGTGCGCCCACGGCGACAGGCGGTCCCATCCGTACAGGTAGATCCCGAGGAAGATCGCCTCGAGGAAGAACGCGAAGGCCTCCAGGGCGAAGGGGAGCCCGATCACCGCGCCCCAGCGACCCATGAGGCCGGGCCAGAACAGCCCCAGGGCGAAGGACAGCATCGTGCCGCTCACCGCGCCGATCGCGAACAGGATCCCGAAGCCCTTGGCCCATCGCCGCGCGAGCGCCATCCAGACCTCGTCGCCCGTCCGGTTCGTCCGGTACTCGGAGATCAGCATCAGGACGGGGAGCCCGATGCCGAGCGAGGCGAACACGATGTGGAACCCGAGCGAGACCGCCATCTGCGCCCGGGCGGCCTCGAGGTTCGAGATCGCCAGCACCGCCGCCATCTCCTCGATGCTCCCACGCCTCAGCCCGTTCGACGCGTGGGCGTAGGCGGATGTTCGGGAGGTCGAGATCGGGATCGGGTGCGGCAAGTATCGCCATGTCTGGATCGAACAGATCCCGTGAGTCCCGGCTCACGGCTGCTCAACCGACAGGACCGGCGGAGTCCGAACGATCGCATGATGCGAAGAGGCAACCATCGAACGCGCCTCGGGATCGTGCGGACCGCCGGCGAGGTGGGGCGGATGCTCGCCTGGCTCCTGATCACGATCGTGTACGTGGCGTTCTGGCTGGGTCTTGCGTCGGTGCTGTCGGTGGCGCTGCGGCGGGCTGCGACCTCGGCGCTCGTGGCAATCGCCGCGTGGCTCGTCCTCGCGCTGTTCTGGAACCTGCTGGTGGGCGTGGTGGCCCGATGCGGTGGCGGGATCCGGGCCTGAGCTCCGCCTGAGCCGGCGGCGATCCGGGAGGCGCCCCGACGAGCGCGACTCAGCAGACCTCGTTGAGGTACGGGTAGGGGTCGACCGCCGCCCCGTTGCCGGGGTGCCACTCGAAGTGGGTGTGGGGCGTTGTCGTGTTCCCCGTCGTGCCGATGTAGCCGATCACGTCTCCGGCTCGCACCGATCCGAGCTGGCCGATCCGCGACATGTGCATCATGATCGCGTATCCCTGCGCGCCGTAGACGCTCACCGACAGCCCGCCGGTCCCGCTCGACGCGTCGATGGCGTTCCCGTCGAAGGGGGCCACGATGGGGGTGCCGTAGGGTGACAGGATGTCGTTGCCCTGATGGGCGTGCGTCCAACCGGGGTGGTTGTGGATCTGACCGAACGTCGAGGCGTACGCGCGGGGGCCGGCGACCGGACACGCGTACAGGGGACCCGGTCCGCTCACCGCCACCGTCGTTCCCAGCCACGCGACCTGCTCCGCCTCGAGGCGATCCTCGAGCTTCCTCACCAGCGCCGCAGCCTCGTCGCGCAACGACTCGATCCGGTCGTAGGCGCGCTGCTGCTCGGCGAACCGCCCCTGCAGGTCCTCGCGCTGGGTCTTGAGCCGGTCCAGCAGCTCGCCCTGTCGCTCCAGCATCAGCTCGAGGTCCGCTCGGTCCCGCTCCAGGAGGTTGACCTGGTTCTCGACCTCGTTCGCGACGTCGACATCCTGCTGGGCCTCGGCTCCGAGGAACTCGATCCGATCCGAGAGATCAGCGAGCGAGGTCGCTCCGAGGATGAGTTCCAGGCCTCCCGCCGGGCCGTTCATGTACGCGTCGCGGGCGTGCTCGTTCAGGCGCGACCGCAGCGTCTCGAGCCGTCGCTCGGCGGCGTCGATGCGTCGCCTGGTCTTGGCGGCTTCGAGACGGATCCGGTCGAACTCGGCCTGTTTCGCCTCGATCTCCGCGGCGACCGCGTTGAGCTCGCCCTGGAGCGCCTCGAGCCGCTCCTCCTCGGCCTCGAGCTGGCCCCGGATGTGCTCCAGACGGTCCTCGGCCGCCTCCAGGTCGGACTTCGTGTCGGCGTTCGCGCCGACCGCCGAGGCGCCGACGACGGCAAGCGCGATCAGGACCCCGCCGAGGCGGCGCCGCGTGGCCGCGAACCATCTCCATCGCTTCCCGTCCAATGAGCTGAGCGTCGGTCTGGCCGCAGAAGCGTACCGGGCGATCCCACCCCTCACAACGAGCCTCGGCCATCCCGGAGGACTTGCCCTGCAGTCCCTCCGGCCATCGGGACAATGGCCGCCAATCGCGTTCACCGCTTCTCCTTCGCGTCCTTCGACGCGCGGCGAAGGAACAGGGCCAGGAAGGCAACCGCGATCGCCCACGAAAGCGTGAACAGGACCGAGCCCCATGCTCCGCGGGCGGTGCTCGCCCCGAGGGGCCCGAGCAGGAAGAACAGCAGGGCGAGGGCGAGCAGCGGCGGGAAGGCAGGAGCGTTCATCGCCTCCGCCCGAGTGATGAGGGGCGATCGCTCGGCACGCCGGCCGTCACCGGCCGCCGGCCTCGCATGAAGGCGACGATCAGCCATGAGATCCCCGCGTAGGCCACGACGTCGCCGATGCTGATCACCTGGTTGATCGGCGTGCCCACCGCGATCACGTCGGCGAGCGGCATGAGGACGTCGCCCGGCCCGGCGAGGTGGTGCTTCAGCGCCGGTTCGCGCCGCAGATCGGCGCAGAGCTCCCCCTGCCCGGACCGCTGCAGCGCGTCGCAGCTCACCGGCATGCCCTCGTTCGCAGAGATCACCGCGAAGTTGAGCGCGAGCCCGACCAGGATCGGCGCGAAGCCGGGAAGGCGGAGGTTCTTCCCCGCGAAGACGAGCAGCAACACGTACGACGCCAGCAGCAGGCCGAGGGCGACGGTCCGGGCCGCCCCCTCCGCCCGGGGTAGGGGAGCGAGCTGCATCGCGAGGCCCGCCGGGGTAAGCCCCCACCAGCGGAGCCCGAGGTGCTGGAGGTTCTTCAGGCGGCCACGGACCGCGTAGCCGACGGCGACGGCACCCAGCATCACGCCGAGGAAGAGTCGCATCAGCGTTCCCCACTGGCTCGGCTCAGGGGTCGGTCCCTAACCGCGTGCCGCCCTCCGCGGAGGTCTCTCCGTCCGCTCAACATGGCTCCGACGAGATCGAGAGCGCCTCCAGGGCCGAGCGCGTCGCTGTCACGAGACGCTCGAGGTCACCCGGGAGCGAGGACGGGAACGGCACGCGATCGAGATCCGCCTCCACCGCGGCCTTGGCCTCCAGGAGCGATGCCGCGGCGGGGCGATCCACCTCGCCGGCCGCGGCGGCGATCGTGTGCAGGCGCTCGTGGGAGAGATCGTAGAAGGCATCGCGAGCGGCGAGCGGATCGGTCGCCAGCCGGTCCAGAGCGAGGCACAGCCCGGTGACCGCCTCCTGCAGCTCGTCCACTGCCACCGGCGTCGTGTCCACGCGGATCGTGCGCGTTCCCGCGGCCGGACCGGCTCCCGAGCACGAGGCGAGCAGCACCGCCGACACCATGGGGACGAGAACCCAGCTCCCGAGCCGACCCCTTGCTCCGCTCATGCCGGGTGAGGCTCCTCGACGGCATCGGGTGCGCTCCGCCGTCCCGCTCGCCGGGCAAGGACCAGGCACGCCGCGAGCGCGAGGATCTCGGCCGCCTTCGTGAGGACGCCGACCGGATCGACCGACTCGGGCGCGTCGGCGCCGGGCGGAGGGACGATCCGGAACGTCGCGTAGACGACGAGCAGGACGAGGGAGATCGCAGCCCCGAAGACCGCAGCCGTCCGTGCCGGCCACGCCACGACCCCCGCCGCGGCGATCGCCAGCGCGCCGGTGCTGGCGGCGAAGAACAGGCCGTAGGCCGCCGACTCGGCGAAGTGCTCGGGGGCGAGGGCGGCGTGGAGGAGCGCGCTCGCCGCCAGGCCCGCGAGCGCGGCGACGCGCCAGGCGGACCAGGAGGCGACCGGTGTTGACGCCAGGCCGGCCCACACCCGCCGCCTCCTTGCGCCGTCGATCCCGAGCCAGGCCGCGGCGAAGACCCCGATCGGAAGGGGAGCGAGGCGGACCAGATCCCGCGCCGTCGACGAGATGTCCCCGCGATCCTCCTCGCCGTGCCCCTGGCCTCCGGCGGGGGCGAAGTCCGGCGGAGGCACCTCCGGCAGGCCCCGGTCACGCAGCATCTGCTGCATGGCCGAGATCTCGGCCCGCTGCGCGGCGATGACGGTCCCGGCGAGCCGGAGCACCTCGGGCCGGTCCGTCCGGGCGACGATGCCCTCGGCCATCATCACGCCGCCCTGGTGGTGCCGGATCATCAGCCGCAGGAAGGCGGCGTCCATCTCGGGCTCCGGCAGCGCGCCCAGCGACGCGACCTCCTCCCGCGTGGCCATGCCCGGCATCGGCCCCGAGGAGGGCATGCCCATCCAGGCCATGGCCGGCTCGGTTCCGGCCATCGGCACGTCCCAGGCCTGCAGCCATCCCTGCATCTGCCCGATCTGGGCCTGCTGGGTGAGCGCGATGTCTGTCGCCAGGATCCGGATCTCGGGATCGGCCGTTCGGTCGCGAACGATTTCGGCCATCTCCACGGCCTGCGCGTGGTGATCGGCCATGTCCCGGGCGAAGCCGGCCTCGGCCGAGTCATCCCCGGGCGTGGCCGTGAGCAGGACCACCGACCAGACCGCCGCGAGCAGGATCGCTCCGAGTGCGAGCAGGACCGGAGCGTCGTCCCACGGCCTGGAGGGCGACAGCTCGTCGAGGTCGGACGCGACCGTCTGGTCCTCGGCCCTCATCCGGGCTCCCCGATCCCGCCGGTGCAGGGCGCCCCGGGCTCCGGGGTATGCGGCCCGACACGGAAGGCGCGGACGAACTGCTCGAGTCTCTCGTCGACCGCGTTGCCGAGGGTGAGCTGCCGTCCCCAGGCGGACGCGACGACCGGCGAGGGCAGGCCGGGGAACGGGCTCGCCAGGACGAACGACTCGTTGCCGGCGATCTCCCGGATGTGGTCGACCTGATCTGCGGGCAGGTCGGGGCGGTAGGTGATCCACACCGCGCCGTGCTCCATCGAGTGGACGGCGTTCTCGTTCACCACGGGCCGGGAGTAGAAGCCGCAGTTCTGCCATACGGCGTTGTGGTCGCCGCCGGCGGGTGGCGTTTGCGCGTAGGCGACGACCCCCTCCACGTGGTTGCGCGAGGCGACCTCGAAGGACCGTGTGCCCCGCGGCTCTCCCGCGGGGACGTTCTCGCCCGGTCGGTTCGCGAGGACGACGAGGGAGGCCACGCCGAGGATCGCCACGACCAGCCCGCCGGTCGTTATCGCCTTCCGGCGAGCGGCCCGGCGGCGAGCCTCCTCGCGCCGGGCCTGCGCCCGGGTGCGGGACCGCTCGCGCTTCTCCTTGCCCACGTCTGCTCCTTCCGGTCGGCTCAGGTCGGCAATCGATCGAGCTCCTCGCGGAGCTCGCCCTCGGTGAACAGGTTGTCCCAGCGCGCGACGATCCTGCCGTCGTCGCCGATCAGGAACGCCCACGGCTCGTTCAGCTCGTCGTTGCGGTACAGCCACTCCGCCGCCGCCTCGTTGACGGTGTTGTTCTCGAAGTCGCGCCACACCTCCACGTGGATGAACTCGGCCCGGTCGCCGTACTCGGCGGTGAGGTCCTGGACGAGGTCGGTGACCGGCCCGCAGAACCGGCTCACGCAGAACACCGGCGTGGAGAACACGACGAGCGCCGGACGACCCCGACGGATCGCCTCGGCGATCGTGGTCTGGTGAAGCTCCGGGTCGGGGATCTCGCCCGTGGACGCGCGCGAGTCGATCGCCGCCTTCGGCACGCTCCGTGAATCGAGCGTGAGGTTCTCCGTCCGTGGCGCCTTCTCGCCCACGCCGGGGACCTCGGGCTCGGCGATCACCTCGAAGCGTGTGACGCCCTCGACGATCCCGATGCCCTGCACGTCCGCGGCGACCTGCATCAGGTAGGTCCCCGGGGCGTTGAACCCCACCCCGTACACGGCGTAGACGCCTCGGGCGGTGGCTGGGCGGATCGCCTGGGGCCTCGCGTTCGGGTCGCCCGGCTCCGTCCCGTAGACCGGCAGGTAGGTTCCCGTCACCGCCTGGGTCGCCTCGGCCGGCCCTCCCGTGTCCTCGGCGAAGCGCATCTGCAGCGACCCGTAGGCCACCGTCTGCCCGTCCTCGGTGATGAGCCCCACGAGCAGGCGGGTGGGACCGCCGGCGACGATCTCGTAGTTGGCGACGACCACTTGGACCGGCTGGCGATCTCCGGCCTGGGCGCTCTGGCTCTCCTGCTCCTCTCCATTGCCCGAACACCCCGCGGCGAGGACGCCCACGGCGAGCGCCAACGCGACCCAGCGACGGGACCTCGTGCTCCACATCGAAACCACCTTCCTCATCCCTCCCACGGATGGATCTCCCGCAGGCACTGTGGACACCACGTCGCGTCCACCGGATTCACCCTGCCGCAGGTTGGGCAGGAGCGCTTGGCCGGCTTGAACAGCGGGCGGTCGGTCCGCCGTCGCTCCGCCCGCCGTCGGGCGAGGTGTGACGCGTGGGGCGTCCGGAACCCGCACCGCAGGCACCGGGCATCGTCCGGGCCGATCCGCCCGCCGCAGTAGGCGCAGCCCTGCACGGGCCGCACGCGTTCGGCAACCGGTTGGCCTCTGCGCCGGTCGCGGAGCATCGGGTAAGCGATCAGCCCCAGGACGAGCAGCGCCGGGAGCAGCAGGTCGTCCCATCCGCCCTGGTGCGCGAGCATCCCCCTCATCCCGACAGGATCAGCAGCCCGGAGGCGGTGAACAGCACCATGACCGCCAGGAGGGCGTACTGGGTCCGGATCGCCGCGGCGCGGTCGAACAGCGCGATCGCCCGGTCGTGCGCCAGGACGACGCCGCCGATGTGCCCGATCACGATCACCGCGACTTGCACGTACCAGATCAGGGTGGCCGACAGCAGCGCGAGGTTCACGCTCCACCCCGCCGTGCCGAACAGGTCCCACCCGAGGTCGAACGGATCGGACGCGTTCACGATCCCAAGCTGCCCCTCGATCAGCAGGAACGAGAAGTAGTGGGCGACCGCGTACGCCAGCACGATCGGCACGAGGCTCGGGGCGAAGCGCACGGCGAGCGCGTGCCACGGCCCGCCCACGACCCGGGCAGCGGCCGCCATGGCGAGTGAGTAGGCCGCGGCCACGAGCAGGATCACCCCGAGCAGGCCGGCCGTGTACACGCCCACCCGCTCGATCCCGGTCAGGCTCGCCGTGTTCGAGACCCACAGGTTGGTCCGCGACAGCCCGTCGAAGGTGGTCGAGCCGAGGGCGACCATGATCAGCGCCAGCAGCCCCGGGGCGGGCTCGACCTCGGCCAGGCCCGCCAGCGGCGGCCGAGCGATCACCCGCCCCTCCCCGTCACGGGCGAGCGGAGAGAGGCGGGCGATCAGCCCGAAGAAGACGGCGAAGGCCTCCCCGTTCTCGGTCCAGGCCCGCCGGCCGAACACGGTCATCCCGGCCAGCGTGATCAGCACGTAGGCCAGGATCACGAGCCCCAGGCTGCCGAGCGAGTCGGCGAACGGGTCGACCAGCTCGATCCACACGAACCCGAACAGCAGGATCGCGGCCGGCCACCGGCCCCACGCCTTGGGGTAGGCGCGCGGCGGCGACTCGTACCGGTAGTCGAGCGAGGCGAGCCGGCCGATGGTGTCGAAGGGGGAGAGCGTCGCCCACAGGTTCCCGAGCAGCGCGTGGGCGAACGTGAGCCCGACCCAGAACCAGGCGAACACCACCACAGGCCCGATCGTCTCGGTCGGGCTCACCCGACGGAGGGAAGCGATCACCACGACGACGAGAAGGCCCAACGCGAGGAGCCGGACGACCCACTCGAGCGAGCGGTTGGTGAGGACGCTCTGAAGGAGGCTCGGGCGTGCCGGGTCGGCGGGTCGACACTCGAACTTGGGCTCGGTCCACAGCGCCGACAGGGCCACGAACGAGACGATCAGCGCGGTGCCGGCGCCGAAGACGAACAGCCACCGGGGGACGGGGAGGTCGACCCGCCCCCCGAGGCCGTGGGCAAGCGCGGGCGCCGCCGTCGCCACCGACCAGGCGGCGGCAAGCACGACAAGCGCCGCGATCCGTCGCCTCACGGGACCACCCGGAGCTGGAACAGGACCAGGCCGGACTCCTCGAGCTCGACCTCGAACACGCCGGTTGCGGTCGCGCGGAACTCGATCTCGGCCGGGCGGCCGGGTCGCACCTCGGCCGACAGGTCGTAGCCGTGGAGGTGGACCTCGTCGGCGACGTCGGCCTCGACGACGATGCGGACACGGTCGCCCTGCTGCACCTTGGGCTCCGACGGGCCATCGACCGCGCCGCCCTGCACCGTGACCTCGATCACCGTCACGTCGGCTGTGAGGCTCGGGCTCGGCGACGGGGTCTCGGCCGGCTCGGTGGTTCCGTCCGTGGCCTGCGGGGACGGTGTGTTCGACGAGGTAGCCTGCGTCGCGCCGCCGCGATCGGGCTCGCTCGACGGACGAACGATGACGAACAAGCCGACGGCTGCCAGGGCGCCGGCCGCAAGGATGATCCAACGGACGTACGGCTTCACCTGTGGGACCTCTTCTTCCGCTCACGACCGCGCGAGCGCGGTCGTCCTCGTCAGGAGGGCAGGTGAGCGGGAGGGGCTCGGCGTCTGGCGCCGACGAGCAGGTCGGTCCCGGCGCGGAGCAGGACGGGGGGAGCGGCGAAGCTGCGAAGTGGCTGGGCGAACCGGCGGGAGCGGAGGAGCGCGGCCACGGAGCGAACGGCGTGCACGAAGGCTCGGAGCAGAACCGCGAGCGAGGCAGCCACCACGACCTGCATGAGGAGTCCCATGAGGACGCCGGGGTCGGCGAGGGTCGCCGACACATCGAGGTGCCGCTCGACGAGCTCCAGCAGGAGGAACGCCGGGACCTGGAGACCTCCGAGCACGAGCGCGATCCTTCCGCGCGACGGCAGGACCTCGCCGCGGAGCGATCGGACCCCCAGCGCGATCAGCGAGAGACCGGTCGCCGCAAGGGATAGGAACCCCAGCACGTGGAAGGAGCCGTGTCCAACGGCTGCGAGATGCTCGTGGCGCTCGGCACTGTTGGGGAACGCGAGCAGGTATCCGAGGATGTGGCCGAGCACCACCCCGCCAGCCGCGAGGCCGGCGAGCGCACGAGCACGATCTGCTAGGCGAGGGAACCCGAGCATGGCGTGACAGGATACCGCGCCGGAGGCACACAACAGGGGGCGGTCGTCGACGTCGATCCCATCGGCGCGATGCTGAACCCCTCCACGCCGGTGATGACCACGCACATGCTCCTCGCCGCCTACATGGCCACCGGGCTCGGCGTGGCCGCGGTCTACGCGCTCGGCATGCTCCGGGGCCGCCGCGACACCTACCACCGCCGCGGCCTCGCCCTTGGCCTGGTGGTCGGCCTCTCGCTCGCGCCGGTCCAGGTCGTCGTGGGCGACTGGGCGGCCCGCCACGTCGCCGACACCCAGCCCGTGAAGCTCGCGGCGCTGGAGGGCCAGTGGGAGACGGAGGCCCGGGCGCGGCTTCGGATCGGGGGGATCCCGATCCCCTCCCGCGAGGAGACCCGCTTCGCAATCCAGATCCCGGGAGGCCTGTCCTGGCTCGCCTACGGGGACCCGAACGCCGTCGTCGAGGGGCTGAAGGACGTCCCGCCCGAGGACCGGCCGAACACGGTCCTCGTGCACCTGTCGTTCCAGGTGATGGTGGCGATCGGGTTCGGCCTGCTCGCGCTCGGCGCCTGGACGCTGGTCGCGAGGGTCCGCCGCAGGCGCCTGCCCGACGGGCGATGGTTCTTGCACGCGGTCGTCGCCGCCGGGCCGGCCGCGTTCCTCGCGATCGAGGCGGGGTGGATTGTGACCGAGGTGGGCCGCCAGCCCTGGGTGGTGCAGGACCTGATGCGCACGGCCGAGACGGTCACGACACGGCCGGGCGTTAGCTGGCACCTTGTCGGAACGATCCTCGTGTACGCGCTCCTCGGGACGGCGTGCTCGTGGCTGCTGCTGCGGCTCGCCCGGCGTCCGCGTGAGCCGGTCGGGGCGCGCGGGGCACCCGATGCCGAGCGGCCGGTCGCCAGCGTGACGCGATGACGGTCGAGATCTACGTGCTCGGCGTGCTGTGGGCGGGGCTCACGCTCTACGTCCTGCTCGGCGGCGCCGACTTCGGGGGTGGGGTCTGGGACCTGATCGCGACCGGCCCGCGGCGGGACCGCCAGCGCCAGCTGACCTCCGACGCGATCGCCCCGGTGTGGGAAGCGAACCACGTCTGGCTGATCTTCGTGCTGACCGGGCTGCTCGCCGCGTTCCCCGCCGTCTTCGCGGATCTGTCGGTCGCGCTGGACGTGCCGTTCAGCCTCGTCCTGCTCGGCATCGTGTTCCGTGGCGCGGCCTTCGCCTTCCGCGCCCACGGCGATCGGGCCTCCCCCTGGGTCCGGACCTGGACCCGGGTGTTCGGCGTCGCGTCGCTCATCTCCCCGTTCCTGCTCGGCGCGGCCGCGGCCTCGATCGCGAGCGGCCGGATCCGGGTGATCAACGGCCGGGTGGAGGCCGGACTCCTGGACGCCTGGACCGGTCCGCTCTCGCTGTTCGCCGGGCTGTTCGCCGTGGCGATCTGCGCCTACCTCGCCGCGAGCTACCTCGTCGTGGAGGCGGCGGCCCGGGGCGACCCGGAGCTCGAGCATTACTTCCCGGGCGCGGGCGATCGCGGCGGGCGTGGCGGCCGGGGCCCTCGCCGCGGCCGGCCTCCTCGTCGTCCGCACGCAGGCGCCGGTGCTGTGGGAGGGCATGACCGAGCGCGGGCTGCCATTCATCGTCCTGTCTGCGATGGGAGGCCTCACCTCCCTGGCGGCGCTCGTGCGGCGCCGGGACCGGCTGGCGCGGGTGGGAGCGGCCGTCGCCGTCGGCGCCGTGCTGTGGGGATGGGGCGCCGCTCAGTGGCCGTACCTGGTGGTCCCCGACGTCACCGCGGAGGCCTCCGCCGCCCACGAGGCGACCGTGCGCCTCGTGGCGATCGGTTTCACCGTGGGTGGGGTGCTCCTCGTGCCCTCGCTGGCGGTCCTGTTCCGCGTGTTCAAGGCCGCGGGCCGGTCGCGCGATGCCGCGTCATGGGTCAGGTCGACGGCCACGCCGAGGGGTCGAAGGTGAACACCACGACCGTCCCCAGCACGAACAGCGCGAAGCCCAGGACGTAGAAGAACATCTGCACCGCCAGGCGCGCTCCGGGTGTGCGCACGTGGTCCATCACCACGACCCGCAGCCCGTTGATGCCGTGCACGAGCGCGAGCACCAGCATCATCCAGTCCCAGGTGCGCCAGAACGGGCTCTGCCAGCGGAGCTGGACGAAGGCGAAGTTCACACGGTCCACGCCCTCGTCGACCACGTGCATGAGCAGCACGTGGCCGACCGCGAGGAACACGAGCACGAGGCCGGAGATGCGCATGAACAGCCAGGACCAGAGCTCGAAGCCTCCGGCCGGCCGCTCCCGTCCGTAGATCGGCGTCGCGGACATCGTCCCACCTACCTCCTGCACACCACGTCGGCGCCCGCCGCCGACGCTCGACGTCGTGCGGTGTCTCCCGCTCACGGCCCCTGCTGGACGAAGTGACCCTTCTCGGGATCGGTTCCCTCGGGCCACCCGGGATAGTCGTCGCCCGGGTACACCCAGGGCGTCCCGTAGCACCTCCCGTACTTCCCCAGCGGCTCGGCGTCCCTCCGGGGGTTGCGGTCGAAGTCGAAGGCGTGCTCGAAGTTGTGCGTGCGCTCGATCCGCTCGGTGAGGTACGGCAGCCCCCAGTTGTCGGCGATGAACCTCACCGGCGAGCAGAACTCACCCTCGGCGTCGTCGACGTAGCCACGCCTGGCGTACGGGGAGATGACGAGCATCGGAACGCGGAAGCCCAGGCCGATGTCGTCGACCTCGGGTGGAGGGACGTGATCGTAGAACCCGCCCCACTCGTCCCAGGTGAGGAACAGCGCGGTGTGCCGCCACATCGGGCTTCGCATGAGCGCGTTCACCACATCGGTCAGCCAGTCGTGGGCGAAGCACGTGCTCTCCGGCGGATGGTCCGACAGCTCGAACCGCGGCGTCACCCAGGTCACCGCCGGGAGCCGCTCGGCCTCGATGTCCCGGACGAGGTCATCGACCCACCGGATCGTGTCGCCCTCCCGCCAGAGGTCGGTGTGGAAGACGTTCGAGATCGCGTTCAGGGCGTTCCAGAAGTAGCCGGACTGGCCGGGCGCGGCCGAGTAGTACGCCCAGCCGATCCCCCGCTCCTCGAGCTGCTCGGGGACCGTCCGGAAACCGAAGCACGTATCGTGCTTGGTGAGGTTGCCTCGATCGTCCTTGACGAAGACGTACACGTTTTCGCCGACCGCGTCGCACCCCCAGCTCTTGAACACCCGCCCGTCGTCCAGGCGCCGGGTCTCGATGTTCTCCGGGTTGTCGAGCACCCCGCCGGACTGACCGGCAACGAAGAAGAAGTGGTTCGGATAGGAGGGTCCGGCGACCGAGGCGAAGAAGTTGTCGCACAGCACGTAGTCGCGGGCCCAGGCGTAGTAGTTGGGGATCATCGGCTCCTCGAACACGGTGTAGGCCCAGGGGTCGCCGAACTGGCCGATCCCGAAGCCGTCGTAGTTCCCGCCGTTCACGGCGTTCAGGTGGGCAGCGCGGTCGTGCGGGAGGTCTCCCGGGAGCCAGTGCGGCGCCGGCCTGAGGGGAACCTCCAGTCCGAACTTGAGCCCGGTGGTCGTCCCCTCTGCCCCGGGGAACTTCCCATACAGGTTGTCGAAGCTCCGGTTCTCCATCATGAGATAGACGACGCGCTTGATCGGCCAGCGCGTGTCCGTCGCCGTGACGGAGGCGGTCGGGGTCCTGGGCGAAACGGCGACCTTGCGGCCGCCGCCGCTGCACGCGAACAGCGTGGCCCCGGCGAGCGCGAGGCCCGCCCGGCGCATGAACGCGCGCCTGCCGAGTGCCTCGCCACCTCGGCGATCGTGTGGAGGGCGCTCGTAGCTCAACGCTCGGGTCCCAGCCTTACAGCGGCGGCCAGCCGGCTCTCGAGTACCACCGCAGCAGCGGGATGAACAGCTGCAGCCACTGCCCGGTGATCATGAGCACACCCATCAGAACCAGGACGCCGCCGCCGGCGAGCTCGATGGCCCGACCCCGGCGCCGGAGCCAGGCGGTGAACCGTCCGCCGCGACCGCACGCGTAGGCCAGCACCAGGAACGGGATCCCCAGACCGAGGGAGTAGGTGAGGAGCAGCACCGCGCCCCACAGCGCGCTCGCCGTCGTGGCCGCGGCCGTCAGGATCCCCGCCAGCACCGGGCCGATGCAGGGGGTCCACCCGATCGCGAACGCCATCCCCAGCGGGGCCGCCCCGAGCGGACCCGGGCGGATCCGCCGCAGGTCCATGCGCAGCTCCCGGTACAGGAACGGGATCCGGAGCAGCCCGATGGTCGCGATGCCCATCAGCACGACGAAGACGCCGGCGACCCTCGTCAGCACGACCCGGTTGCGCAGCAACACGGGGCCGAACAGCGAGGCCCCCGCGCCGAGCGACGTGAACACGAGCGAGAACCCGAGCACGAACAGCGCCGCGGCGCCCAGGACCCGGGATCGCGTCACCGATGCCTCCTCCGCCCCGGCCACGCCACCCACGTAGGAGACGTACCCGGGCATCAGCGGCAGGCAGCAGGGGGAGGAGAACGAGAGCGCGCCGGCAAGCAGCGCGAGGGCGAACGGCGCGATCGCGCTCATTCGGCGCCTCCCTGGAGGGCGTCGTCTATGGCCGTGCGAAGCGCCCCGTCCTCCACGTAGCCGGTGAACCGGTACGCGATCCTGCCGTCGCCGTCGATGACCAATGTCGTCGGCACGCCGAGCAGTCCGAACTCGAATGCGAGCTCCCCCGCTGGGTCGTAGACGCTGGGATACGTGATGCCGAACTCCCGCTCGTAGGCCCCCGCCCCCGCCCGGTCGTCGCGGTAGTTCACGCCGAGGAACTGCACGCCCCGGTCCCGATAGTCCTCCCAGGCGGCCTGGAGCGCCGGCGCCTCGCGGCGGCAAGGACCGCACCAGGTCGCCCAGAAGTTGAGCACGACGACCTTGCCGCGGAAGTCGACGAGCGAGATCGTGCTCTCCCCGTCGAGGCTGGGGAGGGAGAAGTCGGGCGCGATCGAACCGTCGGCTCGCGCCTCGGCGGGATCGTTTACGATCTCGAAGCCGGCTCCACCACCGCTGCTGTCGCTGATGAGCTCACGGACGGCGACCGCGGCCCCAGCGAGAAGCATCGCGGCGGCCCCGACGATGGCCGCGACCGCGGCGAACCGCCTCGGAGGCAGCGTGGCCCTCATCCGAGCCGCTCCGCGACCGACGAGACGAGCTCATCGACCGGCACGTACATCAGCCCTCCGTTCTCGGGCGCCCCGTAGTCCTTGATCCAGGCGATCCGCCCGGCGGGGCCCACCAGCACGAAGGTGTGCCCCGGCTCGTTGCTCGGCATCTTCCACCGCATCACGCCGTACGCGGTCGCCACGCGGTTCTCGCGATCCGACAGGAGCGGCAGCTCGATGCCGTTGGCCCGCGCCTCCTCCGCCCACGCCTGGGCGGGATCGGGCGAGATGCTGAGCAGCTCCACGCCGAGCGATCCGAACGCCTCGTCGTTCTGCAGGTCGACCACCTGCTGCACGCACGGCGCTCACCCGGGCCCCATGCTGAAGTACAGCAGCACCGGCCGGCCGGCGAGATCGGACAGCCGGACCGTGCCACCGCCTGCCGCCGGGAGCGTGAATCCCGGGGCATCGTCGCCGACCCCTGGCGTCCCGGACGCGGGGCTCGGCGCCCCGCGCGCGCACGCGGTGAGGAGCGCGATCGCCAGCAGGGCGAGAAGGAACGGGATCCGTCGCATACCAGGACTCCTGCCTTGAGTTCGGTGAGCGTGAGATGGGAAGTGCTTTCAGAAACGCGGGCGCGGTGGTCGTGCGAGTCTCGCGGCGAGCAGCAGCCGGTGTGGGCGATCCGCACGGTCCAGCAGCGAGGAGACGATGAGGAGGGCCGGCAGGGCGACCGCGGCGGGCAGCATCGAACAGGGGTGCGCCGAGCAGGGCGGTGAGAGCGCGCAGTCGGGGCACACCGCCACGGCAATCCCGAGCGGAACCGCCAGCAACAGGAGGACGACCAGGAGCAACACCACGGCGACCCTCACGAGCGGCGAAGATACCATGCTCGCCTCACGCGTTCGGATCGCGGATCACATCGGGCGGCGCTCACGGGTGGCTGGCCTCCTCCACGCGCCGGCGGTCCCGGGTCTCGAGCTGGAACGTGCTGTGCTCGATGTCGAAGTCGGACGACAGGCACTCGCAGAGCCGGTCGAGCACGGCCGCCGGGTCGGCCCCGTTCTGCACCACCACGTGGGCGGAGATCACGTTCATGCCGCTCGTGATCGTCCACACGTGGAGGTCGTGGACGTCCACGACGCCTTCGGCCTCCAGGACGTGCCGTCGCACCTCTGCGAGGTCGACGTCCTTAGGGGTGGCCTCCAGCAGAACGTCCACGGCGTCTTTGAGCAGCCGCCAGGTGCGGGGGACGATCATCAGGCCGATCAGGGCGGACGCGATCGGGTCGGCCGCGCGGAAGCCCGTGAGCCCGATGACGATCGCGGCGACCACCACCGCGGCCGAGCCCAGGAGGTCGCCGAGCACCTCGAGGTAGGCACCCCGCATGTTCAGGCTCTGCGACTGCGCATGATGCAGGAGCCAGAGCGACACGGCGTTGGCGCCCATCCCCGCCACGGCCACGGCGAGCATCAGCCCGCTCGAGATCTCGGGCGGCGACTGGAGCCTTCGCCACGCCTCGATCAGGACGTAGATCGCGACGCCGAACAGGATCACCGCGTTGATCACGGCGGCGAGCACCTCGACGCGGTAGAAGCCGAACGATTGCTCCTGGCTCGCCGGCCGCGACGCCAGGTGGATCGCGAACACGGCGAGCCCGATCCCCGCGACGTCGGTCAGCATGTGACCGGCGTCGGCGAGCAGGGCGAGGCTGTTCGTCAGCAGTCCGCCCACGACCTCCACGACGAGGAAGGTCGAGGTGATGGCGAACACGATCCACAGCCGGCCGCGGTCGGCGGCCGCGGCGCTCCGGAATCCCTCCATCAGGCCGCGTCCACGGGATCCGGCTCGGTCGCGTGCCGAAGGGCATCGGCGAAGGCGTGACGGACGTGCTCGTCGGCGAGCCGGTAGTAGACGATCCGCCCCACCTTCCGGCGCTCCACCGCCCGGTTCATGCGCAGCAGACGGAGCTGGTGGCTCACCGCCGACCCCGACATGCCGAGGAGGAGGGCGAGATCGCAGACGCACAGCTCCTCGCTCAGGCTGAGCGCGTGCAGGATCCGGGCTCGTGTCGGATCCGCGAGGAGCGCGAAGGTGGAGGCCACCCGGTCCGCGTCCCCGCGCCCGATCACCTGGCCGATGAGCGGGGCCACCTGGTCCGGATGGAGGTACTCGACCTCGCAGCGGTCGAGCGTCGGGTCGATTGAAAGGCTGTTCATATATGCAGCATCGTCCCTGCGACGCTCCGCGTCAATCGAGCGCATCCCGCCCGCCGTGATCACGATGCCGCTCGTCTCGCGGCGCTCGTTTGGAGCCACCGTGGGTGACTCGCCGGACGGGACGGGGGGGGGCAGGGCCGCCGCCCGGGCTTCCGGCTCCTCAGTCGCCGAAATCGAACAGGTCCCCCAGGAACCCGCCGCGCTTCCGCCGCCCCGACGGCTTCGACCCGCCGTGCCCCCCACGATCCCGTGGATCCGCATCCCCGCGGCCGGCGTAGGCAGCGCCTTCCGCGTCGATCAACCGCTCGAGCTCGCCCCGGTCGAGGAAGACCCCACGGCACTCGGTGCACTGATCGATCGAGATGCCGTTCCGTTCGTACGTGCGCATCGCCCCGGCGCACTTGGGGCACGTGAGCGTGCCCGTCGAAGCTCCATCAGACATCGGACGACTCCTTTCCATCCACCGCATCGGCACGACCGCCGGTCATCCTTCCTTCGCCGATCCGGGCGAACGGGTTTCCGGTCGCCCTGTTGGCTTTCCGGTCTTCGACCCTCCTCTGACGGCGAGCAGGACGACGCCGATCACGATAGATGCGTCGGCGATGTTGAACGTGGGCCAGGGCCAACGTCGATCAGATCCAGCACCTTCCCGTCCATGGCCCGGTCCAGAACGTTGGCGAGCGCCCCTCCCAGGATCAGCCCGGCCGCTCCCGGCTCGCTCAGCCATCCCCGCCACGCCGCCATCACCACCACGGTGGCCACGATCACCGCCACGATGAGCACAACCCCGCTGCTCATGCTCGCACCGATCCCGAAGACGAAGCCGGGGTTCCGGATCACTCGGAGACGGACCCAGCCGAGCTCGAGGGATCCAGGCTCCAGCAACGCCACGCCGACGAACTTGCTGAGCACATCCGCGAGGAGCGCCCCGGCAGCGACTCCGACCAGTCGTGCCCGGAACGAGGCGCGGCGCCACGTGCCGAGGAGCAGGATCCTCACCGCACCCGGGCCCGCAACCCGTTCATCACCGCGATGATCTCGGCAACCTCGTGGGCGGTGACCGCGATCGCGACGTTGATCAGTCCAACCACGGCCGAGGGCACGAGCACCGCCAGGAGCAGGATCGAGAAGACGATGTTCTGGCGCCCGATCCGCCGAGCCCGTCGCCCCAAACGCACCGCGTAGGAGACCATCCGGAGATCGTCGCCCATGAGCGCCACGTCGGCCGCCTCAATCGCCGCGTCCGTGCCGGCGGTTCCCATCGCGATCCCCACTGTGGCGGTGGCGAGTGCAGGAGCGTCGTTGATCCCGTCGCCCACCATCGCCGCGGGGCCGAAGGACTCCTCCAGCTCACGTATCGCGACGCTCTTGTCCTCGGGCTTGAGCTCGGCCTTCACCTCGTCGATCCCGAGCCCGCGGGCGATGGCGCGCCCGGTCCGGTGGTTGTCACCGGTCAGCATGGCCACCTTGCCGATGCCCACGGCGTGCAGCGCCCCGATGGCCTGGGGCGCCTCGGGCCGGGACTGGTCCCGGAGGGCCACCAACCCCAGGACCCGCTCGGCCGTTCCCACCAGGACGACCGTCTTCCCTTCTTCGAAGTACTCCTCCGCCAGGGCCTCGGCCCCGCCAAGCCTGCTCCCGAGGTGCTCGAACAGCGAGGCGCTTCCCACGTAGACCTCGGTCCCATCGATCCATGCCTTGGCACCGGCGCCCGTCAGGGCCTCGAACGAGGAGGCAGGGACCCTGGCGACGCCCTCTGCCTCGGCCAGATCCACGATGGCCCTGGCTAGGGGGTGCTCCGAGTAGGCCTCGACCGACGCAGCGAGGCGAAGGACCTCGGATCTTTGAGCAGCATCGAGCGCGACGACATCGGTCACGACGGGCTCCCCCCTCGTCAGTGTGCCGGTCTTGTCGAAGGCGACGACGCGCACCCCGCCCAGGTTCTCCAGGTGCAGTCCGCCCTTGATCAGCACTCCACGCTTCCCGGCTGAGCCGATCGCGGCCGCCACCGCGACCGGAGTGGACATGACCAGGGCGCAGGGCGCACCGGCCACGGCGAGCGTGACGGCGCGTGTCGCCCACTCCCGGAAGTCCCCGCCGGCCAGGGGCGAGACGATGAGAAGGACGAGGGAGCCGAGGAGGATCGCCGGGCTGTACCGGTCGCCGAAGCGATCGATGAACCGTTGGGCCCCGGTCTTCTGTTCCTGTGCCTCCTCGACCAGGTGGATGATCCGCGACAGCGTGTTGTCTCGGAAGGCCCGAGTGGCCTCGACTTCGATGGCACCGGTCAGGTTGACCGTCCCCGCGAAGACGCTCTCGCCCTCTGCCTTCTCCACCGGTACCGACTCTCCGGTGATCGGTGCCTCGTTCAGGCTCGTCGCCCCGGCCCGAATCACGCCGTCCGTCGGGAGGCCCTCCCCAGGACGGACGAGGAACCGGTCTCCGGGGACGAGATCCTCGGCCGGAACGGTAATATCGGCGCCGTCGCGGAGCAGGTGGGCCTCCTTCGGCGCGAGGTCGAGGAGCGCCCGGATCGCTCCGCGGGTGCGGTCGTAGGTGAACTCCTCCAGGCCCTCTGCGCCTCCGTAGAGGAACGCCAGGAAGGCCGCCTCCTCCCACAGCCCCAGCACGGCCGCCCCGACGGTCGCGACGCCCATGAGGACGTCGATGTTCACGCGCAGGCGCACCACGCTCTCGAGCGCCTCCCGCCCCCAGTGGGAGGCACCGAGCACCGCCGCCACGACGTACAGGCCGATCTCGGCCCACCCGGGGACCAGGTCGAAGCGGGAGAGGAGGAAGGTCAGCCCCAGCAGTAGGCCCGAGACGAGGGCGTTGCGCATCGGGGGGAAGCGCCACCACGGACCCGCGTAGGGCTCCTCATGCTCCTCCTCGAGCTCCGCAGGCTCCGCTCGGTGGCCCGAGAGGAGCTCAGGATCGCGATCGTGCCGTACGGCCATCCGAGCTCTCAGCGCGGGCGAGGGGCTTCCCCGACGAACGCCGTCTCGGGGTGCGCGCGGGCACCGGAGCCGGCGTTCTCCCCTCCGGTCCGTAGTTCGGGCAGAGCTCGATCGCGGTCCCGGTGGCCTCGAGGATCTTCTCGGCCGCCAGGAGCACGTCGTGCACCTCGGGGCGCGCGATCCGGTAGAAGACCTGCCGGCCCTCGGGACGGTCGGTGACCAGACCGCAGTCCTTCAGGCACGCGAGGTGCCCCGAGACGTTCGGCTGCGACGTCCCGAGCTCCTGCACGAGGTCCACCACCCGGCGCTCTCCTTCCCAAAGGGCAAGCAGGATTGCCAGGCGAATCGGATCACCCAGTCCGCGGAACAACTTCGCTCCGACCGGGATCGCCGTCGATGTTGACCGGCTTTGTATCGTCATAGCCTGATGATATCGTCCTTTGCCGATGTTTGCCTTGGGGGCTTGGTTCCCTCGACGCCGCGCCGTGCACGGATCGGCTGCGGGCCTAGAGTGGATCTCGATCGGAGGTGAGCGGGCGTGATGTACGGACCGTGGGACGGATGGTCCACGTCCTGGCCGAGGTCCCCGGCCTCGATGCGGAAACCGAGGCGACCTGGGACGCGATTCTTGAGCATCTGGAGCACGCGTCCGCGTCGATCGGTACGAGCGCCCGCGGCCTCTCGGTGACGCTCACCGTCGAGGCTTCCTGTCCCGCGGACGCGGAGCGGATGGGCGAGTGGATGGTCCGGCCGGCTCTTGCTGCCTCCGGGCTCAGGGCGCCCTCGAGCGTCCAGTCGGAGATCGAGTTCGCTGCGGACTGAAGAGCCCACACCCCCTCCGGCGGTTGTCGGCGCGAGTTGTCGGCGCGAGCAGCGGGGAGTGTCTAGTCCCACCTGATGCGCGACGGAACGGTTCCGGGAGATCGGTGACACCTCCCTTGGTTTGAACTCCTCCGTCGTTACCGTCGGTGGTGGCTCCAGATCACCTCCTCCTTCTC
>Ga0070741_10004152_pt1 | contig 34290 bp, 27 predicted proteins | sample Coa_R1_4_FD_66440 | JGI IMG/M metagenome (GOLD analysis project Ga0070741, IMG submission 66440) | Surface soil microbial communities from Centralia Pennsylvania, which are recovering from an underground coalmine fire - Coalmine... | ecosystem: Environmental > Terrestrial > Soil > Unclassified ... | reverse complement strand
CATGAGCTGGTCGTAGCGGAAACGCGGCAGCGTCCAGCGCACCCAGATGAAGAAAAAGAGCAGTGCTGCGACCTTGCCGAAAAAGACGGTGATGTTCACGATGCCCCAAATCCACGCCGGCACCGCGTGCAGAAAATCGAGTCCGCCTTGATTCGCGCCATCGGGAATGAACGGCAGATGCCAGCCGCCCAAAAACATCGTCACTACGAGCGATGAGCCCGCGATCATCGCGGCATATTCGCCGAGGAAAAACAGCGCGAATTTCATCGACGAATATTCCGTGTGATAACCGGCCACGAGCTCGGTTTCACATTCCGGAAGGTCAAATGGCAGACGGTTTGTTTCCGCGAAAAGCGAAATGGTGAAAATCACGAACGAGATGAAAACCGGAATCCAAAGCAGCACTTCTTTCAGCGTCAGCTTCCCGTCGGTAAACGGCAGCAGCAGCCAGCCGTTTTTGACTTGGTATTGCACGATCTCGGGGAGATTGAGCCGGCCCAGAATCAAGAACAGCGGCACGACCGAGAGGCCAAGCGCAAGTTCGTAGGAAATCATCTGCGAACTCGAGCGGATGCCGCCGAGGAATGGATATTTCGAATTCGCCGACCAGCCTGCGAGCACGATGCCGTAAACGCTCAACGACGAAATTGCGAAGATGAAAAGCGGACCGACGTTGACGTTTGCGATCACCATCGGCACGCCCAAAAACGAGCTGCCAAACGGAATCACTGCGAGCGTGACGATCACCGCCGCGATGCCGAGTCCGGGCGCAATCCAGTAGTAGAATTTTTTGACGTGCGCCGGCGTGAAATCTTCTTTCAGCAGCAGCTTCACCGCGTCCGCGATCGGCTGTCCGAGTCCTCCGAGAAACGGCGAGATGTCCGTTTTCAAACCGAGCAGCGTGGTGGGAAAACCAACACGGTTCGGGCCGAGACGATCCTGGATCAGCGCGCTAACGCGCCGTTCCGCATAAACGGTGTATGAAACCATCGGCAACACCACGAGAAACAGCAGAAAAACCGTTTTCGCGAGCGAAGTGGCAATCAAAAACCAGTCGAGGGATGCGAGCGCGTTCATCATGCGGTGGGCGTTTTCGCAACGGGTTGGTCGGCGTCGAGACGTTCCGCAGCTTTGCCATCACCGGACAGAAGCTGCACACCAAGATCGCCGATTTTGCTCAAGCTCAATCCGGCGAAAGCGGAAACTTCCTCCGCCATTTGCTTAAACACATCCTCGATCATGTAAATGCCGTTGGAGCCGGAGACGGCTTGGATCAGATCGCGCAAAATTTCCCAGTCGTCCCGCGCTTCGCCGGGCGCGCTGATGGCGCGATTGAGCCGCTGCAGGCGACCGTTGATGTTGATGAGCGAGCCGCGTTTTTCGGCGAAGCCGCTCGACGCGAGCACGACACTCGCGAGCGCCGTCGTTTTGTTTGGCAAAATGTCCATCGTCACGATCGACTCGAGTTTCGCCAGGTCGGTTTCGCTGATTCCGCAGCGCGTCGCATCTTCAAAACAGAGCAGCGCCTTGATCGCGCCGGTGCGCACGCCCTCGGCGATTTCCGGTAATCGCGCACCTGGTCGCTCCCCGGTTAAGCCGAGCAATTTTGCGCCGGACGTGTTCGAGTTGCGATCGGCGGGAATGAGAATGCCGTCCGCTTCGCCGACGCGCGGAAGCACGTCGAATTTTTGAATGCCGAGCGCTTTCGCGAGTCGACCCACAAGGAAAAGTTCTTCGTTCGTCATGCGCGCGGACGCGATCATCGCGAGCGAAGAAGTCAGCGCGTATTTTTTTAACTGCTCAGCAGCGCGATTGATTGCGACCGGCCACTCGACTGGCGCCAAGCTGCTTCCCGTCTTGATTTGCGGGCCGAGGAAGCGTCGTTCGTTGTGCAGATATTTGAAATTCAGCCGGTGCGAATCGGGCATCCAGCAGGAGTTCACGTCGTTATTTTCGCGCGGCGTGATGCGATAGATGATGTTCTCGCGGCTGCCGATCGTGATGTTGCAGCCGAGGCCGTCGTTGACGTCGATGCTTTTGGTTTCTTTCAAAAACCAGACGCGCATTTTGAATCGAAAATCCGACGAAGTCAGTGCGCCGACCGGACAGATATCAACGGTATTTAACGAATAGTTGCTATCGAGTTGGCGATCGGGATGACACGCGATTGTCGAAAAACTGCCGCGATCAACAAAGCCGAGCACGTCATCGTTTGCGACCTCCTTCATGAAACGGATGCAGCGCGAGCAAAGCACGCATCGCTCCGCGTCGAGTGTCACGCGCGGGCCGAGCTCGACGTTTTTCGGTTTTTTAACTTTCTGATCGAGAAAGCGCGATTGCGCGTTGCCATACTCGACCGAAAATTCCTGCAACCGGCACTCGCCCGCCTGATCACAAATCGGACAATCGAGCGGATGGTTGATGAGCAGAAATTCCATCACGCCTTTGCGGCAATCTTCAACCATCGGCGAGCTCGTTCGAATGCCCATGCCTTCGGCAATATCCTGCGCACACGAAATCTGCGGACGCGGAATCCACGCGATCTCCGGCTTGCCGTCGGCGCCGAGCACCGGCTTGCGGTCCGGACCCATTTTCGGCATGCCCATTTCGATCAAACACATGCGGCAGTTACCAGGCGACGAAAGCTTCGGGTGATAGCAATAGCGCGGAATGAATTTACCCGCCTGCGTGCACGCCTCGATCATACGCGTGCCTTTTGGAAATTGCATCCAGACGCCGTCGATCTGGACGTTGACCATTGGAACTGGAGTATCTGCAGGAGCGCTCACGTTTATGGATTATTTTTCGATTTGAACCACGCGCGCACGGCCTGGCGGATTTCATCGTGCGCATCTGCGAGTTGTTCGTGGGCGCGCATGAAACGCCAAAACACGACCATCCAAAAAATAATGAAAGCGATGTAGACGATGATCAAAAGAACGCCTGGGAAACCGCCAAGAATTTGCGTCGTCATGGTCGTGTTCATTTAGTAGCCGCGGGCGCCATCACGCCGCCGTTGCGCGCTCCGGGGACGGTTTCGATTTTTTCTTTCGCGATCAACTCGTCCGGGTTGTATTCCGGCGGCATCGGCGGCGGAACGGGTTTTTTCGCGTAATTGTCGAATTCCTCCTTGAACTTCGCCACGAAACTTTGCGTCGGCCACGAGCAGGCTTCGCCGAATGCGCAAATCGTGCGGCCGGCGATGTTGTCGGCGACACTTTTCAAAACGGCCGGGTCGCGCTCGACTCCGCCGCCGGCAATCATTCGGTCGGTGATTTTCTTCATCCAAAGCGAACCCTCGCGGCATGGCGTGCACTGGCCGCAACTCTCGTGCGCGTAAAATTCGTTGATGTTGTTGAGCGTCTCGACCATGTCACGCGAGTCATCCATGACGATCACTCCGCCGGAACCGGCCATCGAGCCGCACGCGGCGAGCGAATCGAAATCCATCGGGATATCCTCGAGAGTGATCTCGCGCTCGGCCATCAAGCCATCGGCCTGCTTTTCCTTGAGCTTGTATTTTTCGCCCGCTTTCAAAACTTTCGCCGAGCTGCCGCCGGGGATCACGGCTTTGAGTTTGCGTCCCGGTTTCAGTCCGCCGCAAATGTCGTTGATGAGCTCGCCCATCGTCACCGCGCCGACTTCCAGTTCGTAATAACCGGGCCGCGTGACGTCGCCGCTCACGCACAAAATGCGCGTGCCTGTGTTGTTCGGTTTGCCGAGCTTCGCGTATTCGACGCCACCCATTTTCACGATGTGTTTAATGTCGCAAAGCGTCTCCACGTTGTTAACAATCGTCGGCGACTGATAAAGACCGAGCACCGCCGGAAAATACGGCGGCTTGATGCGCGGATAAGCCCGTTTGCCTTCGAGCGATTCGATCAGGCCGGTTTCTTCGCCGCAAATGTAAGCGCCCGCGCCGCGATGCACGTAAATCTCGCAGTCGAATCCGCTGCCGAGAATGTTTTTGCCGAGAAAACCTTTCGCGCGCGCCTGTGCGAGCGCCTTTTCCAATATCTGCGCGCCTTCCGGGAACTCGCCGCGGATGTAAATATAGGCGAGTCGCGCGTTGACTGCGTAGCACGAGATGATCATGCCCTCGAGCAGTTGATGCGGGTCCTGATGAATGATGTAGCGATCCTTGAACGTGCCCGGCTCGGACTCGTCGGCGTTGCAGATGAGATAGACCGGCTTTTTCTCGTCGGGCTTGATGAATCCCCACTTCATGCCGCACGAAAAACCGGCGCCGCCGCGTCCGCGCAGGCCGGACTTTTTCACTTCATCGACGATTTCCGTGCGCGGCATTGTCAGCGCTTTTTTTAGCTCCTGATAACCGCCGTAAAGTAGGTAAGTCTCGATGTCGTTCGACCAGCCCTCCCGGTCGATGTTGGCAAAAACGACGCGCTTTTCCTTCGGATGCGGTGGGCGGATCTTCGGCTTGGTGGCGTCCGATTCGCGGCTCTCCAAAATCTCCGCGATGCGGTCCGGCTTATCGGGATCAACGCGTTCGTAAAAATTGTCATTCACCATCGCGACGGGCGCGGTGCCGCAGCTCGCGAGGCATTCGACGAATTCGATCGAGTATTTTCCGTCCGCGCTGACGGCGATGGGGTTTCCGTGACCGGCATTGTGAACGTGATGCTGTTCGAGGTCCGTGGAATGCGTGTGCTCCTCATCGCCTGTTTCCCGGCCGGCGAAGTTCGCCTTCCATTTCTCGATGTCGATGCCGCAAGCGTTCGCGATTTTGTCGCGCAATTCGTAGCTGCCGCCCATCGCGCACGAGAGCGTGCGGCAGACGCGGATGTGCGTCTGGCCCGCGGGCGAGCGGCGGAACATTGGATAAAACGTAACGAGCTCCAGGATATTGATTGGCTGCAGCTCGAGCTTGTTCGCGATCCACGCGATCGCTTCGTCCGAGATGAAGCCGAATTTCTCCTGGAACAAATGCAGCAACGGCAGCGATGCGCTCCGTTTCGACACGGGGTAATGCGTGATGACCTCGTCGATTTGCGCTTCGAATTCAGGCGTTATCGTCATGGCTTTTTCTCCGCGCCCGTCTGCGCTTCGCCGAAATACGGCGCTTTGGAAATCAATTTGTTGTCCACAAAATGGAGCACGATTTTTTGTCCGTTTTGCTCGTAAATGTAGCGCGTGCCCTCGACGACCGGCTTGTGCGTTTCGAGCTCCATTTTAAACGTCTCGACCTTGCTCGGCGCGCCGAGGATCGACTCGACTTCCTTTGGCGAAACGGTTTTTTCGATCACGCCCCGCGATGTGTTTTCCGCGCGATCAAACGCGGAATTTACCGCGTCGATATTGGCTTGCGAGATGTGCTTCTCGCAACCGGCGAAGAGAATGCTGAATGATGAATGCACAATGATGAAAGGAACAGCAAGCCACGCCTTGGAAGCACGTTTCTGCATTCTGCATTCTACATTCTGCATTTTGCCTGTGCCCTTCATCGATCGCACTCTCCCATCACGAAATCGAGCGAGCCGAGAATCGCCACGACATCGCTCATCATGTGGCCGGGCAGAATCGCCGGCAGGATGCTTAAATTCACGAACGAGGGGGCGCGGATTTTCAGCCGGTGCGGGGTGCCGCCGCCGCGCGAGTTAATGTAAAAGCCAAGCTCGCCCTTCGGATTTTCCGCGCCGAAATAAACTTCGCCCGCCGGCACGTCGGGGCCTTCGGTGTGGATGATGAAATGGTGGATCAGCTCCTCCATTTTCGTCAGCACCTCGGTCTTTGGCGGCGGAAAGCTTTTGCGATCCGCGACGTTGATCGGCCCGTCCGGCAACCTGTCGAGTGCTTGATGCAAAATGCGAATGCTCTGGCGCATTTCCTCGAGCCGCACGGTGTAGCGATCGTAGCAATCGCCCACGCTGCCGAGCGGCACGTCGAACTCGTAATTCTGGTAATCGAGATACGGATGCTTTTTGCGCAAATCGTGATCAACGCCCGAACCGCGCAGGTTCGGCCCGGACAAGCCGTAATCGATCGCTTGTTCCTTCGTGATGATGCCGACATCGCGCGTTCGTTCCAGCCAGATGCGATTTCGCGAGAGCAGTTTCTCCGTCTCGTCGATCGCCGCCGGCACCTCGGTTAAAAATTTGCGAATCGCCGCAATCGTCGTCTCGCTCAGGTCGCGAGTCTGCCCGCCGATACGCGTGTAGCTAGTCGTGAAGCGCGCGCCTGAAATCATCTCACACAAATTGTAAATCTTCTCGCGCTCGGTGAACGTGTAGAGAAACACCGTCATCGCGCCCACATCCATCGCGTAAGCACCAAGCCCGAGCAGGTGCGACGAGATCCGTGCCAGCTCGCAGCAGATCACGCGAATCGCCTTGCCGCGCGGCGGCAGCTCCCAGCCGAGCAGTTTTTCCACCGCGAGCGCATAGGCTACGTTGTTTGCCAGTGGCGCCAAATAATCGAGTCGGTCCGTGTAAGGCACGAACTGGTTGTATTGCATCGCCTCCGCGATTTTTTCGTCGCCGCGATGCAGATAGCCCACATCCGGAATCGCCTTCGTGATCACCTCGCCATCGAGCTCCAGCACGATGCGCAACACGCCGTGCGTCGCGGGATGCGACGGCCCCATGTTTAGGATCAGTTTTTCACCGAGCAAATCGCCGGACTGGGCCGCCTGCGCAGCGCGCGCGGCGACATCGGGCGATTCAAATTCGTGCGTTGTGAGAGCCATTCGGATGAAAAATGAGAGCCGGAGACTCTACGGTCGCGCTCAAGGCGCGTGCAAGTTCGTTTTGTGAAAAATTTCACAAGAGCCTTGCGAGTTTTGCTTCCTCTTGAACAGTCTGCGCGGACTATAAAGTCTCTGCTTTCAAAACCGCGCAGTGGAAAAGCCCGCCTGCGACGCTGCCATTGTGCGGCTCGAAGCGGATCGTGACTTTGTCCTTGCCCGAAAGAAGGTTGGAAGGAATCGCGTATTCCGCGTCGAAAAACTGAGCCGGTTTGTTGTTATTGAGTGATTGCGTGGCGATCTGCTTTCCGTCGAGCAGCACGTCGAATTCGCGTCCAGCGTCGTTGCCCCAATAGTTACAGCGCAAAACCTGCGGAGTATTGCGCGCCACTTTCATCTCGAACTGAAACCAGCCCGGCGCGTGCGCATCGCGCCATTTGCGGTCGCGTAAATCACCAGTGTGCGAGTCTTGCGAAGTGAACTTGTGATCGACTTCCGATTGCTGCTCGCCCGGGTTGAACTCATCCACGATCCGCGCCTGCTCGCGCTGATGCCGCTCGTTCTCTGCTTGCATCGCCGCTTCGCGCGTTTTCCAGTCCTGCGCCGACACCACATCCCAGTAGATGTTGTAGCGTTCGTAAGGGATGCTGATGAATGGCTTCAGCGTGACATCGTTAGGTTTCGCGAGACCTTTTGTGTGAAAAACGATCTGCTTGCCCGGCTCGCGCTGGAGCAGGCCGGTCAGGTCTTCGTCGCCTGTGCGCACAAGAACCGGCACCGCCACGTCGGCTGCGCGAGCGTTGTCGAGCTGTCCCTTGGCGTAAGGAAAAGTAGTCATCGGCTGCATCGGGCCTAAGTCACCGGCGAGGACCAATGGCCCATAGAGAAAGGCGATCTTGTTAGCATTATCTTCGAGCTTCTCGATGTGCAGGTTCATCGGAATCGTTACCCGAAGCTTATCGCCATTTCTCCAACTGCGCGAAATCTCTGCGTATTCGCCCGGCTGGCCTTTTACTTCAAGTGGTTGACCATTGATTGTGAAGTTAAGCTGGCCGGCGGCCCAGCCCGGACAACGAACCATCAAAGCGATAGGTATAGCCGGCGCAGACTTAATCGTAAGCTCCGTCGTATTCTCGCGCGGATAGTCGGTGCGCTGTTCCAGCACGAGGCCTTTGTCTTTCCATGTCAGCACGGACGGGATGAACAGGTTCACATAGAGTTTGTCATTGCCTTGAAAATAGATGGCTTTGCCATACTTCGTGTGGTTCTCCATGCCGGTGCCGACGCAGCACCAAAACGAATCGAAAGGCGTGCTATAGGTCTTAAAAAGACCCGGCTTGAGTGAGATGAAGTAAGTGAACATTCCCTTGTCCGGTTCCTGCGAGAGAAGGATGTGGTTATAAAGGACGCGCTCGAAATAATCCGCAAGCTCCGCGCGCGGCTGCCACTCGAACAAGTGCTCGGTGAGCTTTAGCATGTTGTAGCTATTGCACGACTCTGCAGTCGCAGGGCTCAGGTGCCGGTCGGCCTGCCCTTCCGGAAAGAAGTGTTCGCCATCGCTGTTGCCGCCGATAACCCATGAGTGATGATGCACCACTCTATCCCAGAAATACTCTGCAATCTTTCGTCCGTTCTCGTCGTTCGCAACTTCGTAGGAACGCGCTTCACCAATGATCTTCGGGATTTGCGTGTTCGCATGTTTGCCCGCCAGTTCATCGCGCCCTTCCAGCAGCGGATCGAAAATCGCATGATGATAAAAGCGCCGCGAAACGTCGAGGTAACGCTGGTTGCCGGTGAGCGAGTATAGCTCGACCATTGACTCCAACATCCCGCCATGCTCCACACCAAGCATGTGCTGTTGCTGTTCGGGTGTAAGTTTGGCAGTTACTTTATCTACAAAGTCTCCGAGTTTGAGCGCGACCTCTTTTGCCTGCGCATTTCCCGCAAGGGTCCAGGCGTCAATTAGTCCGGCGAGAATTTTGTGTTCGGTATACCACGGGACCCACGCACCATTCTTAAAACCGAACGCACCACTTAGCTCTATTTTTCCATCTTTGAATCCGCGCAAGGTATCCAGTTCCGTCGGCGGAAGCGCACCGATGTAGCCATCGCCGTAATGTCGCTGGCACTCCGCCATTTCCCTGATGATATAATCGACGCGATCGCGAAAGCGCTTGTCGCCAGTCGCGGCATACTGTTGCGAGATCGCGGTGAGATAATGCCCGAGCGAGTGGCCCGCGATACCTCTCGACTCCCAGCCGCCATAAATCTCACCTTTCGGCGCAAGGCCGCAATACTTGCGCGTATTGTGCAGCAGGCGATCCGGTTCGATCGAAAGCAAATACGCCGCATTGCGCTCCATGTTTTGCTTGAAAGGACTATCGAGCAACTGCACATCGCTGAGTGAAAACTCTTTTACAATTAACTTTGACTGATCGACGTCCGCTATTGCTTGGTTCTTACCTAATAGTGTAATGGCTGCCAAAGCAATCCATGTAGTTCTATTCATAAATTAGCGGCGTCCGGTCAGCGGTTCGCCGAAATCATTTGGCCCAAAAGGGGTTTTCATCGGGTCCATTGGCTTGATCGTGCCGTCGAGATTAAACTCCATGCGTGCAAGGCAAACCTCGCGCTGAAAGCCGCTGCCATTCGGAATCGCGTGGCGATGATAGACCACATACCAATGATCGGTGCCGGGGACATTAACGACACCATGATGGCCGGTTCCCTTTGCAGGACCGTGCTTTTGCAAAACCACCGGATTTGCAGCAAGTTCGATCGGGCCTAACGGCGACTTCGATGTGCCATAGGAAACGTGATAGTTATCGCTGCGCGCGTCGTCCACCGACCACATGAAGTAATAAAGGCCTTTGCGTTTAAAAACAAAGATGCCTTCGCGAAAAGATTCCTTGCCTTGAGGCGGAGTCATTTCGGTAGGTGTGCCGTTGACCGAAATCATGTCGTCATTCAGCTTCGCGACTAATAAGTGGCCATTGCCAAAATAAAGGTAAGGCGTCTTGTCGTCGTCGATGAAGACGCAAGGATCGATCGGATAAGTCTTATAGTCCTTTCTTCCAATGAGCGGCTTGCCTAAGGCATCGACGAACGGGCCGGTTGGCTTGTCGGCGACACCTACACCGATTTGCTCATTCGCGACAAAGTAGAAGTAATACTTGCCATTGCGCTCGGCGGCAGTTGGAGCCCATGCCTTGATGTTCGCCCACGATAAGTTATGAGCTACGTCGAGGATGATGCCTTCATTTTTCCAATGAACGAGGTCCGGCGAAGACCAGCAGGAGAAGTCTGTCGTATTCCAGTTCGGCTTATCCGAAGTAGGATAGACGTAGTAGTGATCGCCGAAAACGCGAATGTCGGGATCGGCGCGAAAACCATCGAGGATCGGCTTCGGTGGAGTCATCGTGAGGTCTTGCGCGGAAAGGGTAAGACTCAGACCCGCTGCGAGAGAGAAAATCAAAGTAGTTTTCATTAAATTAACTTCCGGATGAGACGCGATAGAAGCCTGCACTATGCGGTGGTATGTTTGGTGCGAACGTATCCTTATAGCTGCCGATCTGTTTATGACTCCATAGGTCCCGTGCGTGAATGGACTCACTGAGACCTAGCTGCGCAATCTGCACCGGCACATCCGTGGCCTGATCGCGCGTGTTGAAAACAGCGAGGTATTTGTCCTTAGAGTTAGGAACGTCGGCTATCCATGCGATAAAGCCATCGTCAGTGCGAAAGAGTTGATGGTTATTGTCGCTCTTTTGGTTTACGGCGATGACTTCGTCGTTGGTAAGCATAGCAAGAGTAGCTTCGTCCAGCTTCGTCATATCTCCGCCCAGGATAAGTGGTGAACGCGCGATGGACCAAAGTGTCATCAAGGTGCGCTGCTCGTCGGGATTGAAGTTCGTTTTCCGACGGCCCAGGTCGATGACACCTAGAGGCAGCATATCTCCATCAGGCCATGCGCCGGGTTTGCGATAAGTCACCCAGTCAGCCAGTCGCTTGAATTGCGGCATCAGATGATCCCACTTATCCCAAAAGTCATCGCTGACGCGCCACATATTCGCATGACTCGCGACGTGCTCTCCTTGACTTAACGGCGTTTCGCCGGGGGAGGTGCTAAAGACGATGGGCTTGCCTGTAGCATCGATCGCTTTACGGATCGCTTCCACTTCCGGCGCGTGATAAGGCCGGCTTAGGTCATCGACTTTCAGAAAGTCCACGCCCCAGTCGGCGTATTGCTTGATGCGCGTGTTGTAATACTCCTGCGCGCCGGGCTTCGACATATCCACACCATACATGTCGTCGCACCATGAGCAGGTGGAGCTTTGATCGGCGATATCTGTCGCGTGATAGCTCGTGCCAAAGATGGGTGTATTCTTTTCCACCGCCTGCCGCGCAATGCCGCGCATGATGTGAATGCCGAACTTGAGACCTTTCGAGTGCGCATAGGACGCGAGAGACTTAAAGCCCGCGCCGTTTGCCGCCGATGGAAAACGATTCGTCGCGGGTTGCAGTCGGCCGTAGTCATCCATCACGAGCACCGGACGCTTGCGATATTGAAAATCGTGCGCGCCCGGCTCGAACCATTGGTGATCGACCACGAAATAATTCCAGCCGTGCGAGCGAAGCTTCGAAGCCATCGCATCGATCTCCGCTTTCGCCTGCTGCTCGTTGATCGTCGTCGCAAAGCAATCCCAGCTATTCCAGCCCATCGGCGGAGTCGGCGCCCACGTGTGGTAATCGGTGGCGCTAGCTTGAGACAAAGACAGCATGACGGACAGGGCGAGGGCGGAAGGGATTTTCATGAGGGGCTTGAGAGACGCGAATGTGACCGAGCCTCGCATGAAACGCAATACGCGAGCAGATGCGATGCTTTTTGTATTTTGCGGTTACACCTTCACCCAGCTCTTCGTCTTCGCGCTTTGCTCGATGGCTGAAAGGACGCGCTCGTTTTGCAAACCGTCTTCAAATGTCGGCTGCACGCTTTTTCCGGCGGCGACCGCCTTGATGAAATCGGCAAACGCATTCACGAACGTATGCTCGTAACCGATGATGTGACCCGGCGGCCACCACGCGCCAGCGTAAGGCTGCGTGCTTTCGGTGACGAGGATCGAACGAAAGCCGCGCCGGTCTTCCGGATCTGCCGCGTTGTAGTATTCGAGCCGGTTCATGTCCTCGAAATTGAAAGCGAGCGAGCCCTTGCTGCCGTTGATTTCGATCGTGATGTGGTTCTTGCGACCGTGCGCGAAACGCGTCGCCTCGAGATTCGCGAGGGCGCCGTTTTTGAAGCGGCCGATCCACGACACCGCATCGTCCACGGTCACGCGTCCTATCTTTTTACTACCCTTGGCGCTAAGTCCTGCACCGGTCTGCTCAAGCAAAGTACGCTCCTTGATGAAGGTCTCCATCAACCCGCACACTTCCTTGATCTCACCCACCAGATAACGCCCGAGGTCGATAATGTGCGCGCCAATGTCGCCGTGCGTGCCGCTGCCGGCGATCTTGCTTTGCAGCCGCCAGACGAGGGGAAAACTCGGATCGGTGATCCAGTCCTGCGCATAGCGTGCGCGGTAGTGGTAAATGCGGTCGCCGAGATCGCCGTTCTCGATCATCCGTTTCGCGAGCGCGATGGCCGGGATGCGACGGTAGTTGTGGCAAACCATGTTCACCACGCGCGCTTTTTTCACGGCGGCGACCATCTCCTCGCATTGCGCGACATCCATCGCGAGCGGTTTTTCGCAAAGGATCGCCTTTCCATTCTTCGCCGCCTCGATCGCGATCTCCGCGTGCGTGTCATTCGGCGTGGTGATGTCCACGATGTCGATCTCCGGATCGCTGACGACTTCGCGCCAATCGGTGCTCGCCTGCTGCCAGCCGAGTTGCTTGCGCGCAGCCTCGACGCTTTTTGCCGTGCGCCCGCAAATCGTCTTCAGCTCCACGCTTGCCGGCAGATCGAAAAACTTCGGCGCCTGCCGCCAGGCGTTCGAGTGCGCCTTGCCCATGAAGTTGTAGCCGATCATGCCGACGCGGAGGGTTTTTTTGTTCATAGGGAGTGAAAGCGGGATGCTGTAGAAAATCGGCGCGGTTTGGCGAGGCGGTTTTTTGGAGAAAAGCGGTGCGTCGGTGACTCTGCCAACCACATCCGCAGCGTTTCGGATCGAGACCGAAGCGCTTCAGTTTGCATTCGGAGCGTTTCGGATGGGACTGGAAACGCTTCCAACCGGAACGGGAGCGCTGCCAATGCAAACCGAAGCCTTTCCAGTCCAAACCGAAGCGCTGCCAATGCGAACCGAAGCGTTTCCAGCCGGACTGGAAGCGTTTCGAATCGCGTTGGAAACGTTTCCAATCGCAACGGAAACGCTTCCATTCGCATTGGAAACCGCTCCGACTGGATAGAAAACGCCATTTTAGCGGCTATGGCCCCTACGAAAAACCTCCATTGGTCAAAAAAAGCCAGATATTCACGTTTCGATCTAATCGCGAAGTAACCCAACAAATTTCGCAAAACTTTGTCCTCACACGACACGCCCGTTCGTCGTATCCTTACGAACTAAACAAACACTATGAACACTACAGTTTCCCTCATTCAGCCGTATCTCTTTTTCGAAGGCCGCTGCGAAGAGGCGATGGAATTTTACAAAAGCGCGCTCGGGGCGGAGGTGCAGTTCATGATGCGCTACAAGGAAAGCCCTGAGCCGCCGCCGCCGGGTTGCGCGCCGGTGGATGGCAACAAAATCATGCACGCGCAAATCCGCATCGGGCAGACCGTGCTGATGGCGTCGGACGGTCGTTGCGAAGGTGAGGCGAAGTTCGACGGCTTCTCCCTATCGGTGTCCTTGCCGACAGAGGCGGACGTGGATCGCGTGTTCAATGCGCTGGCCGATGGCGGGCAGCCGCTGATGCCGCTGGCGAAGACGTTTTTCTCCGCGCGCTTCGGCATGGTGCACGATCGTTTCGGCGTGATGTGGATGGTGCTCGTGACGCCGCCCGAACATCCGCAAAAATAATTGTCCTGAACCGGCGTCGCCGTTCGTCGTATGGATGAACGCAGCGCAAAAACGCGCGACGTTTTAAAAACAAAACATCAAACCAAAAAATCGAAAATCATGAATGCACCAAAACAAAACGAATACCTGCTCCTGATCAGCGGAAGCGCGTGGTATAACCGCGTGTCGCCGGAGGAGCTTCAGGCGAAGATGAACCAGTTCCGCGGCTGGTTCGAGAAACTGACCACGGCCGGCAAGCTGAAAGGCGCGCAGCCGCTCGCCCGCGAAGGCGCGGTCGTCACGAAAAACGGCGTTGTGTCCGACGGGCCGTTTGCGGAATCGAAGGAAGCAATCGGCGGATATTTTCTGCTGACGGTGGATACTTTCGAGGAAGCAGTCGAGATCGCGAAGTCGTGCCCGGCTTTGGAAGTCGCCGACAAAATCGAAGTGCGTCCGGTGAGCGAGGAATGCCCGATGGAGACGCGCATCCGCGAAGCCGCGCAGGAACTCGCAGCGGTCTGATCCGCGCTCGCGGAGCGGATGACTTCGGAAAAAATCGATGCGCCACCGCCTGCGGATACGCCGCGGGTGGTGGAGCATCTTTTCCGTCACGAATGGGGAAAAATGGTCGCGGTGCTGACGGGAATTTTCGGCGTGGAGCACCTCGCGCTGGCGGAGGATGTCGTGCAGGAAGCGCTCGCGCGGGCGCTGCAGACGTGGCCGTTTTATGGCGTGCCGGAAAATCCCGCCGCGTGGATCATGCGCGCGTCCCGCAATCTTGCCCTCGATGTGATTCGCCGGCAGAAAAGTTTTCATGGCAAGGAAGCCGATATCGCGCGGCTGATGGAGCCCGACGTGCCGGCGCCCGATGATGCGATTTTTTCGGACAACGAAATCGCGGATGACCGGCTGCGGCTGATGTTCGTCTGCTGTCATCCGGTGATTCCGCCGGAAGCGCAGGTCGCGCTCGCATTGAAAACGCTTTGCGGCTTCGGCGTCGGAGAAATCGCGCACGCGTTTTTGACGAGCGAAGCAGCAATCGCAAAGCGGCTCACGCGAGCGAAACAAAAAATTCGCGACGCGAAAATTTCGTTCGAGATACCAGCGGGCGCAGAACTCTCGCGCCGGCTCGACGCGGTTTTGCAATCGCTCTACTTGCTCTTCAACGAAGGCTACAAGGCGTCGACCGGAGACAATCTCGTGCGCGAGGATGTTTGCCTCGAAGCAATCCGGCTCGCCAGTTTGCTCGCGGCGCATCCCGTTGGCGACCACCCGAAAACGCGCGCGCTGCTCGCGCTGATGCTGCTGAACGCAGCACGGATCCCGGCGCGTGTGGACGACGATGGGAATTTACTGCGGCTGCAGGAGCAGGATCGTTCGCGTTGGAATCAGCCGATGATCGCACTCGGGATGTCGCATTTGGAAAAATCGGCATCGGGCGCGGAGCTCAGCGTCTATCATCTGCAAGCCGGCATCGCAGCGTGTCATTGCACGGCGGAAAATTACGAATGCACGGACTGGAGGCAGATTCTCGCGCTTTACGATCGACTGATCGAGCTGGACGATTCGCCGGTCGTCGCGCTGAACCGCGCAATCGTCATCGGTCATCTCAACGGCCCGCAAGACGGGCTCGATGCAGTCGCGGCGATCCGCGATTTGAAAACGCTGGAGACGTATTATCTGCTACACGCGGTGCTCGGCGAATTCGAGTCGAGGCTGAATCACGCGCGAGCCGCCGCCGGGCATTTCAGCAAATCGCTGCAGCTCGCCGGGCTCAAATCGGAGCAGGTGTTTTTGCGCAAACGACTCGCCGCGTGCGAGACTTCGGCGGCTGTCGATGCGCGCTGAAAATTCTTCAAAAAAGTATTGCAAAGCGGTCGCGCGCCGCTACATTCCTCGCCTTTCCTATGGCTAAAAAGAGCTGGATCAACCGTGAAAAACGCAAAGCCGCGACTGTCGCGAAATACGCTGCCCTTCGTGCCGAACTCAAGGCAAAGAAGGACTACGTCGGCCTTTCGCAGCTTCCGCGCAACGCGAGCCCGACCCGCATGACCAATCGCTGTCTGACGAGCGGCCGCCGCCGTGGTTTCATCCGTCGCTTCAAGCTTTCGCGCATTGCATTTCGAGAGCTCGCCTCACAGGGCATGATCCCCGGGGTGACGAAGTCGAGCTGGTAGCCATTCGGCGCCGGCTTTCAGTTCGCAGTGACACTCTGCGGGCGTATGTTTAAAAGATGAGCGCGTTGCATTTTTTCATCGCGATGCAGCCGCTCGCCGCGCATTTCGAGTCCGGCGAGACGATTCTGTTCAAGTTGTGCGTCGTGCTCGTGCTCGTCGCGCTGAACGGCTTTTTCGTCGCGTCGGAATTTGCGCTCGTCAAAGTCCGCGCAAGCCAGCTCGAGCCGCTGATCGACGAAGGCAACAAGCGGGCCGAACTCGCGCGCCATCTCGCGACGCATCTCGACGCTTATATTTCCGCGACGCAGCTCGGCATCACGATGACCGGGCTCGCGCTCGGCTGGCTCGGCGAGCCTTACGTTGCGCACATGATCGAGCCGGTGCTTGTCGCCATCGGCATTCACTCGGAAAAAATCGACGCCGCGATTTCGCTCGTGCTCGGTTTCAGCGTCATCACGTTTTTGACGATCATCCTTGGCGAGCTGACGCCGAAATATCTGGCGATCCACAATCCGGTGCGGCTCGCGCTTTTCATCGCGCGGCCGTTGCAATTGTTTTTCACGCTGTTTAAGCCGGCGATCTGGATTTTGAATCGCACTGCAAACGTGCTGCTGCGTGGCGTATTCCACATCGATCCCGCAAGCGGCGCGGAGCTCGCCCACAGCGAGGAGGAATTGCGCGCGATTTTGACGGAGAGCCAGCAAGCCGAAGAGGTCACGCCGCTCGGCAAGGAAATCCTGATCAACGCGCTGGACTTAAGACGCCGCGTCGTGCGCGATATCACGACGCCGCGCGGCGAAGTCATTTTTTTGAACACGGAAGATTCATTCGAGGAAAACCTCAAAGTCGCGCGCGACTCGCGGCACACGCGTTTCCCGCTTTGCGAAGGCCATCTCGACCACACGATCGGGCTTGTGCACATCAAGGATTTGCTTTCGCTCATCAGCCAGCCGTCGCCGGATTTGCTCTCGATCAAGCGCGAGTTGCTGCCGGTGCCGGAAATGATGCCGCTGGAAAAACTGCTCAACTTTTTCCTCACCAAACACGCGCACCTCGCCATCGTCGTCGACGAATACGGCGGCACTGTCGGCATCGTTTCGCTCGACAACGTGCTCGAGGAAATCGTCGGCGACATCCAGGACGAGTTCGATGTCGAGCAGCAGGAATTTCGCAAAATCAACGAGGATGAATTTGTCGTCGAGGGCGCGCTCGGTCTTTACGAAATCAACGATCTCACCGGCCTCGAACTCGAAAGCGCGGATGTCAGCACGATCGGCGGCTACGTCACGCATCTGCTCGGGCACCTGCCGAAGCAGGGCGAGCAGACGCGCATCGACGGCTATGTCGTCACGATCACGCAAACCGACGGGCGCCGCATCGGGCTGCTCCACTTTAAAAAAGAGCAGCCTGCGGACGCTAAAAGCAACGAAGCCTAGCGCATGAAAAAGTTCGCTGTCGTCGGCGCGGGTGCGGTCGGTTGTTATTACGGCGCGAAGCTCGCGCAGAGCGGACGTGACGTGCATTTTCTAATGCGCAGCGATCTCGATGCGGTCCGCAGAAAAGGTCTGCGAATTCGCTCGAAAGACGGCGATTTTCATCTGCGGCGCGTGAACGCGTATGGATCGACGAACGAAATCGGCGCTAGCGATGTCGTGTTGATTGCATTGAAAACAACGGGCAACAGCGCGCTTGAGAAATTGATTCCGCCGCTGCTTCACGAGCAGACCATTTTGGTCACGCTGCAAAATGGTTTGGGCAACGAGGAATTTCTAGCGGAACGCTTCGGCGCGCAACGCGTGCTCGGCGGGCTTTGTTTCGTGTGTTTAAACCGCATTGCGCACGGCGTGATTGAGCATTACGGGCACGGCACGCTTTCGATCGGCGAGTTCAATCGTCCGCCGCGTGCGCGAACGCGCGAGATCGTCGATGCATTTTGCGAAGCGGGAATCGACGCGAAGCTCGTCAGGAATTTGATTACCGAACGCTGGCGCAAGCTCGTCTGGAACATTCCATTTAACGGCCTCGGCATCGCCGCACGCGCGAACGTCGCCGAGGTCCTCGCTGACGAGCGGCTGCACAAACTAGCACGCGATCTGATGCGCGAAACGATCGATGCCGCCGGCGCTCTTGGACACAGAATTCCGCTCAGCTTTATCGAGAAGCAAATCGAGCGAAGCTGGCCGATGGGTCCGTATCGCTCGTCGAGCCAGATCGATTTCGACGAAGACCGCGCGGTCGAGGTCGAGTCGATTTGGGGCGAGCCATATCGGCAGGCGGCGCGCGCGGGCATGAGCGTGCCGCGGATGGAAACGATTTACGCTTTGATCAAAGGATTAACCGCAAAGCAGCAAAGCGGCTAAGGAAAATCTTCGCTTCCTTTGCTTCTTCGCGGTTGAATTCCGTGATGCAAAACGAATTTGCCGATCTGCAGCTCCCCGCGACTGTGCGCGATTTTCAGCCGGAGTGGGGTTTGGTGCTCGGCTCGGGACTCGGGCCGTTTGTCGAAAAACTCGATATCACACATGCGTTGCCGTTCTGCGAAATCGCCGAACTGCCGCAATCGGCGGTGCCGGGACACGCGGGGCGTTTCGTCTTCGCAGAGCTCGCGGGAAAACGCGCGGTGATTGCACAAGGCCGCGTGCATCTTTACGAAGGCCACACGGCGCGCGCGGTCACTGCCGGTGTGCGATTCATGGCGGCGGTCGGTGTTTCAAAACTGATCCTCACCAACGCCGCGGGAACGGCGAATCCGGATTTCCTGCCGGGCGATTGGATGATGCTGACGGATCATCTGAATCTCACGCACACGACTCCGCTGCTCGGCGGTCCGCATTTTTTCGACATGTCGGAAGTTTATTCGCAGCGGCTGCGGATGGCTTTCGCGAAAAACGCGCGCGAACCCGGCGTGATGCTGCACGAGGGCGTGTATGCCGGCTTGCTCGGGCCGCAATATGAGACGCCCGCCGAAGTCCGCATGCTGCGGCATCTTGGCGCGGATGCGATTGGCATGTCGACGGTGCTCGAGGCGATTCAAGCGCGCGCGCTCGGGATGGAGATTGCCGGTTTTTCGTGCCTGACGAATTGGGCGGCGGGTCTCGGAAAGCGTCCGCTGAGTCACGCGGAAGTCCTCGAGGTCGGGCTGAGCGCCGCGGGAAATTTTGCGAGACTGCTTGCGCGCGGATTGCCGGACGGGTAATTCCGCTTGCGATGAAAGTTCTCCTCGTTGCTCTGCTGCTGCTCGGCGCCGGCTACTGGATTTACAACCAGCAGCAAAAAATCGACGAGCTGAATGCGTTGCTTTCCGATGCGCAGAGCAAAATCGATCAACTCAATGGCGAGCTCCGTCAATTGAAAGAGCATCCGCAACCGCAGCAGCAGGGATTCGTTCCGCACAGCACTCCGCTCGATCCGACTCCGCAGCTTTCTCCAGCGCCGTCGGGAACCTGGATGTGGAATTCATCCAACGATCCGATGAAGCATAACGACGGCCAGCAGTCCGGGCGTCATCGCTAAGCCACGCGTCGTCTTTTAGGCCGAAATCGAAATCACGTTTTGCGGATGACCGCCGGCAAACGCGTGGATGTTTTCCACCGTGGTGCGGTTGATGCGCTCGACTGCTTCCACGCTGTTAAACGCGATGTGCGGAGTGAAAACGACATTCGCGCGCGAAAGCAGCGACGCATTCTGGTGCAGCGCCTCCAGTTCCTTTAGCCGCCGTTCGTCACGCATCCGCATCTCGCCGAGCGGAAACGTCGCCTGCAGCCGTCGCAAAATTTGATCGGTGATCAGCGCCGGCATCTCCTGTTGCATCACGCTTTCCTCCTCGAGCACGTCGAGTCCCGCGCCGCCGATCGCGCCGCTGTCGAGCGCCTCGATGAGCGCCAGCGTGTCGATGAGTGCGCCGCGCGCGGTGTTGATGAGAATCGCGCCGGGTCGGCACTTCGCGAGCCGTTCGCGATTGAGCAGGTGAAAAGTGTCCGCATTCAGCGGCAGGTGCAGCGAGATCACATGCGAACGCTCGAGCAGTTCATCGAGCGGCACGTATTTGAAGCCGACGATCTCCTGGAGCGATTTGTGCGGGTTCGCGTCGTGCGCGATTGTCCGCATTCCGAATGCGTGCGCGATTTTGATGACCGTGAGCCCGATGCGCCCGGCGCCGATGACGCCGAGCGTTTTTTCCTTGAGCTCGAAGCCGCGCAGATCGGCGTAGGAAAAGCGGTTTTTGCTTTTAGCGCTGGCCGCTTCGTTGAGCCGGCGCGAAAGCGAGAGCATCAACGCGAACGTATGCTCGGCGACGGTGTTGTCGCCGTAACTCGGCACGATGCACACCGCGACATTGCGCGCGCCGCACGCATCGAGATCAACGTGATCAAACCCGGTCGAGCGCGTGCTGATCAGCTTCACGCCCGAGCGCGCGTCGAGAAAAGTCGCGTCGATTTTCGACTGGATGAAAATCGAGACGATCTCCGCTTCGGGCGAAACCTCGTCGGTCGTCGCCACGAATTCCAGATCGTGCTTCGGGAGCGCGTCGGCAAAAAAGTCGCGTTCGCCAGCTTCGGTTTCGACAAACGAAATTTTCATCACGCAGTTTTCGGAATGTAACACACCTTTCAGCACGCGCGCCAACACGCGATGCGCTTCGATTTAGCTAACGTGACGACCGAAACCGCGGAGCCGCTGATTCCGCCGAAGCCGACGCTGAATAAATTGCGCGATGCGGCGGCGGATTGTCGCGCGTGTCCATTGTGGAAAGTCGGCACACAGACTGTCTTCGGCGAGGGGCCGCGAACTGCGCGCATCATGTTCGTCGGCGAAGTGCCGGGCGATTACGAAGACCGCACGGGCAAGCCGTTCGTCGGGCCTGCGGGCAAGTTGCTCGATCGCGCGCTCGAGGAGATCGGGCTCGACCGCACTACCGTTTACGTCACGAACGTCGTGAAGCATTTCAAATGGGAGCCGCGCGGAAAACGGCGCCTGCACAAGAAACCGAACGCGCACGAAATCCGGGCGTGCCGTCCGTGGCTGAACGCGGAGATAGCCGTTGTTAAACCGCACGCGATTGTTTGTCTCGGCGCGACGGCTGCGCAGGCGCTTCTCGGCCCGCAATTCCGCGTCACGCAGCATCGCGGCGAATGGATCGATTCTCCGCTCGCGCCGCGTGTGATGGCGACGGTGCACCCGTCGTCAATCCTGCGCGCGCCGGACGATGAAACGCGCGAGCGGGAAACCGCGGCGTTTATCGAGGATCTCCGGATGCTGACGGAGATCGCTAACGAGACAGCTCCTCCAGCAGAGCCTGGTTGAGCCGGATGCCTGCGGCGAAATTTTCGACCGGGAAATTTTCGTTCGGCGAATGCGCGCGGCAATCCGGCAGCGCGAGGCCGAGCAGCAGAATCTCCGCGCCGAGCACATCTTTAAATGCCTGCAAAATCGGGATCGATCCGCCTTCGCGAATCAGCGCCACCTCGCCGCCGAACGTCCGCACGAGCGCGCGCTGCGCGGCTTTTGCCGGGGCGGAATTCGGATCGGTAAAAAACGGCTCGCCCGTGTGCCCGCCGGAAAATTCCACGCGCACCGCCGCGGGCGATACACGCTCCAGGTGCTTCCGCACTTGTTCGACCACCTGCTCCGGGCGCTGATTCGGCACCAGCCGGAACGTCAGCTTCGCAAACGCCTCGCGCGGGATCACCGTCTTCGTTCCTTCGCCCTGATAGCCGCCGCCGATGCCGTTGATCTCGATCGTCGGCCGCGCCCATACGCGCTCGAGCGCGCTGTAGCCGTGCTCGCCGAAAAGCTCCGGCACGCCGGTGATTTCCCACACGGCGTTATCGTCGAGCGGCAGCTTCGCCCAAGATTCCTTTTCCCAGTCCTGCAACGGTGCGACGCCGTCGTAAAACCCCGGCACCGCGACGCGCCCTTCCGCGTCGTGCAATGTCGCGAGCATCCGCGCGAGCGCCGAGATCGGGTTCATCACCGCGCCGCCGTAGATGCCCGAGTGCAAATCCATCGCCGGCCCGCTCACTTTCACCTCGAGCGAAGCGATGCCGCGCAGGCTGTAGGTGAGCGTCGGCACGCCCGGCGCGACCATGCCGGTATCGGAAATCGCGATCGCGTCGCAGCGCAGCGCCTCTCGGTTTCTCTGCAAAAATGCGCCGAGATTCGGGCTGCCGATTTCCTCCTCGCCCTCAATGAGGAAAATCACGTTCACCGGCAGATCGCTGTCGCGCTTAAGCGTCTCCTCGACGCCGATGATGTGCGCGAGGATTTGCCCTTTGTTATCCGTCGAGCCGCGGGCGTAAATGCGCCCGTCGCGGATCACCGGCTCGAACGGCGGGGAGTCCCAGAGGTTCAGCGGGTCGACCGGCTGCACGTCGTAGTGGCCATAAATCAGCACCGTTTTCCGGTCGGCCCTGTGCCCGTTGCGCGCGACGATGATCGGGTGGCCGGGCGTGCCGTTGACGTCGGCGCGCAATCCCATGCTGGTAAATTTCGTATAAAGCCACTCGCCGCACGCCGAGACGTGGTCGGAGTAGGCGCGGTCGGTCGAGATGCTGGGAAAGCGTAGAAAATCGAAGAGCTGCTCGAGATGGGCGTCCATACAGAAGTAATTACGTGCGCCGTGGTGCAAGACGAGGGTTTTCTGTGAATGCGCGTTCGGCGATCCGGCGCGTTCCGGAACGATTGCGGAACGCCGTGCAAACATTCGGGAACGTCGCGTAACCACTATATATTGTGGTTAGCTTTTTCAAACGACCTGCAAATTGTGCTTGCCAGCTTATTTCAGCGGTCTAAGCTGCTTCGCAGTTCCACCTCACTTTTGCCATGTATCTCCAATCCCTAGAGCTGATCGGCTTCAAGTCCTTTGCCACGAAAACCATCCTCAACTTCCATCAGGGCGTCACCGCCATTGTCGGGCCGAATGGCTGTGGCAAGTCGAACGTGCTCGACGCGATGCGCTGGGTGCTCGGCGAGCAGTCGGCCAAGGCCCTGCGCGGGGGCGAAATGGCGGACGTGATTTTCTCGGGCACCGACTCGCGGCAGGGGCTCGGCATGGCGGAGGTGTCGCTGACGTTCGCCGAGTGTGAAAAAGAGCTCGGCGTGGAGTATAACGAAGTGCGCATCACGCGCCGCGTTTATCGCGACGGCAACAGCGAGTATTTGCTGAACAAAACGCCCTGCCGGCTGCGCGACATTCACAATCTTTTCATGGATACCGGCATCGGCCGGAGCGCTTACTCGATCATGGAGCAGGGGAAAATCGACCTGATTTTGTCGTCCAAACCCGAGGACCGGCGCGCGATTTTCGAGGAAGCAGCCGGCATCACGAAATTCAAATCGCAGCGGAAGGAAGCGCTGCGCAAGCTCGACGCGACGGAGGCGAATTTGCTGCGCGTGACCGATGTGATCAAGGAAGTGAAACGCCAGATCGGCTCGCTGCAACGCCAGGCCGGCAAGGCGCGGCGCTACCAGGCGCTCATCGCGGATTTGAAGACGCTGGAGACGCATCATGCGCGCCAGCAGTTCGACTCGCTCGACGCGGCGTTGCAAAAATCCGCCGGGGAGATCGAGCGCCTGCGCGAATTGCAGACGACACACGAGGCGGAGATCGAATTGCAGGAAGCCGACATGGCGGCGCAGCGCCGTCAACTCGAAGAGCTCGAGGAAACGCTCAATGGCGCGCGGCAGGTGGTGCAGGATTTGAAAAACCACATCGCGAACGCGGAAAACCGGATCGGTTTCAATCGCGAGCGCGTGACGGAATTTGCGTCGCTGATGGAGCGTTACCAGCGCGACATCGCCGCCGCGGAGGAAAAGCTGCAGGTGCAGCAGACGCAGATCGAAAACACGGACATGGAGCTGGAGCAGATCAGCAGCACGCTGGAATTTGAGCAGCAGCGGCTCGATGAAAAAATGCACGAGGTCAATGCGCTCAGCGCGCAGCGGGTCGAGCGCGAGAACGCGGTGCAGCAGCTTTTCAGCGCGATCGCAAAGATCGAAAACCGGCTCAGCAGCTTGCGCGGCGAGCTGTCGAATCTGGTAAACCAGCGCGATGGCAGCGAGACGCGGATGGGAATTTTGCAGGGCGAAATCGAGCAGCTCGCCGGCACGAACGAACGCCTCGCGCAGCAGCACACCGAGATTTCCGCGCAGGTGCAGCAGCAGACCGGCGCTCTCGAAGCGCAACAGGAGCAGGCGCGCGAAACCGAGGCGCAAACGCGCGCCATTTCCAACGAGCTCGCTGAAATCGACAAGCAGCTCGCTGCCGAAAATCGCGTGCTGGCGGAGAGAGAATCGAAGCTCGAAGTGCTGCGGCAATTGAACGAATCGGGCGAAGGTTTCGCCGAGGGAACACAGGCTGTGCTGCGCGGACTCGACAACCCGGAGTTTTTCAAGCCGACCGTGCTCGGCGCGCTCGCCGCGCACATCGAGGTCGAGCCGCAATTCATCCCGGCGATCGAAGCGGCGCTGGGTCAAAATTTGCAGGCGATCGTGATGAAAGACACGATGGTTGCAGAATCGGTGATCAGGACGCTGGCTGCGAAAAAGCTCGGGCGTGCTTCGCTGGCGCTGCGCGAAACCCGAAACCGGATGCCGGAAACTGGAAAGAATTTGCCCGAAGGCGCAATCGCGTGGGCGATCGAGAAAGTGAAAATGGACGACGATGCCGCGCCGTTTGTTAGTGCATTGCTCGAAAACGTCGCGCTCGTGAATGATGTCGAAACTGCGCTCCGCATCGCACAAGGCTCCGACTCCAGGCTTCCTATTTTGGTAACGCTCGCGGGCGAAGTCCTCGCCGACGGGATTCTCACCGGCGGCGCAACGGGCGAAGCGACGAACTCGATGTTGCAGCGCAAAAATCAAATCGCGCAACTCGAAGCCGAAGCGGAAGCCGCGCGCGCCGCGATTGCCGATGTGACTGCGAAACGCGCGAACACTTTTGAAGAACTCGAAGCCGCAAAAGCCCGTCTGACCGAGGCGCGCGAGGAAGCGCAGAAGACGACGCTCGCGGTGTCGACGCTGCGCGGGCAGTTGCAATCGCTCGAACGCGAAGTGCGCGAGACGACGAAGAAATCGGAGAACCTGCAGTGGGAGCGCGGCAATATCGAGACGCGCCATCGCGAGGCGGTCGAGAAACTTTCCGCGCGCGAGGACGAGCAGAACGAGGCGACGACGAAGCTTGGTGAATTGCAGGCGCAACAAGGCACGCTGCAGGCGGAGCTCGATTCGCTGCGCGCGAGCGAGTCGGAGTTGAGCGGCGAGCTGAATGAATTGCGCATCAAAGTCGCGACGGAGAAGCAGCGTCACGCGAGCTTGAACAATCAGCGTCAGCCGATGGACGCGCGTCTGCACGAGCTGCGCGACCTGATCGAGCAGCGCCACCGCGACATCGAAGGCTATCGTTTGAAATCGGAAAATCTCGCGGAGGAATCGACGCGCATCCAAGGCGAGATCGCAACAACGCGTGAGAAAGTAAGTGAAGCGGAGCAGCGCGTTTCGGAACTGGTCGAGCAGCGCGGCGCGTTTGCGAATGCGATCGAATCGCTCGAATCGACGTTGCGAATCATGCGCCGGCAATTGAGCGAATGCCACGACCAGCGCAGCCAGCACGAGGTGAAACAGACGCAGCTTCAGCTTCGCATCGAGAACATCGCGGAGCACATCCAGCGGCGTTACCAGATCGACATCCGCGAATTTAAATCCGACAGCTACGCGCTGGTTTGCACGCTGCGCGAGCAGGGGAAAAAGGCGAAAAAACTCGAGGCAAATGCCGAGGGCGAGATGACCGAACAGCCGGCCGAATCGCCCGCGGAACAAGCAGCAGAGCCGGTCGAGAGCGAACAGCGCATTGACTGGGATCACATCGAGCAGCTTGTCGCCGAGCTGAATCAGCGCATCGATTCGATGGGTCCGATCAACATCGACGCGATCCAGGAATATGACGAACTCGAGCAGCGCCACGGTTTTCTCGAGCAGCAATTCACCGACCTGACGAACTCGAAAGCCGAACTGCTCGACGTGATTGCAAAGATCAACTCGACGACAAAGAAAATGTTCGCGGAAACCTTTGAGCAGGTGCGCGTGAATTTTAAAGAAATGTTCACCGAGCTTTTCGGCGGCGGTCAGGCGAACCTGCTGCTGCTCGATGAAAGCGATCCGCTCGAAAGCGGCATCGACATCATCGCGAAGCCGCCGGGCAAGCAATTGCAGTCGATCTCGCTGCTATCCGGCGGCGAGAAAACAATGACCGCCGTCGCGCTGCTGTTCTCGATCTACATGGTGAAGCCGTCGCCGTTTTGTGTGCTCGATGAAATGGACGCGCCGCTGGACGAATCGAACATCAATCGCTTCATCAAGATCCTCGATCGCTTCGTCTCGCAGAGCCAGTTCGTCGTCATCTCGCACAACAAGCGCACCATCGCAAAAGCCGACGCCCTTTACGGAGTGACGATGGAAGAGCACGGCGTCTCGAAGCTCGTCGGCGTCCGTTTTGCGAAACGCGAAGAATCGCACGACAAAGCCGACATCATCGGCACGACGAACCTCACACCGGTGCCTAGCGTCGCCGAGAGCTTCGGCAAATCGGGCGACCTGCACAGCGAGCGCGCCGTCGGCTAGGCGCGATTGTCGCTAAAAGCGATTCGCAAATCTGAAAATCGCGCCTCATCGGCGTAAAATTTGCTCTAGCAGTCTCATTTCATTTTTGACTGCATGCGCCGAATCATTACGCCCGATTCCCTCCGCCGAAAGCGGACGATTTTATTGGAAATTTTGCGATTTCTGAAGGAGATACGCGGGTGTCCGGCTCATCTCCGCCGGATTTTATCCCCGTTGAAACGCGAATTCGCCACTTTATCGCCTAATGCCGTTCTGCGCCCGCGATTCCTCGCATGCGCAGTGAACGGATGATTTTCTTTTGCCGCGATGACGATTGTCCGACCAACGCGACCATGGATTTTGGCGGCATTTTTCTTCATCGCGTTCATCGCATCGCGCGGTTGCTTCGCCGCGGAAACGACGGACGAATACCAGAAAAAGGCGGAGTGCCTCTTTAACTTCGCGAAATTCGTCCAGTGGCCGGCGCATAAATTCTCGCAACCGGACGCGCCATTTATCCTTGGTGTCATCGGCACCGATCCATTTAGAGGATTGCTCGAGGAAGCCGTGCAGGATCAGCGCATCAATGATCATGTTGTGGTTGTTAAACACATCACCAGCATGGAGGAAATGCGCAAGTGCCACCTCATTTTTGTCAGCCGTTCGGAAAGCGCGCGCCTCGGCCCGATTTTAGCTCAGGTTCGCGGCGAAAATGTGCTGACCGTCGGCGAGACCGACAAGTTCCTCTCCCGCGGCGGCATCATTAATTTTGTGAGCATCGACAACGCCGTCCGTTTTGAAATCAGTGAATCCGCCGCGCATCATGCCGGGCTGAAGATCAGCTCGCGCTTGATGATGCTCGGCATTGCATCGCGATGAAAATCTTCTCCACTCGCAACCTGCCGATTCGTCGCAAGCTGACGTTCATCATCCTCGGAACGTGCACAGCGGCGTTGCTCGTCGCGTGTGTGATTTTGTTTGCGCTGCAGGTTTACACGTTCTGGCAGGGCTTCACGCGCGACCTCTCGGCTCTTGCGGAGATCGTCGCCGCGAACAGCACCGCCGCGGTCACGTTTGACGACGAGGACGCCGCGCAGGAAATCCTCGCCGCGTTGCATGCGAAAAAGCACATCGTTTCTGCTACGATTGTGCGACCGAATGGAAAGGCGCTCGCGCAATTCGGCACACCGACAAAAACCGAGGATCTCGCGCAATTTCCGGCGGCGAACGGTTTCCTTTTTGCACGCGGCGAGCTTCTGCAAACACAGGCAATCATGCTCAACGGCAAAAAAATCGGATGGCTGTATCTGCGATCCGACTGCGGCACGGTTTTCGCCGAGTTGCTCAAGCTCGACGCCGGCATTCTCGCCGCCGTGCTTGCGATTTCTTTTTTGATCGCATTCGCCATTTCGTCGCGGCTGAAACTCATGATTTCCGAGCCGATCCAAAAGCTCGCGGAAAGCGCAAAACTGATCGCCGAGAAAAATGACTACACCGTCCGCGCCGAAAAACTCGGGCAGGATGAAATCGGCTCGTTTACCGATGCATTCAATCGCATGCTCGAAGAAATTCAGGGACAGGACGCTGCGCTGCAAGCCGTGCAGATCACGCTCGAGCAGCAGGTGCAGGAGCTTCAGCGCGAGATTACCGAGCGCGAACGCGCCGAGCAGGAAGTCGCGACGCTGAACCGGCAGTTGCTCGAAAGTTCGCGACAGGCCGGCATGGCGGAGGTCGCCACCGGCGTGCTGCACAACGTAGGTAACGTGTTAAATAGCGTCAACGTCTCGACCACGCTTATCGCCGATCAGCTGCGGAAATCGAAAGCCCAAAACGTCGCGCGCGCCGCACAGCTTTTGCGCGAGCGCAATGGCGATCTCGCGGATTGGCTGACCAACGATGAAAAAGGAAAACTGCTGCCATCGTATCTCGCGGAGCTTGGCGAACACTTGAACCGCGAGCAGACGCACATTGTTGCCGAGATTGAGCTCCTTGCGAAAAATATCGAGCACATCAAAGAGATCGTCGCCATGCAGCAAAACTACGCCCGGGTTTCCGGCCTGATCGAGTCGCTGCCGATCGACGAACTGGTCGAGGACGCGCTGCAGATGAATGCCGCTGCGTTTGCTCGTCATCACATCAAGCTCGTGCGTGATTTTGAGCCGGTGCCGCTCGTCGCGATGGATAAACACAAAGTTTTGCAAATTTTGATCAATCTTATCAGGAACGCGAAATATGCCATGGATGATTGCGCAAGCCGCGTGCTCACTGTCGGCATCGGATTGAACGGCGCGAATTGCGTGAAAATCACGGTCGCGGATACCGGCATCGGGATTTCGCCGGAAAATCTCACGCGCATTTTTTCTCATGGTTTTACCACCAAGAAAGAGGGCCACGGCTTCGGTCTACACAGCGGAGCGATCGCCGCCAAAGAAATGGGCGGCATTTTAAAAGCGCATAGCGACGGGCCAGGCCGCGGCGCGACTTTCACCCTTGAACTGCCGATTGCGAAGAATTCCAACGCATGAACATATCGATAAACAACCGACTTCTTATCGTCGATGACAATCCGGCGATACACGACGACTTCCGAAAAATTCTCAACAACAGCGCGGGTAATCCGCAGCTGGAAAACGCCGAGTCGATTTTGTTCGGCGAAAGCGCATCGCTCATCCAGCAAACCGAATTTCAGATTACGTCGGCGTATCAGGGCAAGGAGGCGCTCTCGCTGGTGGAGCAGGCGCTTGCAAATGGCGAGCCGTTTTCCGTTGCGTTCGTCGATGTGCGTATGCCACCGGGATGGGATGGCATTGAGACGATCGCGCGCATCTGGGAAGTGCAGCCGGATCTGCAAGTGGTCATCTGCACGGCGTATTCGGATTATTCGTGGGACGACATGATCGCGAAGCTCGGGAAGTCGGATAGTTTACTGATTTTAAAAAAACCGTTCGACAACATCGAAGTGCTGCAATTCGCGCACGCACTCACAAAAAAATGGCTCGTGACGAAGCAGGCAAGCATGCGCGTCGAGGAACTCGACGTGCTCGTGCGTCAGCGCACGCTTGCGCTGCAAAGCACAAATGACCGGCTGATGTGCGAGATCGGCGAACGCACTCAAGCGCAGGAAGCGCTGCGGCTTTCGGAAGAGCGTTTCTCGAAAGCGTTTCAGGCTAGTCCGGTTTCGTTGGCGATTCAGACTTTGGGTGAACAGCGCTTTGTGGACGTAAATCTAGCGTTTGTAAACATGACCGGGCACGCGCGCGAGGTTCTGATCGGAAGCACGGCGGCAGAGCTAAAACTCTGCGTCGATCTCAATGAGCAAATCTGGACGCGACTTCGCAGGGAAAAAGCGATGCGCAATATCGAGTGCCGGATCAGCACGAAAACCGGCGAGCTTCGCCGCACACTGCTATCGATGGAACTTTTCACGCTGAATGGAGAACCGCACGTGCTGATGCTCGCCGAAGACATCACCGAGCGACTCAAGCTGGAGCAGGAATTGCGGCAGGCGCAGAAGATGGAAGCGGTCGGACGGCTCGCCGCGGGCGTTGCGCATGATTTTAACAACGTGCTAACGATTATCCAAGGGCACGCGAGCCTGCAACTCGCGACGAACGATCTCGATCGCGACGTTGCCGAGTCGCTCAAGCAAGTCTCCGCTGCCGCGGAGCGCGCAGCGAATCTCACCCGGCAGCTTCTCGCGTTCAGCCGCAAAACCGTCATGCAGCCGAAGCGGCTCGATCTTAACACGCTGGTTGGCGAATTGACCGCCGTGTTGCCACGATTGATCGGCGAACACATCGAAATTCACGCCGAGCCCGGGCAAAATCTCCCGTGCATTTTTGCGGATGCCACAAACATGGAGCAAATCGTCATCAACCTCGCGGCGAATGCGCGCGACGCGATGCCGAACGGCGGATTGCTGACGATCCGCACGGGCGAGGTGAATGTCGGCGCGGATCATCTCTTGCGCGTTCCGGATGCCGCGATCGGTCGCCACATTTGTTTAGCTGTTAGCGATACCGGGTGCGGCATGGATGCGCACACGCGCCGGCGCATTTTCGAGCCGTTTTTCACGACGAAAGAAGTCGGCAAAGGCACCGGCATGGGCCTTGCAACGGTTTACGGCATCGTCAAGCAGCACAACGGCTGGCTCGAGGTGGAAAGCGAACCGGGTTCCGGCTCCACGTTCAAAGTTTTCCTGCCGGTGTGCCAGGAAGGGGTGGAAATGGCTAACGAGCGCGTCGAACATTTTTCCAATCCATTCGGCCGCAATCGCACGGTGCTCGTGGTCGAGGACGATCCGTCTGTGCGCGGATTGGTGAAGGAAATCCTGTTGCACTACCGGTATCGCGTGCTCGAAGCATCGGACGCGCACGAAGCGCTCGATCTTGCGCGTGAATACGGCAATGAAATCGTTCTGCTGCTTACCGATATGATCATGCCCGGCGGCATCTCCGGACGCGAACTCGCCGAGCGTTTGCTCGCGGAAAGGCCGGAGTTAAAAGTTATTTACACTAGTGGTTACAGCCCGGAACTCTTCGCCGGAGACCTTCACCTGCGCGAGGGTTTCAATTATCTGCCGAAGCCATACACGTCGGCGATGCTCACCAGCGCGATTCGCAACGCGCTGGAAAATAATGAGCCGAGCGTTGAATTTCTTTCACTGTGACTACGCGGCGCGTTCGCCATCGACCATCATCCAGCGGATCGGCTCCTCGTGATTGACGACGGCGTCCAGCACGTTCACGACATCGCCGGCGAACGGCACGCAGATCAAATCGGCGCGCGCACCCGGCGCGATTTTTCCCAACTCGTTACTCCTGCGCAAAGCACGCGCGGGATTCGTCGTCACCGTCCGTAAAATCTGCTCGGGCCGCAGCCACGGTTCGCGTGTTTGCAGCATCTGCATCTCGGCGAAAAGATTTAGCGAGTCATTGCTCGCGAGGCTGTCGGTGCCGAGCGAAATATTGATGCCGGCTTCGTGCAGGCGCTGAAATTGAAACGGTCGATGCGAAAAATAACGATGGCTGCGCGGGCAGTGAACGATGTGCAACGAGTTGTTTTTCAGCAGTGCGAACTCATGTTCGTCGAGCTCGTTCACGTGGGCTACGATCCAGTCTTCATGCACGAGCCCGTTCTCGATCAAACGCGCAAGCGATGGGCGTTTGCCGCAATCGTCCATCTTTCGTCCAAGACCGCGCATAAACTCGTAAAGCTCGCCGCGTCCGTGCCGGAACATCGCATCTTCCTCGACTGATTCCGCGATGTGAGTCGTCAGTGGCATTCCCGTAATCCGTGCGCACTCGTTAACCAACCTGTAAAGCTCATCTGAAGCGGTGTAAGGCGCGTGCGGATTGAGCCCGAAGCCGCCGCGCCAGTCGGGTCGCTCTTTAAAAAAAACGAATGCGCCCGCGACGAATTCCTCGGTTGCGATCCGTTGCCGCACGTCGATCATCTCGTAAAACCACCACGTGCGAATCGGCGGCGCCGGCATGCGCACCATCAACTCGGGAAAGGCCTCGATATTCAGCACGGTCGTCGTGCCCCATTTTTTCAACTCGTCAAAACCGAGTGCGATTGCGCGTAAATAATCGTCTTCATCAAGGCTGCGCTTGAGTGCGTTGATGCGTGCGATCCATTGCGTGAAGCTCTGCTGCGGGCAAATCGCATTGCGCATCATCGTGTAATCGAGATGGCAGTGCGCGTTGATGAGTCCCGGCAAAAGCGCCTGCTCGCCGAGGTCGATGATGCGGCCGGTGTAAAGCCGCTGGACGTGATCGAAATCGGCGACTGCGTAAATCTCGCCGTTGTTGATTGCGACCGCGCCATTTTCGATCGGCGGGCCATCCATCGTGACTACGATGCGCGCGCGGAGAATCATTCGGATTTCACCTTGTTACGCGCAGCGGCGACGAGCAGATTGCACGCTTCGTGGCAAAGCAGGGGAATCGCGAGAACGCTTTGCCCAAGCTGGTTTGCGGCCGGATCGAATTTGCACGGAGGCAGCGAAGTGACCGGTGTGTTCGCGTCAATGCGCCACAAAATCGTTTTTAAACACCCGTTGTCTGATCGGCAAAAGCCGGCGATCAACTCATTCGCCTGCTTATTGGAAATTTTCTTCGTCACCGCATACATGCCGGTTTGTCGATTTAGCGTTTCGCGGAGATCGACCACTTCGAGCGCGCTGCATTCGTGGGCAAACAAAACGCCGGGCATCGCCGGGTAAAAACAATCGAGCGCCTCGCGCAGTTCGTGCAGATCGCGCAGCACGAGTTTCCAGCCGCAACGCAGATTTGGCGCGGTTTTCAGCGGACGGAAATTTCCCGATTCGTCGTATTTTGCAATCTCGCGCGCATCTTCCGGATTGTTGAAAAACTGCAAATCGCTGCGATCCGCATCGGCGTGATGAAGCAGCTCGAATTCGCCGCGAATCAAAATTTCGCCGATGCGATTGACGCCGCGCTGCAACAAAGCGGCGAGCAATGTTTCGATCTGCGAATGCGTTTTGGTCATGCTGCAAATTCCGAGTCGAACGCTGCAACCTGATCCAAAATCACATCGGCAAAAAGCGGCTCGGTGCCGATTGCGCTCGCGTAAAAAAGCGACCGGCCCGCGACGCGATACGGATTGCGCCGAAACACGTCCATTTTGCTCGCGGCTTGCGTCGGCTCGGCCTCGATGCCGAGCAGCACGGGAATGTCCTGATAGCTGTGCAGACCGTCGGAGACGAAAAATGGGACGGCGACAATGTGCGGCTGCGATGCAATTTTGCGCCAGTCGGTGACGAACGGCTCCTCTTCCATGAACACGCCGAAGACCTCCGCGTAATCGCCGCGAGCCGCGATGCGTTGCACCTGTTCCTTCACGGCTGCGCCGGAATTTTCATTGAGCGACGTGCCGTGGCCGATGATGAGCAGGCTTGTTTCGCGCGGCGAAATGCCGGGCGCGACTTCCGCGGCGCGATGCAGCAGCAGCTCGGTCATGCGTGGATGGTTTCCGACCGGCTCGCAGTATTTGATTTTCCGTGTGCGGCGAAATGTAACTTTGCCGGTTACATCGAGTTCGCGCGGGATGACTTTTTGCGTGAAGTAACCTTCGCTGATGAAATTCGGGACGACATAAACGTCGTCACTTTCCACAGTGTAAAGCACCTGCCGCAAGCTCGGCTCTTCTTTCCAAAACGCGCAGACGACCTCGCCGAAAACGCCGCGGCGCTTGATTTCATCGGCATGCGCGAATGTCGGCGTGGCCGAATCGGGGTTCACGGTCGAGCCGTGGCCGACGATCACGAGCGCGCTGTCCGGTTTGGATAACATCGGCGCAAACTCTACGAATGCGTCGCGCGAAGTCTAACGGTTTCGAGCGCGGGCACCAATTCTGCTTTTTGAAGGGTCTTTTCCACGCCCACGCCCATGAATTTTCTTAAATCGCACATCGAACCGCTTGAGCAACGCATCGCCCCCGCTTTGCTCATCAACGGCGCAAACCTCCTCGGCGGCGCGGGCAATCCAACCACCGGCGAAGCGTCCGTGGGCGACAATGCTTTTACAGTGGTGAAGGTGCTCTCTGGCAACGCGATCGTTTGGTATCACGACGGCGCGGTCAACGCGATTTCCGTCGGGCCGAACACGAGCCTCGATATCACCGGCAATGTCGGCGACATCATCGGCAATCTTACTGCGGGCGGGCGTTTGTCGGATTCAGACAATGATCCGTCGAACGGCGAAGACGGCGGCGTGCTCCTTGCGAATAACATCGTCGGCATCAAGACACATCCATCGAGCGGCGAGAACGGCGACATCAACGACATCATCACCGGCGG
>Ga0070741_10004151_pt1 | contig 34292 bp, 41 predicted proteins | sample Coa_R1_4_FD_66440 | JGI IMG/M metagenome (GOLD analysis project Ga0070741, IMG submission 66440) | Surface soil microbial communities from Centralia Pennsylvania, which are recovering from an underground coalmine fire - Coalmine... | ecosystem: Environmental > Terrestrial > Soil > Unclassified ... | reverse complement strand
CGGCCGATCCGCACCCGCCACACCTCCGGGCCCTGCTCGAGGTAGTCCCAGCTGTAGGCGCCGGCGTGCTCGGCCTCGAACTGGTACCAGAGCGGCTTGGGGTCGTGGTCGTTGACGAGCACGAACCCAGCGCCGGGGGGCAGGGCGTGGTAGCTGTCGAAGATCAGCTCGTGCCGGCGCGCAGGCGGCTCGCTGCGCACATCGAGGATCAGGTCGGTGCCGGTGGACATTGCTTCCTCCTCAGGTGTCGCTCTTGCCGGGATGGACTGTCAGGTAATGCAGGGTCGCGTTCAGGCGGCGGGCGGCACGCGGAGCCGGCTCCTTCACGAGCCACCATCCTTCGGCGGCGAGGCGGCAGGCGGCGTCGCGCTCGCCGGCCTCGCCGAGTGCCCGCACTGCTCGATCGAGCAGCCGCCCCAACTGCTCGATTGCCTCTACGGTGGCCGTTGGGGTCACGAGTCGAGCTGGACGACGACTCGACCTTCCTCGACCGCGACCGGGTAGGTCGCGACCGGGAGCACGGCCGGGAGCGTGAGCGGTCGGCCGGAGCGGATGTCGATGCGGGCGCCGTGGCGGGGGCAGACGGCGACGCCGGCCGCGGCGTCGAGCTCACCCTCGGCGAGCGGTCCGTCGTCGTGCGAGCAGCGATCCTCGAGTGCGTACAGCTCGCCGCCGAGGTTGTAGACGCCGATCGAGACGGTGCCGGCGTGGACGACGCGCGCCGCGCCATCCGGTAGGTCGGCGGCGGCGCAGACATCGAGGCCCGCCATCAGCGGTGGCCTTCGATCGCCGGCAGCTGATTGCGGGCGCAGTAGTCCTCGACCAGCCCGTCGACGACCTCCGCCCCTTCCAGGTAGGCGGTGTTGATGCGGGTGAACTCGATCCATTTGTCCGGGAGCGCGTCCTCGGGGAAGATCGCCTCGACCGGGCACTCCGGCTCGCAGGCGCCGCAGTCGATGCACTCCTCCGGGTCGATCACCAGCATCCGGCCCACCTCGTGAATGCAGTCGACCGGGCAGACGTCGACGCAGGCGCGGTCCTTCACGTCGATGCACGGCTCCGCGATCACGTACGTCATCGGCACTCCTCTCTTGCCATGCGAATTAAGAATGTTATACACGAGCTAAAACAGTTGCACGAGGAAGATGCATCGTGATACGGTGCAACTACTGAACGGGTAGTCCTCCACGAGCGAAGCGGCGCAGCCACAGCGGACGCCGCGGCACAAGCAGCCCGCGCGCTACCCGCCGAAGCCGGTCACCGGCGAGCGGAAGGAGGAGCCATGCCGGCCACGATCGAGATCGACCTCGAAGGCCGCTGGGACGCGGTCGCGCTGATGCAGCGCCTCGGCCCCTACCACCCCTACCTGATCCAATTCGCACCCGAGCACTGGCTCGTGCACGCGCAGTGCCCCGGCTGCCACGGCGAGCGGCTACCGAGCGCACTCGCCGCGATCGAGGACTCGCTCGCCGCACGGCACATCGAGCGCGCCGAAGTCCGCGTCGACGGCCAGACCTACTCAGCCGCCGCCAACCGAGAGGAGCCGAAGTGAGTCGAGCCCAGGAGGCACCAGCGACGCACCGCTTCACAGAGCTGTTTCTTATCACCGCCTTCGCGGCGGCGGCGCTGCTCGCGCTGCGCGCACCGGCGGCGCGCCCGGCCGCCACCGTCGCGACGCACGCACACACGGTGCAGGTGGCGGTCGTGATGAAGGAGTTCCGCTTCGTCCTCTCCGTCCGGTCCGTGCACGTCGGCTCGGTGACCTTTCGGCTTGTGAACCGCGGTCACGTCTCGCACGACTTCAAGATCGCCGGCAGGAAGAGCGCGGTGATCGCGCCGGGCAAGCACGGCCTGCTGCGCGTCACCTTCCACAAGGCCGGCAGGTACCCCTACCTGTGCACGCTTCCCGGCCATGCCGACGCCGGCATGAAGGGCGTCCTTCGGGTGACGCGATGACAGCCCCGACGCAGCTCAGCCCAACCCGCAGCGCAGACCCGACTCGGCCAGCACGCGGGCGCAACATCCCCGCGCGTGAGAGAAGGCCAAGGCCGATCGCAGCCGCTCCGTCCCTACCTGGGCGGCGGCCCCGGAATACAGCGCTGACCCCATGGCGTCCGGCCGCGGGACGGGCGACGCTCGGGTCGTTGACTCCACGCTGCTCATCTCGCGTCGATATTCGCTGCGGCAGCTGCGGCTACGGAGGTGTCGTCGCACGCCTGCCGGCCCGCTGCCCGATGTGCGGCGCACACGCCTGGGAGGTGACCGGCCACCCGGACTCGGCCGGACTCGCAGGCGGAAAGGAGAGGTGAGCAGGATGCAGGACGAGTCCCGGAAGCTGGTCGAGATCCGGGGCGGGCTGATCCCCGAGCCCGGCCGCACCTCGTCGGTCGACCCGGAGGAGACGACCCCGTGGGAGCAGGTCCACCCACGGCAGGTTACGGAGCCCGACTGGCAGCGGTTCCGCGGCTACATGGGCGAGATCTTCTCGACGTTCGGGATGCAGCTCGACACGCCAGGGACGGCGCGGACACCCGAGCGGTTCTTGAAGGCGCTCTACGACGCGACCGCGGGCTACGAAGGGGACGCGAAGCTCTTGACCGCGTTTCCGACCGAGTGCCGCTGCGACGCCGACTGCCTCGTCTCGCAGATCGTCGAAGGGCCGATCTCCTTCTACGCGCTCTGCGAGCACCACGCGCTGCCATTCCATGGCTTTGCGCACGTCGGTTACGTCTCGCACGAGCGGATCATCGGCATCTCGAAGCTGACACGACTGGTGCGCATGTTCGCGCGCCGCTTCACCGTGCAGGAGCGACTCGGCGAGGAGATCGCAGGCGCGCTGACCGAGCTGATGGAGCCGCACGGTGTCGCCGTTCACCTGGAAGCGGTGCATCTGTGCACGCAGATGCGCGGCGTGCGCGAGGAGCACTCCAAGACGACGACGACGGTATGGCGACGCGGCTACACCGACAACCCCGAGCTGCGCCGTGAGTTCCTCGCCGAGGTCGACAAACGCAATCCCTGGACGTGAGGAAGCGAGGCGAGCGATGGAGCACAGCACGTATCTGATCGTCGGCGCAGGTCTTACCGCCGACAGCGCCTGCAAGGCGATCCGCAAACACGACCCGGACGGTGCGGTTCTCGTCCTCGGCGAGGAGCCGCACGCGCCCTACCTGCGGCCGCCGCTTTCGAAGGCGCTCTGGAAGGGCGAGCAGGAGGAGAGCATCTGGCGCGGCACCGACACGCTCGGCGTCGAGCTGCGGCTCGGGCGACGCGCGGTCGCGCTCGACCTCGATGCCCGCACCGTGACCGACGACGCCGGCGAGCGCTACCGCTACGAGCGGCTGCTGCTGGCGACCGGCGGGCGGCCGCGGCGACTGCCCTTCGGCGGTGACGAGGCAATCTACTTCCGCACCCTCGACGACTATCGCCGTTTGCGGACACTCGCCGGTAGCGGCAGTCGCGTCTGTGTGATCGGCGGCGGCTTCATCGGCTCCGAGATCGCCGCCGCGCTCGCGCTCAACGACTGCCGGGTGACGATCGTCTTCCCGGAGCCGGGTATCGGCGCACGCCTCTTCCCGTCGCAGCTGACGACGGCGCTGAACGACTACTACCGCAACCGCGACGTCGACGTCCGTCCGCAGACGACCGTCACGTCGATCAACCGTCACGGCGAGACAACGCAGGTCACGCTTGGCGACGACGCCGTGATCGAGGCCGACGTCGTCGTGGCCGGCATCGGCATCGTCCCCAACGTCGAGCTCGCAGCCGATGCCGGCCTGCCGACGCCCGACGGGATCACGGTGGATGCGTACGGCCGTGTTGGCGACCGCGATGATGTGTTCGCCGCCGGCGACGTCGCTCGCTTCCCCGCCGCGGCGCTCGGCCGCGAGATGCGGGTCGAGCACGAGGACCACGCCAAGAGCCACGGCCGCCTCGTTGGCGCGAACATGGCCGGCGCCAGCGAACGTTACGACCACCTACCGTTCTTCTACTCCGACCTGTTCGACTCCGGCTACGAAGCGGTCGGCGAACTCGACCCGCGGCTGGACACGCTCGTCGAGTGGAGCGAGCCGGAAGGGGAGGGGACGATCACCTACCTCGACCGGCAGCGGCGCCCCCGCGGCTTCTTGCTTTGGAACCGCTTCGGCCACCTCGACGCCGCCCGCGAGCTGATCCAAGCCGGCGAGCCTGTCGGGCAACACGTGCAAGTGGGATGAGCGCCGCGCTCGACTACCGCAGCAGGCTGCGACTCCCGCCGCTCGAGGTGCTGGTCGAGGAATTCGGCCCGGGCGGCTTCGACCTGCCGGAGGAGCTCGCGACGATCTACGGCGGCCCGCTCGCGCTGAAGCCGCACTCGCTGTGCGCAAACTTCGTCGCCAGCCTCGACGGCGTCACCGCGATCCCCGGCCTGGCGCAGTCGAGCCACCTGATCGCCGCCGGCAGCGAGCACGACCGCTTCCTGATGGGCCTGCTACGCGCATGCGCAGACGCGATCCTGATCGGCGCCGGCACCCTGCACGACTCGCCGCAGACACGCTGGACACCCGAGCACGCCTACCCACCCGCCGCCCCGCTGTATGCCGAGCTGCGCCGCCGCCGCGGACTGCCGCCGCAGCCGACGCTGGCGGTGCTGAGCGGCAGCGGCAGAATCGACCCGCAGCATCCCGGACTGCGCGAGCGCACGCTCGTGCTGACGAGCGAACAGGGCGCGGCCCAGATCGGCACCCGGCTGCCCGGCTCGGCCGCGATCGTCCCACTCGCAGGCCAGCCACCCGTCGACCCGAAGGCCGCGCTGGCGGCGCTGCGCGCGGGCGGGCACGAGCTGATCCTCTGCGAGGGAGGCCCCAGCCTGCTCGGCGTGTTTGTCGCCGCGGGGGTCGTCGACGAGCTGTTCCTGACGCTCTCGCCGGCGCTCATCGGCCGGCCGGCCGGTCAAGAGCGACTGTCACTGCTCGAGCAGGCGGCGCCACCCGGCGAGACGGCCGCGACGCTCGTCTCTGTGCGGCGAAGCGGCTCACACGTGTTCCTGCGCTACCGGCTCTCGTCACACGGAGGAGGACGCGATGCCCGCTGAAGCTCAACCCCTACAGCGGCTGGCCGCACTCGGCCAGTCGGTCTGGATCGACTACCTCTCTCGCGAGCTGCTGGCAAGCGGCGAGCTCGCCCGGCTCGTCCGCGACGACGCCGTCGTCGGTGTCACCTCCAACCCCACCATCTTCGAGAAGGCGATCTCGCACGGCGACGCCTACGATCAGCAGCTGCGCGAGCTGCTGCCACGCCGGCTGGACGGGAAGAAGCTCTTTCTCGAGCTCGCCTGTGCGGACGTCGCGACCGGCTGCGACCTGCTGCGCCCGGTCTGGGAACAGACACAGGCGCGCGACGGCTACGTCTCGATCGAGGTCGACCCCAACCTCGCCTACGACACGCGCTCCCAGTACGACGAGGCGAAGCGGCTGCACGCGCGAATCGACCGGCCGAACCTGCTGGTCAAGATCCCGGCGACGCTGCCCGGTGTGACCGCGATCGAAGATTCGATCGCCGCCGGCCGCTCGATCAACGTCACGCTCATCTTCTCGCTCGACCGCTACGACGCGGTCGCCCGCGCCTACCTCGACGGGCTGAGCCGCTTCCACGCGGCAGGCGGGGACGTCTCGAGACTGCACTCGGTCGCGAGCTTCTTCGTCTCCCGCGTCGATACCGAAACCGACAAGCGCCTCGACGCGCTCGCCGCGCCGCCGGAGCTGAAGGGCAAGCTCGGCATCGCCAACGCCAAGCTCGCCTACGCGCGCTACCAGAAGCTGTTCTCCGATGAGAACGAGCAGTGGGCAGAGCTGCGCACGGCGGGGGCACATCCACAGCGCTGCCTCTGGGCCTCGACCTCGACCAAGAACCCCGCCTACCGGGACGTGCTCTACGTCGAGGAACTAATCGGCCCGGAGACCGTGAACACGCTGCCCGAGCCGACCCTGCTCGCATTCCAGGACCACGGTCGCACTGCGGAGACGCTTACGCAGGGCCTCGACGACGCCAAGCGGCTGCTCGAACGGCTCGCTCAGGTCGGCGTCGATTACGACGACGTCGTCGAAACGCTCGAGGCTGAAGGAATCGCGAAGTTCAAGGACTCCTTCGCCAATCTGCTCGCCGGACTCGACGCCAAGACGCAGGCGCTCGCGCAGACCGTCGGGGGCCGGCGGTGACACGCGTCGCGATCAACGGCTTCGGCCGCATCGGCCGCAACTTCTTCCGCGCCTACCTGCAGCGACAGCCCGCGTACGCGGTCGTCGCCGTCAACGACATCGGCGACCCGAAGACGATGGCGCATCTGCTCGCACACGACTCCGTCCTCGGCCCCCTCGCCGCTCCGGTCTCGAGCGACGGCGAGACCATCACGGTCGGCGACCGCACGCTGCGAGCGCTCTCGATCGCGAACCCCGCCGAGCTGCCATGGCGCGAGCTCGACATAGACGTGGTGGTCGAGTCGACCGGCCGCTTCGAGCGCCGCGAGCAAGCGCAGGCGCACATCGACGCCGGCGCCGGTCGGGTGCTCATCTCCGCAGTCGCCAATGACGCCGACGTGACGCTCGTTCTCGGCGTCAACGACGACGCCTACGACCCAGAGCACCATCTCGTCGTCTCGATGGCCTCGTGCACGACCAACTGCGTGACGCCGCTGGCGAAGGTGCTCCATGACCGGTTCGAGATCGAGCGTGGCTTCATGACCACCGTGCACGCCTACACGCCGACGCAGGCGCTCCTGGACGGGCCGCACAAGGATCTGCGGCGGGCGCGCGCAGCGGCGATCAACCTGATTCCCACCTCGACCGGCGCCACCCGCGCGCTCGGCACCGTCCTGCCCGCGCTGAACGGAAAGATCGACGCGCTCGCGATCCGCGCCCCGGTCCCGGACGGCTCGATCGTCGACCTCGTCTGCGAGCTCGTCCAGCCCGCCAGCCGTGAGGACGTGAACGCCGCCTTCGCCGCCGCCGCCAGCGCGCCGCCTCTCGAGGGGATCCTGTCCTACTCGGAGGAGCCGCTCGTCTCGACCGACATCCTCCGCTCGCCCTACTCGTGCGTCTTCGACAGCGAGCTGACGATGGCGAGCGAGCGGCTGGTGAAGGTCTTCGGCTGGTACGACAACGAGTGGGGCTACAGCTGCCGACTCGTCGATCTCGTCGGGAGGCTTGCCTGATGGCCGACACCGAGACGGGGGCAGGCGCGCAGCAGCTGCCGCGCGAACGGCTGCTCGAGTTTCTCGCGCGGATGCTCTTGATCCGGCGCTTCGAGGAGATGGTCGAGGAGCGCTTCCGGGCCGGCGAACTGCCCGGCTTCCTGCACGTCTGCATCGGCCAGGAGGCGATCGCGGTCGGCGTCTGCGCGGCGGTCGGCGACGAGGATGTGATCGGCTCGACCCATCGTGCACACGGGCACGTGATTGCGAACGGGACGCCGCCGCGCGAGGTGATGGCGGAGCTGTACGGAAAGGTCGAGGGCTGCTCGCACGGGTACGGCGGGTCGATGCACCTGTACGACGTCGCCCGCGGCACCATGGGCGCCAACGCCGTCGTCGGCGGCGGGCTGCCGGGCATGGCCGGGGCGGCGCTCGCGTTCCAGATGCGCCGGGAACCGCGGGTTGCGGTCGCCTTCTTCGGTGACGGTGCGACGAACATCGGCACCTTCCACGAGTCGTTGAATCTCGCCCAGCTGTGGCGGCTGCCGGTCGTGTTCGTGTGCGAGAACAACCGCTGGTCGGAGTCGACGCCGCAGCGGCAGCACCAGCCGATCACCGACCTGACCGCGCGGGCGGCCGCGTTCGGCATGCACGCGCTCCACGTCGACGGGCAGGACGTCGAACAGGTCCACCTCGCCGCCGTCCAGGCACTCGACCACGCCCGCAGCGGGAAAGGCCCGGTCTTCCTGTTGTGCGAGACGGAGCGACTGACCGGTCACTACGTCGGCGACGCCCAGGTCTACCGAGACAAAGACGAGTTGCGCCGGCTACGGGAAACGCGCGACCCCGTCCACAACCTGCGCGAGCGGCTCGAGCCGAGCGACCAGGAGTGGAAGCGCATGGACGACGACGCGCACCAGGTCGTTGCCGAGGCGGTCGCTTTCGCGAAGGCGGGCACCGATCCGAAGCCAGAGGACGCGCTCCTGAACATCTACACAGAACCAGAAAGGTGATGACCGAACCATGAACCTGATCGTTGTCGGGGTCGACCAGTCCGAGCAGGCCAAGCAGGCGCTGCGATTCGCGCTCGAGGAAGCGAAGCTACGGCACACCAAGCTACGTGTCGTGCACGCCTGGCAGTACGGCACCATCGGGACTGCGGGTGTCGAGAGCTTCTACCCGGCGGTCGGCGCCGACGTCAGCGAAGTCCGCGACGCCGCCGAGCAGGCACTCGAGCAAACGCTGCGCGAAGCGCTACCCGACACCGACTCCGTCGAAATCGAGCGGCGCGTCGTCGAGGGAAGGCCGGCGAGTGTGCTGGTGAACGAGTCCCGCGACGCCGACATGCTCGTCGTCGGCTCACGCGGCCACGGCGGCTTCAGCGAGCTGCTGCTCGGCTCGGTCAGCCAGCAGGTCTCCCATCACGCCGCCTGCCCGGTCGTGATCGTCCGCCCGAAAGCGAAGGACGGCGACTAAGCAGGATGGCCGTTCGAATCAAGCGCGCCTACGAGCCGTCCGAGCGCACGGACGGCTACCGAGTGCTGATCGACCGCATCTGGCCGCGCGGCATATCGAAGGAGGAGGCCCGCCTGGACGAGTGGGCGCGTGAGCTCGCTCCGAGCACCGAATTGCGCCGCTGGTTCGGCCACGAACCGGCGAAGTTCGACGAGTTCCGCCGCCGCTACCGCGCCGAGCTCTCCGCTCACGAGGAGAAGCTGCGCGAGCTGCGCCGCCGTGCCTGCGGAGGAACCCTCACCCTCGTGTACGCGGCCCGCGACACGGAACACAACGACGCAGTCGTGCTCGCCGAACTGCTGCGAAGGTCGGCGCGATGACCGAGGTCGAGCGGCTCGCCCGCTTCGTCACGACGCGTTCCTTTGACGATCTTTCCGAGCCGGCACTGACGGAGCTGAAGATCCGCGTGCTCGATGCACTCGGCTGCGCGCTCGGCGCGCTCAACGCTGAGCCGGTGGGCGCCGTGCGAGCCGTCGTCGACGACTTCGGCGGTCGGCCTCTGTGCACGCTGATCGGCGGCGACCGCAGCGCCCCCGACCGGACCGCGTTCTACAACGGCGCACTCATCCGCTACCTCGACTTCAACGACTCCTACTTCGCCCCCGGCGAGACCTGCCACCCGAGCGACAACCTCGCTCCCGTGCTCGCCGCCGCGGAGTACGCGGACGCTACGGGGCGCGAGCTGCTGACCGCTCTTGCGGTCGCCTACCAGGTGCAGTGCCGCCTCTCCGACGAGGCGCCCGTGCGCGGACACGGTTTCGACCACACGACGCAACTCGCATACGCGGCCGCGGCCGGAGCCGCCAAGGCACTCCGCCTCGGCGAGATGCAGACTGCGAACGCGATCGCGATCGCCGGCACTGCCCTGAACGCGCTGCGCGTCACCCGCACCGGCGCCCTCTCACACTGGAAGGGACTCGCCGCCCCCTTCGCCGCCGCCGGCTCCCTACTAGCCGCGTTTCTCGCGGCGCGTGAGGTCACCGGTCCGCCAGAGGTGTTCGAGGGCAACAAGGGGTTCAGCGACTCGATCGTAGGCCCGTTCCAGATCGACTGGGAGCAGGAGAGCCTGGAACGCGTCCGGCAGACGTTCCTCAAGCGCTACAACGCGGAGATCCACTCACAGTCGGCGCTCGAAGCCTTGCTCGAGCTCCGCGACGCACACGCCGTCGACCCGGAGAACGTGGAGCGGATCGAGCTCGAGACCTTCCAGGTCGCCTACGACATCATCGGCGGCGGCGAAGAGGGCGCCAAGACCGAGATCCGCACGAAGGAGCAGGCAGATCACTCGCTCCCGTACCTGCTCGCGGTCGCGCTCCTTGACGGGCAGGTGATGCCCGAGCAGTACACACCGGAACGGATCCTGTGCGCGGACGTGCAGGAGCTGCTGCCCAGGGTCGAGGTGCGGCCGGCTGCCGACTTGACCGCCCGCTTCCCGGCCGAGCACGCATGCCGGGTCCGGCTCGTGCTCGACGACGGCACGGTGCTCGCTGCCGAGAAGGGCGACTATGAGGGCTTCCTCACCCGGCCGATGAGCTGGCAGCGGGCGCGCGAGAAGTTCGAGCGGCTCGCCCTACCAGCAGTCGAGCCCGAGCTCGCGGCAGAGCTTGCGGACACGGTCGCGGCGCTCGACGAGGTCGACGCGCGCGAACTGAGCCACCTCCTCGGATCCGGAGTCGGAAGGAAGGCGGTATGGCAGAGACGTTGACGATCGAAACGCTGGAGGGCTGGGTGCGCGCAGGCGCCCATTGGCGCGTGCTCCACCACGGCGAACACCACGCAGTCGTCGAGCTTCAGCAGTGCACCGGCGAGCCGGTCGAGCGCATCGAGTCGGACAACCCTGCGGTGATCGCCTACCTCGAAGGGGTCGGCTCCGACCTCGACCTGACCATGAAGGAAGGCAACGATGACACTCGTTAGCGCCGAGGAGCGCGCGTTTGCGTTCCTGCCCATGAACGAGCGACCGCGCAAGCCGCGCAGTCGCGGCGTCACTGAGATCCGCGGCCCCTACTACACCCCAGTCGGTCGCCACTACCTCGACGACCTGCTGGAGACGATGGGCGCCTACGTCGACACGCTCAAGTATGCGGGCGGCTCCTTCAGCCTGATGCCGCGCGAGGCGGTAAGCGCGCTGAACGAGCTTTGCCACGAGCACGACGTCGAGGTCTCCACTGGCGGCTTTCTCGAGTACGTGCTCGCCCAGCGCGGCGACGCCGTCGCGCGGTACCTGGAGGAGTGCCGCGAGCTGGGCTTCGACATCGTCGAGATCTCGAGCGGGTTCATCACTCTTCCCACCGACGACCTCGTCGCTCTCACGAAGGCGGTACGCGCCGCCGGGCTGAAGGCGAAGCCCGAGGTCGGGATCCAGTTCGGCGCCGGCGGCGCCTCCACCATCGACGCGCTCGAAGCGGAAGGCATGCGCGACGTCGGCCAGGCGATCGAGCTCGCCAAGCACCACCTCGACGCCGGCGCACAGCTGATCATGATCGAGTCGGAGGGCATCACCGAGCAGGTGCGGGAGTGGCGCACCGACGTCGTCGGCCGCATCGTCTCCGAGCTCGGGATCGAGCAGGTGATGTTCGAGGCGGCCGATCCCGCCGTGTTCACCTGGTACGTCCGCAACTACGGCATCGACGTCAACCTCTTCGTCGACCACTCCCAGATCGTCCAGCTCGAGTGCCTGCGCGCCGGGATCTGGGGCACCGACGACACCTGGGGCCGCATCCTCAGCTACGGCGCTTCCAGGGGGGAGGAGACGTAGCGTGGCCGCGCGCACAGGCGACCTCGCCCGCCGTGTCGCCCACCGCCGCCGCGAGCTCCGCCTCAGCTACGACGAGGTCGCCCGTCGCGCCGAGATGCACGCCGATTACGTCGAGTACCTCGAACACGCCCCCTTCGTCGCGCTCGGCCCCGGCGCTCTGCAACGCCTCGCGAGCGCGCTCGAGACGACCGTCGACGACCTACGCGGCGGCACCGTTGACCGGCCGCCCGGGCCTGGCCGTGCAGGCCCGCACCCACACCTCGACGTGCTAAGCCGCGAGGAGTGCGAGGCCCACCTCGCCGGCGGCGGGGTTGGCCGCTTCGTCTTCATCAGCAGTGACTGGCCCGTCGCGTTGCCGGTCAACTTTCGCTTTCTCGACGGCGACGTGGTCTTCCGCACCCGTACCGAAGGCCTGCTCGCCGCGGCGGCGGGCACGCATGTCGGCTTCGAGGTCGACCACATCGATGACGCGATGAGCGAAGGCTGGAGCGTGCTCATCGGCGGCCTTGTCCGGCTCGTCGACGATTCCCACGAACTCGAGCAGATCGCCGCGCTCGGCGTCGAGCCTTGGCCCGGCGGCCGCCGCGAAGCCGTCATGCGTATCGAGACCGAGGCGATCACCGGACGCCGAATCCGCCAACGCACGAAAAGCGCGGGGGAGGTGTGAGGTTACGGCTGAGGTGATGGCGGAGCTCGAGGAGTGGCGCGAGCTCGCCCAGCAGCTGCGCGTCGATTCGGTGCGGGCAGCGGCAGTTGCCGGGTCCGGCCATCCCACCTCGTCGCTGTCGGCTGCCGACTTGATGGCGGTGCTTCTGGCTCGCCATCTCCGCTACGACTTCGCGCAGCCGCACGATTCGCACAACGACCGGCTGATCTTCTCGAAGGGGCACGCCTCGCCGCTGCTTTACGCCCTGTACAAGGCGGCGGGGGCGATCTCGGATGAGGAGCTGCTCTCCTTCCGCCGCCTCGGTAGCCGCCTCGAGGGTCACCCGACACCGGCGTTGCCGTGGGTCGATGTCGCCACGGGCTCGCTCGGTCAGGGGCTTCCCTACGGGGTCGGGCTCGCGCTCGCGGGGAAGCGGCTCGACCGTCTGCCGTTTCGCGTCTGGGTGCTGTGCGGCGACAGCGAGATGGCCGAAGGGTCGATGTGGGAGGCGCTCGAGCACGCCGCCTTCTACGAGCTCGACAACCTGATCGCGATCATCGACGTCAACCGGCTCGGTCAGCGCGGCGAGACGATGCACGGCTGGGACCTCGCCAGCTACGCCGACCGTGTGCGCGCCTTCGGCTGCCACGCGATCGAGATCAACGGCCACGACGTGGAGGCGATCGACCGCGCCTACACCGAGGCAGTCAGCGAGAAGGGGAAGCCGGCCGTGATCGTCGCCCGCACGGTCAAAGGCAAGGGGGTCGCCGCGGTCGAGGACCAGAACGGCTTCCACGGTCGTCCGCTCGACGACCCTGCCGAGGCGATCGCCGAGCTCGGCGGCGAGCGCCGACTCACGATCGCCGTTAAGAAGCCGGATCGCCGCCCACGCCGGCACGAGTTCCCATCCCGGCCGCTGGAGCTGCCGCGCTACGAGCCGGGTGCCCGGGTGGCGACGCGCAAGGCGTACGGCGAGGCGCTGGCGGCGCTCGGCCGCGCCCGCGGTGAGGTGGTCGCGCTCGACGGCGAGGTCTCGAACTCCACCTACGCCGAGATCTTCCGCGAGGCGCTACCGGAGCGCTTCTTCGAGATGTACATCGCCGAGCAGCAGCTCATCGCCGCAGCCGTCGGCATGCAGGCGCTCGGCTGGCGCCCGTTCGCCTCCACGTTCGCAGCCTTCCTCAGCCGCGCCCACGACTTCGTTCGCATGGCCGCGGTCAGCCGTGCAAACCTCTGCCTGGTCGGCTCACACGCCGGCGTCTCGATCGGCGAAGACGGCCCCTCGCAGATGGGCCTCGAGGACATCGCGATGCTGCGCTCGGTGCACGGCAGCACCGTCCTCTATCCCTCCTGTGCGAACCAGACCGCCAAGCTCGTCGCCGCGCTCGCCGACCGGCCCGGCATCTCCTACCTGCGCACGACGCGAGCGGCGACACCGGTCCTCTACGGCCGCGACGAGACGTTCGAGATCGGCGGTTCACGCGTCCTCCGTTGCTCGGATGCCGACAAGGTGACATTGGTCGCGGCCGGGATCACCCTGCACGAGGCGCTCGCCGCCGCCGACGCGCTCGCCGCGGACGGGGTCGCCGCCCGCGTCCTCGATCTCTACTCGGTCAAGCCGATCGACGAGCAGACGCTGCGCGAAGCCGCTGACGCGACGGGAGCGATCGTCACCGTCGAGGACCATCATCCTGAGGGCGGGATCGGCGAAGCCGTCCTGCACGTGTTCGCGGCGAGTGAGGCACGGCCGCGGATCGTCACGCTCGCCGTCGAGGTGATGCCGACGTCGGGGACACCCGACGAACTGCTCGCGCAGGCGGGCATCGACCAGGCGAGCATCGCCGAGGCCGCGCTTGGACTCGTGCGCAGCCGCGCGGGGAGACGATGACGAGCCCGAGCACGGACGGTGCCTCTAGGCGTCACCGCGCTGTCGTCGTTGGCGGCGGCTTCGGCGGCCTGCACGCCGTTCGCGCGCTGCGCAGAGCACCGGTCGAGATCACGCTGGTCGACCGGCGCAACTACCACCTGTTCCAGCCGCTCGTCTACCAGGTCGCAACCGGCGCGCTCTCCCCCGGCGAGATCGCAGTCCCGCTCCGTCACATCTTCCAGCGCGACCGAAACGTTCGCGTCGTCCTCGGCGAGGTGACCCGCATCGATCTTCACGGCAGACAGCTCCTCTACCGGCCCGCCGAAAGCGACCACGGCGACGACCGAGGCACGCTCGCATACGACAGCCTGGTCGTTGCCGCCGGCTCGAGCTACTCCTACTTCGGCCGCGACGAATGGGGCACACTCGCACCGAGCGTCAAGAGCATCGAGGACGCGATCGAGGTGCGACGCCGGATTCTCGCCGCCTTCGAGGCAGCGGAGATCGAGACCGACTCTGCGCGCAAGCAGGCATTGCTCACCTTCGTGGTCGTCGGCGCCGGCCCCACCGGCGTCGAGCTCGCCGGCCAACTCGGCGAGCTCGCTCGGGATGCCCTGCCGCGCGACTTCCGCTCGATCGACACCCGAGCCGCGACCATCCTCCTCGTCGACCAGGTCGGCCGCGTCCTACCCTCCTTCGCGCCCGCCCTCTCCACTCGTGCGGCCCGCATGCTCGAGGACATCGGCGTCACGTCGCTGCTCGGACACAAGGTGGTCGCGGTCGACCCGGACGGACTCACCCTCACCGACAGCGCCGACGACAGCGTCCACGTGTCTGCGCGCACGGTCCTTTGGGCCGCGGGCGTGCACGCCTCCGAACTCGCCGCGACCCTCGCCGACGAGACTCACGCCCGGATCGACCGGGCAGGCCGCGTCGCGGTCGGGCCCGACCTCACGCTGCCCGCCCACCCAGAGGTCTTCGTCATCGGCGACATGGCGCAGGTCTGCGACGCCTCCGGCGCCCCCGTGCCCCTCCCGGGCGTCGCGCCGGTCGCGATGCAGCAAGGCCGCTACGCCGCCCGCGTTATCGCCAACCGGCTCGACGGCAAGCGGACCGCACCCTTCCGCTACCGCGACGAAGGGAACCTTGCGACGATCGGTCGCAAGCGGGCGGTCGCCGACATCGGCGGCGTCCACCTGAGCGGACTCGCGGCCTGGATCACGTGGCTGGTCGTCCACCTCTTCTACCTGATCGGTCTCCAGAACCGGTTGCTCGTCTTCATCCGCTGGACGGTCAGTTTCGTCAACCGCGGACGCGGCGCCAGGCTGATCCTTTCCGGCAGCGGCGCAGCTCCCGAGCATCCCGCCGCAGCCGCGGCGCCACGCCTCAGCACCACGGCCACGGGCAGCAGAGCACGATGATCGTCGCTCCGGCGTCGCAGCTCGCGCAGTTCGATCCCGGCCGGTTCGGCATCGTGACCCTGCTCGAGAGCGAACACCTGCGCGTCCTGCTGGTCGCGCTCGAGGCCGGCCAGGAGATCCCGGTGCACGCCCCCGAGGCCGACCTCGTGCTCACCGTCGCCGAGGGGGTCGGCGAGCTCCTCGCCGGCAGCGAGCTGCATCCGCTCCACGCCGGAGACGTCGCCGTCATCCCGGCAGGTGAGAGGCGTGGCATCCGAGCACACACGACCCGGCTTGTGCTCGTCAACGTCGTCACGCCACCACCGACGCCGGCCGACCACGCTCGCGGCGCAGCACCCTGGCCACAACACGAGGATGACCGGGCCGACCCGGCTGCGCTCGTTCACGCCGAGCACGCCGAGATCCGCCCGCACCTCGATCACCTGCGCACCCTGGCCGAGGACGCCGCGACGGCCGACGAAGCGGCGCTGCGGCAGCGGCTCGACCACGTACTCGCGTTCCTGCGCAGCGGCGTGCTCGCCCACGCCCAGGTCGAGGAGGCCACGGTGTATCCAGCCGCCGAGCGGCTGCTTCGCGCGCTCGGCGGCGCCACCGACACGATGACGCTCGAGCACGAACAGATCCGCGCCCGCGTCCAGGACCTCGAGCGCATCGCCGATGAACGACGCTATTCCGAAGCGGCGCGCGGCCGCCTCGCCCGCTCGCTCGAGGCGCTCGAGGCGCTTCTGCGCGCCCACTTCGACAAGGAGGAACAGGTCTACCTGCCGCTGCTCGCCCACCTGGCACCCGCCGAAGCGAGCGCGCTGGCCGCCGCGCTGGAGGTGGCCGCCCCCGAAGGCCACCGACACTGACCCCAAAGGCGACCCATCGGCGAGCTCCCAACCCGACGCGGACGACGCTGGAGCTTCGGCCACGGCCGCCCTTCCGGCTCGACCTGACCGTCTGGGCGCTGCGCCGCCGCCCCCAGAACGCGATCGACACCTGGGACGGACACTGCTACCGGCGCACCGTGCTCCACGACGGCACATCACTGGAAATCGCGGTCGTCCAGCACGGCAGCCCCGGCGCACCCCGGCTCGAGGCCGTCCTCAGCCCGCACCGGCTCGGAAGCGCCGCCAAGAACATCGCCGCGGCGACGCTCACCCGACTGCTCGGGCTCGACCGCGACCTCTCCGGCTTCTACACCCGGGCCGCAGCTGACGAGACGCTCGCTCCCCTCGCGCAGCGATATCGAGGCCTCAAGCCGCCCCGCTTCCCGACCGTCTTCGAGTGCCTCCTCAACGCGGTCGCCTGCCAGCAGCTCTCAATCGAGGCCGGACTCACCCTGCTCAACCGGCTGGCAGCAACCGCACACCCCGACCGGCCGGCACAACCGCCATTCCCTGCCCCCGCAGAGGTCGCCGCCCTCACATCACAGCAACTCCGCGCCGCCGGCTTCAGCACACAGAAGACAAACACGATCCAAGCGCTCGCGGCCGCAACCCAAGCCGGCCTGCTCGACCTCGAAGCACTCGAACAGGCCGACAACGAGAGCGCCAGCGCGAGACTGCTGCAACTGCGCGGGATCGGACCCTGGAGCGCCGACTACGTCCTGCTCCGCGGGCTCGGACGCCTCAGCGTCTTCCCTCGCAGCGACATCGGCGCCCTCAACGGCCTCCGCCGACTCCTCGGCACCGACAGCGCCGACGAAGCAGTGCAGGCGCTCTCGCGCTGGGCGCCCTACGCCGGCCTCGTCTACTTCCACCTCCTGCTTAACGGACTCGAGGCTCGCCGCATCCTCGATGTCCCAGGAGCCGCTACTCGCTAGACCAGTGCTGTTAAAACTGATATAAATAAGTTAAAAAGGAAGAGGGAGAAGACAATGAGGCTCAACTACCGCAAGGTTCTCCCGAAAGCAGTCGAAGCGATGGCCGGGCTCGAGGACGTCGTCGTCGAGAGCGCGCTCGAGCCCGAGCTCCTCGAACTCGTGAAGATGCGCGCCTCGCAGCTGAACGGCTGCGCCTACTGCCTCGACATGCACTCGAAGGACGCGCGCGCCCGAGGCGAGGACGAGCAGCGTCTGCACGTACTCGCCGCCTGGCGCGAGGCGCCCTTCTACAGCGAGCGGGAGCGGGCGGCGCTCGCCTGGTGCGAGGCGCTGACCCTCCTGCCGCAGACCGGCGCGCCTGACGACCTCTACGAGCAGCTACGGGCGCAGTTCGACGAGGACGAGATCGTCGCCCTGACCCTCGCCATCGTCGCCATCAACGGCTGGAACCGCTTCGCGGTCGGCTTCCGCAGCCCGGTCGGCAGCTACGTCTCGCCGCACGCAGTGGCCGCTCAGGCCACGGAAGGAAGGTGACAACTTTGTCGACGCTCACGCACCGCACCGATCTGCCCGTCTCGGCGGTACAGCCCCAACCGCGCCGCCACCACCAAAGCGAGGTGTGGACACACACGCCGACGGCGCCCTGGGGTTCGCGGCGGCTGCCGCGCACGCTTCTTGCCGGCGATCAGCGGCGGACGCTCTTTAGGACGCTTCTGCGCCACAGCGAGGGTGTCCCGGTCGAGCTCGCCGACGGCACACGCGGCACCGTGGAGGACGTCGTGCTTCCTGCGCTCGGCTTCGACTTCTGGGCCGAGGAGCTCATCGTCGCGACACCAAGCAGATGCCGCCTCCCCGTCCGGGACGTGCTGCGCCTTCAGATCCGCCCTCCGAAGATCGAGGCCCGACCATGACCGCACCCTCTACAACGGCGGCCGACAAGCCGGCCGCTCGAGTCCGCTCCAACCCTCGGCTCGACCGCACCTCCATGCAGCGCGAGCGCGAGAGTTCCGCCCCCGATCGCCGGCTCGAGCACAACGCCGTCCCGCCTGAAGCCGCCTCCTTCCCGGAAGCACTGATCGGCGTCCCCTTCAACTGAGTCCTGCCGCGCCGAGCTCGACGTCGATGCACGAACTCGAGCTCGACGCGGCCGACTCGGCCGAACTCCTCGAACTAATCGAAGGCGAAGGCAGCTGCGCGCTCGCCTACGACGCATCCGCCCGCCTGTACGACGAACTGGTCGAACGGGCGCCGAGCGCTGCGTGCCTGTGGCGTCTCAGCGACGACGAGCGGCGGGAGCTCCTCCCGGAGCTTGAGGAATGCGCCGAGACGATCGAGCGCGCCGTCCTCGACCGGCTCGTCGCCTGCCTGCAAGTGTCTCCCTCATCCGCCGACCAAGGGAGGCCCCGGAGAGGAACGTCGCCGACGACTTTGCACGTTTGAGACCAGCAAAATAGACTCAAGTGCGACGCACCCTTGACCTTCTCCAATGACACCTATGCGCCCACGATCGCCGCACCGGCACAGGCGACGCATCGGTCTCCGCGCACCGCGACGACACCGAGGGAGGCGCCATTCGCCTCGGCGCCGTTCATCGTCATCTGGGAGGTCACACGCGCGTGCGCGCTCGCCTGCGTGCACTGCCGCGCCGAGGCGATCCCGCACCGCCACCCCGACGAACTCACCACCGACGAGGGTCGCGCACTCATCGACCGCGTTGCGGGGTTCGGCCCGCGCAAGCCGCTGTTCGTGCTCACAGGCGGTGACCCGCTGCGCCGCCGGGACATCGCAGCACTCGTCCGCCACGGCGTCAGCCGCGGCCTCTCGGTCTCCGTCACACCAAGCGGCACCGCCGCGGTCACCCGAGCTCGACTCGAGGAGCTGCGCGACGCCGGACTCGCGCGTCTCGCGGTCAGCCTCGACGGGTCGACCGCCGAGGCCCACGACACCTTCCGGCGGGTCAGCGGCTCGCACCGCTTCACACAGCGGATCATCGACGACGCACGCACTCTCGGACTGCCGCTGCAGATCAACACCACCGTCGCGCGACAGACGCGCGCCGACCTACCCGCGATCGCGCGCACGGTCGAGCAGACAGGTGCGGTCCTCTGGGCGCTCTTCTTCCTCATCCCCGTCGGCCGAGCTCGCACAGCCGACGCGCTCAGCGCAGAGGGGATCGAGGAAGTACTCGAATGGGCAGCCGATCTCCAAGGCCGCGTTCCTTTCGGAATCAAAACGACCGAGGCGCCCCACTACCATCGCGTCCTCGCCCAGCGGCGCCAGAGTGGCGGCGATGACGCCACGCCGATCCGTGGCATCGGTCGTGCGGGGCGAGCCGTGACCGATGGCAACGGCTTCCTCTTCATCGATCACCTCGGCGCGATCTGCCCGAGCGGTTTCCTACCCGTCCCAGCCGGCAACGTTCGCGCCCACGACCTCGTGAACATCTACCGCGAGCATCCACTTTTCCGTGCCCTGCGCGACCCCAACCAGCTTGCTGGACGCTGCGGTCGCTGCGACTATCGAACCCGCTGCGGCGGCAGTCGCGCCCGCGCCTATGCCGCGACGAGAGATCCGCTGGCCGAGGATCCGGGCTGCGCCTACCAACCCGACACTGAATGAGGCTGGTCTTCGACGACGGACACGAGGACGACGGACACGAGATTGAGCTCGACGCGACACGGGCGCGCGCTCTCGCCGATCTCCTCTGGACAGACGCGCAGCCTCGCAGCGGCTCAGTCAGCGCGGCCGCGGCCCTCCAGCATGGGCTCGGCCGATCACCCCAGACGAAGATCGAACTCGATAGCCGCGAGTCGCAAGCGGTCAGGCGTGCGTTGCGCCTGTTGGATGGAGCCGACGATGAGGGGCTCACTTGAAGGCATCAGAGCGGGCGTCGATACTTGGTGCAGTTCACGTCGGCCCCGTGCTGGGCGCCGGCTGATTGTGACCGGCTCTTCGACCGAGAGTGCCGAGCGTGCCCCGATCCGATTCCGCCAAGCTTGGAGGGTCGCAAGCGGAGGAGCGGGCGGCCATTCTTCATCGTGCCCTTGCTGACGGGCGGCGCGCATGGATCGTGCATGAGCTGAGAAGCGCGCGCGGAGGACTGTCAGTCGAGGACTTCGCCGATCGCCTCCATCTTCATCCCAACACGGTGCGCTGGCATCTGCGCGTGCTCGAAGAAGCCGCACTGGTGTTCGCACAAGCAGACGCGCCAACGACGCGCGGCCGGCCACGCCAGGTCTACCGGCTGACAGCAGACGGCGTTATTGCCGAGGGTTCCGACGAGCGGCTGCTGGTATTGGTCCTCGCCGACGTCGTCGCGCGCTGCGTCGACGCGCTACCGACGGCTGAGCACACCGGGTACGAGTGGGGGCGCTACTTGGCTCAGCGACCCAGCCCGCTTGCTCCCGCGGGCTCCGACGAAGTGATCGCGGAGCTTGCGCTCACGCTGGACCGATTGGGCTTCTCGGCGGAGCCAGCGGAGAATGGTGTCCGGCTGCACACCTCCAGCCTTGAGGGCCTGGTCGCACGGCATCCCCGGGTCGTCGAGGCGCTTCTGCGTGGTGTGGTCGCGGGTGTACTCGTGGAGATGTCAAGTGGCCTAGAGCTCTCGCGATTGTCCTTCACTACGGATGCCGCCGAAGCTCTCGTCGCTCTGCGCCCGCGTCCGGTCGCCCCCACACCCTGACCTCTCGGCCGTCTACCGGTCGCCCCGATCCAGGTTCGCCCGTCTGCTCGTCAGTTGGGACGACGCTCGGCGGCTCGCGCATGGGTGCGGTCGCACCGTTGTCGCTTGTTGGCACCGTTCGCTCGGCTAGCAAGTCGTCGGCGAAGCACTCGCGGATGTTCCGCTGGAGCGCCTGGAGCGTGTCCGGGCCTCCGATCACGGTCCAGCAGAAGCTCTCGCTGCCGAGACGGCGCACATACGGGTCGGCGAGGATGGCGGTCAGGTGACGGCCGGCCCGGTGCTGGCGCACCACATAGGCGCGCAGACGAGCTTCACGAAGCGGACGTCGACCGAGGAAGAGATACGGATTCCCACGAAACGAACGCGGAGGGGAGACGCTCGTCGCCGGCTGGCGCCGTGAAGCACCACCCACGCGCACTGACCGGCGAGGCCACGAGACGAGCCTCCACGCCGCCGCGACAGGGTGGTGGCCGTGAATCACCTCGAAATATCGTATCACGATCTACTCGCGGTACTGAGGAAGCTGCCTCCGCTGTCCCTGAGTCGCGTCCGCCGGGGCGTGTTCGGCGTTCAAGGTCGCACTCACAGGTACAATGTCGTAGTACGATGTATATGCATACGCTCTTCCTTTCTGTCCTGGTCGTTGTGATCGCGTATGTGATGGTGCTCGCGGGGGTAAAGAAGCGCGCGCTTGAGTGGCGGCACCGCGGGCGGGTCTGCCCGTCGTGTGGGCGTGACGCAGCGCGTGGATGCCGCTGCCGGCGCTCGTAGCGGCGCCGCATGCCCTCCGACCAAATCGAGACCGGCGCGGCGATGCACGTCGCCACGTTTCGGGCGGCCTTGCGTTCGTTTCTGCGCAGGAGCGAGCAGATCGCCCAGGCCAACGGCCTAACGCCGCAGCGGCACCTGCTGCTCCTGATGATCAAGGGCGCGCGCGACGGGAGCGAGCGCGCGACGATTAGCGAGCTGACAGAGCGTCTCTCCCTCGCCCAGAGCACCGTGACTGAACTGGTCGAGCGTGCCGAGCAAGTTGGCCTCGTCAAACGGGAGCGCTCCAACGTGGACGCCCGCGTCGCGTACCTCTGCCTGACAACGGAGGGCGAGCGACGTCTCGCCCGCGTCTTCCAGGCCCATCAAGCCGAGCGGCAGGAACTGCGCGACCTGCTGGTTGACCTCGAGCGTGAGCCGGAGTTCCGCGATCACGCTTACGAGAGGAAGAGCCGTGCGAGCGAGCGCAGATCGCGCACGCGAACGACTGAAGGAGACTCGTGAGGCGATGACCTGCGCCTCGTTCCTTCGGTCCGCAGACCGAAGCTCGATGCCGTGACGGTTCACCGTTTCGTGCCGACGATCGCGATGCTGGCCGGTCAAGGCTGGCCGCAGGTCGGCGAGCTGGCCCTGGCGTTTGCGCTCTCCTCGCTGATCGGGCTCGAACGTGAGATTCGCCAGAAGGCCGCTGGCCTGCGCACGCACACGCTCGTCGGAACCGGCGCGGCACTCTTCCTGCTTGTCAGCAAGCACGGCTTCGGCGACGTGCTCGTGAGCGGGCGGATCGTGCTCGACCCGTCGCGGGTCGCGGCCGGCATCGTTGCGGGAATCGGCTTCATCGGCGGCGGGCTCATCTTCGTCCGCCGCGACACAGTGCGCGGACTCACGACCGCAGCGATCGTCTGGATCACGGCGGCGATCGGGATGGCCTGCGGCGCAGGCCTCGTCGTACTCGCCCTTGTCGTGACCGCCGGTCACTTCATCGTCGTCCTTGTCTATCCGCTGGCCGAGCGGCGTCTTCCACGCACACGTGTGACCGAAGGGATGCTCCGGGTCGTTCACCGGGATTCGCCCGGCGTGTTCCGCTCAGTCCTCGCGAGTACGACCGCCGCCGGGTTCGCCGTGACCGGTGTTCACAGCCGCCAGGACGACGACCTCGCCGCTCGGCGCGCGATCGAGGTGACGCTCGAACTGCAGGGAGCGGCCTCGCCGACGCGCCTCGCCAGCCAGATCCAGGGTCTGCCGCAAGTCGTCGAGGTACATGCAACTGAAGCCGGGGATAGCGACGCCTGACCTTCGAGACCCCAGCGAGGAGGCGCGTGGGTCGATGTCTTCGACGCAGCAAGAGCAGCGATGATGATGCTCTCGCTCGGATACGTGGCCGTGTATGTCGTGCTCGTCGGCGTCGCCTCGTTCATCGAGAGCCCGGTCGGGCGCGGCTTGGGTGCGTTTCAGCTCAACGCCTTGATCCGCTTCGGCAGCCTAGCCGCTGCGGTGGTGGCGCTCGTCGCTGCGCACGGCCTGACCCTGCCCGCTGCCGGCCCGGTCCTCGCCGGCCTTGGTATCGGTCTGCTCACCGGTGTTGGCTCGTTCTTCTACTGCTTCGCGCTCGACTACCTGCCCGTCGCCTCGGTGGTGACGTTCGCGAACCTGTACATCGCTATTACGACGCTGCTCGGGATCGTCGTCCTCGGCGAGCCGTTGACTGCGCTCAAGCTCACTGGGCTTGCCTGCACGATCGTCGGCGTTGCGCTGCTCGCCCACACGCCCGCTCGCTATGGCGTCAACTCCGACACGAGCGCCGCCGGCAAGCCACCCTCGTCGCACGCATTCGTGGTCATGGCCGCCTACGTCGCCATCATTGGCGTCGGCGCCTTCCTCGAGAAGCCAGCCCTGCACGGCTTGGATGCGACGCAGCTGAACGGCCTGATGGCGATCGCGATGACCGCCGTCGCCGTCTTCGCGCTCGCAGCCAAAGGGCCAGCGCTGCCGATGAATACGCGCGCACTCGCGGCCGCCGGGATCGGCGCGATGATCGGGATCGCCTCCGTCTTCTACTTCCTCGGTCTGCAGCGGCTTCCGGTCTCCGTCGCCGCCGCGACCTCAAATGCCTCGATCGTCGTCACCGTTCTACTCTCCAGCATCTTCCTGCGGCAGCCGCTTACGCGCGCCCGAAGCTCAGCGATCGCGCTCACGCTTGTTGGTGTCACCCAACTCGCCCTCTCAGCATGATGAGCGAGACGCCACGCTCCTTAGGTGGTCGCACCGCCGATGGCGGAGAGGTCGGGCTATGTCCCCCGGTCGCGGTGTCAGGCGCGCGTAGCTTGTCCGGCGTGCTCGGCTTGCCGGATCACGTGCGCGCATGCCTGTTCGACCTGGACGGCGTGCTCACCGAGACCGCGACCGTGCACGCGGCCGCCTGGAAGGAGATGTTCGACGCCTACCTGCGTGAACAGGCGAAGCGCACCGGCGAGCGCTTCGTCGCCTTCGACGAGAAGGACGATTACGACGAGTACGTCGACGGCAAACCCCGCTCAGACGGCGTGCGCTCCTTCCTCGCCTCGCGCGAAATCGAACTGCCGCAGGGCGGGGCGGACGACCCGCCGTCAGCGGAGACGGTGAGCGGACTGGGCAACCGGAAGAACGAGATCGTGCTGCGCCTGATCCACGAGCACGGCGTGGAGGCCTACGACGGCTCGGTTCGCTACCTCCAGGCGGCGCGCGAGGCGGGCCTGCGGCGCGCGGTCGTCTCCTCGAGCAGCAACTGCCGCGAGGTCGTCGCCGCCGCGGGAATCGAGGCGCTGCTCGAGGCGCGCATCGACGGGATCGTCGCCGAGCGCGAGCACCTGCGCGGCAAGCCCGCGCCGGACACCTTCCTCGCGGCTGCGCGAGCGCTCGGCGTCGAGCCGGCACAGGCGGCGGTGTTCGAGGACGCGCTCGCGGGCGTCGCGGCCGGCCGGGCGGGTGGGTTCGGCTGCGTCGTCGGCGTCGACCGGGTGGGCCAGGCGGCGGCGCTGCGCGCACACGGCGCCGACCTCGTCGTCTCCGACCTCGCGGAGCTGCTCGTGCGGTGATCGAGCATCCGGCATTCGCGGTCGAGCCGTGGGCGCTGCGGGAGACGAAGCTGCATCTCGACGTGCTCGCGCAGGCAGGCTCCGTCTTCGCGCTCTCCAACGGCCACATCGGCCTGCGCGGCAACCTCGACGAGGGCGAGCCGAACGGGCTACCCGGCACATATCTCAACGGCGTCTACGAGGAGCGGCCGCTTCCCTATGCCGAGGCGGGCTACGGCTACCCGGAGGCCGGCCAGGTGATCGTCAACGTCACCAACGGCAAGATCGTCCGCCTGCTCGTCGACGACGAGCCGTTCGACGTCCGCTTCGGCGACCTGCTGAGTCACGAGCGTGTGCTCGACTTCCGCGGCGGGGTGCTGCGCCGCGAGGCGGACTGGCGCTCCCCGGCCGGGCAGCGCGTCCGGATTCGGTCGCAGCGGCTGGTCTCATTCGCGCAGCGCTCGGTGGCGGCGATCTGCTACGAGGTCGAGCCGCTTGAACGGTCGGCGCGGCTGGTGGTGCAGTCGGAACTTGTCGCCGACGAGCCGATGCCCGCATTCAGCGACGACCCGCGCGCCGCCGCAACGCTGCAGTCGCCGCTCGAGGCCGAGCTCGCGAGTGAGCTCGGCGGCAAGGTGGTGCTCGTCCACATGACCAGACGGAGTCACCTGCGCCTCGCTGCCGGGATGGATCATCTGGTCGAAGGCCCCGAGGGAACGGAGGTCGGCCCGGCGGAGACAAGCGGCGATCTCGGGCGGGTGACCGTCACTGCCGACCTCGCGCCGGGCGAGCGGCTGCGGGTCGTCAAGTTCCTCGCCTACGGCTGGTCGAGTCGCCGCTCGAGCGCGGCGTTGCGCGACCAGGTCGCCGCTGCGCTCGCCGAGGCGCGCCACACCGGCTGGGACGGTCTGCTCGCGGCGCAGCGCGCCTATCTGGACGAGTTCTGGGAGCGCGCGGACGTCGAGATCGAGGGTGACGCGGAACTGCAGCAGGCAGTCCGCTTCGCGCTCTTCCACGTGCTCCAGGCAGGCGCCCGTGCGGAGCGGCGCGCGATCCCGGCGAAGGGGCTTACCGGCCCCGGCTACAACGGGCACAGCTTCTGGGACAGCGAGACCTTCGTCCTGCCGGTGCTCACCTACACCGTGCCGCACGCCGCCCGCGACGTGCTGCGTTGGCGGCACGCGACGTTGCCGCTCGCGCGCGAGCGCGCGCGACAGCTCGGCTTCGCCGGCGCCGCGTTCCCCTGGCGGACGATCGCCGGAGAAGAGTGTTCGAGCTACTGGCCGGCAGGTACGGCGGCCTTCCACATCGGCGCCGACATCGCCGACGCGGTCGCTCGCTACATCGCCGCAACCGGCGACAAGGAGTTCGAGCGCACGACGGGACTGGAGCTGCTAGTCGAGACGGCCCGGCTCTGGCGCTCGCTCGGTCACCACGACGTCGAAGGGCGGTTTCGCATCGACGGCGTCACTGGCCCCGATGAGTACAGCGCCGTCGCCGACAACAACCTCTACACGAACCTGATGGCGCAGCGGAACCTGCGGCTCGCCGCCGATGCGGTCGAGCGGCACGGCGACCGCTGCGCCGAGCTCGGCGTCGACCTTGAGGAGGCGGCCGCCTGGCGTGACGCGGCACACGCGATGCTGATCCCCTACGACGAACGACTCGGCGTTCATCCGCAGGCGGAGGGGTTCACCGAGCACGAGCCCTGGGACTTCAACCGCACCTCCGCCGGCGACTACCCGCTGCTGCTGCACTTCCCCTACGTCGACCTCTACCGCAAACAGGTCGTCAAGCAGGCTGACCTCGTGCTCGCGCTGCACCTTCGCGGCGACGCCTTTAGCGCCGAGGAGAAAGCGCGCGACTTCGCCTACTACGAGGCGCTGACGGTGCGCGACTCATCGCTCTCAGCCTGCACACAGGCGGTCATCGCCGCCGAGGTCGGCCACCTCGAGCTCGCCTACGACTACTTCGGCGAAGCTGCGCTGATCGATCTCGGCAACCTCGAGCACAACACCAGCGACGGCCTCCACATCGCCTCGCTCGCCGGCGCCTGGATCGCCGCAGTCGCCGGCTTTGGCGGCATGCGCGACCACGGCGGCACCCTCAGCTTCGCGCCCCGCCTCCCCGAACGCCTGAACAAGCTCTCCTTCGGGCTCAGCTTCCGCGACCGCCGCCTGCGGGTCGAGGTCGAACACGGAGAGGCGCGCTACTCCCTGGGTGCCGGGTCGCCGCTCGAGCTCGTCCACCACGGCGAGACAGTGAGGGTCACTGCCGGCCAGCCGGCGAGCCGGTCGATCCCGCCAGCGCCGCAGCGGCAGCCGCCGCGGCAACCGCCCGGTCGAGCACCCGCACGCAGGCGGCCCGCCAGCTGAGCCGCAGGACGTTAGCCTTCTCACCATGAAGCGCTGGAACCTCACCTCGCTGCCACCCTCCACCGAGAAACAGCGACCACGCGACCCCGGCTCGGGCGCGCCGCGCGTCGCGAAGCACGACGGTCAGATCCCGCGCGTCCTCTTCAGCGCCCCCGAGTGCCGCGCCGTCGTTGTCGAGCTCGAGTCCGACGAGACGATGGGCGACCACCACGTGCGCGAGCGTGCCGTCGTCCACGTCATCAGCGGGCGCGTCTCGATCGACGCCTCCGGCGAGAGTGCCGAATGCCCCGCCGGCACCGTCGTCACATTCGCCCCCGGCGAGCGGCACAGTGTTTACGCCGTCGAAAAGAGCGCGCTTCTCCTGCTCCTCGCCCCGTGGCCGGCCGCGCAGCACTACAGCGACCAGGCCGAAGCAGACCACGCCCAGCATCTCCCGGCCAACGCCTCGATCGCTCCTCTCGGGCCGCCGAGCGGCGACCCCGACTAGTCCGGGGACAACCGCTTTCCTGCCGTCGAGGAGACGTGCTCGACGCGGATTGGTGCCCGGATTTTCGCCGCGTTCCACTGCCACACGCTGGCGGACACTGGGCCCGACCGGAGCGCATCGGCTATCTATCAGTTTCTAAGGAGTTCTTTAGAGAGCCGATGACCCTCCCAGTTCCCCGAGGGAACTTCCCCGCGGCCGCTTTCTAAGCGGGATAGTTCTCTCCTTAGAAAGTGCGAGAATCGAGCCGATGAACAAGCGCGACAACCCATTCACACCCGGCGCGGGTCGCAAGCCGCCGATCCTCGCTGGCCGCGATCCGGACTTGGAGAACGTGCAGGCGCTGGTGGAGCGGTTGAGTGGCGGCGGCTACGAGCGCAGCCTCATCTACTCCGGCCTTCGCGGGGTCGGCAAGACCGTCCTGCTGATGGAGTTCGACGTGCTTGCCAGCGAGGCCGGCTGGGCGACGACCGATGTGCAGGAGGTTGGCTCGCAGCCCGATTTCCGCGTCACCTTCGGGCGGATGGCGGCGCGGCTGTTGCGTGAGATGAGTCGCAAGCATCGGATCAAGGACCGGGTTGAGCGCGCGCTCGGCGTGGTGAAGGCGTTCAGCATCGCGGTGCCAGGCGCGGTCCAGCTCAAGCTGGACGTCGAGGCCGCGTCCGGGGTGGCCGACTCCGGGGATCCGGAGCAGGATCTGACGGAGCTGCTGCTCGAGATCGGCGACGTCGCTCAGCACACCCAGTCGGGGGCGCTGTTCCTGATCGACGAGATGCACAACCTCGACACACCGGCGCTGGCGGCGATCTGCATCGCCTTTCAGGCGATCAGCCGCCGCGGTCTGCCGGTCGCGCTGGTCGGTGCCGGCCTGCCGGACCTACAGGTCCGGTTGATCTCGGCAAAGCCCTACGCCGACCGCCTCTTCCAGTACCACGAGCTTGGCCGGCTGAGCGAGCCCTCGGCGCGCGCGGCCCTGGTCGGGCCGGCGGCGACGCTCGGTGTCCAGTTCCAGGAGAAGGCGGCGCGGCAGGTGGTGCGCGAGTCGGCCGGTTACCCGTACTTCATCCAGGAGTTCGGGCTCGAGCTCTGGAACCACGCCGAGCGCTCACCGATCACGACCACGGACGTGGACACGGTACGGGAGATCGTCAGCGACTCGCTCGAGCGCAGCTTCTTCGGGCCGCGCTTCCAGCTTGCAACGGACGCGGAGCAGCGCTACCTGGCGGCGATGGCCGCGCTCGGGGAGCCGCCCTACCGTTCGAGCGAGGTCGCGATCGGCTACGGCGCCAAGGATCAGCGCGGCGTCTCCATGCACCGCGACTCGTTGATCCAGAAGGGGTTGATCTGGAGCCCGCGCCGCGGCCAGCTCGACTTCACCGTGCCGCTGTTCGCGGAGTTCCTGCGCGACAACCATCCGCTCGCCTCCTTCGAGGAGAACTGACAAGCGATGCCTGAATACCGCTACGAGCTGCGCCGCGGCGACGAGGTGATCGCAACTGGCCATTTCAACCGCGAGCAGCCGCTTGAGGGCGGCGCACGGATCACCATCGGCAGCCACAACGGCATCGTCCGAGCGATCGAGCCGCTGCTCGGCGAGCGTGAGCAACGCCTCGTCGTGCAACTGCTGCGCGACGAAACGACGACGGCCTGAACGAACGAGCGAGAGCCGCGAGCTGCGGCTCCCGCTTGCGCTTGAGCGGTTGTGTTAGCGCGAGCGCTTGGCGGCCGTGCGCTTCGTCGGGGAACGCTTCGCTGCCGTCTTCGACTGCGCCTTCGCGGCGGGCTTGCGCGCCGTCGAGGGCTTCGATGTGGTTGGTGTCGCGTCAGCCGGCTTGCTCGATGTCGTCGATGAGTCGGCGAGAGCGTAGGTGCCCTTGTCGACGCGCGTGAAGGGTCCGCCCGGCTTGGAGCCGACGGCGAGCATCGCGCTGATCGTCGCTTCGGGCGTCTTGCCCTTTAGCCCGGCGCAGCGGCCGGAGGTGAGCACGCGCTTGGCGATCTCCCTCGCGTGCAGCGGTTCGCCCGCCTTGCGCAGGACGTCGATCGCGACCTGCTTCGCAGACGCGTCCTGCTTTGTGGTGGTTGCCATGGTGGCCTCCTTCTCCTCATTGCTGGTGAGCGGCGAGACGGCGAGGAGTGACCGCTGTCGCCGAAGATCAGTCGTGTTGGTAGTGCGCCCGTGGGTGTGGGCGTGCTGGGCGCGCTTGTGCTCGGGCCAGCGCCCGAGCGCTCCGCCTGCGAGGCAGTCGATGCAGCGCACGTTGTCGCCGAGATGGTTGAAGCCGTACTGGTCAGGCATTGCTCTGTCCGGGTGGTAGTGCGAGCCGCGTCACTGTTGGCAGTTCGCGGGGTCGCTGGAAGAGGTCGCCGAGCTGCTGGCCGATCTGGCTGCGGCGGGCGTCGCGTTCCTTCCACTCGTGCGCGTAGACGCGGAGGGTGGTGTCGGGCTTGCGGTGGCCGAGTCGCCGCTGTACGTCGACGACGGGAACGTCGAGTGCGATCAGCATGCTGGCGTGGCTGTGGCGCAGGTCGTGCAGGCTCGGCGCGGGCGACGCGAGTCCGGCTGCCTTGGCGGCGCGCTTGAGCGCCTCGCGTGCGACCTTGCGTTCGAGGCCGCTGCCGTTTCTGCTCGCGAATACGAGCGCGGCCGGATCGTCGAGCGCGCCGCGTTCGGCGGCCAGGTTGACGAGCCGTCTCATCAGGTCGGGGGCGATGTCGATCGCGCGCCGTGACTCCTGCGTCTTCAGCTGCGAGCGGTTGCCGTCGCGGTCGAGCTGGTACTCGACCCGGATGAGCGAGTGCGCGCGATCGAGGTCGCAGACCGCGAGTCCGAGCGCCTCACCGATCCGCACACCGGCTGTCAGGAGCAGTTCGAGCAGGCAGCGGTACTGCTCGCCGTCGGCGCAGGCGATCACCTGCTGCATCTCCTCGAGGCTGAGAATCCGCTTCGGCCGCTGATCGTCGAGCCGTGGCCGCTCGCCGCGTTCGAGCTGGCTGCACGGGTTGACCGCGATCGCACCGCGACGTGCCGCGTGGGAGAGGATCCGCGACAGCGGCCGCAGCGCGCTGAGCGTGGTCGAGCCACGCAAGCCTTTGCGTTGCATTGCAGCGATGAAGGCGGCGACGTCGTCGACGGTGATCTGGTCGAGCCGCCGCCGCCCGAAGTACGGGATCAGGTGCTGGCGGAGTGCCCAGCTGTACTTCTCGCGCGTGCGGTCGCGGACCGTTTGCCGGTCGAGCCACTCGGTGGCGTACTCGGCGAACGTTTGCCGGGTCGGCTGAATTCGTTCGCGGCGGTGGCGGCGCAGGCGCAGCTCCGCGCGTTTCGCCTCGGCGTCGTCGAGTGAGCCGTGCACGACCGCCCATCGCCGTTTGCCGGTGGAGTCGAGGTAGCTGATCTCGTACGGCGGTCCGACCCGGCCGCCGCGGCGGGGCCGGTAGTAGATGCCGGGGTGGCGGGCGACGGGCCGCCGCCGCGCCCGCGGGTTAGCCTTCGTTTGCATCGGAGCTCAACCTCCGTTGCCAGGCCCCGGGGCGTCACAAGCGCCGCCGGGGCATTTACGGGTCATTCGGTGGTGGACGACCATAGCTCCACCCCGGCTGAACATCCAGTCGGCTCGTAGGCGGCCTCCAGCCAGCGGTCGAGCTCGCCGCGGTGGAAGAGCAGGCCCTGCCCGCCGCGCTTCTTGCGGAACGGGATCGCGCGCGCGGCGGTCAGCTTGTACAGCTGGTCGCGGGAGAAGCGCAGGTACTCGCGCGCCCCCTCGAAGTCGAGCCAGGGCGACTCCGCCCGCGCCGGAAGCCGCGCGCCGACACGCGCCGCAACCAGCTCGGCGAGCGCCTCCAGCAGCTCCTGGGGAACGTGCAGGCTGAGCTCACGGCCGGTGTTCATGCCGTCGCTCATCCGGTCGCCCGACGGAAGATGAGGACGTCTTCGTGGCCGATCAGCAGCATGCGCTCGATCGTTCCGGCGCGCTGGTGGTAGAGCTGGAAGAAGCTCGCCCGCAACGCGAGCCCGTTCCCTTTCAAGCCGCAGAGGAGCGCGACCTCGCGCGAGCAGAAGCGCAAGCCGTGCTGCCCGGCGAGCGTGATCAGCCGGCCGGGCAGGTCAACGAGCGCACCCTGTTCGCGATAGGGGCGCACGGTGAGCACGAGACGGCCATGCCGAGGGTGAAGCATGCGGGCGCAGCCGGCGAGGATCTCGCCGAGCACGTCGTCGAAGGCGGGCCGGCGGGTGCGCGGACCGCTGCGGGCCGGCAGGTGGGCGAGGTTGTCGGGGTTGCGGGAGTAGCGGTCGTTCAGCTTCACGACCCGGTCGGCGTGTTTGCGTACGTGCCCGTGCGTCGAAGGGCCGTACGGCGGCGAGGTGAGGATCAGCGTGCAGCGGCCGCGGTACTCGGTGCACAGGTCGCGGCCGAGCCGGCGCGCGTCGCCTTGCAACGCGATCGCGCTCCCGCGTGCGCCCTGGTCTTCGGCGTGGCGGACGTTGGCGGCCGCGAGCTTTGCCCAGCGCGGCTCGAGTTCGACGCCGATCGCCTGCCGGCCGAGGTGTGCCGCTTCGACCAGGGTGGTGCCGATGCCGCACATCGGGTCGAGCACGAGCTCTCCCGGACACGTGAAGCGGCTTATTGCCTCGCGCGCGAGTGCGGGCAGCATCTTGCCCGGGTGCGCGCTCGACTCAGGCAGGTAGCGGTGCCGACGCTGCTCGCGCGCGAGCTGCTGCGCGACCGGCCAGACCGACAGGTGCTCTACCGCCGCCATCCGCGCACCCTCCCCCCGCTGCGAGCGACGGTGTGCTCGCGTGCGCGCGCGTCGGCGGCTCGCATGCGTGCGCACGCGTGTGGATCGGCGCCAAGCGCTGCGAAGGTGCCGACGACGTCGAGGTAGCGGCGCGCTTCAGCCGCGATCGTCTCGCCGCGACGGGTGTTCAGCGTGGGCGCGTTCACGCTGCACACCGCGCTTCCGAGGAACATGTGGCCATGGCGGGCGGCTTGCGGAACACGTGCAGGTCGCGGTGTACGACCGTCGCATCTGCGGTGCGAGCGGGGCGGTGCACGGGTCTGAGCGCGCCGTTGTCGATCGGGACGAGCAAGCAGACGACGTGCTGCCAGTAGCGAAGCCCGAGCTTCGCGCAGCGCGCGACGGTTTCGGCGCCGGGCTCACGGTCGGCGCCCGGCGTGCTGCTGGTTGCGACGGCGAGGTAGCCGCCCGGGCGTAGCACAGTTGCGCAGCCGGCGAGCAGCGTCGTCGTGGCGGTGGTGAGGATCAGGTCGGCGCAGCCGGCAGGGTGGGCGGCGACACCGGCGGGAAGCCGCCGCCGCTGCCGGAGGAAGTCGCGCGCCTGCGCCGCCAGCAGTTGCGGGAGCTCGCGCGGATCGCCGTGCAGAACGAGCGCGTTCGCATGCCTCTCGGCGTGCGTGCGCGCAGACGTGACGCCGACCGCGGTTCGCGCTTGGCGGATCGCTTCATGGAACGCGGGCAGGTCATGCTGGCCGGTGAGGTCGAGGACGAGATCGCCGGCGTCGCTGTAGGTCGAGATCGCGCGCCGCGCGATCTCGACGAAGCGATCGGCGTGTCTGCTGCTGCTTCGTGTCGCGTTCTGGTTGCAGGGCCAGACCGCGAGCGGTCTGGCCTCGGCGGTGTTGGTGTTGTTGGTCAGTCATCTGGGGCCGGCAGAGGAGCCAGATCGAGCGAACGCCCGTCGTGGATGGTGGGGTGGAAGTCGTCGAGGAGGTCGCGCAGGGTCGCGAGCGGCGAGCGCTCCGGCGTCCAGACGGCGACATGGATCGGCAGTTCGCTGCCCGCGAGCGCGGCGGCGGCGTTGTCGCGCCGCTGCAGGCTGGGGACGGTGATCAGGAGTAGCGGCTCCTCGTCTGCGAGCGGGCTACGCGGCAGTGCCTTGTCGTAGCGGCGCGCCTTCTGCCGCAGCCGACTGTGGTCTTCGCTTCCGCGGTCGAGCTCGAGCAGGAAGCTGACCGGCCGCCGGCCGGGCAGCAGCAGTTTCCCGTAGCCGTCGGGCGCGACCTTGCCCTCGAGGGCGGCCAGGGAGCGTCGTTCGCCCCACCACTCGAGAAGGCGGCCGCCGGCCTGGCGGGCGTCTTCTGTGAGGCGGGTGAAGAACTCGTTCACCTCGAGCTGGTGGTCGAGCTTCTGCGAGCCGAAGATGCCGAGCGCCGCCTGGTGGCGGAAGCGCAGCTCGGCGCGCTCGACGCCGAGCTGGGCGGCGACGACGTGGGCGCCTGCCTCGTCGAGGATCCAGTGGTGCTGGGCGCTGCCCTGCCCGGGCTGCCGGGCGGGGCGGAAGCGGTCGAGCACCCGCAGCTCGTAGAGGAGCGCGAGCCGCCGCCGTGTGCGGCGGGGCGCGCTGAAGTAGAGGCGGCGCAGCTGCTCGGTGGTGAGGACGCGGTGCTCGTAGCAGGCGAGCGCGACCCGCTGGTCGCGCTCGGTCAGCCGGCCGGCGAGCGCGGCGATAGCCGCCGCGCCGGCCCGGCCCCGCCGGCTCTCCTGCACCGTCACGAACCTTCGCCACCTTGTCGCACGCTCAACCGCGCCACGGAAACAGCGATTGTGCGGCAGGTTCGAGCGGGCGTCAGGGGGCCGGTCCGGACCGGCCCGCAGAGCGGCCCTCCGGTCGGCCCACACATCGGCCCCCACAACGGCCCGCCGCACATCACTGGTTGAGCCGGACCGGGTTTCGCGGGGTCCTTTGAACCAGGATGCTGTCCTGGGGAGAGGAGATTCTCCG